>Ga0105049_10003412_pt1 | contig 18774 bp, 18 predicted proteins | sample MAT06_FD_78087 | JGI IMG/M metagenome (GOLD analysis project Ga0105049, IMG submission 78087) | Freshwater microbial communities from Lake Fryxell liftoff mats and glacier meltwater in Antarctica - MAT-06 | ecosystem: Environmental > Aquatic > Freshwater > Ice > Liftoff microbial mat | place...
CAATGCGGTTCAAGGCTTCGATGTGGACGCCAAGACCTCCGGTGGAGGCATCACCGGTCAGGCCGGCGCCTTGCGCCTCGCCATCAGCCGCGCCATTCTCCAGACCGACGAAAATCTCCGCAGCTCGCTGCGTGAGGAAGGTCTGCTGACCCGTGATTCCCGGATGAAGGAACGCAAAAAGCCCGGCCAGCCCGGTGCCCGCAAGCGTTTCCAATTCTCCAAGCGTTAATCCGCACGGCCTTCATGGCGATGACTCTTTCCAAAGGAGCCCGCTGGGTCTTCATTGGCGACAGCATTACGGATTGCGGACGACGCGAATGCCCGGAGCAAATTGGCGCAGGCTATGTGCGCATGATTCGCGACTGGCTCCGTGCTGCTGAGCCAGCCACGGCACCAGAGGTGATCAACACAGGGATTTCCGGTCACAAAATTGGAGATCTTCAAGGCCGTTGGGATGACGATGTTATCGCCTTCAAGCCAGATCTTGTTTCCATCAAAATCGGCATTAACGATGTCTGGCACGGCTTGGGAGGGGAGCAAAATGGGACGCCCCTCGACAAATTTGAGGAAGGTGTTTCCGATCTCCTTCAGCGTCTGGAAAGCGCCTGCCCGCAAACAAAGATTGTGCTGTGCGAACCCAGCGTCATCTGGCCTCCCTCTCCCGAGGAGGGGAACGAGGCGCTCCAGCCCTATATTGAAGTGATTCGAAATCTTGGATCCGTGTTTGAGGCGGAATGTATTATTCCGTTGCATGGAGCTTTTGTCCAAAGCCGTGAGGCAAGACCCGATATAGATTGGGCTTCCGATGGCGTTCATCCCACTTCCTCCGGGCACATGCTGATCGCTCGAACATGGCTGGCCACAATGGGCCTGCTCTAAATTTTCCTCATGAAGCTTTTTTTTCACACCATTCTTTTTCTCGTCGTAGCCGCTTCGGTGCATGCCGCTGATCCGGTGGAATTTTCGGTCGGAAGTTTCACCTTTGAACGTCCGCAAGGCTGGGGTTGGGTTGTCCCGACCTCGTCCATGCGCAAGGCCCAGCTTTCCATTACGGCTGCCGGGGAAAGCGCCCCGGGCGAAGTGACGTTTTTTCATTTTGGCGCCGGACAGGGTGGCGGAGTGCAGGCCAACGTCACCCGCTGGGTGGGACAATTTCAGGATGGCACATCCGACACGCGGACAGAATCGGTGGGAAAAACCACGGTAACATTTGTCGAGGCTGCCGGCACGTTTGCCAGCGGCATGCCTGGGGGTGCTCTGACACCCATGAAAGATTATGCCATGCGCGGAGCCATCCTGGAAAACCCGGAAGGTGATGTTTATATCAAGCTGACCGGACCGGCGGGGTTGGTGAAAGGCGCCGAACCGGCCTTTGCAAAAATGGTGAAAGGCGCCGCCGCCCGCTAAAAAATCTCATTGCGAAGGCGTCGCTTTCGCAGTTTTGTCAGAAAAGTTTTTTGCCGACGTAGCACAGTGGTAGTGCAATCGATTCGTAATCGATAGGTCGGGAGTTCGAACCTCCCCGTCGGCTCCAGTTTTTTCAGGCTGGAAACCCAACCAAGCCGATCTCACCTTGAGCGACCTGCGCAAATGGTGATTAAGTTTTTGACAGTGAAGCGTCCGTGCTGTCGCGGGCTAGGATTTGCCGTAGGGTGCGGCGTTCGAGGTTTCGAGGCGGGATTTGGTGATGGATTGGCGGAGAGCTTCACCAAGGCAGTAAACATCGCTGGCCGAGTAGGAGATGGTGTAGCCGCGTTCGAATTGCTCCTGCGGGGTGCCACCGGCGGCGACAGCGAAGAGTTGCTTGCCGTGTTTACGGGCGGCTTCCTCCATTCTCCGGCGGCCTGCGACGAGGTCCGGGTGCTGGATGTTTCCTGCATGGCCGATGCGGTGGGAGTAATCCCCTGGTCCAAACATCAGGAAATCGTAGCCGGGCACGGCGGCAATTTCTTCGATGACTTCCACCGCCTCCGGCGATTCGATTTGGAGGATGAGTAAGGTCTCGCGGTTGCTGGTGGCGACATATTCGTCCAGCGGCATCTGGCAGTAGTTGGCGTCAGTGTTTCCGCCGTCGAGTGCCCGTTTGCCAAGCGGATGGAAGCGGCACATTTCGACGATCCGGCGCGCCTCGTCCGCGCTGGTGACGTGGGGAACCATGATGCCGGCGGCACCGGCTTCGAGGGGACGGACGTAGTCGCTGTAGGAGCCCTTGCTGACGCGTACTATCGCATCCATGTCGTGGGTTTTGGCGGCGCGGATGCAATGCTCAATCTCGTGCCAGTCGTTCGGCACATGCTCATTACAGAGCCAGACCGCGTCGGCCCCGGCCAGACCGGCGAGATCCACGACATTGGGGTGGGTGATGTTGATTTTTACGCAGGAGGCAAGGTGGCCTTCCCGGGTTACACGCAAGATGCGGCTGTTTCTCATAATTGCTTTTAGTGGGCGCTATTTTTGCGAGGGAACGACGATGTCTCGCAGGATGATTCCTTGGCAGGCAATGAAAATGATCAAGGTGGGGATGGCTGTGATGGTACATTGTACGGCCGTTTTGAGAACGGCGAAAAATTCCTGCCGGACGCCCGCCAATCGTTTGGCGCGATCCCCACGACGGCTTCCGCGTCCGCCGACCACAAAAAACTGAGGAGGTTCCAGCTTGCAGTCGAACCCGCCGCGAGGTATAGGGAATTCACGGTTGTATCAATGGCTTACAGTTTTTTACAGAAATCGACCAGTTCACCCTATGTCCGTGGTGCACGTGGAGGAAGGCCCGCCTTTTGAAAAAGGTCCCGATCAAAATAGATGCCACTGAAACCGAGGTTGCTGGGAAGGCGCGCCAGAATCCGGGCGCTTGCCTCCGGCGTTTCGGACTCCAAAAACGAATCAAGCGGCATGACGATGCCTTTGCGGACGAAGCTGCCCGTGCTCCGAAAGTTCACGTTGATCATGTCCGGTGCGATCCCGCCGACCCCCATCATGATCGTGTTGACTTCGTTGACGGTTCCTTCGAGGTGAATGCCCTCGGCCCGGACGAGTTCGACCCCGTGATTCCGGTAAAGAAATTCCTGCTGAATGCGCAGATCGGCGACCAGACCGGGTCGGTGGCATTGGGAGGAACCATATTGGAAACCCGCAAACGAAGAGCTTGCGCCGGTTCCGCCGACCGGAGCGAGGGGAGGACAGCCAGGGTCGCCCAGGACAGCGCGGAGAGAGTGGAAAAGCACCAGTATTTCCCCTCCTGCATTGTGGCTTTAGTCCTCACCTCCCCAAAATGAAAAGATTCGCTTATTTCGACAAGCAGAATAGTGATTTCATATCATGAAATTTTTAAGCCGCTTCCTGGAGGATGGGATTTCCGTGTGGGACCAGTGCCGTCAAAAATCTAAAGTCCCGTTGGCCTTGTGAAAATCGTTGGTTTTGAACTGCGTCGAATCGCGATGTCGCTGGTGCGGCCCATGCGCATCTCCTTTGGTACCCTGACCGACCGGGACGTCTTGCTTGTGCGCGCGCAGACGGAGAATGGCACCGAAGGCTGGGGGGAGTGCGTGGCCTTTTCCGCCCCGGTTTATTCGCCGGAGTACGTGCAGGGTTGCAGGGAGGTGATCGAGAGATTTTTTGCGCCGGCGATTCTTGGTCGGGGCGAAATTCGCGCCGAAGAAGTGAGTGGACTTTTGGAGGGTTTTCTTGGCCACCAAATGGCGAAAGCCACGATCGAAACCGCACTTCTTGATGCGCAGCTTAAGGAAAATGGGCAGTCGTTCGGTTCCTATTTTGGCGCGACAAGGAGTGAAGTGGATTGCGGCGTCTCCGTGGGGATCGCGAGTTCGATTGATCGTCTTTTGGAAGAAGTTTCCCTGTATGTGGCCGAAGGCTATCGCCGGATAAAACTCAAAATCGAACCGGGTTGGGATGTGGATCCCGTGGCCGCCGTCCGCTCGGCTTGGCCAATGATTCCGCTGCAGGTGGATGCCAACCAGGCCTATGCGCTGTCAGACACGGAGCACCTGGTCAGACTGGATCGTTTCGACCTCCTTCTCATCGAACAGCCTCTGAACGAACACGACCTGCTGGGACATGCGGAGCTTGCGAAAAGAATGCAAACCCCGGTCTGCCTGGACGAGACCATCACCTCGCTGGCGGATGCCCGTCAGGCCGTTGCGCTTGGGGCGGCCGAGATCATTAACATCAAACCCGGTCGCGTTGGAGGCTATTTGGAATCCGTTCGCATTCATGATTTCTGCAAAGAATCCGGCATTCCGGTCTGGTGCGGGGGAATGTTTGAGACGGGCATTGGCCGCGCTGCCAACGTCGCGCTGGCGGCACTGCCCGGATTCATCCTGCCGGGCGATACGAGCGGTTCTTCCCGATATTTTCATCGCGATGTCACCCAGCCTTTCGTTCTGGAGGGCGGCCGGTTGAAGGTGCCGCAGGGGCCGGGAATCGGTGTGACGGTGGACTTGGCTTTCGTCGAGGAGATCACGACCGAGGTTTGGCGGATCGGAGCGGTATGAACGAAGCACTACACATCCCGCTGGGGAATTTTGGCGATGGCGTCAATCTCGACCTTGATGCCGCCCAAGAGCGGGGCTTGGATCGTGGTGCGCGCGGGCGGAACCGGCGTGGTGAAAAAATCCTGATAGGTCGCATTGAAGCCGGCGAAATCGGTCAGGTCGGCGAGGTAGCAGGTACATTTGACCACATCGGCGAACGAGCATCCGGCTCGTTCGAGGACGAGGCGGATATGTTCCAGCGTAAGTTTCGTTTCCGTCTCAATCGTCCCCGCCACCGGCTTTCGCGTCTGAAAATCCAGCGGCCCCTGTCCGCTGAGGTAAAGCCAGCCATCAATCTCCAGCCCGGCGGAAATGTGCGGACTTCCGGGCTGGCCGTCGAATTTCAAGATGCGTCGTTTCATTGGATAAAAAGCGATGTCGCTATAATCCTTCTCCTTCTTTCTGGCAAGGATCGTGCTGAACTTCGCTTGAGGTGAATCAACTCATGAGGGTCGCGTTGGAATTCGAGAAAATCGCCGGAGACATCCCCGGTTCCGAGGGGCCTTGCGTCACTGCGGCGGGCCGGATTTTCCTCGTCTCGCCTCCACAGGGGCGGATTCTCGAATATCGTGAGGGGAGCGGCGTGAGCGAGTTAGTTACCTACAAGGGTGCCCCGGCCGGCTTGCAGACGGACCCCGAGGGGAATCTCTGGGTGGCCGATATGATGCGGGGAATCGTTAAGGTGTCGTCGGACGGGGAAGTCATCCCGATAGTCGAAACCTTCGAGGGACAGCCGATGCGCGGCTGCAATGACCTGGCGTTCGATTCCGTCGGAAACCTCTATTTTACAGCCCCGGCGGGCTCGTCGGCGGATCACAAGACCGGCGAGGTTTTTTGCCGCCTCAGCGATGGCCGGGTGCACCGTCTGGCGGGGGGCTTTGCCTTTTCCAATGGAATCGCGGTTTCCGCCGATGATCGGACGCTGGTTGTGGCGGAGACTTTCACGCGCAGTCTGATTGCTTTCTCTCTCGAGGGCCCCGGGTTGGTCGAATCCCGGCGGGTTTTTGCCGTCATGAGCGGCAGCCATCGCGTCGGGGCGGACGGGATGGATTTCGACGAGCGCGGTCGGCTGATTTCCACAAACTACGGCGAAGATTGCCTCGACGTGCTTTTGCCGGACGGAACCCTCGAGCGTCGGGTGGATCTCCCGTTCGCCCGTCCGTCCAACGTCCATTTCGCCGGACCACGCTCCCGCACCTTGCTCATCACTGAACACTCCTCAAACTCCCTCTGGCGGACGACTTGGGATTGCGCCGGACAAGCGCAGTTCGGCTGGCCGCCACCCCATTCTCCACTCAAACCACTATGATCCTATCCCGACTGACCTCACCCGAAATCGGTGCCTGCGCACCAGGTTCCATCGCCCTGCTTCCCGTCGCCTCGATTGAGCAGCACAGCCGTCACCTGCCGGTTTCGACCGATACGGCTATTGCCACGGAAATCGCCCGCCGGGCGGAGGGTGCACTGCCTGGCAAGGTCGTTCTCGCCCCCACGCTTTGGGCGGGAAACTCGCATCACCACATGGACTTTCCCGGCACGCTCAGCCTCCGCAGCGAAACCTATATCGCTGTGTTGGTGGACCTCGTGGATTGTCTGCTGAAAGCGGGATTTCGGAAAATCGTGCTTCTCAACAGCCACGGCGGAAACGTGACGCCCCTGTCCGAGGCGCTCTACCGCGTCGCGATGGAGCATCGGGGGACGGACGAGCCTTGGGTGGTCTCGACGAATGTGTGGGGAGTGGCCGCGAAAGCCTTGAAAAGCCAGACATTCATGGAAACTCCGAAATGCACGCACGCGTGCGAATACGAGACCTCGGTGATGCTCGCGCTCGACGAGGCGCTGGTGCACATGGAACTGGCTGAGGGAATTCGCACGGAACGCGGGTCTCAATTTTACGACCCTCTCGGCTATGAACCCTCGCGGGTGAGTGCGGCGGAGACGTTCCGGCAACTGACCGCTTGCGGCGGGCTGGGGGAGCCGAAAAAAGCCACGGCGGAGAAAGGCCACAAACTCTTTGAGATCATGGCCGCTTCCCTCGTCGAATTTCTTGAGGAGTTTTCCACCTGGAGCCACCTGCGGCACAATGGTTGAAAACTGCGCATCCGGTGTTCCGCCGGTGAAGACAATCGCGTTTATCTCAACCGTCTGTTTCCCGATCTCGCATTGTGATGTCATGCTCTCCCGCTGGAACCTTCCGCGGGCGGGCGATGAAGAGTGGGGTTGGGGGCGGAGCGAGGTCCGCGCTGTCTCCCTTTATGTTGCGCAGCATCCGGAGAACGATATTTCCGGGCTGGTGGCTGAGGCCCAGAGGGTCACGATTTACGCCACGATCGAGGACGCGCTCACGCTCGGCACTGGCACGGTGGCGGTGGATGGGGTCGCGCTGATCGCGGAGCACGGCGATTTTCCGGATGATGAACGCGGCGTGAAGCTCTATCCGCGGAAGGAGATGTTCGATGAGATCATCCGGGTGCTGGACGCCAGCGGCAAACGCATCCCAATTTTTTGCGACAAGGGCTTGTCGTGGAATCGCGGATGGGCCATTGAGATGGTCGAGGCGTGCAAGGTTCGGGGTATCCCTTTTTTTGCCGGGTCCTCCGGGCCCTATGGCGATTGTGTGCCTGAGTTGCCCGCCCGCGTTCTTGATGAACCCGAGGAGTCGCTCTCGGTTTTTTTTGCGGGAGAGGAAATCTACGGGTTTCACAGCATTGAGGGGTCTCTCAGTTATCTCGAGCAACGCCCGGGCGGAGAGGCGGGGATCCGCGCGCTACGGGTCTTGCGGGACGACGCGGCCTTTGCTGAGATCAACGGCGAACCCGGCTTGAATGCGCTCTTCCGTGCCTCTCTGGCCGCCATGGATCTCGACCCCGACACGATTCCCCGGGAGAGCTACACCCGAACGATGCTCTTCACCTTCGAGCATGAGGATGGTCTGCGGAGCCATCATTTCCACGCGGATGGCGTGCTGAAACGATTCCTGATCGCGATTCGGAGCAAGAGCGGGGAGATCGCCGCCGCCCGTAGTGCCGGAGGGGGCCCTGAGACCCATTACGCACATTTCGCCACGCTGAACCGGATGATCGAACGCATGGTCGCGACGGGAAAAGCTTCGGCACCCATCGAAAGAACCCTCCTGTCCACTCTCGCGCTGTCCCGCGTGATGGACCTGCATTTCGCAGGCGGTGGACCGGATTTCGTGCCGACGCCGGAATTGGGGATAAGCTATCAGCCGTTGCGGCGTCCGAGATATGCACGGTCTGCGATCGCGGCGGAGTGGCGGTGCCGACCATGAAACTCCCCCTGCAACACCTGACATCCAAACGACCCGACTTTGCTCCGGGCGGCCTTTACGGCGATCTGGAGTCTTTCCTTCAGAGTTATCGCGCGTCCTGCCCCCTTGATCTCAACGCGGCGCGCTGGCGTGAGAACCATCCGGGCAGTTCCTTTTCCGAATGGCACGCCGAGGCCAAAGCCCTGGTATTGGAAAGCCTCCACTATCATCCCGGCCCGGTGGATTTGAAGTCGGAGGTTTTGGAGGTGGAGCAGAGGGAGGGATATCGGGTCGAGAAAGTGGTTTTTAACACGGCCGCTTGGTCGCGGGTGGAGGGCTATTTTCTCTGTCCGGATGGTGAAGGACCCTTTCCCGCCGTGGTCGCGCTGCATTCGTGGGGCAAATCTTTCCTATTCGGCAAAGACCATGTCGTTTCCCGGGGCAAGAGCCATCCCCGACTCGACGAAGTGATCCAGGAGAGTTTAGGAGGCCGGTTTTTCGGCGACGATCTTGCCCGCCGTGGCTATGCGGTAATCGTGATTGACTCCCTCTACTTTGGCCGCCGCGCGCCGTGGGGGGCGAAATTGCTCAATGGCCGCGAGGAACTGTGGATGCCGCCCTTCACCGATCCGCTCGATCTCGATGTCGAGACTTATGACAGGCTCTATACCCAGGCGAACGATGCGCTCACTTACGCCGGTTTTGGATATCTGGGCTGGGCGGGAACCACGATCAGCGGAGTTCATTTTTGGGACGATTCCCGCTGCGTGGACTATTTGCTTTCCCGACCGGAAGTGGATCCATCCCGCATTGCCTGCGTCGGGCTTTCCGGCGGAGGGCGGAGAGTGAATCTTCTCGCGGCCTTGGATGATCGCATCGGAGCATCGGCCAGCGTGTGCTGGATGACGACGGGAGACTGGAGCCATCTTTATAACTTCACCGGGGCGGTGGGTTCCGCCTGTACAATGGGTGGATTGTGGCAACACATGGACTATTCGGATTTGGGAATTCTGGCTGCGCCGCGCCATGCGATGGTGATTTGCGGACAGGACGACCATCTCTTCTCACCCGAAGGCATGGAGGATGCGGCCCGGAATATCCGCGAGGGTTTCGCCTGGGCAGGCGTTCCGGAGCACTTCCTTTTCCATTACCCAAAAATGGTCCATTCTTTCCCGCTTGAGTCCCAGAACGCAGCTTGGGACTGGTTTGATCGCGCGCTCAAGTAATCCCATTGTTTATGCCAACTCCAAATACTAACACCCCTGTTCCCGGTCTCCTGGAAACGATGACTATCGAGGAGGTTCGTGACTTCAATCCTGAGGTCGTGGTTATTCCAATCGGCTCGACCGAGCCGCACGGACCGCATCTGCCTTATGGGACTGATTTGTTTATTGCCGAGGCGGTGACGGCTGAAGCCGTGACTCTGGCCAATGCGCAGAAGGCCCGCGTGTTGCGGTTGCCGCCGCTGCCCATCAGCAACAACGTGAATTTCAAAAAATTCCCCTTCGCCTGCCGCATCCGGGTGGAAACCCTCATGGCCATTTTGAAGGACTTGGTGGATTTTGTCACCGAGGAGGGGGTGCGAAAAATCGTCATCGTGAATTGCCACGGCGGAAACGACTCCACGATCATGGCCTCGCTGCGCCAGCTCTACGACGACTACCAGAATCGCGCGTTCGTGTGCCTCTGCGGTTCCGGCAGTTTTGCCGGTGACTCATATGACCGGCTTTTCTCGGACGGCTCGCCTCATGCCGGGGATTTTGAAACGAGCATGATTTACGAGATCAAACCCGGATTGGTCGCGGGAGACAAGCGACGTCCCGCTGAATTGAATCAGCCCGCCATCGCCCGCCTCGGTCAGCCGGGCGTGGAATGGGTGCGCCCCTGGCACATCTTGATGTCTGGTGCCTATGCCGGAAATCCGGAACTGGCCACGGCGGAAAAAGGCCGGGAATTTCTCAACGCCAGCGCGGGAGGCATGGCCCGGTTCCTTGTCGAGTTGAGCCGGGAGCCGTGGCACGAGCGGTTTCCTTATCCGGCGGAGTAGCGGCGGTTTTCTATTCCCCGGCTCGGCGGGGACGCACGCCGGTGCGGTCAGGAGGATGGTTTCGCAGCGATCTGCAAAACGAACTGATACTGTCCGGGAGAAAGCTTTTCAGGGAGATCGGTGCCCACGCTGGTTACACCTTCTGGCAGCTTGAGAGTCGCGCTAGCTAAGTTGGGAATTATCACACTAAGTGTTCCGCCAGTACCCTGGCGCTTCCATGAGGTGGAGATGAGGCCGAGTGGGGACGGATAACGGCATTCGAACCAATCTATGGGGAGGGTGATGGCAGGGGATAAAAGAATTTTTGAGAAACCCGGTGCGACCGGACGAATGCCGCCGATGCCTTGAAAAAGCCATTGCCCGATGCTGAGGTGGCAACTGTGGATTTGGGAATTGTCGCCGTTCCATTCCTCCCAAATCGTGGTGGCACCTTGTTCGATCATATGGCCCCAGCCGGGGAAGGTGCCCTTGGTCGCCATGGAAAAAACGAGGTCGGTCCATCCACGTTCGATGCAGAGTTGGAACAGGAACCAGGTGCCGAGCATGCCGGTGTTGATGTGTCCTTTGTCCGTATCGAGGATGCGGTATCGCAAGGAGTCTTCGACGGCCCGCTTTCGTGCGGGTGGAACGACTTCGGCCAGAAGCGGCATCACCAGATAGCTTGGTTCGCCGTTGGCATAAGTCATGCGGTCGGGATCAAACCATTGGGCATGGATTTTTATCCGAAGCTGCTCGGTCAGAGATCGCCAGTGAGCGGCCCGCTTGGGCTCGCTGTTTTTTTCGGCCAGACGGATGCCTTCGTCGAGAAGAAGGACGAAGTAGCAGTTGTTGAACAGTGCGGTGGAATTCGCATCCACCCGATCCTCCGGCATCATACCCTTGCCGGGCGCAACCCAATCACCCAGGAATCCCCAATCCTCCCGTCCGTACCGTGCGAGCAGTCCATCGTGCATTTTGGATTCCAGGAAGCGGAGATAGTTATCCGCCATGGCATAAGCTTCCGGGGCGAGGGAGTCGTCTCCATAGTAGAGTTCCAAATGCCGGTTAAGGTGCAGTCCTGCCGCACTCCAGGCCGGGCCGCCACCTGCGGAGTAGGGGGATGGTGCGGTGTGCTTGAGATTGCCGGTCGTGGGGTCCTGCACATCCTGCCAGTCGCGGAACCATTTTTTGAGGAATCCTTGCATCTCGAAGCAATGCACGGCCGTTTCGATGGGAGCCTGACCGTCGCCGTACCCGAGGCGTTCGCGATGCGGGCAATCTTGCAGTACGCCGCCTTGCAGAAGACAGCTCAGGGTGTGGCGGACGAGGGAGAAAATCTGGTTCAGCAACGGATCGGAGCTAACAAATGTTCCGGCAGGGGTGCATCCGGTTTGAATGAGATGGATGTGGGCCTGCACGATTTGCGCATCGCCCAGGCCGCTGATTCGCACGTAACGGAAGGCATGGTATTCGAATCGGTTGCGAAAAGTTTGGAGCCCCTTGCCGGGAGTGACCCATTCATCGCGCTGACCAAAGGTCTGCATGGAGCCGTCGGGCAAAAATTTGTCTCCGTATTCGATGCTCACGCATTCGCTGTCAGAATCCTTGAGTGCGACGCGCATTTCGAGCTGCCCGGTCACGCAGGCGCCGAGATCGCCCAAGAGCGAACCATCCGGGAGTCGCCGCCAGTCAGTGAGTGTGCGGGTTTCGACGATTTTGGTGTGGGGACATTCCTGAATGGCTTCGGGGAGATCGTGTGGCAAAAAAACGGCCACCGGTTTCCAAGACAGGGAGGACATCGGGCTGGACCAATCCGGGGAGTCGGCCGCTCCGGTATATTCCTCTCCGACAAAATGCCAGTGGTCGTAGGTTCCGGTGGCGCGATAGGCGCTCTCGTGCGCTTCCCACGAAGCGTCAGTAAGGATATCCAGCCGGTCGCCGTTATCGAATTCAAGATGCAGGGCAGCTTTCACAAGCGGGCCATCGAAGTCCACGCCTGGCAGCCCGCGCGCATACCATCCCCGACCAAGCCAGAGGCCGAGCACATTTTCATCAGGAAGGAAGAGATCGGGAGGAACATCCAAAGAGATGACCAGGCGTCGTTTGGAGAAGTCGCTGACCGCCGGATTCAGGGCGGTTTGGAGCAATGCCCGCCCCGAAATATAGGGATCCACATAACCGAGCGCACAAATTGTCCAGCGAGCGGAACAGACGCAGGATTCGAGAATAACGCGTTTTCTCAGTTGTGGGGATGGTCGCTGCGGGCAGCCACCCAATCGTTTTTGCAAATCCCCAGGCTGGAATTCGCCCTGCCACTTTTCTTCCGGGGGCAATTCATTAGCGCAACCAATCCAATCGGTTCCGGCGGGAAATGAAGAGTGATTAGTCATGGTTAGAAAAGCATGATTAGGACAACCACGAACAGCAAGTTCGCGCCGCAGAGCCGGCGGGCCATGATGGCATGGCCGCTTTCATGGTCGCGCAGCCCGAGGAGGTGTCCGCCGAACCAGGCAATGGCGACACTCCAGATGCTGCGGGTGGAGTAGAGGACGTTGGCCAGGGTGGCGTCGCGCGTCAGGATGATGGCGAAAAAAATCCGGCAACCTGCATGGCCATGAGCGGGCTCCCGCCCGTCAGGGTGGGAACGGCGGCTCGGGGAGGGGAGAAGGCACGGCCGTCCCAGAGGGGAAAGCAAATCGCGGTGAGGAGTCCGGTCACCGCAAAGCCGGCCGACAGGAAAACGACGTAGTCCAGGGAATTTCCCCAATGTTGGATGACGGCGCAGAGCAGCGTCAGGACCATTCCGAGAGTGACCGCGGTTCAGGCGATTTGCAAAAGCCTGCTAACTCTGGCAACAGGTCTTTTCCTCTGGAGGTGGAAGATCGAGGGCAGGGTTGCGGTCAAAGAATCCCGCCGGTTTGAGGTGGAAGCCGATATACTGCGTCGGCATCACCGGCCAGTCCTCGGGCCTGGGCAGGTGGTGCGCGCCCATCGTGTACCAGACGACGAGATTGGTATTCTCGATCGAGCGTTCCCGGGAAATGAATTTGGCGAGGCCTTCTCCTCCCGGATGCTGGTTGGGATAGTCGCCGGTGGCATATTTTTCCGCAGGATCATAGGCGGTGGCCCAGAGATGTTTCGTGATGAAAGGCGCACGTTTGACAATCCAGGAGCCCTCCTGCGCGAACGCCCGCACATTGTCGCCGGGGACAAGCTTGTAGGCGACGGGTTCTCCGAGACCATTGAGCGAACCGGGATTCGTGATTTTCCAATACCGGCCGTTGAGCGGATCAATCAGGCGACCGGTTTCCTTTTCATTTTTTAGCAAAGTTGCCTTGGCATAGAAGGCGTTTCCGTGCGGATTTTCCGGACCGATGGGATCGGAGACGGTATCCACCTCGTACAGGGAGTTGTTCTGGCCGTCCACCATCATGTCCATGCGCACGCTGAAGAAATGCTGGTGATTCGGGGCGTAGAGTTGCGGCGCGACTTCGGCTCCGTATTTGCTCTTCTCTCCCGGAAACGCGCTGCATGTGTTCATGATGCCGGTAAGCTTCACTTCGTACTGGATGGTGCCGTCCTGGTAGAAATACCAGAAGAAGCCGTATTCGTAATTTCCCACCGTTGCGATGAAAGAAATAACCAGGCGGCGCGAACGGCGCACTTCCACTTCATTGGTGCGCCAGTCGGTGTGTTTCCAGCCGATTCCGTAGTCCTCCTCGTGCATGCAGATCGCGTTGGGCAATTTGACCACGGCGCCCGAACTGTTCGTAATGTAGGCGTCGAAATAATAAATCTCGCCCAGGCAATCGCAGCCTCGCTCGAGGGCATTGGCGAGCATTCCGATCCCGTATTCGCCGACATCGAAGGCGTTTTTCCGGAAATTATTCTGATGCGGATCGCCGTACGGCACGACCATTTCAGAAAGCGAGGCGCGATAAATGAGGGGGCGTTCTTTGCCGCCGTCCTCATACGTGATCGTGTGGAGAACCAAACCTTCCCGCTGGGTAAAGCCGATGCGGAGTTTCCACTTTTGCCAGGTCACTTCATGACCGTTGACCTTGAAGCTCGGCCCCTCGGTTTGCGTGATCTGCAAGGGTTTGAGGTCCTGACGAAAATCCTTGATGTACTCGCGCGAGTAATTTCCTGGCGTGGGCGGGAAGGGCACCACGCCGGTATCTTCCAGTCCGATCAGCTTCATCTCGTTGAGATCCACGAGCGCCATTAGACCCTCCACCGGCCGGGCGTAGCCATTATCCTTTGGTTCGGAGCGCACCCAGGTTAGTGCACGCATCACGCGGCGCTCACTCTCTTCCTTCGCGCCGTAGTTTCCGGCGGCCCACGGATCAACCATGATCAGATCGAAATCCGTCACCCCGCGCTTGCGTAGCGCCTCCTGAAAGACCGGGTCTTTCTTCAGGGCCTCCTCCGCCTCAAAAAATTCATCGAGCATGATGGCCGGCTGCATGCCGGGCCGGTGCTGCCAACTCATGATGGTGCCCGAGGTGAGCGAGACGACCGCCTCGAAAGTTCCTCCCGTGGCATTGTCCAACAAAATTGCGAAAGCCTGCCTCTCCACGGCCTGCCCGGAAACAAAGCCAAGAACAATGGCTTTTTCCGGCTCGAGCAGATTGACGCAGACAAACCGTGTGCGGGCACCCACGCGCGGATCTTTGCGCAAGAGCGTCACAGCCCCGGTGATCTCTTCAGGTCCCAGCGGTTCCAGTGGATGTAGTGAGGATTTCATGATTTAAAAAACGGAGCGGACGTTTCCATGGAAAAAGTTGACAAGACGGACGACAGAATTCATCGATATATCATTCTTGTGATGACGCCACTACTTTTTTGTTCGCTCTCTGTGTTTGCTGGCTGGGGGTTGAAATGAAGGTCCTTGTCTTTGGTTCACGCGGAACGCTGGGCAAGTTGATCGCGAAGAATCTCGCAGACGAGTTCGAGGTCTTCGGAACGGACATTGCGCTGGCGGATGGCGACCCGCGCTATCGCCGGGCCGACATCACGGATTTCGCCCAGGTCTTGGATGTGATGAAGGGGATGGATCGCGTTGTCCATCTCGCGGTGGCCTCGGGTGGTGCTTTCGATCAGACCCCCGGTGAAACCTCGATCAGCGACTACGCGCAGGCGACCATGAACGTGAATGTGAACGGGACTTTTCACATTCTCGAAGCGGCCCATCGCCTGAAGATTCAGAGACTCGTCTATATGAGCAGCATGACCGCGCTGCTCGGGGATCGGCACCGCGTGCGCTATGATAGCTCCACCCCGCTTGAGCCGACCAACCTCTACGCGTCCACCAAGATTTTCGGAGAGAACATCGCGCGCGCTTATTGGAACAACCACGGTGTTTCGACCATCTCCCTGCGGCTTGGACAACCCTTCCCGATAGGCCATTCCTTTGACAACGATTGGAGGACCAATATGCGCAGGCGGGCTATTTTTGTGGCCGTTGAAGATGTGTGCCAGGCCGTGCGCTGCGCCTTGAAGACGGACATCCCGTTTGGTCTCTATCACATCGTTTCGGCCTCTGATAATCAGCGAGTGGACATCGAGACCGCCCGCGAGATCGGTTTCTTCCCCCGGGCCTATCTGACCGGAGAAGGGGTCCGTTGGATCGAGGACGGTTGCTATCCACCGCCTCCGGGACCGGTCGTGACGCACAACCCCGAAGATCTCCTGTCAGTCAAAAGAGATTGAATCCATGAAAACCGTTAATCTTCCCACGCGATACTATCAGGTCTTCGATCTCGATTTCGAGCGTCCGTTCCCGACCGATGGGATCGGGGGATGGAAAACAGCGGAGCTGCCGTTGGCCATTGATCACACGGCGCTGGTGGTGATGCACGCATGGGATGTGGGAACGCGGGAGGAGTTTCCAGGATGGCATCGGGTTGTGGATTATTTCGCACGAGCTGAACAAATTCTCCAAGGACCGCTCACTGAGCTTCTGACCGTTGCACGCGCTTCGCCGTTGAAGATTTACCACGTCACGGCGGGAGACTTTTATTGCCGGGATCTTCCTGGCTATCAGCGGACGGTGGGGTTCGTCCCTAAACCGCCCCAACCGGAAATCGTGGAAGAAGATCCGGTTTATAAACAACTGAACGACTTTCGCGTTTCGGATGTTTATCTCGGGACGCACAATCTTGCTGATATCGAGGCGGGTTTCCAGCAATTGAGTTTCCCCCCTGAGGCGCGGCCTTTACCGGAAGAGGATATTGCGTCGAATACCAGCCAACTCCTCGCTCTCTGTCGCCGCGATGGCATCAATCATTTAGTTTACACCGGCTTCGCTCTCAACTGGTGTCTCTTACAGGCGGAAGGTGGCATGTTGGACATGGCCCGACACGGACTGCTCTGCTCCACCATCCCCGAAGTCGTCACTGCGGTGGAAAACAAGGAAACGGCGCGCGGAGAGCTGGCCAAGGAACTTGCCCTCTGGCGGGTCGCGACCGGCTATGGATTTGTTTACGAATTGGAACACTTCCTCCACGCTTTGCGGAGTATGGATGCCCGATGAAATCGAAAACTTCCGCGCTGATCATCGGAGTAGGCAGCATCGGCGAACGCCACCTGCGCTGTTTTCAGGAGTCGGGGCTTTTCACGGTCGCCGTTTGCGAACGGAATGCCGAACTCGGCCGATCCATCATGGCAAAATATGCGTGCCCATTCTATGGTACCCTGGAGGAATCCCTTGAGGCAGAGACTTTCGATCTAGCCGTCGTTTGCACGCCAGCAAATACCCATATCCCGATTGCGATGGAGTGCGTCCGTCGCGGTTTGCATGTGCTACTCGAAAAGCCGCTGTCCGTCTCGCTGGATGGCGTTGCTGAACTCAAGCAACTCGCCGATGCCAGGCAGCGAACGATTCGGGTCGCCTATCCGCTCCGGGCCATTCCCGCCCTACTGGCCCTGAAGGATCTTCTCTTGGAAGAGAAGCTGGGAAAGATCCGGCATCTTTCCGTCGTGACCGGCCAGGATTTCCCGCGCCTGCGGCCAGCCTATCGGACGATCTATTACACCAGACATGAGACCGGGGGCGGTTCGATTCAGGATGCGCTCACTCATCAATTCCATACCATCGAATGGCTGGTCAGTCCGATCCATTCCGTATTTGCCTCGGCCGCACACCAGGTGCTGGAAGGTGTCGAAGTCGAGGACACGGTCAACCTTGTGGCAACCTTGGACGACGGCACGCTCGCCAGTTTTGCGTTCAATCATTTCCAGGCGCACAACGAGAGCACCATCACGTTGAACGGCACGCAAGGGAGCGCGCGTTTTGAGATGCACACCCAGCGCCTTGGCCTCTTTCCTCATGGCGGTTCGGAGTGGACCTGGACCGACTATTCGCTCGAAAAATATGATCAGGTTTTCATCCAGCAAGCGGTGTATTTCCTCGCTGCGATTTCCGGCCAGGACACGCCGCTGGCAACTTTGGACGATGCTCTCCAGACCCTCAAAGTGAACCTGGCCGCACTCGAATCCGCGCGCACACATCGCGAGGTGATCATCGAATGACCGAAGTCAGCGACATCCTTTCCCGCATGCAGGAGGTGATGGGTGCTTTGCCGGGGATGGACCGTCGGTGCGATTTGCAGATCCACACGGTTGATTCGTTCACGAAAGAAGGCGTTCACTATCGCAAGCTGCTCTTTTCCCCGGAGCCCGGAGATCGTTGTCCCGCGTGGTTGTTGGAGCCGGAAAGCGGACAAAACGGGGCGGCCATGGTCTGTCTGCATCAAACCACCCCGCTCGGCAAAGACGAACCGGCCGGCCTGGGGGGAACCGCCCATTGTCGGTATGCGTACGAACTCGCGCAAAAAGGATATGTTACGTTCGCTCCTGATTACCCTGGCTTTGGCGAATACCATATTGACCCTTATGCGATGGGATATAAGAGCTCCAGTATGAAGGGCATCTGGAATCATCTGCGAAGCGTGGATTTTCTGGCGGCATGGCCAGGCGTGGATCCCGGGCGCATCGGGGTGATCGGGCATTCGCTCGGAGGGTATAATGCCCTGTTTCTCGGCGCGTTTGATCCGAGGGTGCGCCTCGTGGTTTCGAGCTGCGGATTCACCCGCTTCACGAAAACCGATTGCGAAGGGAAGAGCAGTCCGGGAGACCTGACCGATTGGGGACACCCGGCCAATATGCCTCTGATCAGATCGCGGTTCGGGGCGCGTGCCGAAAATATGCCATTCGATTTTCCGGATGTGCTGATGGCCATCGCCCCGCGTCCGTTGTTCGTGAACGCGCCGACGCAGGATTTCATGAATCTGGAAGGCGTCAAAGAATGTTTCGCTCGGGTGGCGTCATCCTATGCGCTTCATCAGGCCGGGGATCGCCTTCAGTCCATCCACCCTTCGTGCAAGCATGATTTCCCTCCTGAGGCGAGGGAGGCAGCTTACGAATTTATCGCCAAAATGCTCTGAGCAACGAACAATAATCTCACCAGAAAATCATGCTCCAGACGCACACCATCCATCAGGTTTCCCACGAACAGCGCCATCTCGCTTGGGATAAAAGCCTGCCGCCCGTGCTGTCGGTCAAGGGCGGCGAAGAGGTCTTCTTCCGCGCGTTGGATGCTTCCGGTGGTGCGATCACTCCGGCTACGCAGACGGCGGATCTCAAGGCGATTGATTTTGCGGTGATGGATCCCGTGCATGGGCCGGTTTTCGTCGAGGGGGCCAGTCCGGGCGACACCTTGCAGGTGGATATTCTGGAGGTGAAACCGGCGGCGTGGGGATGGACGGCCATTTTCCCCGGCTTCGGTTTGCTGGCCGGGGAATATGACACGGCGGCGTTGAAAATCTGGGAGCTTGAGGCGGGCAGGGCTTGCTTCAGCGAACAGATCGTGATCCCGCTCGACCCCTTTTGTGGGGAGATGGGTGTCGCCCCGCGCGAGGATGGCC
>Ga0105049_10003414_pt1 | contig 18768 bp, 20 predicted proteins | sample MAT06_FD_78087 | JGI IMG/M metagenome (GOLD analysis project Ga0105049, IMG submission 78087) | Freshwater microbial communities from Lake Fryxell liftoff mats and glacier meltwater in Antarctica - MAT-06 | ecosystem: Environmental > Aquatic > Freshwater > Ice > Liftoff microbial mat | place...
ATAGCCGGGTAATGAGATCAAGCGGCAGAAAGGGTGAATCGCAAGGGGCTGTGGCCACCAGCGGATGAGCGGCGTGCTTCATGCCGATGTGCAAACCAGCGAGCGGCCCGGCGAAGCCGTCGATGGCATCAGGAATCACAAGATGACCGAACGCTGCATACTCATCGAGGCTGCGATTGGCGTTGATGAAGATTTCATCGACTTGCGGCTGGAAGCGCGTCAGCACGTGCGAAACCATGGGTTTGCCCTGAAATAGCTGCAAGCCCTTGTCCACGCTACCCATGCGCGAGCCGCGTCCGCCGGCGAGGATGAGGCCGGTGATTTTGGGCGTCATTCCCCCTCTCCCTCGGTCCCTCTCCCACGAGGGGAGAGGGAGGGTGATTGATCGGGCGCGGCAGTTATTTTTATAGCGCTTTTTGCCGTTTGAGAAAGTCGGCGCGAACTCCGTTTAGCCCCTCTCCCCTCGTGGGAGAGGGTGGAGCAGGGAATTCGCGGCGCATGCGCCGCGCCTGCGGAACGGCTGCCCGATGCAGCGGGCAGCGCGCCCTGCAAGGGTGGGGGAGAGGGGGTGAGCGCCTCAAGAACCCTAGTCAACACCCCCTCAAGATTCTGAAAAACCTCATTATTCCAAAACCGCAACACCAAAAACCCTTGCGACTTCACCCAGTCATCCCGCAACCTGTCCGAAGCCGACTCCATATGCTGGCCACCATCCACTTCAATCACAACCTTCGCCTCAAAACAAACAAAATCCAAAATGTAGTTTCCAATCGGTTGCTGACGCTTGAATTTATGCCCGGCGAATCGATGCGCGCGCAGCTGCCGCCACAGAACCGCTTCGGCATCGGTCGGCACTGATCGCATGCCACGTGCGAAGGTCTGCAAGCCCATCATGACAATGCTGGCGCTTTTACCAACCGCTCCGCGCCAGTGAACAAAAGATAATGTTTGTTCACCGCCCTGCCAATCATGGTGATGCCAGTCTTTTGCGCGATCTCATAGCCCATCTGCGTTAGGCCAGAGCGCGAGACGAGGAACGGGATTCCCATCTGTGCCGCCTTAATCACCATTTCGCTGGTTAGCCGACCGGTCGTATAGAAAATCTTGTCGTCACCGGATACACCTTCGAGCCACATCCAGCCGGCGATGGCATCAACGGCATTGTGGCGGCCGACGTCTTCGACGAAGGTAAGGATTTCCGCGCCGTGGGCCAGCGCACAGCCATGCACGGCACCGGCCTGTTTGTAGATGGATTCGTACAGGCGAACATTGTTCAAGAGGGCGTAAAGCGTTGCCTCACTGAGCTGCGCTTCGGGTGGCAGCTTCACGTTATCCAGGTCAGCCATCAGATCGCCGAACACCGTGCCTTCGCCGCAGCCGGTGGTCTTTGTGCGCTTGGCCATTTTTTCGTCGAGATTTTTCAAGCCGTTGCGGGTGGTGACGGCACAGGCATTGACGTCCCAATCCACCTGCACGGACACGATGTCTTTGATCGATTCGAGCAAGCGCTGATTGCGCAAATAGCCTATGACCAGCGCCTCGGGCGCGGCGCCCAGCGTCATGATGGTCAGGATTTCGCGCTTGTCGACGTAGATTGTCAGCGGATGTTCACCGGCAATCGGTGTCGGCTGAACGATGCCGTGTTCGTCGATGGCGTCAACGGTGAAGGTGGAAGGGCGGGCGGCGTTCGATAGCGAAGGGCGGTAGGACATTATTCGACTCAACTGCGTAGATCTAGCATTGGGGCGGCTTCTGGCGGCAAAGTGGCTGAAGAGGCTCGCCAGTGTTTGAGTTTTGTTATCTAACGGCGTCCCGCAGCCAAACGATTAGCGGATACAAATCCGCAAATTCATCGCCGATGGTTTTTGCCATGTTCTTCGACAACTTCTTCTTCAGGCTGGTTTCGGCAAAGGCAAAGAAATGGCGGTTCTTAATGACTTCAATATGCGGGTGATCAGCGGGCAAATGCTGATAACCCTTGGGCGGCCGCTGCATGCGGTCTTCTTCAGAGAGTCCGCCGAATGTCTTGATTAATCCTTTTTCTTTCAGGAGTTTATCCAGAAGCTCAGGCTCGCCGATGATGAAGTGGCGAATCTTCTGTAGCGTGTCGGGCTCAGGCATGTAGATCCCGCCGCCCACGCCGAGCACGCCTTTTTCATTGATCTGGAAATAATACGAGGGCCGCGATTTGTCGGTGGTCTTGCCACCGATGACACCGGAGAAATGCGTCTTGTACGGATCCTTGTTCTTCGAAAATCGTACGTCGCGATAAATGCGGAACAGGCATTTCTTCGGTTCCACCTGCTCGATGTCGCTGTCGAACTTCGCCACCCGCTGCACGATGTCGGCAACCAGCTCGGTGAATTCCTCGCGCAGAATGTCGTAGGACGGCTTGTTGTGGAGAAACCAGGGCCGGTTGTTGTTTTCGGCGAGGCCTTCGAGGAACTGGAGGAGGGCGGGGATGTGCATTACTTGCTTTCGTAAACTAATCCAAACTGCCAATTCTTTTCAAGTCAGCCCGTGAGGCATGAACAATGATCTTCCCATCGACAACTTCGTGGCGAGGAACGAAAAGATTTCTACTCGGAAGCCACATATATTCCGCTTTGCTGTTAGGGCGCTCTAGCGACCAACCGGCGTAGTCATAAGCAAAATCATAATTGCAGAACTCGAAAAAACCGCCCTCCCAACCGGGTAGATTGGCTTTCTCCCCGTCTGGAACATGAACTACCTTGCATCCCCACCTCGTGGCAATCGGGTAAAAGACAAAATATTCTGGGTGGTGCGACCTTGTCGCGCGATCTATTCCGCTTGGTAAGTCGTAATCAACGACTTCGGCGGCATACCGGAAGGCAGTTGATGCGCTGATGGCAAGTACTTGGCCTGGCGTACGGCGATAAACACCAATAGGCATCGCATTCTCCATTAAATATTCCCGATATTCGCCGACCTTGATACTGTGAATGTCGACTTCCAAATACCCATTGCCCTTTGCTTTTGATGGGTAGAATGAGATTAGTCCGGGCAACAATATCAATGCCGCGATCATTGCCGCAACCCCCAGAAGAACCGCAAGCAATCGACGCGGCGCGTGAAATCTCGGACGGTCAGTTTGTAAAGCGGACATTTATTTGTTCATCCCCCAATAAAACTCATCTCAACCTTGCGCGCCTTCGCTGATTCCGCCGTGCGAATTTCCGAATACCGATCCGTCCGCTGCTGCCAAATTGCCGCCAGCGCATCATGGATAACCGAGTCTGCGCCTTTTTCATCGCCACCGCGCAGCAGGCGCTTCAGGTCATAACCCTTCTCGGCAAACAAGCAGGTAAAAAGTTGCCCATCGGTCGAGAGCCTTGCCCGTGTACATGTTCCGCAAAATGCTTCAGTCACGCTCGAAATCACGCCTATCTCGCCAGTACCATCGGCATAGCGCCAGCGCGCTGCCACTTCGCCCTGATAGTTGGCATCGGCGACCACCAGCGGAAATTTCGCGCTGATGCGGCGCACGACTTCGGCAGAGGGAATCACGTCATCCATGCGCCAGCCATTGGTGGCGCCCACATCCATGAATTCGATAAAGCGCGCGATGTGCGGTGAGCCTTTGAAATACTGCGCCATGTCGACAATCTGGTGATCGTTCACGCCGCGCTTGACGACCATATTGATCTTGATCGGACCCAAGCCAACGGCAGCGGCGGCGTCGATGGCGTCGAGCACTTTTGCCACCGGGAAATCGGCGTCGTTCATGGCGCGGAAAGTGGCGTCATCGAGTGAGTCGAGGCTGACGGTGACACGCTTCAAGCCGGCGTCCTTGAGACTTTGCGCGCGTGCTTTCAAGGCAGTGCCGTTGGTGGTGAGCGTGAGGTCGACACCCGGCAATTCCCGCGCGAGCATTTCAATCAGTCGTTCGATGCCTTTTCGTAACAACGGTTCACCACCGGTGAGGCGAATTTTTTCAACACCGAGCGAGTGCGCCACTTTCGCGACGCGCAGGATTTCCTCGAAAGTGAGCAACTCGGCATGCGGCAGGAACTGGTAGTCGGCGTCGAAAATTTCCCGCGGCATGCAATAAGTACAGCGAAAATTACAGCGGTCGGTGACCGAAATGCGCAGGTCGCGCAGACGGCGTCCGCGCGTATCAGCTAGCGTGCGTGCGTCCACGTTGCCGGTGAGGGCAGGGATACGCAGCGAGCGTGTCTGCGCGATGGGGATGATGCTGATCGTGTCTCGAACTGACATGCGCATAGGATAACGGAATTGCCGCTTGGTGCTGCCGATCAATTTTTTCACGACGCTCGTTGTGCGACACTACTAGCCATAACGCCGACACATTCAATGTCTGCGATTGACGAGGCTGAATTGGAAAAATTGTCGTTTGCGATTTCTGTGGTGATGGAGCGCATCGCCGTCAACAGCCGCTGGCAAAGTGAAAAATGGCAATTGGCCGGCGTATTGCCAGACGACGGCAGTGCGACTGAGCCACGCATACTCATGGAGCGCGAAGGCTTGTTGCACAAGCTTTACCCCGGGTTTGTGTTGATGGTGTTTCGTGACGAGGGCGAGGGCTACTACCTCAACATCACCGCGCCGGAACCAAAAGTGTTCGTGACATGGCGCGTGGAGGAGGATGGCGTGTCAATCTATCCGCATCTGGTGACGCTGAGTTATAACGAAGCCGCGCGATTGATGGATGCACAGGAAAAAGTGGAGAGCGTGGCAATGCCCGCTGATATTTTTGCCGCGTTATCAGCGTGGGTGAATGAAAACTACCAGCCACCGGAAAAAAAACAACGCATCCGGCCGAAGTCATTTGAAAGCAAGGACGGGCGCTACAAAGGCGGGATGAAATGACGGCCGACGACAACGGGGAAAAGAAAACCGGTGAGCCTTTCCTCGCTCGCTGGGCGAGGGTTAAACACGACCACGCAAAGGTGGCTTCTCTGCCGGTGGCTGCGCGTGCTCCTGACAGCGCTGAATTTACAAACACAAGAAACGACGCGCATCTTCAGCCACAAATGGTTGAAGAAGCGCGCGCAGAAACGGGTTTGCCGAATTTATCGGAGCCTGTCGCCTTACCCTCACTTGACAGCCTGACGCCACAATCCGACTTTTCGCCCTTCATGGCACACAACGTCGACGCACAGTTACGCAATCAAGCGATGAAAAAGCTCTTTACCGACCCGCACTACAACGTCATGGATCGACTCGACATCTACATTGACGACTATTCCATCGAGATACCGCTGTCGATTGAGGTGATTCGGCAAATGAATATTTCGAAGACGCTGGGGCTGTTTGACGACGAGGAAAAGGCAGCGGAAGCGTCGGCCGGTACGGCGGCGATAGCAACAGCGCCGCCGCGTGACGAAGGCGCTGTCGTGCCACCGCCATCGGAAATTAACGCCCCTATTGTGCCTCCGGAAAACGACAAGGAGAATGGCAGCTACACAGGTGTGCCGGTGACGCGAGAAGCCGAATAACACCACCGCAGATTGCTTGCTGCAAAAGAATCAGTAACAAACGTCTTTATTAAATGTCGCCGTCATACAGATGCAGTGCTTGTAGAATCATTGGGCACGTTCATACAGATGCACAAAATAATAACGATTTGAGGAGATTGAGATCATTCGCGACGATCACGCGTCCGGTGCGTTGGCCACGGCCATCAAAGTACCTGCATCAGCTGGCCACAGCGGCGCCCTCATTCGCGGTGCCGACGAAGGTGTAGCGACGTTTTTCGAAGCGTCCGGCTGGACTGTTGCGCATGATTCGGCGAGCGGGCAATCGCGCGTTTCGCTGGACGCCAAGATCGCCGCTCTGGCGGCACTTGGTCAAATGGCCCCTTTCGTTCCCGTCGCAAGCGTTGCGTACGAATCCTCGGGGCGACTTCTGATCATCGCAGATAGCACTGTCCGGATCACACCGGCAATAGCGGCATTGGAGTCACAGTTAACCGTTGCAGTACTCTGGGCCGGTGCCGGTGCTGCACCGGTGATGGCCGAAAGCGAAATCGTTGCCGGTAAACTGGTGTCGTTGACCGGCTATCTGGGCGCGTTCGAGCTGGTTTTCGAATCCAGATCGATGCTGGCTCAGGCGCTGCAAACATCGCCTTTTGATTTGGTGCTAGACCTCCGTGCTGCTGCTGCGTTTGGCATGCACCAGCCGCCGCAGGGCTACTTCCATGCCGTCGACGATGCAGCACTCTCGCGGGCGCTGGCGGAACTGCCGGAGATGGTCGGCGAATTCGAAAAGCCCAAGTTTTTCGCCTATAAAGAATCGATTTGCGCGCACAGCCGTTCGAAGCAGGTGGGCTGCAATAAATGTATCGATATTTGTTCCGCCGCGGCGATTTCATCATTCGGTGACTTGATCAAGGTCGATCCACACCTTTGCATGGGTTGCGGCGCCTGCGCGACGGTATGCCCCTCCGGCGCACTGAGTTACCAGTATCCGCAGGTCGCTGATCGTGGCGCGCAACTGAAAACACTGCTCAACAGCTATCGCCTCGCGGCGAAAGGGCAGGGCGAATTGCCGGTCGTGCTGTTTCATAGCGGGTCCGATGGCCGTGACGCACTCATCGGCCTCACCGCCGACGGGTTCGGCTTGCCTGCGAACGTGTTGCCGATGCAGGCCTGGCATGTCGCCTCGACCGGCCTCGATGTTCTGCTCGGCGCGATCACCTATGGCGCGGGGCATGTAGCTGTCTTGACCACCGCCAGCGACGCACCCCAATATCTCGATGCGCTGCGCACCGAAATGAATCTCGGCGAGACCATCCTGCACGCACTCGGTTTTGCCGGCACGCACTTCTCATTGATCGCGGCAAAAGACGGCGCAATTTCCACAGCCGCTTTGCAATCGTTAGCCCCCGCCGAGACGGTTCCTGTGCCGGCCGGCTTCAATCTCTCCAACGATAAAAGAAGCACGCTGGAGTTCGCGATTGAACATTTGATGCGGCACGCAAAATCATTGCCGGAACAAATCGTCTTGCCACCCGGCAGTATGTTCGGCGCGATTAACGTCGACAAACAAAAGTGCACCATGTGTCTGGCCTGTGCGGGGGCATGCCCGGAATCCGCGCTGATGGACGGTGGCGACGTTGCCCAACTCAAGTTTCTGGAACGTAATTGCGTGCAATGCGGCCTATGTGAAAAAACCTGCCCTGAAAATGCGATCACGCTGTTCCCGCGTCTGCTGCTGAACGACAAGCGCAAATCGGCAGTGGTACTGAATGACGCCGAGCCCTTCGATTGCATCTCCTGCGGCAAAGTGCTCGGTACGCGGCAGATGATCGAAAGCATGTTGGGAAAACTCGCGGGTCACTCGATGTTTCAGGGCGATGGAAAACTTAAGCGCTTGCAGATGTGCGCCGATTGCCGCGTGGTGGACATGATGTCCAACCAGCACGAGTACTCCATCCTCACCGGAAAATCATCGATTCCGCCGGCACAACTATGATGAGCACGAGTCAACCCATCCGCTTTGAGCAACCGCGTGGCATCGACGTGGAAGATCAGGTGCGCGCCGATTTTTATGCGTTGCTGGCCAACTTGTTCTTTCGCGCGCCGGATGAGCGTTTGCTGCAGGCGATCATGATCGCGCCCGAACCAACGTCGGACTCAGTGCTGGGTGATGCGATGGGTAAGGCATGGGCTGCGCTGGCCGCTGCGTCTGCTGCAGTTACGTCAGATGCGGTGCACGAAGAATTTGACCAATTGTTTGGTGGCGTGGGGCGTGCGCAACTGATGCCCTATGGCTCTTTCTATCTGGCGGGGTTCCTCAACGAAAAACCGCTGGCAGAGCTGCGGTCGGACCTCGCCCGTATGGGGTTTTCGCGGGACGATGCTGCGAGCGAAACCGAGGACCATCTGGCGGCATTGTGCGATGTGATGCGCGCAATCATTTTGGGTGATGTCGCAAGCGCGCCTGCGACGCTGGAAGCACAACAGCAGTTTTTCAAAAAGCATTTGCAGCCGTGGATTCTCCAATGCTGCGACGCAACAATAAAAAACGAGAATTCGAATTACTATAAGCGGGTGGCTGTATTCGCAAAGTGTTTTTTCGAGATTGAAATTCAAGCCTTCGATATGCAATAGACCGACTGCACATATTGCCAGCAAATATTTTTCTTCCTGCTCTCAAGACCACGTCAAGCCTCTCCATCAAGCCAAGGAGTTCCGCCATGAAACCTGAATCCAAAACATCAACGCCTGCGCAGCCACAAACTGCGCGCAGGAAATTTTTGCTCGGCGCGACGCTGGCCAGCGCGGGTGCCGTAGCGGCGGTGGTCGCCGGAGGCAACGCGACTGATATTGTGGAAGCTGCAACTACCGAAACAAAGACGGCGAAATCGAAGGGTTATCACATGACGCCGCATATTGCGCAGTACTACGAAACCACCAAGATTTAGGCGAGGAGAGAGATCATGTTGCTGACGAAAAAATCCAGCGGAAGCTCACAGAGCGGCGCGACCGGTAATTTGGCGAATGCATTGAATCGAACCATCGGCACCATGGACCGCAGAGCGTTTCTGCGACAATCCGGCATGGTCGCAGGCGCCGGCGCGTTTGCGTCGCAGCTGCCCTTCTCGATGGTTAGAAAGGCACATGCAGCAGCGCCTGGCGCCGGAGATGGCAAGGTCGAAATGAAGCGCACGATCTGCTCGCATTGCTCGGTCGGCTGTGCAATCGACGCGGTGGTGCAGAACGGCGTATGGGTGCGCCAGGAGCCGGTATTCGATTCGCCGATTAATCTGGGCGCGCACTGCGCGAAAGGTGCTGCACTTCGCGAGCACGGACACGGCGAGCATCGCCTCAGATATCCGATGAAACTGGTTGGGGGCAAATACACGCGCATCAGTTGGGAGCAGGCGATCAACGAGATCGGCGACCAGATGATGAAAATCAAGAAGGAGAGCGGGCCCGATGCGGTGTACTGGATCGGCTCCTCGAAGCACAACAACGAACAGGCGTACCTGATGCGCAAGTTTGTGTCGCTGTTCGGTACCAATAACACTGACCACCAGGCGCGTATCTGTCATTCGACAACGGTCGCGGGTGTGGCCAACACCTGGGGTTACGGTGCGATGACCAACTCGTACAACGATATGTCCAACACCAAGTGCGCGATGTACATCGGCTCGAATGCCGCAGAAGCGCATCCGGTGTCGATGTTGCACATGCTCAACGCCAAAGAGAACGGCGCGCGCATGATCGTCGTCGATCCACGTTTCACGCGCACGGCAGCCAAGGCGGATCAATTCATCCGTATTCGTTCTGGAACCGATATCCCGTTCTTGTTCGGCATGCTTTACCACATCTTCAGCAATGGCTGGGAAGACAAGAAATACATCAATGACCGTGTTTTCGGTATGGAAAAGGTCAAAGAAGATGTCATGAAGAAATGGAATCCGAAGGCCGTCGAGGAGGCTTGCGGCGTGCCCGAGGCCGAGGTGTACGCGGCGGCTGAAGCGATGGCCAAGAACCGTCCCTCTACGATTGTCTGGTGTATGGGGCAGACGCAGCATACGATCGGCAACGCCATCGTGCGCGCCTCTTGCATCCTGCAACTGGCATTGGGAAACATCGGCATGTCCGGTGGCGGCGCCAATATCTTCCGTGGTCATGACAATGTGCAGGGTGCTACTGACGTGGGCCCGAACCCGGACTCATTGCCGGGCTACTATGGCTTGGCGACCGGGTCGTGGAAACACTGGGCCAAGGTCTGGAACGTCGACTACGACTGGATCAAAGCACAGTACGCTTCACAGGCCATGATGGAGAAGCCCGGTATGACGGTATCGCGCTGGATCGACGGCGTGCTTGAGAAAAACGAGCTCATCGATCAAGACAGCAATCTGCGCGCTTGTGTGTACTGGGGGCATGCGCCGAACTCGCAGACCCGCGGCCTCGATATGAAAAAGGCAATGGAGAAGCTCGATCTGCTGGTCGTCATCGATCCCTATCCGAGCGCCACGGCCGTGATGCCGGACCGGCAGGAAGGCGTGTATCTCCTTCCCGCCGCGACACAGTTCGAGACTGTCGGCAGCGTCACGGCGTCGAACCGTTCGATTCAATGGCGTGAGAAAGTAATCGAGCCTCTCTGGGAATCCAAGCCCGATCACACCATCATGTATTTGTTTGCCAAGAAATTTGGTTTCAGCGATCAGTTGGTTGGCAAGGCCAATGGCAGACAGAACATCGCGCTCAAGGGCGATGAGCCAGTCATTGAAGACATTCTTCGCGAAATTAACGCCGGTACCTGGACCATTGGCTACACCGGGCAGTCGCCTGAGCGCCTGAAAGCGCATATGCGCAACATGGATGCGTTCGATGTGAAGACCTTGCGCTGCACCAAGGACGTGGTTGACAAGGAAACCGGCTACAACATGAATGGTGATTATTTCGGGTTGCCGTGGCCGTGCTATGGCAACGCCGCACTCAAGCATCCGGGTTCGCCTAACCTCTACGACACCAGTAAACACGTCATGGACGGCGGCGGTAATTTCCGTGCCAACTTTGGCGTCGACAAGGATGGCGTGAACTTGCTGGCCGAGGATGGCTCACATTCACTGGGTGCGGATATCACCACTGGTTATCCTGAGTTTGATCACGTCTTGCTGAAGAAACTGGGCTGGTGGGCTGACCTGACCGAGGACGAGCAAAAAGCGGCTGAAGGCAAAAACTGGAAGACAGATCTTTCCGGCGGCATCCAGCGCGTCGTGATGAAGGTACATGGTTGCCATCCATTTGGTAACGCCAAGGCTCGCGCGGTAGTCTGGAACTTCCCGGATGCCATACCCCAGCATCGCGAGCCTATCTACAGCCCGCGTCCGGATATGGTTGCCAAGTATCCGACGCATGCTGACAAAGGTGCGTTCTGGCGCATGAACACGCTTTACAAAACCATTCAGGACAAGAACAAGGACATCAGCAAGGAATTCCCGCTTATTCTGACATCCGGACGACTTGTCGAATATGAAGGTGGCGGCGACGAGACGCGATCCAATCCGTGGCTGGCCGAATTGCAGCAGGAGAATTTCGTCGAGATTAATCCGAAAGATGCGGAGGCGAGGGGCATCAAGAACAATCAGTATGTTTGGGTCCATTCGCCAACTGGCGCAAAGATAAAAGTCAAATCAATGCTGACCGAGCGTGTGGCTCCCGGGACAACCTTCGTACCGTTCCACTTCGCGGGATGGTGGCAAGGTAAAGATCTGCTCGACAAATACCCGGCTGGTGCTGCCCCGATCGTGCGCGGTGAAGCTGTAAATACGGCAACCACTTATGGCTACGATAGTGTAACGATGATGCAAGAAACCAAAACCACACTTTGCCAGGTTGCCTTGGCCTAACCACACAGATATCAGGAGAACTCATCATGGCAAGAATGAAATTTATCTGTGACGCCGAGCGCTGCATTGAGTGCAACGGCTGTGTGACGGCATGTAAAAGCGAACACGAAGTTCCCTGGGGTGTAAATCGGCGCCGACTGGTAACGGTGAACGACGGTAAACCAGGCGAGCGTTCAATCTCGGTGGCCTGCATGCACTGCACTGACGCGCCGTGCATGGCGGTTTGCCCGGTGGATTGCTTTTACAAAACCGAAGAGGGCGTGGTGCTACACGATAAGGATCTATGTATCGGCTGTGGCTACTGTTTTTATGCATGCCCGTTTGGCGCACCGCAATTTCCGCAGGCGGGCGCTTTTGGCCTGCGTGGCAAGATGGATAAGTGCACGTTCTGTGCGGGTGGTCCGGAAGAAGACAACTCAGCGGCTGAGCGTACAAAATATGGACGCAATCGTCTTTCTGAGGGCAAGTTGCCGGCGTGCGCTGAAATGTGTTCGACGAAGGCGTTGCTGGCCGGCGATGGCGACGTCATCATGTCCATCTACAAGCAGCGTGTGCAGCGCAGAGGCAAAGGTGACGAAGTTTGGGGTTGGGCGATGGCCTATAACCGGAGCGATGCGAAGCCGCAGGTCGCAGGAGCAAAAACATGATTGCTCGGGTATTTTTGAGATACGGTGCCTGCGCGGCATTGGTCTTGGGGCTCGTGGCTTGCGGTGAAACTGACCAGACGGCCAAAACGGAAAAAGTTTATGCCGGCAAGAAGGACGAGCGCGCCTACGACAACAAGTTGTTCGGCAACGACAAGAAAAAGTGGGAAGCGACCATGGCTGCGCGTACCAAGCCGCAGAACGAGTACCTGCGTACGGACAGCAAATGAGTCACTTCTCAAAGCCAACGGAGAACACTGAAATGACATCAACCATCGCGACTCAATTCTGGCGCACGCTTGGGGCCGCCCTGCTGTTCGCTTTACCCCTGCTGAATGCCAGTGCGCAGGCTCCGGCTGCGTCACCTCCAGCAGCGCCAGCCCCGGCTGCTACGGCACCGGTGGTAGCACCTCTAGAGGCTGCCAAACCAGCACCCGAATTGGCGCCGGGTAGCACGGCTAAACCGGGTTGGAACGTCCCGCCTAAATGGGCTGATGTGGAGCAGAAAGCGCAGTATGCGTCTGTTGCAGGGCGAGAAACAAACGTACTCATCGAAGACGCTGGACGCGAATGGCGTGTACTTAGAAACGGCCCGCTGACGTTTTATGGCGGCATTGCCATTCTGGTCGTGCCGACCATGCTGTTTCTGTTTTTTGTTACGAAAGGGCAGATCAAGTTGCAGGGCCAGCCCACCGGACGCCTGATCGAGAGATTCAACAGTGCTGAACGCGTTGCGCATTGGACCATGGCGCTCAGCTTTGTGGCGCTGGCGCTGACAGGGCTTGCACTGTTGTTCGGCAAATATGTTTTGATGCCTCTGCTGGGGGCCAGCGCTTTTTCGGGCATCGCGGATGCTGCCAAAGTGATTCACAATTTTGTCGGACCGTTGTTCATGTTCAGTCTGGTCGTTTTCATCGTCTTGTACATCCGCGACAACATCTGGCGCGCCTACGACATGGCGTGGATCGGCAAGTTTGGCGGGATGCTATCAGGGGAGCATGTTCCATCGGGCAGATTCAACGCAGGTGAAAAAGTCTGGTTCTGGATCGGTGTGGTCTTTCTGGGCATCGTCATCAGTGTGTCGGGTGCCATCCTGTTGTTTCCCAACTGGAATACGTCGCGCGAAATCATGGGAGGAGCCAATCTGGTACATGCCGCAGTCGGCTGTTTGTTCATAGCGATGTCTTTTGCGCACATCTATCTGGGTACCGTCGGTATGGCAGGCGCATACAAAGCCATGCGCGAAGGTACCGTCGATGAAGAGTGGGCCAAGGAGCATCACGAGATCTGGTACGACGAAGTCAAGGCGGGAAAGCGTGATCAAAAAATGGTTGGGGTTGCTCATCCGGCCGCTGGCGATTAAGGAGCAGAGACGATGAACTTCAAACATTTGTTCGCTTGTCTGGTGGTCACATGTATTAGTGCCAGCGCATTTGCCAAACTACCCCCCCCAAAGCCTGTGCCACCGCTTGACCCGGTCGCTGCGGCGGCGAAGGCAGAAAAAGATAAAGCGGCTGCGGAAAAGGCCAAGGCGCTGCAGGCCGACGCCGAAGACCGCGCCGTGAAGAATTTTCAGGCGAACATGAAAAAGACTGGAAAGCCTGTTCCAAAACCCACGCCAATTGTTGTAGCCGCCGCTCCTGGTGCTGCACCCGTGCCTCCCTTGCCGGGGGCGAAAGCCGTTGCCCCGGCCAAGGATGTTAAAGCGCCTGCATCTCCTCCAAAGACGTAAACACAGCAAATACAGCAGTTTTTAATCCAAGGCGACCATCGTGAATAGAGCAATTGTTAGTCTGTTAGCTCCCCTCGTACTGGCTGGCTGCGCCACGATGGGTGCATCGGGCCCAGTTGCAGTTGCAAAGCTTGAGGCCACCAAAGGCAACACCACCTCTGGCACAGTCACCTTCACGCAGGCAGGTAACAAAGTTCGCGTCGAGGCGAATGTCAGCGGGTTGAAGCCAAATGCCGAGCACGGATTTCACGTGCACGAAAAAGGCGATTGCAGTTCCGGTGACGGCATGAGCACCGGTGGACACTTCAATCCACTTGGTAAGGCGCACGGCGCGCATGGCGGCGCGGAGCATCACGCTGGCGATCTGCCTTCGCTAAAATCCGATGCGGCGGGTAATGCGAAATTTTCCGTGCTCGTCGATATCATTACCGTAGCCCCGAGTGCGACGAGTGTGGTCGGTCGGGGAATGATCGTGCATCGCGACCCTGATGATTACAAAACGCAGCCCACGGGTAATGCCGGTCCGCGTATCGCCTGTGCTGTAATCGCCGCAAGCTAGCTAAAACGTTTTGTTCGCATAGCGTATATTTGAAGCGCCTCGCCACCCCAAGTTGACGTGGGCGGGTCGGGACGGCAAAGTTTGGCAAAAATGGACACGGCAGGTGTCCGTTTTTGTCTTACTCGCCGGTAGGCAAAAAGACTACTACACTGCACCGTGGAATACGCGAAAATGATGGGTTGTATATTTTTACCGACCCAACTTGACACAAATTTCCGCACATAATTAGTCCAATTTTCATTTCATCGATACGGAGTTGCCATGACAGTTTTCGCCCAAGTAGCACTGCCCTACGCCAAGGATGCGCTCGCACCGCACGTTTCTGCCGAGACTATCGATTTCCATTACGGCAAGCATCACGCGACGTATGTGACCAACCTCAACAATCTTGCCAAGGGCACAGAGTTCGAAAATTTGTCTCTTGAAGAGGTTGTGAAGAAAGCGCCAGCTGGCCCGATTTTCAACAATGCCGCGCAGATATGGAATCACGACTTTTATTTTCTGGGTTTCAAGCCAGCCAATGCAGGTGGGGGTGGTAAACCAACGGGAGCCTTAGCCGCAGCGATTGATAAGCAATTTGGATCGTTCGAAGAGTTTCAGAAGCAGTTCGATGCCAAGGCGGCGGGCACATTTGGATCGGGCTGGGCGTGGCTTTGCAAAAAGGCTGATGGCTCACTGTCGCTGGAAAGCACCAGCAACGCCGCGACGCCACTCACGCAGGGGATGACGCCACTGTTGACCTGCGATGTCTGGGAACACGCCTATTACATCGACTATCGCAACAGCCGGCCAAACTATCTCAAGGGCTTCTGGGCGATCGTCAACTGGGATTTTGTTGCGGCAAATTTTGCCAAGTAAGTAAGTCGAGACGGTTGTACCGAAACGGCCCATCCTCAGGATGGGCCTTTTCAATGGGGGTAAGTACCGACGCGCAAGGCTTTGACGCTGCGCTCGACTAAATCAGCCATTACTTGAATTGAAGAAAGCAGTGACATGAAAAATATTGAAGTCGCCACTCTGGCTGGCGGTTGTTTCTGGTGTCTGGAGGCGGTGTTCGACGATCTCAAGGGCGTTGAGGATGTAGTTTCCGGCTATATGGGCGGACCGGGCGCAAACCCCAGCTATGAGGCGGTGTGCAGTGGTACCACCGGCCACGCAGAAGTTGTGCAGGTAGCGTTTGATCCTGCAATCATCTCGTACAAGCAGATATTGATGGTGTTTTTTGCGATTCATGACCCCACCACACTTAACCGGCAGGGCAATGACGCCGGCACGCAGTATCGGTCGGCGATCTTCACCCACTCCTCTGAACAGGTGGCTACTGCGAACGAGAGCATTACGTACTTGGTGAGTGAAGAAATATGGGACGCTCCCATCGTCACCCAGGTCGTTGCGGCCGAAACGTTTTATCCGGCTGAGGAATATCACCAGGAGTTTTTTAAACGTAATCCTCATCAGGGTTATTGCATGGCAGTGGTGTCGCCAAAGGTGAGCAAGTTTCGCAAGAACTTCACAGCACTCCTCAAGAGCTAGTGCATCGGCGTAACCATTGCGTCTGAACGATAAACACCAGCATTGGTGAGGTTCTTCGGGCACTTTTGGCCTGTGAAGCCCGCCAATGCTTGGGTTTTAATTTCGTTTGCAAGCAAGGTATTTTGGCCTTGCCAAAACCATAAAACTGTATGAATATACAGTTATGCAATCTCAATCTACTGCCACTACGGTGGCTTCACCTGTCCCTGACCCCCGCGTATTTCCAGGCATTTTCCGTATCGGAGATTTGGGCAGTAGCGTCTCTGCACCTAATGGTGGCGAGATTCGCAGCGGATTCGATGCTCTCGATGAAGCATTGACCGGGCGCGGCTGGTCCCGGCCGGGCCTGACTGAAATTCTGTGCAACCACATCGGCATCGGTGAACTATCGCTGCTGATGAAGGCTCTTGGCTCGTCAGCAAACGTGGTGCATCCCGGTGATGCGATGCATATGTTGTGGGTGGTGCCACACAATCAGGCGTGGATTCCCTATGCGCCGGCACTGGCGCAATGCGGGATTAATCTCGATCATCTAGCCATTGTGCGGACAAAAAGCACCGACGACGCGCTATGGGCTGCCGAGCAGGGATTGAAGAGTGGTGCGTGCCGCAGCGTGCTGTTGCGCATGAACGAGGTCTGGTGCAATCCGCTCTCGCTGCGACGTCTGCATCAGTCTGCGATGGCAGGCAACAGTATCCTGTGGCTGGTCCGTCCGCTGGAGGCTCTCAACACACCTTCGCCTGCTGGAACACGCATTTCACTGCAGCCTGAGGAGGGCGGCGTGTTGCGCCTGAATTTGATCAAGCGCCGAGGTCTGCCGGCGGGAAAATCGGTTCGTCTGGTGCCGCGAACGCTTGCATGCCTTACGCGTAAACCACGCCATGCGCGCACGCCTCAAAAGACAGCATCCATCGGTTGGCTGGATCGGATTCTGATGGGCAACATGGCGACCGCAAGTGAAAATCGAGTCAACGTCCGCCAGCGCTCATTCACGCCTGAGCGCGGCTAGGCGGTGGTTTCAGATGTTGTGGATTTCCCTTTACCTGCCCGAATTGTCCCTGCAATGCCATACGCGCGGCGCGCTCGGTCATCTGCTGGAAGTGCCGCTAGTGATCAGCGATGGTGTGGCATCGCGCCCCTTTGTGCATGCCGCCAACGCCTGCGCACGCGAGGCCGGCATCACCACCCTGATGCCGGTGGCGGCGGCGCAGGCGCGCGCCACGCAACTGCTGGTAGTGCCACGTGAAGCAACCAAAGAGCAAGAGACACTGTATGAGTTGGCCACGTGGCTTTCACAATTCACCCCCATGGTTTGCCGGGAGAAATCAGGCGCATCGCTGGAGATTTCGACCACTTTGCGTTTGTTCGGTGGTATTGGCGCCCTGGTTGGACGCATCCGCACCGGCATCACATCGCTGGGACTGAAGGCTGCGATAGGCGTAGCCCCCGTGCCGATGGCGGCATATCTGCTGGCACGTGCCGCACATTACATTGGCCGCGTCCGCATGTGTCGTGAGCCCGCGCAGCTGCAGGAGCGGCTGACCGATATTCCACTGGCGCTGTTCGATTGGCCACACGACGTGATGCAGTCACTTTCCGCTCTAGGCCTGGTGCGGGTGAAAGATCTGCTATTGCAGCCACGTTCGAGTCTGCGCCGGCGGTTCGGCGATCAGGTATTGGAGGATCTCGATCATGCAATCGGGCAATCCGCCGACCCGCGCGAGCCACATCGCGTCCCGGAACATTTTTCCAGCCATACCGATCTGTTGTTCGACATCATCGATGCCGAAAGACTTTTCATTCCCATCAACATGCTGCTGAGCCAGATGGAAGGCTTCCTGCGTGCGCGCGGTGCTGCGGTGAATGAAATTGTGTTGGACTTGCAGCACAACCGTACGCAGGGAACGCACCATGAATTCGGCTCGCGCCATCCGTTGCGCAGCGCGCCTGAATGGCTGCGTTTGATACGCGAACGCCTCACGGCGCAACCTTTCCCGGAAGCAGTCGTGGCATTGCGGCTGTCTGCGCCGTGCCTGGTGGTTTTTCAGGAGTTGAACGAAAGCTGGCTGCCCACACCGGATGTTCGCCAAGAAAAGTGGCAGACGCTGATCGAACGCGTGGCTTCACGTCTCGGCGATAAAAGCGTTTTCAGCATTCGCGAAAACAGCGACCATCGCCCCGAATACGCCTGGCAGCCAGAGCGGGAACGCGGCAAGAAGAAAAGTGTTCGCGTAACCCCGACAGCGCAGGATAAACCGCGACCGCTACTGTTATTGACCGAGCCACGTGTGCTGGTGACTGTCAGCGGTGCCCCACAACATCACGGTGCACTGGCGCTGCTTGCCGGGCCGGAACGCATCGAAACCGGCTGGTGGGATGGCCGGCCAGTGGCGCGCGACTATTTTGTCGCCAGTAATCCGCAGAAGGAAATCTGCTGGATTTTTCGTGATTACCGGTACGGCAAGAAATGGTATCTGCACGGCTATTTTGCATGACCCCTCAAGATGAAACTCTCCTGCGCCATCCTGCATTGCCTTTCCAATTTCAGCTTCCTGCGCGGCGCGTCTCACGCTGAACAACTCGTATTCCGAGCAGCGGAACTGGGTTACAAGGCGATCGCCATTACCGATGAATGCTCGGTATCGGGCGTGGTGCGCGCACATGTGGAGGCGAAGGAACACAAAATCAGGCTGATCATCGGCGCTGAATTTGTGATTCATGATGCCCCTGCCATTGACCGCCTGATCGTGCTGGCAAAAAGCCGCAACGGCTACGGCAATCTTTGCGAACTCATCACGCTGGCGCGTTCACGCTCACCCAAAGGCGGGTATCGATTATTCTTAGCCGATCTTGAGCAGCTTGCCGAATGCATCGCCATCATCGTTCCGACTCCGCAGCATGTTGAGGCGCGAGCCAATAGCGATGCCATCAAACAATATTTTCACGC
>Ga0105049_10003415_pt1 | contig 18764 bp, 15 predicted proteins | sample MAT06_FD_78087 | JGI IMG/M metagenome (GOLD analysis project Ga0105049, IMG submission 78087) | Freshwater microbial communities from Lake Fryxell liftoff mats and glacier meltwater in Antarctica - MAT-06 | ecosystem: Environmental > Aquatic > Freshwater > Ice > Liftoff microbial mat | place...
ACTTAACACGCTTCTTTGAGGTGTTTTTTCATTTAAACTGTTTGGCACAATAGGTTAAACACCTAAAAAAAAACCACATAATTTTCAAATAGGAAGCAGCTTAATTTATTCAAATAAAAAAACTTCTTACAAAAAAATGACATTTGTTCAAATGTTTAAACAAATAACCGAAAAAATAATCAGACCACCAATTTTAAAATAGATTTACGAAAAATAAACGATCGGTTCAGCAATTCAATTTAAAATCATTCTGATGGTTTAGACCGATGCTTCCGAAGTACATTCCCGACATTGGTGCTAAACATTGGAGGGGTTGCCCGTTTTAGGTTTTTTTAATGTTAATGGAGTAGATAAATTTATTGCCGGTATAATATCCCAAATTATATTCTATTAATCTGTTTCCGGCGTCACAAACACGGCGTTTTCTAAGCAGAACGGCATCGCCTTGTTTAATTTCAAGTAATTCTGCCGTTTTTTTATCTGCAACTATTGCTTTTAATGCTTCATTTGAACTCGAAGGGAAACAGCTAAAATCCTTTTCCAGAATTTCATACAGCGGTCTTGTAAAATCCTCATTGCCTGTTAAACCTACCCGCGGGTGGAACCACGAAATAAAATAAACAAATGGATGAAATTCATCGCCCCTGAGGCGTTCCAACTTTACTACCTCGGTACCCGGCTCTATCTGCAATGTTTCGGCTATTAATTGATCTGCCTTTTCCATGCTTACGTTCAGTAAATAGTTTTTTAACCGAACGCCAGACTTGCTCATCTCCTGCGTAAAACTATGCCACTCGTCTAAATGAGTAGTAACAGTTGCTTCGCTTACTACGGTACCAACGCCCCGTTTTCTTATCAACAGACCTTCTTTAACCAGGTTATAAAATCCCTGCCTTACCGTATTGCGGGATACCCCAAATCTTTTTGCCAATATCTCCTCATTCGGGAAAGCCGCCCCTGTTTTAATAGTACCGCTGCTAATTAAATCTCTAAGAATATTTTCAATTTGTTTATGAAGTGGTATTGAAGAATGGTGGTTAATTTTAAGATCCATGTTCAAAAGTACTTATTTTATATATTTAAGGGAGTGTTTTGAAGTCGTGAAATACTTCACACAAAGACTGAACAACGAAAAGTTCAGCCAACATGAAGTAATAAATAACTGTTTTGAGTAATTACAAATGCTTTTGAGCAATGGAGTTTATCTTCTCATTTAAAAGGGAAATACATCAGGGAACAAAATGCTCCCAAAGCTTTTCTACCATAGCAGGTTTGGGAACAAAGTTGAACTTTTCATTGTCTTCCTCAAACTGAGCGTAGATTGATTTGTGCGGATTGATACCAAACTCTGTATAGATGCGAGGTGATATTTCTATTAATTTAGATAAAGTGTAGTTGTTATTTGGCTTCCAGATAATCTGATTGTTTTCATCCAAAATCGGGAACCACGCCAGCCCTTTATGCGCCCTCACTTCATCGTAATCAAACCCATAATCTCTATCGCACCACGCCCCAAAAGTTAATGGCTCACTGGCGTTGGCACTGATGGTGGCATGTGCCCAGGCAGGTGGAACAATCACCACTTCGCCTGCCACGGCCCGCACCGCAAAACATCGCCCCGGATTATCGCCAGCCGATTCCTGCATATAAATGATAGCCACTCCCGACCATATTTCGTACACTTCGGGTGTGGACCAACCATCGGCATACGCCGACCGCTTATGGATATGCCCCTGACTGCGCACAGGCTCATCCCCGATCCTTCCGGCAGCATAGGTTACCGCTCCGTAAAGTAAGTGCAACGCTTCCAGTTTTTTTCGGTGAATTTGTTTTCCCACATCCATGGCAATGGAATATACAATCTCCGGCCCGGTGCTATTGGGATTGGACAAACTTTTACGGATAGCATGCAATGTGCGGTTTTCTACTACCGGACCAAAACAATCGGCACCGTACTCAAAACCTAATTTTCCTTTGGTAGGAGTTACATTTATACCGCAATTAAATAGATTGTTCATGAAAATAATTTCAAACCTTTTATAAAACAACACTTATATCAATTATTAAAGTTATTATTCTTTTAACCTTTATGCTCCAGCAAATAGGCGATCCCCAACATACCTGCCTGGTCAGTAAAATGAGCACCTTCAATTTGTACATTTCCCCATGGAGTCCAGGCATGTTGCGCTACTTTTTTGCGAATATATGGCAGGATGATTTTTTCGCTTTTCATTACGCCGCCCCCAATAATTACCCTTTCGGGGTCATAGGCATGAATCATCGTAACAATACCTGCACTCCAAGCATCAAGGCAATGATTCATTACATCAATGGAAGTCTGATCGCCTTGTTCCCCTAAGGTAAAAAGTGTTTCAAAGTCCAGCATATCGGCTTCGCTTGCCTTGCTTTGGTGAAAATTGGGATGATTTCGGTACAATTCGGGCAATTTCCATGTGGAAGCTTCCGACTCCACGCATCCGACATTCCCGCATGTACATTTACTTCCGTGCATGTTGATGGTGAAATGTCCGCCCAAACAACCCGCTTGAAAATGCTTTCCCCGCAATAGCTTACCATCAATCATAGCAGCTCCCCCAATACCGGTGCCGAGGGTTACCAACACCAGGTTATCACATCCTTTTCCTGCACCATATTGCCACTCGCCCATCAAGGCAGCCCTTGCATCATTTTCTAGGTACACCGGAATTCCCCATATTTCCTGTGTCCATTTATTGAAATCGAAGCCTATAACATCGCTAAATTTCTTATTGATGGATAGCACCCGAATTTGTTTGGTATCCACAATTCCAGGTATTGAAACCCCTACACCACTTAATTCTGATACATCCGTTTTCATTCCGGCCAGCATCACTGCCACTGCCTCCTCAAGCGATTTGAGCCGTGGAATGAGTCCATTGTTGGAAAAAGCCGGAAGCATGGTTTCAGCAATAACTTTACCATCTGTTACCAAACTTAATTTCAGACGTGTTCCACCAAGATCTAAAGCAATTGTTTTCATAAATGGAAGTTTCTTTAATCCCCCGAAGGGAGACTTAAAGGCAATGGTTTTATTTAAATTATAAATTCATGAAGCATAATTTAATCTTAAATCCGCAATTAGATGATTTAGATGGCCTCAACTAACACCGCTTTACCATCCACTTCTACCAACCTTGCCGAAAAGCCATGCACGAAAATTTCTTCATAATCGTAGCCTGCATCCGAAGGCCAGCAAGCACCTACTACTAATTTTTCGTCGCCGGTGTTGGCTAACCGGTGTGCTGTTTCTCCACCAATATAATGCAAGCTTCCCGGATAAACTTCTTCAGCCCAGGTATTCCGCTCCCTATCCATTAATATCAACATACCTTTTCCTTGCACGCCCCAGTAAAATTCAGCCCTGTCGCTCAAAGCATGAAAATGGCCTTTGGTCATAAAATATTCGGTGCCAACTTTGCCAGGCATAATGGTGGAAGCACCAAAAAACAAACCGCCGGTAGTTCCATCGGCAACGGGCATCCATGCCTGAACCGTGTAAGCCATTGCATCTTCGGGAAATTGTTTGGCTGCTTTCTGGTCTTGAAAAATAGAAGCTACTTCTTTCAGGGTGCGTTGCTGATTGAAAACCGGATTGCCGGTAAGGCTGTAATTGGTCAAGCCCAATGTTACCGGTGATTGTGTAATTTTTAAATGATTCATTTTATAAATGGATTTACTTTATAATATTTGTATTCATTTCCTTGCCCGACTTTCAAAAACCGGCGACTGATTACTGTTTTTCCATTTTCAGGTGTAAATTCTGCCACCAGCACATATCCACCTGCTTTTGTTGGCAAAGTGACCGAAACCGGAACATTGGTACGCTGGTATGATTCAAGTTTTGCTGTCAGCATCTGTTCTGAGGCAGTTTCACCTTTTTCATTTAACAGTTTTACTTTAATCGTACCATTGACTTCCTTGGCTAAGTTATTGATTCCTGCCAGATTAAAAAGCAAAGCAGATCCGGGTTTATGGGGCGGCAACCCTTTGGTATATCTTTCATCGGTAAGATTGATAAAAGTTGCTGCTGGTGCAAAAGCATGCTGAAACCATTCGATAGTTGGTGTTGGTTTCAGGTCTTTTATATTGCCTTCGAACCAATCGCCCGTGTAGCCATAGTTATTGGTTAATAAACAAAACGCAAGTACTCCGGCCACAGAAGGTTCGCTTCTCAACCATTCCGTTTCCATCTGCATCCAGTAAGCCTGAAACTCCCAGTTTTGAGCTGGAGTAGAATTTTTGCCCACATAATAATCATAGGCATTCACGGTTAACTTACTTGGCCTCCCGTTGCGCCACAGCCAAACCCACCCGTACTCATTTACCAACTGTGCGGAACTGGACTGTTGCATGTCGAGTAAAATCGGGGGCTTGAAATCCAGATTACCTACAGGATAGAAATTTTGGCTGGCTCCAGGTTGAAGGTCACTTATCCGCCCCATGTACGGATGCGGTTCATCCATTTCGTCAAGCGACATGTGGTCGCCAGTCATGTAGCCAGCATCCCATACCCGTGTTGGATCGAGCTTTTTAAGTTCCGGTATCAGCGTTCCACCGATGTAATCGTCCCAGTTTTCGTTTATTCCATCCCAAATGGCAATACTGGGATGAGAACCATCGTTCCAAACCCAATCGGTGTACTCCTTCCGAATTTGCTCATCCCAACCATGGTTTTGCCAGTAAAGCCATTCATTTTGATATAGCAACCCGTATTCATCCGCCAAATCGTACCAAAAATCGGGGGCTATACCTACACAAATACGTATCATATTCCAATTCAGCTTTTTAGAATTGTCAATCAAAAGTTTTTTCACCCATTCTTTGTCCCATGCCAGGTTGCTGCAATCGGGATCTTCAAAAAAACGTTGCAGCGTAATGTTTGTTCCCCGCATGGTAATTCGCTCGTCGTTGAGATAAAAAAACTTGCCTTTTCGGGTAAAATCCCGCATTCCAAATTGCTTGGTTAATTCATCTGAAATACCTTTTTCGTTTTTCAATGTTGCCGTGGCTTTGTAAAGAAACGGCTTGTCGGGGATCCAGTTTGTAAAATCAGCCATTGGAATTTCCATTTCGGCATAAACCACATTGTCTCGCTTGGTAACAAAGCGCCCGTTTTTAGTAGCTACTACCTTACCTGTCTTTTTTTCGGTAATAGCGATATTCAGGGTTACAGAATCCGTCATGGAGCCTCCGTAAAAAACCTGGGGTGGGTTAAGGTTGCGAAGCTGAGCTTTCACCGTTACTTTTTTTGTAGCCACCGATGGCAAAACCAACAGCCTGCTTACACGCACTTTACCAGTAAAAGAGATAAACACATCGTCCCAGATGCCGGGCAAATAATGTTCTTTCTCTTTGTCCGTTCCCCCCGCTGCTTCGGCAGGCAGCCAAACGCGGTCGCCCACTTTTATCAAAATTTCGTTCTCCATTCCCATCTTTAGTGAAGTAAGGGGAAATTCAACGGGTGTATAGCATGCCATTGAGGTACCCATATCAATTCCATTGACAAATATCTGCGTAACATATTGACTTTTTTTGATGGTAATCATGGCGTCTTTGCCTTCGAGGTTCTTTGGAACAAAAACCATTTTACGATACCAACTGTAACGGGGCGTATAATCAATATTATACAAGTTGTGTTGCTGTTTGGCTTCCACTTTATCTGGCCGCTTAAAGAACTTATCGTAATCTTCAATCCTGGGTACTGCCAAATGCACTAAGCCCGGAACAGGAATTGTACGTGTAAATTTTGCAGGTGGAAAAGCGGTCATTGTCTGATCGAACTGCCACGTGCCATTCAAATCCAATACTGTACGAGCCTCTTCTGTTTGTGATGTAGCTAAAAGCGATGAGCAAATAAGCAGTAGTATTAAAAAAAAATTCATGATTTTATGATATTTTATTTTTGAAGGCAATAACATTATTTTCAATAAAAATGATGGAATAGAAAAGGCAGTTTTTTTTCATGAATGTGAAGTGTTTCAAATTTATTTTTATGCTGGTTCGTACTCATAATTTACGATGTATTATTTATCAAACATTCAGTCCTATATCGCCATCTACAAACATATCCTGACCGATTTTATAGCGACTGGCATTTGAACAGAGCAGTAACGAAAGCGAGGCGCAATCTTTTGTTTCGCCCACATAGCCAACCGGTATTTTAGATTCGACAAGCACTTTGTAATTTTTACCGGCCAATACTTCTACCATCGAAACCGCTTTACCGATATCATGGTTTCCTCCCGTTAAAAGGACTCTTTTGCCTTTTAAATTGAATATGTTTTTAATCATTCCATAATATGTTTTGGTTATTAGCCATAAAAAATGGGTAACCCTTTTCCAAAATCGGGATAAGAAATAATTTCACCCCGTTCCGCTTCAGTAACCACCAGTCCTAACTTTCCGTATGGATCGAAGGCACAACTGGTTGGTCGGGTTCCGATAGTTTCGACAAAACCAATCTCCTCTCCGGCCTTTTTGTAAATATTCACTTTGCTTTCGTTGAATATGGTAACAAACAGATTTTTGTTTTCATCGAATGCAATTCCTTCCGGTCCCCAGGGTCCGTTGCCAGCTTTGGCGAAAGGTGTTTCAATTTTAAATTTTAATGTTGATGCATTCCAATTACCAATCCACAATTGTTGCTGATAGGTTTCAGAAAAAATCAACATTTTGCCATCATTTTTTAAAGCAAGACCATTGGTGAAATATTTGTTTTTCGAAATTACCTTAGCATTATCGTCTTCTTCGGGCAGCACACAAATAGTTGACTTTTTTGAAGTTTTCCAAAGAAACGAGCTCCCATTGGCATCTCTGCCATTACAACAGGATGGCCTTACCCGGTTATTTTTTTAGGTAGTCCTTTTACCATCACTGGTTTCTGTTCGTTGGTTTTGGGAATAAAAATGTCGTCGGGAGTCAGTCCGCATTCCGCTATCATTTTTAGACAATACTCCAACTGCCCCAATTCATTCCCGGCATTGTTCGTTCCAAAACTAAATTTGATTCCCGCTTTTTTTGCCAGGCTAATCATTGCTGCGTTCGGTGTTTTATACCTCGCATTGATTTCCATTGCAATGTTATTTGCTGCTAAAACTTTAATTACACGTTCCATTCGTTCCTTTGTTCAGAGTTGTTCGTATTCAGGCATTAAACTGGCAGGAAGAACGGTGGGATTTACATAAATATCTACCGGCTCCTGTGACATAATGGATTCAATTTTACTGACCATTTGTTCCATGAATTGTTGCTTGTCATCCACCCAAACTTCGTCGGGAAGCCAAATTCTGTTTCGGCGGCCTTTATAGTCTGTGAAAGTCATTGCATCGGTAAAAACATAGTCGAATTTAGCAATCGCTTCGGGCGAAAACAGCGTTATCCACTCACGTCCTTCGGCCTGCATTCCACGGAAAATGGGTTGACCTTTTACGGTATCCATATAAGTAGCCAGGGAAGCATCATTGGTAACCGGAAAATGAAGACCACAGTTTGGAGCAACCCCATAATTGATGCCCAGCCTAAGGGAGTTTTCCATTACCTGCTCAAGGGTTAAACCTCCTTTTAAATGAACATGATAATCTACAAGCGGGAAGCCCTTATCCATGAGTTTGGTAACGGTTGCCTCCCATGCTTCGTCCACCTTTAAGGGAAGTTTTTTACCATCGGGTAAGCGTCGTACTTTGATCGATTTATACCAGGCTTTACTTTTCTCGTCGTGGGCTTGCAGCGCAAATAAGCCTTTATCCAGCACTCGTCCTTTATGAGCTTCGCTCCGCCAGGGATTTTCAGGTTGTATGTAATCAATTACCTGTTTATCATTTACAAATACTTCCACATGGTTTTCAATAACTTTTATCCGCATTGTAAACCATTCATTGTCGTTTGCCACCGGATAATAAACATTTCGAATGGCATAGAGACTGCCTGTTTTTTTTGTTTCGCGGTAATTGCCAACACCTGCATAGGTATTATTTACCTGTACTTCGTAGCCTTTTTCCAGCCAGCCTTTTTCATGGCTGTCACTGTGAAAGAAAATACCAGAGTTTGCATTTGGTGCGGTTTTAATTTCGGCTATCAACTCAAAATTTTTGTATGGCTCACCCGCTGTGTAAAACAGATGCCCCCTGGCTCCGGAGCAAATAAGGACTCTATTTTCTACCTTAAAACTTGATGAATTTTCATTAGCTTTCCAACCGGAAAGATTGTTGCCGTTCAATAATTGTAGCCATTCGTTTTGCTGTGCCTTTATGGATAATATCAAGGCAAAACAAAAGACAAACACAAGAGCATAGTTTTTCATAGGTTGATTATTTACCGGTATTATTAAAATCTTTCAAATTAAATTTCCATTGTTTGTTCTCCTTCTCAGACAATTGAATATTGAGCGTCTGTTTGGTTCCATCCGGTTTGGTGATTCCGATTGAATATTTTCCGAAGAAACCACGAAATGCCACCTGCCCGTTCTTATCCGATTTCAGTTGTACATTTTTTGTCATCCAATCTTCTTTGACCAACTTCAGCAACTTGTTATAAACGGGTTTGGGTTTGTATTCTTCATTCAATAAACCGCCGCCTTTCAGCCAAATACTTTTATCTGACAAACCCCACCAGGTTATTGAAGCAACAGAAGGATAGCCAAAAGCGAGCGTATAAAATTGTTCTGCAAATTCGGCTTGTGCCTGCTCCGTCCATTTTCCGGTTCGCCAGCCGGTAATGTCTTTGCCCGAAGATTGTGGAATAAACTCAGTGATGTGGATGGGGAGGTTAAATTCTTTGTACAGGTCAAATGTCTTGTACATCTCTACGGGTGAAAACCACATTTCACGGGGTTCGTGCGCCTGGATTCCGATTCCGCCAATGGGTGTATTTCTTTTTTTAAGCTCCTTTAACAACGCATAAAAGCGATCCCGAACTTCAGGAATCGCAAGCGTAAAATATTCGTTCAGGATATAATTGCCTTGCGGATTGGCATCATAGGCCCATTTGTAGGCTTGCTCTACCCAAGGTGTAATTTGTTCGATTGTTACCCCTTTCATATTGTATCTCAAATCGTTGGTATTTTCTTTGTCTTTCATGGCCACCTCCCACGGTACCGTGTTGACAGCTTCATTTACAATATCCCAAACATTGATCTTTCCTTTAAAGCCGATCACATTGTTATAGATACGTGCTTTCAACAATTCAGTAGCAGTTTGTTCGGGAAGGCCGAGCAACCATTTGGGTGTACCGGATGGACTGGTCCATGCCAGCGGGTGTCCTTTACAGGTAATTCCGTTCGCAAGACACCATTCCATTGCGGCTTGATTCTTTTGCCATTCCGGATTGCCGGCCGATTTTTCGTATCCGTTCCAGTAAAATGGAAGTACTGCAAAATTGAACAAGGCTTTAAATCTCTCTTTGAATTCATCTATTTTGTAGACTTCTTTTGGGGCAAAACCTCCAATCTCGAATACCAGGTTTCCAAACATAAAATCCTGTGTAACCTGGTTGATCTCAACCTGCAGATTTTTTACCGGCACTCCGGCGGAATCAACAAAAACGAGGGAAGCCTCCCCTTTTCGGTATTGCTCTATATTTTTTCTTGCCCTTTCGAGATACTCTTTTTCAATTGTAGTTTTTTGGCCCGCTACTACTTCCGCTTTTTTAGCAGCATTTTTGATATCATCCTGCACCTTTTTCCCGGTTGGTTGCCCAAGAATGGTTCCTGCATTAAAAAGCACCAAACAAACAATTGCCCCAATGCTGAATTTATTTTTTGCCGTCGCGATAATCATAATCTTTTATTTTGTCGAACTGAATTTAAATAATGTGCTTCCCCATATTTTATTTGCCAGATGCCAGGTATCCCCAAATTTATGCAGTTGGAGCTATCGTGCCATCCATGTTATATTCATACTCGCCAACCTGTAAACTTCAAAATAGAATTGGTTAAACTCAAACTGCTTCGTGGTGGCCACTAATTTTCTCAAAATACCTTTTTCTATTTCATAAACATTGGTTGTCATTAAAAGTCATTTACCCCAGTTGCCGGGCTGGTCAGATAGCACAAACTCAATGGTTCCGCCGTTGGCAATAAGCTTGTGGTTGAACATGGATGTTTTCCACACCTTGCCATTTATTTTACATGATTGCACATATATGTTTTTTTCGGACGCATCAGGAGCTGTTATGGTGAGTGTTTTGCCATTACCTAAAGTCATCACTGTTTTTTTGTAAAGCGGAGCACTCAGGTAATAGTAATCTTGTCCAGCATTTGGGAAAAAGCCCAAAGCGGAAAAAATATACCAAGAAGACATCCCTCCAGTATCATCATTACCGGTGTAACCCGTTATATCATAGTTATTTTTCATCATCCAATGAACCCATTTCGATGTCAAATCTGGCCTGCCAGCATGGCTGAATGAGCGCAAAATCCAGAAAGCAGGTTCATTGCCAATATTAATCAATTTGTTGTCCATGGCATGGGCAAGGCGTTCCGCGTATTTTTCATTTCCACCCATCAGGCTGACTAGTTTTTCGGCTTCGTGTGGGACAAAATAACTATATGTCCATGAACTAGCTTCGTAAAAGACGTTTGTCCACGATTTTCCGTATTTTTTTGCATCTTGATCTAAGAACGTTCCATCAGCTCTGCGCCCATCAATAAAGCCTTTATAACCATCGCTTTCAATGTTTGTATTCCAAAGATTTGTCCATTTTTTGCTGCGGCTTAGGTATTTTTCATAATCAGCCGTCTTGCCTAACTTTTTAGCTATCAGAGCCACACAATAATCGTTGTACGAATATTCCATACTCATGGAACTACTGTTAATACTTTCTGGTATCCAGCCCAATTCCTTATATCGACTTGTGTTGGCGATAAAAATAGGATTATTGATATTGTAAGCAATAAGTCCAAGCCGTTCTTTGTCTGCATTGTTTTTCAGCAAAGCATATGCTTCATTTATATCGAAACCTTGCACATCTTTCAAAATGGCTTCAGCAATAACATTATCCACATCGTTTCCACCTTGTTCTTCGTTCTTGTCAAGTCCTGCCACAAAAGTATCACGCACTCTTCCGTTGTGTTTAAAGCGGTCGATAAAACACTTTATGTTATCGCAAACCACGGTGGGGTCAATAAGCATATACAGCGGATAGACCGATCGCCAAGTGTCCCAAATAGCAAAATTATCATCCCAATACGGTTGGTCACTTTTCCAATTGGGGTTGTCGCCTGTGCGATTACGCGGTTGCACCATGGTGTGATACATGGCGGTATAGAAAATTTTCTTTTGTTCTTCGGAAGGCGTTTCTATTTTGATGGTACTCAGTTTCTTTTCCCAGGCAGCCATGCCCGCTTTTTTTACATCTTCGATGTTCCAGGTGGTCATTTCGTTGCGTATAAATTTCTCGGCAGTGTCAAATCCGGTAAATGAAACGGCTACTTTCATGCGTATTTTTTCGCCGTTGGTCGTTGAGAAGCGGCAGAAACTACCCACTCGTTGTCCTGAGTTTTCATCGATGGACATCGTGTATCTTCCGGTTTTCACTTCGGCATCTTTCCATACGCCACATTCGGCAAACGGTTTTTCAAATTCGGCTATGAAATAGATTTTGTTAGGCCCCGCTCCTGCTCCCCATCCGCCTCTGCAATTGAGCGCAATTCGGATTTGTTTTTTATTGGGAAGCAGTTCTATTTCGGATTGTATAACGGTGTAGTTGAACCACGTGCTTGATACCACATCCTTGATGGTTTGTGTTCCGTCAATAACCACGCAGGCACTGTCGGTTGTGGGATAGGTAAATTCATACAATGCGGCATTGTGCGTAGGTGCTACTCCAGCCACGATGCCGTATCTATCCAGGTTGGCCTGGTAATAATAGGCGGTGGTTATTTCGTTGGACGCAGGCGAATTGTGAAGCCCTTTACCCACGGCAAGCCCTACCTGTGGCGATACCAAAAAGTGTCCGTATTTACTCGACCCTGTGCCGCTGACGTGCATTTGTCCAAACCCAATCACTGGCTGGTTCGGTTTGTATGCGCCCATGCCACCATCCGTAGTTTGTGGTGAAGGGTTGATGCTACCGTAGGGAAGCTGTGGGCCTATGATGCAGTTGCTTGTACGTGTGTCTATAACTCCAATTTTGGTATCGATGTACTGCACGAGCTTTGTTTGAGCAAAGCAACTTAGTGTTGCAATCAAGATTACACTTGTAATAATTGTTTTTTTCATTTGATGAATATGGGTAAACCATTTACAGATACTGAATTTATTTTTTGACGTTATCACAACCATAATCTTTTATTTTGTCAAACTGATTTCAAATAATTCTCCTCCATACATTTCAGCGATGGTCACTTCGATTCCTATCGATTTCAATGTTTCACCCGTCATACGAGCGGTTTCTTTCCCGTCGATAGTTTTCACCGAATAGGTTTTAACCGGATCGAGGTAATTGACAACAACCGTCCTTTTCTTTTCGGTGGCTTCATTTCGGAATATCCCGATAATACCACCAGATTTTGAATCTGTATTCATGCGCTGGAAACCATCCCACATACCTTCTTTTGGTTCGCCAAAACCTTTCAAATCCTGGCGGTAACTCATGATATCGTGTTTCTTAGCCATCAGCTGGAGCCAATCCGCATAAGTCCGGTAAGTTTTAAAATCGGCGCCAGACAATTTCCGTGGGTCGCCAAGCATAATTGGTAAGGCACCTGCCAGCGATTTGATGTGCATCTGCCAACCTTTATCATCCATTTTGGGGTTACCAATTACCAAAGCCGTTGCCGGGATGGCCGGTGACCGCCACCATGCCATATTTCTTACCCTTAAGTCGCCCTTTTGATCGGGCTGGCTGAAGTTTGATAGCCAGTTTCCTTCGGCATGTTTTAACATGGCATAATCAATTAACTGAAGACCGCCCATCGTTTCAAATGTGCAATCGATAAAAAGGTTGGGCGTTGTTTTGTGCATGTCATCAAAAAGCTGCCACATGGGTTCGTAATTAGATAACAAGGATTCGGAATGATCTTTATGTCCTGCATGATTGGTAGCATAACAGCCCGATTCGGTGATATCAAAACGATACGGACTTGTTACCACCGAAAAATCGAGTTTCATATATTCAAGACCGTATTCCTTCACAAGCTTATTCAGAACGCCTTTAATATGGTCGTACCACCCTGTTCCGAAACAGGCGGTGTATTTATCAGTATCGTCAATTACAAGCGAGATAGGCTTTCCGTTTTTATCTTTTACAAACCACTCCGGATGTTGAGCATATACCTTACTATCGGGTGCAGCCGTGCCAATGCTTACCCACAAACCGGGTTTCATACCAAGCGATTTGATGTAGTCCATTACTGGCTTTAATCCATTTGGGAATTTTATTTTATCGATACCCCAGTCGCCATAACTATCCTGCCAGCCATCGTCGATCACAAATTCTTTCATTCCGGCAGCGGCGGCGGCTTTGGCCAATTCCATTATCAATTTTTCGTTGATATTTTTAGTAAAGGGCTCCCAGGTATTGTACACGAATGTTGGTTTGTCTTTCAGTGCCGAAAGACGAATGCCCATGTGCTTCCGAACAAAATCGGGAACAGCCGTATTCAGTATTTCATCCGGGTCTTTATGGTTGTTGTACACCATTGTAAATACCTGGGGTGTTTCGAAGGATTCGCCGGCGCTGATCCACTTCCTAAACGGGAACCGTGCCGATTTATGGGTTAGTCCGGAACTTATTTCAGCAGCATCCCAAAATACCGAAGTGCGTTTCATCACTCCGGAAGCTTCATTCCCAATCACAATGCCTGATTCCCAATCGATATTGTGTACAATCAACAGCGCATCCTGCATATTTCCTTCATAAGGACCAATGGATTTGCGGCGTCCATAATCGCTGTAAATCCAACTGAACGTGGTGGCATAATAGCCCGTAACATTGAATTTTTCCACATCCACTGACTCCAGCGAAACTTGTTCATTGGTGAGGTTTTTTACCACCAGGCTTTTCCTGATAACCGGAAGATCGGGATACATCAGGTATTTCAAGTTGAGCCCGACTTTTTTATCAGCACTTACCAGAGAAATAGCAGCTCCATCGCCCTGAAGCGAATCTATAATGGTTTTTATGTTTATTAGACTCCATTCGCTTTTGCCTGAATACAAAACATTGTTCACCTCAAATTGAAAATCGGTATTTGCTGGCAGAAAATATCTGAAATTACCCAAAACAGGCTTGTAGGAGGTAGTAAGCAAATTTCCATTTTCACCCGGAAGTTTTATGGTTCGTTGTACCAGCCCATTATTCAGCAAAAGTTCGGACTTTGTCCATTTGGCAAAAGGTTGCGCTAACGCACATTGTAAAATTGCCAGTTGAATGAGCAAAAATCCCATCGTTTTTTTCATGTTTTTTTCCTGGTTTTATTCAACCCGTATTTAACCCTTGTCTTATATATTAATCATCTGCAACGATTCTTTCAATTTGGGAATTAACCTGCTAGGAGATTGACCCGACTGTTCACAGCTCCGAGATTATTTTCTCAAATGTTCACTATCAAATAAAAAGCACTTAATATACAATCGGTTATCTCTTTTTTCTAACTGAGCTTACAGAAATAAAAACTCAATAAAGCTCCAAATTCTTTGCTTATAGTTTCATCTCCCAACCTTTTTCGTAACTGCGGGCCCACAATTTTTCGGCCTCCCTATTCCCAATGATATGACCATTTTTCGGGTCGCAGTGCAGGGTAGCTCCCGTTCGCTGGGCAATATTTGCCTGGTGACAAAGTAATACACTCTTGTAGGAATCAGCAATCGGAGCAGTCAGTTTTGTGTTGCCGCGGATGCTTTCTATGAAATTGTTCAGGTGGTACACATCAGCATTTCCGGTTGAGCTTACGATGTCAGTTGAACTGGCGTTGATATCTGTTTTTATTTCTTTGATGAGTTTGTTGCCCAAATCGTAAATTTTGGTTCCATCAACAATGGTTCCTTTGTCGCCATAAACGATAAAGCCGCGGCTATTATCCTCAACCTTATATGGATTACAACTGCGCCCTTCCCATGTAATTACTTTATCGGCACCAAACTCGAAGGAGGCTATTTGTGTATCGGGCGTTTCCCAATCGTCTTTAGCGGCATAACGACCACCGGCAGAAGTTACTTTGGTTGCAAAGTTGGCATCCATGAACCAGCGAAGGCAATCCAATTCGTGGTTTCCGTTATTGCACGATTCTCCGGTTCCCCAATGCCAGAGCCAATGCCAGTTGTAATGAACGAGGTTGCTTTTGTAATCTTTGCGGGGTGCCGGCCCCTGCCACAAGTCCCAATCAAGGGTTGAAGGAACCGGTATCACTTTGCCCACGCCAATCGGTTTACGGTTGTTTACATACCACGATTTGCCCATGTAAGGCCTGCCGATGATGCCTTCACTCACTAAATTTTTTGCTTCTATCAGGTTAGGAAATGACCGGCGCTGGCTACCTACCTGAATCAGCTTATTGTATTTTTCGCTGGCCTGAACCAACATCTCGCATTCATGCGGATTGTGACCTGCCGGTTTTTCTACATACACATGTTTCCCGTTCGAAACTCCGAGCAATGCGGCAGGTGCATGCCAATGGTCGGGTGCAGCTATTACCAGCGCATCGAAATCAGTTTTGGCAACCAGTTTACGGATGTCTTTTTCAACGATTGGTTTGCGGGCTACATCTTTTAATGCGTCAAACCCTTTTTTAATGGCTCCGTCTTCCACATCACAGATGTAGGCCACTTCAACTCCCGGAATTTTGGAGAAATTTTGCAGGTGAAATGAACCGCGGCTATTAACGCCCATCACTGCTATCAATACTTTGTTGCTGGGTGCATTTTTCCCGAAAACAGGAAAGTTCAAAATTGTAAGACCACTGGCTGCGGCCAATGACGAATATTTTAAAAATTTTCTGCGTTTCATTATTCTTTTAGTTTAAGTTTAATTAGTTGGTTACTTCATTAAGAAATCACGATCCTGACAGAACTGCTTTGTGCTAAATAAGAGATACATATTGTTATTAATTCAAAGTGATTTTTCGTCTCATCATTATTTAAGAGATATTACATTTCGTTCTTTAGCTATTTAAATATTGAAGTACTTGCTGCAAAATCCATATACCTTTCCCAATCATACAGCGTTAGGTTATGAACGCCTTCCCGCATGTGGTAGCCCAAACTTGCACTTTTCACCGGTGTGTCTTTTGCTGGTTGTTCTTTGACCGGAAGCGGATTTAATCCAAAGAGTTTAAATACCGGTTCCGCATATTTCAAAGAAAGAAATTCACCTAAAGGGTCGGCCCATTGGTCATCAGATGCACTTGCCACATACACGGCACGGGGTGCAATTAAAGCAATCAGTTCATGATGATCTACCGGCAAAGCGTTTACGTTTGAGTTGAATTGTTTGTACCCATCACAAAACCAGTACGGAAAATTTTTATTTAAATCCTGTATCTTTTCGCCAACCAGATGCCGCGACAATGCAGCTCCACCTTCGCCGGAGCAACTGGATATCGTAAGTGCAAATCGTTTATCCTGAGCGCCTGTCCACAAGGCGGCTTTGCCTCCTCTTGAATGCCCCACCAACGCCACTTTGGAAGCATTGATATCTTTGTCTTTTTCAAAATAGTCCATCACCCGCATAGCGCCCCACGCCCAGGCACCAAGGGCTTTCATTCCATTGGGCATTTTTAGCTGTTCGGGATATAGCCGTAAAACCCCTTGCTTGTAGGTGTCATTATTATCAGCTGCTACATCACTTACGTTGAATGCAGCGATGGCATACCCTTTTGCGATCACTTCTTCGGCAGGCCAAAAATCACTTTTTACCGCCCGGGTTGGGTCAGTTACATTCCTACCCCTGTGGTTGATCAACAGGAATACAGGACTTGCCTTTTTTGCATCGGCCGGAATAAAAAGTGTCACGTTGATAGTCACCAATTGTTTGTTCCGATACACATCAATACCAATTTCTTTAAGTGTTGCTTTTCCGTTCATCGCCAGCTTATCGTCTGTTTTCAGTCTAAAACGGATACTATCAAAATCTTTGGGTAGCTGGCCATATACATTGTCTTCGAATAAAGTCAGTAGCTCCTTCCGCCTGTTCATCATCCAGTCTTGACTATCGCTTATTTTCTTTCCCGAATTACTGATTAATGGATCGGGAAGTGCCGTTGTAATAGTATTATCCGATTGCGCATAACTGCTGATATTAAAAAATATCAAGCCAGCTAAAGTCCAAATTCTGTAGGTTTCCCGAATCATATTATCAACTTTTTAGCAACATGAAATAATGAGGCAAATTATTCAAATTATTTTGAAGACGGGTTGTAACTTCCTTTGCATCAAGTTGCATCGTAATGGTAAAAAGAGGTGTTATAAGTAGACTGATGTTGAGCATGCCGTTTTTATAAAATATGGTTACAAAGCAATCGATGCATACAATTGTACAAACAGATTTACCATACTTTCTTAAAACAACCCAGCCCGGTAAAAAGAGTACATCAATGAATTAAACATTCAGAATAGGTTAATGCGAAATAACACATCTCAATTATTTCTGGCAGGTGCATTATTAAAGAAAATCCAGCTAAAGGCCATCGGTACATTCGCTTTCAAGTGTAATGCCGCTTGAATTTTTATGAGGACAACCAGTAATTGCCGTTGTTGGATATCAACAATTTTTCATAAAGTGCTTTACAACTGCGATGCAATCGCCTGGTAACGTTGCTTTAGAATATTCATCATAAACACATTTATATCCCATTGGCTGGCCACGGGTATTTGAGAATGTGGTAATGCTGGCATGTATGGAGCGGGGCCAAATTCAGGGGTAATGGTCATTAATGCTGCACCTTGTTCCTTTCTGATATAAATAATAGTGTCCCACCATTGCATAAAAATTTGGAGGGTGCTTTGCCATTCACTGGCACGGGGATCGTTCACCTGCGGGCCTTCTGCATAACCCACCCTGGCATGAATATGAATAGCCCGTTCGCTGGCAAGCGCCAATGCTTCGGGCTGGTCTTCCAACAAGCTTTCGGCTACACAACACCAATGTGAAAAATCGGCTGTAATTTTTACCAGCGGGTTTTCTCTTAATAATTTTTCAGCGGTATGAGCTGCATACAACGCTTTGTTGCGGTGCGTTTCATGCGCAACGATAATACCAGTTTGGGCTGATAGCTTTTCTGCGGTATCAAACAGCATTTTATTTTGTTCCGAAGAATAATAATCTTTTCCTGTTTGTGCATCAATCAGCAAAGGTTGCATTGACATGATATTGTATAAATGCTTTTCGTAGTTGGCAATGTGTAAAGTAAAATCTTTTTCAACCGACTGGTAATACTGACCGATTAATAGTAAATTATTTTCTTTCAGCGCCTGGCTGATGGTTGCTTTCTCTGCATCATCAAAAGGTATAGCCGCTTCGATGCCATCATAGCCAGCGGCTTTTACTTTCCTGCAAAAGTCATCCCAGCTTAAGTCTTCGCTGCCCCAGCGTGGGCAAAAATATTGTATGTTCATTTTTATTTAGGTATAAGATAATTAGTGAAAAGAAATTGTTATAAAGGTTTGATAAAAGTGTTTATAATTAAAAAGGTAACCTGCAGGCTGTAATCAAAAATCGAATGCTATTTAATAAAATAATCGATTAGTCAATGTTTTCTGTTTGCCAGCCGAAACGGAGCAGGATATGCCCTG
>Ga0105049_10003416_pt1 | contig 18764 bp, 17 predicted proteins | sample MAT06_FD_78087 | JGI IMG/M metagenome (GOLD analysis project Ga0105049, IMG submission 78087) | Freshwater microbial communities from Lake Fryxell liftoff mats and glacier meltwater in Antarctica - MAT-06 | ecosystem: Environmental > Aquatic > Freshwater > Ice > Liftoff microbial mat | place...
CAGCGATAGTGGCAGCGAGCCAAAAACAGAGTGTTAGCAGTCGGCGAAAAAACATAAGTCTACCGAAGACCCAAACCCAGCCTGAGCGCCCGCTGAAGCCGGCGCGGCGCGATCTCTATCATGTCCAACAGCGCGGACCGGAGGAAGATGCGAGCCGCGACGAGCATGAATCCCGCGCACACAGATCCGTACAAAAGTATCTCGGCCACGTCTGCCCCGCGCGATGCGACTTGCTGGGCCCACTTCCCGGAAATCATCGACGCTAGCCCCCGTGCCACGCTTTCCCCTAACTGTAACTGGTGTGAGAGTAGAAGCGCAAGCGCCAGGCCGCCCAGGCAAATCAACCAAGGCGGAGCCATCGCCCGGAGTACCCGCAACGGCGAGGTTTGCAATCGGGCAAAGATGTAGAGTGTTGCGCCGACTCTGCTGATGAGCACCCAACCACCGGTCCACCACGCGATGCCCGCCGCGGTGGGATGATAATGGCCAGCGATGAACGCGGCGGCCATCAGACCGAGCGATTCGAGGGTGCTGATCGCCGCGAGCCGAACGTACTCACCTCGCGCTGTGAGCAGACTCGTTGTAAGCCCCAAAGAGATCCGCCACGGGTAGAATATGCCGAAGATGACGATCGCCCAGACCGACTCGGCGTACTTTCCATGCCAGATAAGGTGCTCAAGCGGTGCCATAATCGCCGCAAGGCCGAAACTGGCCACGCTTCCCGCGAGCATAAGAGAGCGCAGCGCCCGCAACGCGGCGGCGCACTGGCGCGGAATGTCCTCGTTTAAGCGCTGCAACGCCGGCGTCAAAACCACCGTTGAGTTGAACGCCAGGATCATCCCGATCTGCGCGGCGATCTGGTACGCAAAGAAATAATAACCAATCACCGGGTTCTTCGCGCCAAGAATCGGGCCCAGCACCAGGTAGGCACCCCAGTCCATACCAAAGTTAGCCAGCGATGTAATCATAAGCCAAATCGCATCTTTGACCCAGCTACCCCAGCGGGAGAGGCCGGGGGGCCGCCGCCAAGGGCTGTCGCGAGTCACCCACCAGAGCAGCAGACAATCGCTTATGTTATAGATCAGCACGGGCCAGGCGAAGCTCATCGGCCCGAAGCCCCACCACGCCAGCAGTATCATCGAGATCTGACGGAGGAAGCCCGAGGCGGTGGTCACCGCGCTGAAAGCTTTGAAATGTAAATCAAGCCGCAGTCGCGAATACAAAACATTGGATACGGCTCCCAACGGTAAAGCCGCCGCCATGACGATGAGCATGGGCGCTAGTTCTCGCGCGTCGTACACTTGCGTGGCGAGCGGATACGCGACCACCATCGTCACCAGGCACATCACCAAGTTATAAGTAAACCCCAGCCAGAACGCGGGCCCTGCATTGCTCTCGTAGTTTTCTCGTCCCCGCTGCACCAAAATGTAACCCGTGCCCATATCGCGGCACACCATCAAAAACCCCGAAACCGCGGTAGCCGTCCCGTACAGTGCGAAATCCTCCGGCTCTAACCACCACCCCATGAGAATCTGAGCGACAAAGGTCGCGAATCGCGTGACCACCGTCGAGATCGTCATCCAAGTCATTCCGCCACCCACCCGTCTGCCGAGACCCTCACCCGCAGCCACCTGCTTCGCCGCCGTTTCATCGAGCTCTTTGACCGTTAGCGGGCTCGTATCGGTCGGTGCGGAAGTTGGTGTCATGGCCAAACCCAGCACGAGCGGGGCTGAAGCGAGGGCCGGTACCGAGGATGCCGAGTCGGCCGTCGCGTCGGTTAAGCTCTGCGGATGCGGTGAGGGTGGGGGTGGAGGTGGCGACGAGGGTGGGGGAGAGCCTGGCATATCTATTCTGGCATGCCGGGAGGGGCAGTCGACCTTCTTCTCCGCCGTCACAATCAGAGGGTACGACCCTTCCCGACACCAGCAGGCGCGAGCCGCGACGGACCGCTTGATTGTGCGGAAAGCAATCTATCGGTCTGATGCGTGCCTGGGGATGCGAGTGGGTTGACGCTGCGAAGGGCTGTGCTGAAGCCGTTTAGATTCGTGGATTATTCTCTGATCTACCTCGCGCCAGTCTGTCGATTCCTCCGCCTCGCAATGCGGGAACCAATTGGCGCTTGGCAAAGCCGCTTAATCGATCTCGTCTACCCTCGTTGTATGGCCACCATTATCGTTACCGCGGGCCAGAGCGAAGGATATTGCTATCTACTGGGTAAACGCCCGACGGTGATCGGGCGGAACGAGACATGCGACATGCAGTTGATGGACGAGCGGGTGAGCGGTAAACACCTTCAGGTTCGGTATGATGAATCTGCCAGCTCCTACCGGGTGCTCGACATGAAGAGCACAAACGGGACATACCTCCAGAACCGTAAGCTACAGGGCGAGCATCGCCTCTTAGACAACGACGAAATTAATATCGGCAACTCGCGACTGCTTTTCACAAACCAGGATTTTCCCGACCAAGCTTCCGCGATGTTGCACGTAAAAATCGTGGGGGAAATGCAGCGAAGCACGATCCAGATGCCCGCCCCGTAACATCGCTGTGCTGTGCGCAGTTAGTCCATCGCTGCGGTCGTAGCTCGCCCTTGTAAAACGGTTCGACTCGCTCCACTCAACATAAGTAACGTTCAAACGCAGGATCGGCACCTCAGCAAGCATGACGGATCTTCAACAAACTCAGCACCGTAGCCCACTCTTCGCATTGGGCTGGGCCGTCTTTCTGGGCGTTTCGTGGACGTGGGTCATCGGCATGTGGTTGCCGGTAATTTTGCTCAGAGATTTTGGCCGTCATTCGTTCTTGATCTTTGCTATCCCTAACTGCCTGGGTGCCGCCGCAATGGGCTGGGTGATTGCCTCGCCCGCCGCGTCGCGGGCCTTTCTTGCCAGGCACGCCCAAGCGTGCAAACTCTTTTCCTGGGTCACGTTTAGCTTCCAGGTCTTTGTGCTGCTGCAACTGTGGCCCGGTCAAATGAATCTGAGCACGCCTTCCTCGGAGGGCTTCTGGGAGAGCTTTAGCGTCGCGCTGCCCATCGGGGTTGTGCTTGTGTGCGCCACCAAACGCGTCCGCCGAAGCTCAATAGGACCGGGATTGGCGTACCTTGTCCTCGCGGTGAGCATGGCGATCGGCATCTATTACTTCGCGAATTATGACCCCGCTTTGATCACGAGGAACTTCCAGCCCGAGCAGCGGCCCCCGCTTGATTCGGTGGGTCTGGCTGCGGTGTGTATGTTTGGATTTATATTATGCCCGTATTTGGATCCGACTTTTCACCAAGCGCGCATGCAACTTCCCTCGGTCGCTGAAGGGCGGTTCGCCTTCACCGTAGGATTTTGTGTTATCTTCGCTTCGATGATCGGCCTGACTTTCGCTTATGGGTGGTGGGAACTTGTTCAGTCCTCTGATGCCTCCCGAATCACCCCGGCAGATATGCCCAGAGTAATCGCGCTACACCTAGGCGTTCAGGTCTTATTCAAGCTGCTCGCCCATGGCGGATTTCTTACCGGTCCACCCGTTGGCCAAACGCGCACCCTGCGGCTGGGATCGATACTTGTAGCGTTTGGTATCGGTGGCCTATTGGAGGTTATTCAAAGTTATTTGCATGAATGGGACCTGCTTCATGAGATCGGATTTTCTGATCCACGCTTCTCGTCATTTGAAGTGATATATCGCGGCTTTCTGTCGTGGTACGGTCTGATCTTTCCTGCGTATGTTTGGCTCTGCTCCTGCCCAATCGGCGGGTTCAGCGCGGGGCCAGTTAAACGTAATATGTTCGTGCTGGCCCTGGCCTGCGTAGCCGCCGCACCCTTTTATGGCCTCGCGTTCTTCGGAAACAATTACTATTACGCAATCGTGGGTGTGCTGATCGTGCTTGGCGCGAAACTGCTCACCAAGCGGGTCGGCAGCGAACGTAACTCTAGTGATGGTGATGCATCAGCCCGGCCACCAGCATGAGCCCCAGCGATGAACATCCTGACTCGCGCCAGCACGCAGCGTCCTTGCACGTTATCTGTGGCCCAATGTTTGCCGGGAAGACGACGCTGCTTCTGAAGCTCCATGCCCAGCAGAAGGTTCTGTCGTTTAGGTCAGAAATTATGCTCTTTAAGCCAAGCGGCGACACGCGCTACTCGACCACCCTCGCCGTCACGCACGCTGGCGAGAGCGCTGTTGCGATACCGGTGCCCGACGCGGTTGCGATGGCCACCGCGGCGAGAGACGCGGCTTTCATTTTTATCGACGAAGCTCACTTCTTCGGAACGGCGCTGGTGCCCCTCGTCTCCCAGTGGCTGGCCAATGGGAAGCACTTGGTAATCGCGGGCATCGAGCGCGATCATCGCGGCATGCCGTTCCAACCCTTCCCCGCGCTGCTCTGCGAGGCCGACACCGTAACAAAACTTTCGGGTGTCTGCTTCCGATGTAACAGCGAGCTCGGCCCCGCGATACATTCACAGCGTCTGGTCAACTCTGACGCAACGATCGTAGTAGGGGGCATCGGGGCGTACGAAGCCCGATGCCGCGTCTGCTTTCAGCCACTCTTGCTAGGGGCTCTCCCACCAGCGCACTCACCCGCGTTATAAGACTGACGTTCACGCGGCGGCTCCCTCGCTTTTTAAACGCGCCTATCAGCACTCAGAGCGGGCTTTGGCCTCTCTCCCCGGTTATCCCTTGGGCCCGCGGATGACGAAACTTGCGAACTCTGTCTCATCGGCTTGATCCGCGCGCTCTAACCGCCTTACAATTCTGACCGTACAGAGTCTGCTATGGCTAAACGTCCGGGAAAGAGCAATCACCGCGATCATCGGTCGCCGCAAATCCGCGGCAGCGGTGGCGCACTCTCGCTAGATAAAGACCTTTTCCACCGCGACGCCTCGTTCGCTAAAGATGCCGCGTTTGGCCGAGAGGGTCTTCAGGCGCGAGACCTTCTTAGCAGTATCGATAACATGCCGGTGGATCAGTTCTTTGCGAACGGCGGGGCCGCGTCGCTCGCCCACGATTGCAGTGAAGGACTTGATAGCAAAGTGCTTGTGCTGAATCGTGCGTACGCGGCGATGCGGGTAGTTACCGCGCGCCGGGCGTTCTGTCTCCTCTCTCGAAGCATCGCGGAGATCATCCACGTAGAGCCGGACACGGCGGGCGCCAGTCAGTTCATTAGTTACGATTTAAGTTCGTGGTTGGAAGTCTCCGCCCTGCAGGCCGAGTTTGAGCGCGAGCGCCACGATTGGGTGCGCACGGTGCGCTTCGAGATCGCGGTGCCCCGCATCATCCGCTTATTAGGTTATGATCGCCTTCCTGATCAGCAGGTGAAGCTGAACCGCCGCAACCTCTTCGCCCGCGATCGGAATCAATGCCAGTACTGCGGCCGCAGCTTTCCCACCGCGGATCTTTCCATCGATCATGTGGTTCCTCGCATGGCCAACGGCAAAGATACCTGGGAAAACCTGGTGTGCGCCTGCATCAAATGTAACGCGAGAAAAGGTGGCCGCACGCCCGAGCAGGCGAACATGAAACTCTGCCGCAAGCCGGTGCGCCCCACCCGCAACCCGGTGATCGCGCTGCGGCTTGGATCTGATAAGTATCAGTCCTGGCGCGCGTTCCTCGATCACGCGTACTGGTCAGTTGAACTGGGATAATCGCGGGCGACGCGGCGAAAGAAATTATATTACGTCTTGATTCCCGTTGAGCCAAACCCGCCCACACCCCGGGCGGTCTCATCCAGGCAGGTTACCGGCAGCACCGCTACCCGCACCACCGGGGAGATAACCATTTGGGCAATCCGCATTCCATGGGTGACGGTGAAGGCCTCGCGACCTAAGTTAATTAGCGGGACCAGCACCTCGCCACGATAATCGCAGTCGATCGTTCCCGGCGAGTTGGGCAGTGTCACCCCGTGCTTGGCGGCCAACCCCGAGCGCGGGCGGATCTGCGCCTCAAAGCCCACCGGCACGGCGATCTTAATTCCAGTTGTAACTAAGCTGATGTCTCCGGGCTTGAGCACCACCTGTGTGATACCGCCAACAAAATAAGCGGCTAGATCCATCCCGGCGGCTCCCGATGTCTGATACGCGGGAAGAGGTGCCCCCTCATGAAGTTGCAGAACACGAAGCACCGGTTGATTATCGTTCGCTGCGGGCTGCGTCATAGGACCGACGGTACACCATTCGATGTGACGCGGATGGTGGGCGACCGTGAGTCGGCAACTTTGCCCTCGGCGGGCTGTTTCTCCGAAACGACCCTCACCGACGCGGGCGAAGCGTGCGAGCGACCATTGCGTGCAAGCATTCGGTCATATGCCTCGATGGCGCGGCGGGTGGCCTCGATGGCATTCTCTAAACTCGAATGCCCGGTAACTCGTTTGAAGAGATCGCGCACCGGGGTTGGAGCTGCAGTAGTCGTTCCAACTTCGCGATGAGCGGCGACTAGCTCGTTCAAAAGTGCCTTCGCCGCTAACTGCTGTTGTTGAACACCGCCAAGGGCGTGTTGAGTTTGTGTCATGGCTTGGTCAAGAGGATAGCAAGGTAGTATCGGGTGCAGGTAGCTGATGCAAGCAGAAACCAGCCTAGATGTCTCCGAAATCCTATCAAAAATATATCATTATCCGAACATTGTAGCCTGATTGGCGATTATCTCCTCAGCAAGGGGGACGACAAACTTTTCCAAATTCTTACTCACCTCTTTCCCTTCACCGCGCGCGTGGGTCTGCAAGCCGCCAAGGAACCGCTGAAAGTGCGCTGCTTTTTAGGAGCAGGATCAACTTTGATACGCTATCCGGTAAGGCTCTGATGCAGCGGGCTAGATCCGGAGTAACACGTCAGACTCGAGTTCGCCAACGACGGCCAAGGCGTAGCCTTGAGGCGGGGCAGTGATGTTTGCCGCCAACACGTTCACGCAGTACTCACCGGCAGCCGCGTTTGGCAGACGAATAATCTCCACGTTGTTCTTGGTTTCGCGGCTTCCAACCGTCATTCCGGGTACGGAAAGGAACCGGTGTTCGTGGTTGCCGCGGATGACGCCAGTGCCGGGGGGAGGCATTGCTCCGTCGCCTTGGTCTAGCGGGCACTCAAGCATTAGCGCGAGGTCGTTGCGCAAGGCTGCACCGTGAGGATCAAGCCAAACCAGGCAAACCCGCAGCGGCGCGGGCACGACCTTTTTCACCGTAAACAAGTACGAGTGGGCATGCGCTACGCCTGGCGCGTTGGCGAGCATGAACCCTGCGCCGGGTTCATTGGCTACATCGCAGAAAGCTAACTTACGACCTGGGGGCGCCCCAGTGAGACCCGGAATCAGCGAGGTCAAATCGACGCGGCCGAATCCCCAATCGAAATTCGGGTAACCAATCTCCGGCGTACTTGGATGGTGCGGGGGCGTCTTCGCCAGGGGCTGCGCGCTGAGAATTAGGAGCGACTTGAGCAACGCGGATGAGGGCGAGTCGCAAGCGCGGACCTTGCTGAGATATTCCCTGAGTAAGAGCGCGCAGCCCGAGACGATCGGTGTCGCCATGCTCGTGCCATGCATGAAGACGTAATGCTGCGCGACGGCCGCGGCGGTGGGGGTATCAGCAAACGGGGGAGGGGGGTTCCCGGGCGGGAGTCGGGTAACGTCAAAGTTCTTGGCCTTGGGGGCAACAACGTAAGTCCCCGGGGCGACCACATCGGGCTTGACCGAATAGAAGCTGGTGGGTCCGCAACTACTGGTGGGCACAAGGTAATCAATGTTGGGCGATGCAAATTCTACCGCGAACGGGCCGGTGATTCGCCCCTTTGTCAGGTCGTTGAACGAAAGCGGTGCGGGGTCAGCGCAAGCGTAAGCATTACCGCACGCGCCGACTGTAAGCACATTTTTGCAGCACGCGGGCGAGCGAATCTGTCCTAACGCCGCGTACTTATTCTCGAAGACCGCGCCCTCGTTGCCCGCCGCAACGATGATGAGAATGTCGGGGTTTAAGCGTGCGAAATCGTCTACTGAATCGGCGATTAAGTCGTAGACTCCGTTGCTCAAGTTACCAAAGCTGCAGTTAATTACTTTCGCGCCCCGATCGCGCGCCGCCTCTAGTGCCGACGTGGCGTCCAGGCCCAAAAGCAGGTCACCCCGGGCGGTTGCGATCCGCACCAGGACTGCCTTCGCCGCGGGAGCCACGCCGCGCCACGCGCCTCCGCTCGCCGCCCCGGTTCCCACAATCGTCCCGGTGACGTGCGTTCCGTGTCCGTTGCGATCTTCAGCACCACCGCTTGCAATGCTGCCGAACTCTGCACCCGGAACGACTCCATCATCAAACCGGTTATAGATATGGCATTCGCTTACAATCTGGCCAGCGAGGTCTGGGTGTGAACTGTCAGCGCCGCTATCAAGCACTCCCACTATCTGGCCGCTTCCTTCGAACGCGGCGAGCATAACTCCACCCGGCGTTGGTAGCGGGGTACATCGATCCGCCCCGACGACGCCCGCGGCGGTTCGATCAAACAGCTTGCCGGGCTTAAACGGCATCACCGACTTTACCAGCGGCCGGGCGATGATCGAACGGATTACCGTGTCATCCCACGCTGCGCGCACGCGGATTCCGTATTTGCATGAATCAACAATCGTAACTCCGGGTAGCTGGGCCAGTTCCTGAGTAAGTTGCTCGACTGATTCAGCGCGGTGAGGGCTTACGTCAAAGAGCGTGTGCATCGTTTGCTCACGCCGCTCTCCTGTCTGCTCCCGATCGATAAGTAACTGCGTCGTAACAGTATCAAAGACCGTATATAACTCAAGCCCGGTGACGTACTCGTGCGCCGTCAACCGCTCCTTTTGCCGTTGAGAAAGGTAAATCTGGTATGTGCCCCCCCGAAAGCCATCGACGCGAACCCCCTCCGCAGCAAGATAGTCCGCGAACGCGTGCGTCATCGGACCCTTGAGCCTCATCCGAAAGTAATCGCCCGTCGCTTCGGCCAGGCCTAGCGTGGGTCCCGTTGCATCGTAAATCTGTTTGAACTGCGAGCGCAGACTGGAACAAGTTCTCTTTGACCTCACCAGCTCAGAAGGTGGGTCTGCGGGGCGCGAAGATTGTTGCATCTGGCTCGCGGTGAACTCCAGCCCGCCCCCTGACTGGGCGACAAACTGCGCTGATGATTCAAGCTCCACAAACTGGTTGGTGTTCTGGCCACGATGCACAGGCGTGACGTATGCTCCGGCGCGCTGGGCCAGATCAAGCCGCTGCGCGGGAAGGGCGCGGCGCAGCGCCTCTCCGCGAGCCAGTGATGCGCGATCAGGCTCGGTTAACCCTAATGCGGCGGCGGTCGCGCTCACCGCGCGCTCACCCCGCGCTGTAACATAAACATCGAGTGTCGCCGCACCTTCACCTTGGGCATTAGCGCCCGGCATTGGTATTGACATGAGATGCCTTTGTCACGAAACTGCGCACCTTGGAACCGTCTACTTCCAGAACATTACGTCACAAAGGCAGAGTATGCGAATGCAAATCAGTCTCTTGTGGTTAGTGATGCTTTGCACCCATCCGCCCCCCGTCCCTTTTCCCCCGCGGGCTGACTCGCTTTTCTTCCCAGACAGACATTCACCAGCGCGCCGCGCTCGCCCTCGCAAATTTTGTCTCAAATTGTTTCAGGCCATGCCACGGTGGCTCTTCGTAATTAAGTGCTAATCCGCCGCCGCCCGCCGCGTACCCTCCCGCATGCAGCCCGGATCCGTTTCTACCAGCAGCGGCCTTTCGCACGCGGACGAGTTAGTCTTCGCCCGCGAGATTCTCACCGATCAATCAGTCGCGTTATCGAACCTTGCCAATCTTCTAGATCCGAGCTTTTCTGAGGCAGTATCGCTTATTGTGGCCTGCGAGCGCGCCGGTGGAACCGTGCTCGTGACTGGGCTGGGTAAGTCTGGGCTTGTTGGTGCAAAGATCGCCGCCACCTTGTCATCGCTGGGTATTCCAGCCCATAGCGTCCATCCTTCAGAAGCATTTCACGGCGACTTGGGCCGCTTTCGATCCTCGGACACTGTCATCTGCATCTCGGCATCTGGGGAAACCGGCGAAGTTGTTAGTCTCGCTTCCGTGCTCCGTCAGGATGGGCTCAGCGTCATCGCCATTACAGCACGCGGCGTGGGAAACCCATCCAGCCTTGAGCGATTGGCATCCGTCGCTATCCGCTTACATATAGATTCGGAGGCGGGGGGATTCCCAGCACCGACCAGTTCTACGACCGCCACGCTGGCGATGGGCGATTGCCTTGGGCTCGCCGCGGCGAGGCGGATGAACTTCACGCAGGCCGATTTCCAGCGTCGCCATCCTGGTGGCACACTCGGAGAGCTTCTCCGGCCTATTCGCCAGGCTCTCCGAACTGTGGCGGGCAAAAACCTCATCCTGGTCTCGGATCATGTCACCGTAAGTGAAGCCCTCGCGCTTGCGGACCAAGCCGGGCGACGGCCCGGAGCGCTGATTCTCATCGATCAACAGTCGGGAAAGATGACCGGCCTTTTTACCGACGGCGACTTACGTCGGCTTATTCGCAAAGATACCGCCCTGCTGGCAAGGCCGATCAAGGAGGTGATGACTCGCACCCCCCGCACCCTGCACGAAGATTCGATCATCGATGATGCAGTGAAGATGTTTCGTGAGTTCCGCCAGGATGAAATCCCAGTGGTAGACGCGGAAGGTAAGCCAGTAGGTATGCTGGATGTGCAGGACCTTATAGCTCTCAAACTCGTCCGCGATTAACCCAGCACCCGCAAGTCTACTCACATCATAAGATGTGGAGCTACACACTGATTCGCTTCGACAGCCGCGCCGTTGGGAAAGTTGCACTGGCCTGAGCGCGAGGGGAGGGGGCAGACACTTATGTTGAACGATTCATCATCTCATCCAGTTGTGCTTTTCGATGGGGTGTGCAGTTTTTGCAACGCTTCGGTGCGCTGGGTCATAAACCGCGACCCTCACTCACGCTTTCGGTTCGCGTCGCTTCAGTCTCGTGCCGCGCGCGAGGCGCTCGCCGCGAGCGGCACGCCGCATGCCAGTCTCGACAGCGTGGTGCTTATCCAAGGCGGCGAGGTTTTCACCCGCTCGGATGCCGCGATCCGAATCGCACGAGAGTTGGGCTTTCCATGGTCGCTCGCCGCGGCGGGCCTCATTATTCCCGCAAGCGTCCGCAACAAGCTTTACTCCTGGGTCGCAGCCAACCGGTATCGGTGGTTCGGCAAGCAGTCTGCCTGTTCGGTCCCCTCGCCTGAGCTGCGTGCACGGTTTTTGGATGCCGACGAACATGCACCCGCGGCATCTGATTCTGTTCCGTAGTCGCCGTCTGCGATAATTCCCTGCGACTCCTAAATCCGGTCCTTCTACTCTTGCTTCCGGTCCGGCGCTTTTTCCCTTCACGCCGCTACTCCGGCGAAAGGGGGGTAAACTACCCACCCCTTTGTGAACATCGCTAAGGGGCATTGACCGCCAGTAAACTCCCGCTACGATTGTGCCCCTCAAGCTGCAGCGAGTGTGCTGATGAGGTTCTTCGGTTTCAGACGTGATTTCACTGCTTCGACGGTTCCGGCGGGGTTAGATCCGCCACGCCGCGATGAAGAGGCTTTCGTTTTCGCCACCGTAGCTCAGTGGTAGAGCACTCCCTTGGTAAGGGAGAGGTCAAGGGTTCAAGTCCCTTTGGTGGCTTTGGGTGGTTGTCGGCTTTGGGGCCACGTCGATCGCAAGATTGAAGTTGCTTCAGTGGGTCGCATAATCATTCTGCCCGCGGCTTTGGCAACCGTGGGAACAAATCAGGTTCGTGAGTCTCGTTCAATATATCAGCGATGATATGTTGGGCAAAGGCTGTCTTGGTGGAGGCGTGATGGGATCCCCGCCCCAAGACTTCTATGTGGGTTTCCCGTAAGGACTGTGTCCACGCCGCGAGGCGGGTAGGGCACGTATTTGGAGTTTTAATCCCATGGCAATCGGACTATTCGCTCGTACCAAGCCCCACGTCAACGTCGGCACCATCGGTCACATCGACCATGGCAAATCAACCCTCACTGCGGCTATGTCTGCCCGCTCGGCCATCAAGAATGGTCAGAAGCCCAAGACTTACGCCGAAATCACCAAGGGCGGAACGGTCCGCGACGCCAACAAGACTGTAACGATCGCTTCGTCTCACACCGAGTACGAAACAGCGAACCGTCACTACGCTCACGTTGACTGTCCAGGCCACGCCGACTTCGTAAAGAACATGATCACTGGTGCCGCCCAGATGGACGGCGCCATTCTCGTCGTCTCATCTGCCGACGGCCCGATGCCTCAGACCCGCGAACACGTCCTCTTGGCCCGCCAGGTGGGCGTTCCCTACATCGTGGTCTTCATGAACAAGGTTGACCTTGTTGACGATCCCGAACTCCTTGACCTCGTGGAACTCGAGATCCGCGAACTCCTCAAGAAGTACGGCTTCCCGGGCGATGCAACCCCGGTGATCCGCGGCCAGAGCAAGCTCGCTCTCGAAAACCCCTCGGATGACAAGGCTTGCAAGCCCATCGATGATCTCTTCGCGGCGATCGACTCCTACATCCCCGAGCCGATGCGTGAAATGGATAAGCCCTTCCTGATGTCGATCGAAGACGTCTTCTCGATCAAGGGTCGTGGTACCGTGGCCACCGGCCGTATCGAGCGCGGCATGGTCAAAGTCGGCGAGACCGTTGAAATCGTCGGCCTTAAGCCCGAAATCAAGAACTGCGTCGTCACAGGCGTTGAAATGTTTAATAAAACCCTGGACAGCGGCCAGGCTGGCGATAACGTCGGTGCCCTCCTTCGTGGCGTTGAAAAAGAAGCCATTGAGCGTGGTCAGGTGCTTTGCAAGCCCAAGAGCATCACCCCGCACACCAAGTTCAAGGGTGAAGTTTACGTTCTCACCAAGGAAGAAGGCGGCCGCCACACCCCGTTCTTCTCCGGTTACCGTCCCCAGTTCTACTTCCGCACGACCGACGTGACAGGTGGAACCAAACTTATGGGCGGGGCCGAAATGTGCATGCCCGGCGATAACATTACGATGGAAGTCGACCTTGGCGATAAGCCCGTCGCGATGGAAAAGGGCGTTCGCTTCGCCGTTCGTGAGGGTGGCAAGACCATTGGCTCGGGCGTCGTAGTCGAAATCCTGGTGTAATGAAACTCGGGAAGTAACGCTTCTGGCCCGAAAGTTACGGTCCGGGTAGTCAATGTAAAGTAATCTAAGACCGTGCGGACCATCAAATGGTTCGCACGGTTTTTTTATCAGGGTGGATCGGCGTTACCCTCTCGCCGCGCGGATCAAGATGTTACAGAACGATCTCGTTTGTTTAGGGCATGGCGAGTGTGCGTGTAATACGAGCCTCACCGCTGCGAGTAAAAGTAAGCGGATGGGTCTGGTGCTCACGCACGGGATCAAAGCATCGGCGAACGACCGATAAATTATAATGCCCGTGATAACCTCAGCCTTGGTAGCGAGTTTCAATCCGCCACTCCAGCTTCATCGTTTCACCGGGGGCCACGGTTACAACCCCGGTCTGCGACTCACCCCTGGACAGCAAGTTAAATCCATCGTTCACCATCGTCACTGGTTCTACGCAGAAGAACTCGGCGAGGGTGTGGGCCTTGGGCGGCGAGTAGACCACAGTGTGCCCCGCGTTGGGGCTGGCGGTAAATATTAACTCGAGCCCGCTACCGGGCCAGGCGATTCTCGCCCCGCCTCCGATGAAGACATCATCCAGTTCGAGCGAATCGATTGGCACGCCGCGAGCGAGTTGTGCGCACGCTTCGTCGGCGACGGTCTCCCCGGTTGGGATCATTTTTTTACACACATATCGACGGGTTACATTCGCCTTGAGCAGTGCGCGTTCGCCCAGGGGCTGGCGATGAGGATCGCGCAGCTGTCGAACCCAAAACGGATGAAAGCCAGCCCCGGCGGGGAAGGGGTCGGCATCGGTATTAGTAATCGTAACTGAAGCTAAGAGGGAATCTCGCTGTAACTCGTAGCGAGCGTGGGCAAGATAACTCCAAGGCCAGTGGGGGCCGGCCATGGAAACGTACCGAAGACGTGCGCTTACCGGGGAACGGTCAAGCACCGCCCAAGGCTTATCTTTGACCAGGCCATGAATCGCGGTTGCGTCTTTCCAGTCCGCGAGCAGTTGGTGCTGCTTCCCGCCGAACATAAATGAAGCGTTCGCCACTCGATTGGACCAAGGGGCGAGTAGATAGCACGAGAGATCATTGAACCAAGTGGGATTCACCGGCGCCTGCCTCATCAATGCGATCGCGCCGCGCGATGGATGCTTATATTCCACACTCGCCAGGCCTGCCCCAAGCTCGGGAAGAACTATTACGGTAAGATGTTCGTTCTCTAGACGTATCACTTGCGTAGGCGTGGCGGGCGGGGCGATTGTGGCAGCAGCTAAAACGGCCTCGATGGTAGCCACGAGCAAATCCTAGTAAGTCAGCGACTCGCAATGCAAAATAGGTTCCGTGGGGGATGACGACGCGGGGGCTCGATAAACCGCAGCAGATTTAATTAGCCTGGGCACCTCTTCACTGGCGGTATTCCGGTCGCGGCGGACGCAAGTCAAGGCGCGACCAGTTTACGAGCACCAGTAACTAGGAACCACTGGCGGTGCCGGTGATTCTGGATACTTAAGTTTTAAACTTATCTCCGCAGGGTTGCGCTTATGGGGGACCACGTGAACCACTGACTGCGGAGCTATCGAGTGCTCTCCAAGCGTTGAACACTACGGCGGGTATGGCCTGATCTTTGCGATCTGGGAGTTGCTCCTGCAAACTGCTCGAAGGATCGCTGTACCAATGGACGGTGAGGTCGGCGCGGAAGAAGTTAACTCCCACGATGTGGTTGCAATCAGACTTTACCTGCATGGAGTCGGCGATGAGCGAAGACTGTGCGGGGTCGATCAGCCAAAGTTTTCTAGTGGTAGGAACGACACCATTTTGGGCCTGACCACGGTTCGTGGGGCCTTCGCCTCGATAATGATAGTTACAAACAATTTCACCCGCCTGGCCGCCCCAAGCCAAGGCGTAGTTGGAGTGAGGGTTCTGCCCGCGGTGCGAAGGGCAGTAGAAGACCTTAGATGCCGAGAGATACTCAGTAGCGAACAAGATGCCAAGCCCGTCCCAAGTGCTGGCGGTGACTGAGCCGCCTTGTTCAGTCTCATCGACCCGGAGCGTTACCATCTTCTCGGGACTGGCGAGCCCGCGCGATGCTGTATCGCTAACGAACCGACTCGGAGGTAGAAACCCGTTGTGGTCATTCGTGTACATCACCAACCCTAGCCCGATCTGTCGAACATTTGATTGGCAAACAACTCTTCTCGCGGTTTCGTTTACTTTCGCCAGGCTTGGAACAAGCAAACTAATTAGCACGGCAATGATGCTAATCGAAACGAGTACGTCAACAAGCGAAAAACCTGAACGCACCAGCGAGATCGACCGGTGGTTATCAGACGCGGCACACCCGCTCACATGAGCGGCAAACTTCGAGGCAACTGAGTGGCGAGTGGGTCCGAATAGAAAATAAGCCGGCGAGGCTGTCTTGGTAGAGTGATAACCCGGATGCCCCGAAGAGGCAATTTCGCACTTGGGGAGCGTTCTACGAGTATTTCGATGACTGCTACACACCCAACGACCCCTATAAAGAGGAACACTGGAACCGGACACGCACATAGGATACCACAATCACAGGGCGGTTACAAGCAGAATCTTGAACAAGCATTGTGGTGAACTTTACCTAATCTTCAAAATGTTCGCAACCCGTTCGTATGTTTTTCTGTTCCTCAAGAAATCGTAGTCTGTATAACCTGTCGTGTCGCGGGCAGCTCACCCCTTCTAATATGAACGCCAAACTCATTCTGATCAAGGTGTTTCCGATTCTTAGCTCCGCGGTTTTGAGCAACCTTTCATCGAGCCGCGGCGTATAGACCGGCGACTTGCACGTGCGTGTGAGCCAGTTTAGGGTGTCTCCCTTTTAGCAGTCGAAGCAGTTTCGTGGTGTGAGGAGCGGACGCAGAGCGAGCTCGCTTTGGTTTGGCTGTCTCAAGGTGGATTTTCGATCTCTTGTTGGATCGCGGTCCACCCGGTAAACGCCTCGGCAGAATCGACAGATCGATGGGGGCGATTGATTCGGAACAGCCCGGTGACGGAACGGCCACGCCGCGACCTGAGCGGTCGATGCCTAATGGTGCGGGAGACGCGCCATTGAGTAAAGGCGCGGATGAGTCCGCGGTGGAGCCCACGGCCGGGGCAGGGATTGATGCGGCGTTGATGAAGCGGGTTGCGAATCACGATCCTGATTCGATTGCAGAACTTTACGATCGTTTCGGCAGCTTGGTTTTTCGGATGGCCTACCAAGCGATGCCCACTCGTTCAGAGGCGGAAGATGCGGTTCAAGAAGTTTTCGTGCGGCTATGGCGCACGGCGAGCAGATATGATGAAACCAGAAGTGCGCTAGTGACATGGGTTATGCTCATCTCGCGGCGGCATTTGGTTGATAAGTTACGTCGAAACAAGGCGAGGTTAAGGGCCGCGTCTATCGATCAACCGGCGGCTGGCAATTTAGAGGCTCCGGAACACGTCGGAGATTCGCGGCTTGACACTCAAGAGAAGATGAAGCAGTTAATGTTGCGGATTGATCAGTTGCCGGAGCTTCAGAAGACAGTAGTTACCAGGGCCTACCTCGGCGGCCAGACCCTTAGACAGATCGGTGAGGAGCTTAACACGCCCCTAGGAACGATTAAATCTGCATTGAGTCGGGCTCTCGTGCGGTTGCGGGAACGTGGCGGTGAGGAGTTGGCTTTATGAATTTACGGGAACTTTTAGAACAATCTCACTTAGATGCACTGGGCATGCTCGATCCAGAGGATCGCGTGAAGTTTCAACGAGGCTTTGACGCAGCGGCACCTGCCGTACGCTCACAGATTCGCGATGAGCAAGAGCGCATGGCGACTCGTAATGGCATCGATTCGGAGAATTACTCTGCTATCGCGTCGGTGGGGCTGCGTGGGCGCGTTATAACTCTAGTGCGTGGGATGATGCTCGACACTCAGATCGCACAATCATCCGAGGCAGGGGGAAGCGTCGTTACTCGCAGCGAGGGCTTTATCAGCGGCCATCTCGACGTTGCTTCGGACGCTGAGCGGGACGTTTATGACCTCAAGAAGGCTGTAGGAGTTTCATGGCTCTGGCGGGCAGGGTCGATCGGCCTCGCGGGAGTCTGTGCGGTGCTCGCGGTTTCATTTGCCAATGTGCTGTCGCTAAACTCGGATATGAAGGGCAAGATTGCGGAATCGGGCCTCCCCAAGCAGGTCACGGTCGCGCTCGGCTCTGACCGCATCAACGATACCTTATTCAACACAGGTACCACACGCGACGTGTTTGTTCCGATCGATGCTAAGTTTGCGGGCCTTGCTTCGCTTCTGCACAACAGCGATTGGGACGATGCGGTCCTTTCCTCTAAAGACTTGCCAGAGCTTGTGGACGGCGGCGTTTATCGCGTGGTCGTGCTCGATGCGTCGGGTAACCAGATGGAGCGCCTGGCCGAGATCGGCAAAGGTGGCGAAAAGGGGATCCATTCAATTAAGTTAAGTAAAACGGCCGTGCGGCCGGGCACGACCCTCGCCATCGTCGCAACCTCCCAGGGTGTCAGCGAAGTGGTGCTTAAAGTTACGCTCGCTTAGACCAGGGGTCGCGACGAGGTATGGTTACGGTAAGGTAGCGAGAGGTTCGCCCCGATAAATAGCGCCCGAGGTTGCGGTTTCTTTTACTTCAACCGCGTGTAACAGCGGCAGCTTGGGTTTGAGCTGTCTCCAGAGCCAAACCGCGATCAGTTCTGCGGTGGACTGCTCAAGGCCTTGGATATCATTGAGATAGTTATGATCAAGCTGATCGATCAGCGGCTTGCACACGGCCTTCACCCCGGCAAAATCCATGAGCCAGCCCACGGCGGGGTCAAGCGAATCTGAACGTAAGTATACGCGCACTCGGTAGGAGTGTCCGTGCAGCCGCGCACACTTATGATCTGGCGGAACGCCCGTGAGCCGATGGGCGGCCTCAAATTTAAACTCTTTGTAGATCTCCACGCCCGATCGTAGGGCCGCACTCTCTGATAGTTTGTTCAAGCATGCGCCCGGTAAAGTGCCGCACCTGCGGTCCTTGGCAGGGCGTGCGATTGCCGGTGGCGGCTGTCTTGCTCTCGCGAGAGATCATTCTATAGTTACATTACTTTTAACAGCAGCCGCCGTGGGTCTATTCCTGCGTCTTCCCATTTCCGCGTGGCGTGGTCGCTGGCGCCCAACCTCACGCAAGCCTCAATCCCTACCATCGTTACCCCATGACTACCTCTTTGCCAAGCATGAACGATCTCGTGGCGGCGACCGCGGACTACGCGAAGACTGAGGAGAAAATTAAACTGGGTGGGGGCAAAGCGGCGATAGATCGACAGCACGAAAAGGGGCGATTGACAGCGCGCGAGCGGGTCGCGATGCTAATTGATAAGCAAACGAGCTTTCAGGAACTGGGTCTGTGGGCGGCGCACGGGATGTACGCGGATCAGGGTGGTGCGCCCGCGGCGGGCGTGGTCACGGGGATCGGAACCGTACACGGACGGCGGTTCATGATCGTCGCGAACGACGCGACCGTGAAGGCCGGTGCGTTCTTCCCGATGACCTGCAAGAAGATAATTCGAGCGCAGATCATCGCGATGTCGGCGCGGATGCCGTTGTTATATCTGGTGGATAGCGCGGGCGTCTTCCTTCCGATGCAAGAGGACGTCTTC
>Ga0105049_10003418_pt1 | contig 18755 bp, 19 predicted proteins | sample MAT06_FD_78087 | JGI IMG/M metagenome (GOLD analysis project Ga0105049, IMG submission 78087) | Freshwater microbial communities from Lake Fryxell liftoff mats and glacier meltwater in Antarctica - MAT-06 | ecosystem: Environmental > Aquatic > Freshwater > Ice > Liftoff microbial mat | place...
ATGTTGATCACAAAGGAAGACCATCTTCAACTGTTTACGGTGGAACTGTAAGCGTAAGTATTGAATCAACGGAAGATTCTACAATTTTAGAGTCAATGATTAACAGCAAGCACAAGCCTTTCAGCGGAGAAATTACATTTTTCAAACGTGAAGAAGACGGTGCTACTATGAAACTAGTAACTTTCACAGATTCATACGTAATCGCTTATAATGAAAGCCTAGATGCAGTAGGAGGTTCTCCAATGAGCATCTCGTTTACACTTTCTGCAAGAGAACTTAAAGTTGGTAATGCTGATCACGTTAATGAGTGGCCAGTAGCTTAATTCTAAAATTTAAAATTTTCAAAAAAGCGATCTTTATAAGTTCGCTTTTTTGTTTTTTATTACCTAATACAACGTGAAATGGCTCAGCAAATAAAACTTGAAATAATTATTGATGGAAGTTTAAATGTATTTCCTTTCGCTTCTTTAACGCTTAATCAACTTTTAGGTGAACATCATAATTTTGAGTTGTGTTTTAGCCATGATTTAATAAAAGGATCAGATGAAATTACATTGGAGAAGTATCAAACGTATCTAGGTAAAACAATATCCTTCACATTTGGTGCTGATATGTATGATATTTCTAAAAATCACACAGAGGTGGTGTACAAAGGAATCATCACCGAAATATGCATGTCTGATAATCCTTTCGATGAGGGAAACATCATTGTTAGAGGCAACAGCCCGACAATATTGTTAGAATCTGTTGAAAATTGTTCCGCACATTTAGAAAAAAATTTAAGTCAAATAGTAACTGCAGTATGCAACAGTGTTCCTGGAAATTTGCTTACTACTAATATTAATCCAATAAATAAAAAAACAATTCCTTATCTCGTACAATATAAAGAATCTACTTACGATTTTTTAAAGAGACTAGCCGCAGATTATGGAGAATGGTTAATTTATAATGGCAAAGAATTATGCTTTGGAAAGCCTAATAATATGCCCGAAGTAGAATTAACATTTCCAGAAGATGTTTCAGCCATTAATTTTTCTGTTTCATTAGCTCCCCTGTCTTTTTCCCAAACGGCATATTCCTTAACGAAAAAAGATGATAAGTTCAGTTCAAAATCGAGTCAAGCAACCATTAATGGATTGGGAAATTTTGCTTCTAAAGCACTAAAAAGTTCAGAGGATACCTTTCAAATTGAAGCAAATGCGCCTTCATTTAGAAGTTTTGATAAATCGAATTTAGACGATTCAATAAAGATTAAAAAAGGAAATATTGCTTCTACTCTAGCAGTATTAAGTGCAGAATCTGATAATCCAGGAGTACACGTGGGAACTGTTGTGAGTATTTCGAAGAACAAAGCCAGTCTTGGTAAATTTTTAGTAATTCAAGTAATGCACACTACAGACGGTAATGGAAATTATACCAATTCATTCAAAGGAATTCCCGCAGATATTGATTACTTGCCAACTCCAAAGTTTAACAGACCATACGTAGAACCCCAAATAGGAGTTGTTCTTGATAATAAAGATACAGATGGAATGGGCCGTGTAAAAGTTCAATTGTTGTGGAATTCTGACACAGACAAAAATGCGGCTCCTTGGATTCAAGTTATGACTGATTACGCTGGTGATGCTGGCAGAGGCAAAAATCGAGGAAATCATTTTATTCCCGAAGTTGGCGATAGTGTTGTAGTTTCTTTTACGGAGAATGATCCATCTAAGCCTTTTGTGCTCGGTAGTTTATCCGTTCATAGTGTTAGAGATACAAAAAGTAACGATAAAAATTTCGAAAAAGTAATTGCAACGCGTTCAGGAAACACTATATACTTTAGAGATAAAGAAGATAGTAACGAACAAGAAGTAAGAATTGAAACTGATACCAATAACTATGTTTCTATACTAATTAAAAGCGGAAAAGGTACAATTGAAATTATGTCTTCCGAAAAAATAGAAGTAAGTTCAGATAAAAGCATCTTAGTAAAATCAGAAGATATCAAAGTGGAGGGCAAAACAATTTCTATTAATGCTTCAGATGCAATTGAATTGAAGGCGAATAATGATATTAAAATATCAGCAACAAACATAAAATTGAATGGTACAGCTAAAGTAGAAGTTGCTGCTGCTCAAGTCTCAATAAAAGCCGATGCGACTGCTGAAATTAAAGCTAACGCACAATTAACTTTGCAAGCTTCTGGTCAAGCAGTATTAAAAGGCGCAATAGTAATGATCAATTAATTTTATGAAGAACACGTTTTATAGTTTACCACTTAAATGTGAAATACTTACGAAAAAAAACAGTGAGGTAGAACACCCATTGTGTAATTTCGATGAATCCATTGCGAAAAATATATTTCTTTTAATTACTGCTCGTTTCGGTGAACACAGATATAATAAAACATTAGGTTGCGAAATATGGAGTTCTGATTTTCAATTAATAGGAAACGTAAATGTGTGGAAAGAGAAAATTAGAAAATCTGTTGAAACAGTAATTCAGAATCACGAAAAAAGACTCAAAAACTTAATTGTATCTTTGGATTTATCAGAAGAAGAAATTAAATCACCAATTTCCAATTTAATCTCCATTAAAAAAAGATTGCAAATTAAAATAAAAGGGAAAACAATTAGTACTGGTGAAGATTTCTCTTTTGAAACCAAGTTTTTTATTAGCCCATTATCATTAGATTAAACCTTATATGGAACAGTTCGATTCAGGAATTAATGTAAGTAAAGAAGTTATTGCAAGCAGAATGTTTAGAAATGCTGCTAAATTGTGGGGCTACAATGATACAGAATTTGATAATTTTGATCCAATTGTAAAATTGATTATTGAAGCATGTGCTGTAGAATTGTACAATATTAATAATGAAATATCTAATGTTCAGGTACGAATGCTCGAACGTTTGGCTACCTTATTAACACCAGAAATCTATACTGTTACACGACCAGCTCATGCTATTTTACATGCTAGGAGTTCTGAAAGCGAATCTATAACAAATCCCTTATACCAATTCTTTTATCAAAAGAAAATAGCATCTAAAAACAATGGAATTATTGATACGAATTTAGATGTTTACTTCTCTCCTGTAGATAGTTTCAAAATATTTAATTGTGATATAAAGCATTTGTTTTGCAACAATATTATGTATCAAATTAATGAAGCACAAAATAAAGAAATATTAATTCAAACACAAGAATCATCTAGTCCTTGTTGCGTTTGGATTGGAATGGAAATAGATACTAAAATTACAGAAATAGATGGGCTTTCATTGTATATTGATTTTAAAAATCAACCCAATAAATTAAGTTTATTTCCGCTCTTAGGATTTACTAAAATATTTCACAACAACAAGAAAATTGATCTTCAACAAGGTATTTACGATTACAGGAAAAATAAAATCAACGACACTTATCTCACACCAACTGAAGAATTTAAAGTTACTCCAACTCTAGAAAGGAAAATTAAACAATTCTACCAAGATCAGTTTGTTACGTTGTTTCCTTCAAAAAATGAGAATTTTCAATTAAAAGCGGAATTTTTTCCAGAAGAATTAGAAGATACTTTTTCAGATACAGAGAAAAAATCCCTGAAGAATAAGTTGCATTGGTTTAAGCTGGTCTTCCCTCCAAATTTTAATCAAACCATATTGAACGAAATTATTATTTCGACTAATTGTTTTCCCATTGTTAATAGGAAGTTAAATGATGTTAGGTATAGACTTCAAAGCTTATTTAATATTATTCCATTAAATACTTCAAGTAACTTTCTAGATATTAATTCAGTTGCTAATCTAAGTGGTAAGAATTATTTTTCTAATCCGGTAGAAAAAAATGATTTAAGTAAAAAAGGAACTTTCGCTATTCGCTCTTCTGGTGTAGAAAGATTTGATCAAAGAAATGCAACTGATATTCTTAAATATTTGGTGGAATTATTGCGTGATGAAAGTAGCGCATTTGCTGCATTTGGGCAAGATTTCATCGCAAACGTAATCAAAGAATTGAATGAGAATATCGGTCAAATTGAAAATAAACTCAAACAAAATTCGACAAATGAAAAACCAAAATCAACTTTTTTATTCGTAAAGCCATACGAGGAAAATGAAAATATTTTTGTTGATTTTTGGACCTCTAATGGTGCTGATGGAAATTTAATTAGAAGTGGTTCTAAAATAGAACTATTTAGTGGAGTTGATATACAACGCAATAGCCTTTCTTTATTAACTTCTTCAGTTGGAGGGGGAAATCAATTAAAAGGGAATGAATTATTGAACGCTTACAAAACATCATTACTTTCAAGAGATAGGATTGTAACAAAACAAGATATCATGAATGTTTCTTTTCTGGTTTTTGGTAAAAAGCTGAAAGATGTCGAAATATCAAGAGGTGTAATGATTAGTAATTTACCCAATGAAGGTCTCGTAAAAACTACAGATGTCACTCTTTTTCTCAAGGAAGAAATGCAAGATGAGGAAGAAAAAGACGCGTATGTAAAAGAGTTATTTCATCGCCTAAAAACGAATTCAATTGTGGACGCGAGGTACAGAATAGTTGTAAATTCATTAGCAGAATCGAATTAAATGATAGATACTAGCGCAATCCAAATAGAAAGTGAAGATGAATTACCCAATGGAGTTATAAATACTTTTGCAGACACTCCTAAGTTAACTGTCTTAAAGCAAGGAGATCGTATTTTTCGTTTTGTTCAATTTAACGGAAAAGAAGCTAAATATGGTGCATTTTGGTTCGATAAAAGAACAATGCAAGAGATTTTTAAAAAATACAACGATCGGGTATTGTTTAAATTGAATGATTACAATTCAGTCTTTAACGCAACATTATCTTACAAGAAAGTAACTATTAAAGGTCAAATTTACAATGAGTTGGCTATTGCTAAATGTTGGAATACACTACGCTATTTATTAGAAGTAGAAGTAAAAAAAGACATTGTGGCATATGTTGGAAAAACTTCCGCTCAAAGCTTTTTTCAAGATAAAAATTTAAGTAAAAACTCAGACTTGAGAAAAATTGTTGTAGAAGGTGGTGGCAAACAATATGTTATTCCACGAATTGGCAATTTAAAAGTAAAATCGAATTATGGGGAAATAAATCAATCCTATTTGAGAGATATTGAATTTAAATTGTTCGATGAAACATCTTGGTTTAAGCGATTTGTGATTGGCGGAAATATAATTTAATTCACTAAGTATACCAATTTATGACTATTTCTTATTTAACAAATGTTATAATAGGATATTACTTTTTAATTAATATTTTTGTTTGATAGTGTTCGGGTAAGTATTTTAAATAATAAAAATGAGTAAACCAGCAGCAAGAATAGGCGATATGCATGTATGCCCGATGTTAACACCGGGAACTCCACCTATTCCTCACGTAGGTGGACCTATTACAGGACCAGGAGCACCAACTGTATTGATAGGGGGCATGCCTGCCGCAGTGATGGGAGACATGTGTGTCTGTGTAGGACCTCCAGATACAATTATTTTAGGTTCTGTTGGTGTAATGATTGGTGGGAAACCTGCTGCTAGAATGGGTGACTCCTGCGCACATGGTGGAACAATTATTTTAGGATGTCCTACAGTGCTTATTGGCGAAGTAGGAGCTGGAGGCGGCGGAATGGCGGCAATGCCAGTTAATGTAATCTTAGATTTGAAAAAAAGCATGCCACCGCCTGTTCAGCAACAAATAGCACAAATTGCTGGAATGAAGAAAGCTGCAGACTCAGGAACACCGCTAGTTCATAATTCAATGAATTGCGATGAATGCGCAGGAAAATAAACGGAATTTAGCCACCTGAAAGAATTCATCAATTTTTGAAATTAAGAATTTAGTAGAGACAAAAATTGAAACTTAGAATATTTTTTGAATTTCAAAATTTATTTCTTTTAATCAAATGGATTAATTAAGGATCCGTATAAAAAAATGGACCAAATTATTATCATTGTGTTATGGTTTAAATATTTATAATTTAATAAGAATTGTTCAATTTTAAGTTTGAAAATTACCCCTCAAATCCTTACTCCAAAAATTGTAATATCATCTATCTGTTCATGAACACCTCTCCATTCCATAAACGATTCGTATAACTGAATTTGTTGGTCTGCCATTGGCAAATTATGAATTGAGTGAATTAAATCTTTAAGTCTCTTCTTATTAAACTTCTTGTTTCTGGTTCCCCCAAATTGGTCTGCAAACCCATCGGTTGCCAAGTAAATACAATCTCCTTTTTTTAACTGAAATTCGTAGTTGGTATAAGGTTTACGGCTTTCAAAATTACCAACAGGTTGCTTATTTGCCTTAATTTCCAGCAAGAGTTCTCCTTTACGTATGAGCCAAATAGGAATATTTGCACCAGACCATTGCAGCAAGTTAGTTTCTATATTTAAGGCACAAATAGATGCATCCATTCCATCTTGAATTTGGTTTTCTTCTTCTGAGTTTTTATTAAAATCGTCAATCACCAATTCCCTAACTTTATTAAGAATATTCGCTGGGTCGTACTGGCCAAATTCATTTAATGACTTATTTAAGGCGTTATGGCAAATTACGCTAACCATTGCTCCCGGTACTCCATGACCAGTGCAATCACAGGCTGCAAAAAAAACAGTTTTAATATTGTCTTTATAATCAATCCAATAAAAGTCACCAGCAACGATATCTTTAGGTAAATATAAAATAAATGACTCGGGCAAATGTTTTCTAATCTGTTTTAAGGGAGGAAGAATCGTTGTTTGAATCCTCCTAGCATACTCAATACTAGCCAATATTTCGCTATTTTTTTGCTTTATAACCTTACTGATTTGTTGTTTTTGAAGATAGGTTTTAAAGCCTACTATAAATACTAGCAATAAAATAAGAAACGAAGTTATTAATACGTACTTTATAACTTTCTCTTGATTAAGAGCCGATTTAGAAATAGCATCTTTTTTTTCTTGATCCTTTATGATTGCTTGTTCTTTCTTTTCAAATTCATAATTGAGCTCAACTTCAAAATTCTTTTTTGCGTTTTCTTCAACCAATATGGAGTCTTTATATAAATTATAAAGCTGATTATTTATAAATGCACTCTTCCACTTATTTTCTACACTATCTAGTTTGTAATAAGCTAAGTAATACTTACTGTATCCCATTTTATTACAATAAAAACGTAAGTAAGGCTTTGATAGTGTTAAGTATTTTCTTACTTCTTTATAATTCTTCAGTTTAAAATAGTTATTCGCATTTCCCAAATAAGCATCTATTAGCAATAATTTTCTTCCTGTAATCTTGGAAAGCTTTATGGATTCGTCATTGTAAATAATGGATTCTTTATAATTACCCATCAATTCTAAAATGTTTGCAATTGATTTATATTCTAGCGCAATTCCACTTTTTGACTTTAACTTTTTAAATATTTTTGTAGAAAATTCAAGATTTTGCAAAGCTTTTTTGTACATTCCTTGCTTTGAATAGTTATTTGCCAAATTAGAGTATATATAAGCGACTCCTAATTCATCACCAATTTTTTCATATAATCTAAGTGCAATTAAATAGTTTTTATTGGCTTCTTCAATCTTGTTTCTTGTAGAATAAATTGCTCCAATACTTTGAAAGGAAAATGCAATACCTTTAATATCTCCAATGGATTGATACGCTTTTAATCCTTTGTGATAATAATCGAATGCTTTAGCAAACTCTGATCTTGATTGATATATTATTCCAAAATGATTTAATGCTTTTCCTTCGCCACGTTTAAACTTTAGTATTTTTGAAAGTTCTAGAGCTTGTTTATTGTAAGGTTCTGCTTTTACTTGCAACCCTGTCATTATGAGTTCCCAACAAAGGCTATTTAATGCTATAACTTTATTCGTGTCATTTGGTAGAAACTTTACTTTTGTTGTTATTGAATCAATAAATAGTTCTCCTAGATTTTGAGCGTGCAAGCAAAAAACTGTTTGCACAAAAGCAATAATCAAAAGGAGAGATTTCTTCAATATTTAAAAATTTAAGCGCAAGCTACGAACTGTTTTTGGTTTTTTAATGTATAAAATTTGTTTTATAGATTAATTTGAGAATAGCATTTCTTTCTCCAATTGATAAAGATTACAACATATTCCTTAAGTATAGAGTAAATAAGGGAAAAAAATTGAGTTAAACTTGTTTGGAACTTATTTTGGGGATTTAATTTTTAATGCCGACACTTGGAAAAATTTATAAATAGGTTGTGGCTTATCAATCAACAAAGTATAATAAAAAAGGAAATATTAGACCTAGTAATTTAAAGTATTATCTACGCAGGTGAAGGTAAATTGTTATGAGAAAATCATATTATAAGATTACTTGAATGGGAATAAAATAACTCTGACAAAAAAAATCTATTTTTATTGTTTAGTATTTTTTAATTGTATAACATTAATTTAAAAGAATGAACAAAATTTATTCGTTAAACCCTATTGAAGTTAAGCGCGTGTTAAATCAAGTAGACCAAAAGCAAAAGTATGATAAAGAACAGTTTGAATTTTATCACCATTTTCGTAATCATTTTAATATAAAGGATGAGGTAAAACAACTCAAAAAGACAAGTTCTCATAAATTCATTGATAATTATGGTAACTTCTGGGAAGAAGTATCAACTTTAAAAAATTATTTCCACATGCCCAAAGGCAATTGGATCATAAGTGCTGTAGGATTTGATACACCTTACAGTAGAAAATTTCTTAGAGATGATACAATTTCAGGGTTAGATGGAGAGTTTGAAATGATAATTAGACGGGGAGGAAAAAGGATCGATTCTCTCACACATGAAGAATATCAAGAAACCTATAATTATGGGAGAACACGAGATTGGTTATCTCATAAGAAATTAGATATTGACCCACATAATTTAAGTTCAAAATACACTTTCAAAATGGACATGGGGTATGTTAAAATAATAGAATGAGGAACGATTGTTTCAACTAAAAAATGTTAAAAAGAAATCTACATTAATTTTTAAAATACATATTTAGTGGCAATATTTGCAATAAAAAAATTATGGCTTATCAATCAATTGAAGGAGTTCAATACGAGAAAGAATTATTAGACCTTGCAATAAAAAGTACGAGCGGTACTGGCGAAGGTAAAATTTCCAAAGAGGAAGTGAATGAATTGTTCGCTTCTGCTGCAGATGGACAAAGTGTTACTGAAACAGAAAAAAGAACGTTAGCTTACATCAAGACAAAATTTGTTTTTACTGATGCTGCTGCTGCTCTTTTTGATGAGAAGTATGCTAAAATATAAGGCATAAAGAGAAGAAACACTCATTTTATTTGATTGGGTATTTGTTATGACTTACAATAATTCAGTTCAGTTCAGTTCAGTTAAATTGCCTTTTCTGTTGGTGAGGAAGCATTTAGCTGCTGTGATTTTCAAATATTCTCTTTAAAAATTTAATCGATTCCTGCTTTTCAGCTTCGGTTAATGAAGAGTTTAAACCTGAAATAAATTTGTTCAATGTAGCGTTCAGTTTTTTCTCAGCTTCTGAAATATCTTCTGATTCTTTTCCTTTTTTTAAATCATCTTCCATTAAATGTATCGAAGTAGCAGGCATTATTCTACTATTCTTCCTTTCAATTCCCGAATTCCGCAGTAAATTTTCAATAGATGATTTATCTGATGCAAAATTTTCAGCATTTATTAACATTTTACTTAATTCGTTAATCGCAGGAATGAATTTTTCAGAATTAATAGTTTTAAATAATCTATTTGCCGTTTGATTTAATTTTTCTTCTGTGAAAGTTGAGTCGAATTTCTTTAAAAAACTTTCTATCAACATCAATTGACGATGGTCACTTCCGGGGAAATCTATATTTAACTGTTCGTTTAACTGTAAATCGTTTTCGTAAAGAGCAGTACAACAAGCTCCGATGCAGAATAAATCATACAACTGATTGGCAAGGTTAATTCTTAAGTCAACGAATTGATCAACAGTTGCAATTTCTTGAGAATTGAAAATCTCTTTAATTAATGTTCCGTAATTGGGGTGTAATAAAACTGTTTTTCCTCCTCCAATATCAGTTGCTGAAAGTTGAGTTTGTTCAATTATAAAACCGTATTCAAAGGCTAAAATAATCCTGCCACTTTCATGTATTGCACATAGTTCAAGAGTTTCCATATTGAAAATTTAATTTTATATTTAATCGCAATGTAAAAAAATAAAACAACTTTAATTTATTTTTGATTATATAAAAAAATATTTTTAGACTTATTCCAGTCAAATAAGAAATTACAAAGAAAAAAACCAACCAATTTTTATAGTAATTAATAACTATATGTCAATGTAGTTAGAGGTTATAGCAGAGGATAATATTTATTTTTATGTATTGTGTATCTTTTGTTTTTTTGTTATAATTGAACTTTATTGTCAACTGTTTATTAAATCATGATTAAAATCAGTTATTTACTTTTAGATGCTGCAAGGATGAAAAACGAAATGGAAACTGCTACGGCATTTCCAGGCGAAAATTCTTCTTTGTATGAAGGCAGAAATAAAATTGAATTGGCTGGCGTGGGGCCTTTTTTGTTTAAAACCGATACTACTTCTGAATTAAATAATTGGGTGAAGAAAGAAGGTTGGGGAAATGCTTGGGGTGTTGCTCTTTTTTCATTTATTCCATTTCCTGATCTATATAGGCATTGCAGGAAGTTTCTTCTTGTTCGCACAGAGGACGATATGGAGTTGTATTTTAGATTTTATGACCCAAGAGTGTTGCGGATATTTTTGCCTACATGCTCCAAAGAGCAACTTCATGATTTTTTTGGTCCTATTCAGTATTTTATTGTAGAAGACGAAGATCCAGCTTTTGCAACAAAGTTTTGGCTAGAAAATTATCAATTGAGAAGCATTCGATTTCCGGCTTCTGAGTATTTGCAAAATGAAGAAAATGATTTGGTGGCAAATACACCTGAAATTGCAAAGCTGAATCGCAAAACAGAAGTTGTTTCAAGTCCACCAAAAGATGGACCTTCTAGTATTAAGGAAGTTTCTAAAACGGAGAAACCAACACCACCAAAGAGAGATAATTCTCAATGGAAGGATTTCTTTTTTGAATAGAATATAATTTTGTAAATTTTAAAATGGAAAATCCAATAGCCAAAGTAAAGAATACTCCAAAAGCAAGAAAATATAATTTGGTAGATTCAACTATAGAACTAGTGGGTGAAAAGTCGGGTTTAATTATTTTTAAGTCTCTTAGATCCAACAATTCAATAGAATTATTTTCACTCGAAGAAGAAGCTTTTGATAAATATTTTGAATTTCAATTCAGTTTAGAATCCTTGCCTAAAATAGATCATGAAATCTGGACTGCCATTAAAGCACAAGTAAAGAAATTTAATTAATTCTCCCTTTTGTTTTGTACATTGTCATTAACTGTTAATTAGTTTCAATTTTAGTAAGATATTTTATGGGATTATTAAAATCAGTTTTTAATTACTATTTTGGCTCCCTAAATGATATATAAAACTAAGAATGGTAAAGCTAAACCAACATACACGACTTTCTTTTGTTAATCCCAAGGTAAAGGAAAATGGAATAACTACAGCAATTATAGACTTGGTTTTTCCATTTTTCCCAAAGGATACTGAATGTATTTCTGGTTACGTAGATGTGAGAAATCAATATTGGAAGGTAAATTATCATTGGGATATTTTAGTAGCAAGAATTGATGAGTTTCTTGCTACGCCTAAAATTGAAACTAAATTGATGAGTGCCGCAAGGGCAATTAGACAAGTCCTAATGACGAATCCTCCCACTCCAGCAACGGGTTATAAAGACGATAAGGAAATGGGGGCAACTCTTGATGTTAGCGCCGCAGAAGTAATAGAAGCGCGACATAAATCTTTATTACAATCTAAAAAGGATTTTAGAATGGTATTAATTAAGGCAAAAATTGTAACCCAAGCCACAGAATTTACCAATCCTCCTCAAAAAGAAAAGAAATGGTGGTTGAGTGTCGCTCGTGTCGCCCCTCCCGGTAAAAGTACGCATGGCTTAGGATGTGCTTTGGATATTAAAGGAAAAGAGAATCTGAAAATTGTTGAAATATGCAAAGAACTTGGTGCTACAATGGTTTTTCCGGAAAGTTCTCATATTCATGTTGAATTTAAGGACTTAGCTCTACTTAAATCAAAAGTATTGGGCATTTAATAATTAAATTATTAATTTAAATTAAGCCGTTAAATAAATGCAAATATACGTAACTGCTTGATAATTAATTAAATATTGTTTATATAAATTAGTTAATTTTCTAAGAAATATGATTCCGTTTAATGCTAAAAAAATATTGGAAATAAGCTGAGTAAAACATGTCAAAGTTCTATTATTTTCATAGATTTGCCTTCATCTCATATAGGAATAATATTAGACATGGCATACATTAACTATCTTTTACTTGACGCTTCAAGAATGAAAACAGCGTTGAGTGAAGCGAAAGAATTAAACAGTAATTATAGGTCGTTATTTAAAGGTAGATCAGAGATTGATCTTGAATTTGTTGCTCCTTACATTTTTTCATACGTCCGCGGAAGTGAATTTTCTGAATGGTATATGAAAAATGGTTGGGGAAAAGGTTGGGGAATTATGCTACGATCGCCCGCATCAATAGACGAATTACTCGAGCATTGTCGTAAATTTTTGCTGGTTGAAGATGAAGATAAACAAGAATTATATTTTAGATTTTATGACCCTCGAATCTTAAGCATTTTTTTGCCTACTTGCTCAAGCGAACAGTTAAGACATTTTTTCGGTCCAATTGATTATTTCATGATTGAAAATAAAGACGGTGATAACGGACAAATGATGTGGTTAGAGGCATATGAATTAAGAAAGAAAAAAATTGACAGAGATGAGTTAGAGAGAAGGTTACAATCTGATTTGAATTTTGTTGATGCTGTCCTTCAGGGTAAAGTTCTAGTGCAACAGGTAAAATCAAATCTTGTCATTGGTAAAGACCAAAAGCAACAAATAGATAAAATAGAACCTGATGTAATAACAATTGAAACTAAAAATTTTGGTGAGATAAATAAAGCGAATAATAATTCTAAATGGAATAAATTCTTTTTTGAATAATTGAAATGGGAAAATCTGGATTAACTGTAGATTTTGATTTAAGAGCAGAGGTACTTGCTGGATTGTTGCAATCCAAGCGGAGAGATACTTCTGTGTTTTTGCAGAAATTAGGGATCTTTAAAAGGAATTATTCTAAAGATGTAGAAGAAATTCAGAAAGAAACGGAAAATCAATTTGTAATCAAAGCGAATAGGGAAGGATTTTACGACATGCTTCCTGAAGATTTATTTCATTTTGAAGAGCCCCAAAAAAAGGAATTAGAATTTTCTTTAAAAACTAAAAAGAAGAAAGAACAAGAAGTTAATGCAAGAAAGTTTTTTGCTCCATTTGAAAATCAATTTTTCGAAATACAAACAACTTTAGAGTTAATTGAAAAACAAACTTTTGAAAGTGCAATTAACGAAGAACTGATGCATACTTTCTTCGAAAAGCAGGAAGTCTTTGCAATGCTAAGCCCAATCCAAAAAGCAAAACTCAATTTCTTTTTTCCTTTAGCATATAAGTTTAGGGGGAAAGTTGATTTTATAGAATTTATGTTTTGTTCTATTTTTCAAATGGAGATTAAGTGTATTATAAAAAGAAAGCAAACGAATGCTTATTGCAACTATTTTTCTTTAATTGGTGATGCTACTTTAGGTGTTGATAGTATTGTAGAGAACTACTTAACAGAAAGTACTGAGACATGCCAGATTACTGTTAATAATTTAAATCACGATGAAGTACATCAGTTTATGCCCGGAGAAATCAATCACTCCTTAATCATACATATTTTACGATTTTTCGCTGTAGAACAAATGGGAATTGAGATTTTTACTAATTTCGCAAACCTTCAAAAATATACGGTTCTTGGCAACGAAGATGCGTCTTTCATAGGTTACAATACAATTTTATCATGAGTTTAAATCACTTTTTTTCACTAGACCGAATTATTTTATTTGCAATTTTCTTTATTTCTACACTTATGATTGTGTATTTAAAGAAAACGGTAACCAATTTTAAATCAAATAGAATTGCAATTGGAGCATTATTATTTTCACTTGTAATTATTTGCGGTGGTCTGTATGGTTTTTCCGAAGACAATTTTAATGGTTTTTCTTATTACCTTTTTCTGTGTGTTCTTTATTTGGTATTTGGTGCATTGATTACGTTTATGTTTAAAAAAGAATATTTTGAAATAACCAAATATAAATTAATGATTGAGATTTTAGTTGTTTTAGTAATTACTTCTCTTTCTTATTTTGGTTTTTCTTTAGTATTCGATTTTACAAGTGGTTTAGATATTGGAGGAATTTATGCTAAGTCTGTTTTCTTTTTTATTATTCCTTATTTTTTCATGCTGGCACTCGACACATTTTTAAGAATTCCGACCTCTATTTACAAAGTCTGGTATGTAAATGAATTTGCAGAAGAGCCAGATTTTGATAAAGTTAACATTCGTAATATTTACTTATTATCTGTTGATTTAATGAAAGATGTAAACCAGAATAAAACTACGAATATTAGGGTGAAAGCACCATTTGAAATGAAATTTGGTGATTGGTATCAATCCTTTTTGGTAAACTACAATGATAAATATGTGGAAAGTCCAATACAATATAAATTTTTGGATGGAACAAGTATGGGCTGGGTTTTTTACACCAAACCAAGTCTATTTAAAAGAAAGAAATTTATTGATGCGAACAAATCAGTATTGCAAAATAAGTTGAATGAGAAATTGACAATAGTTGCGACAAGGGTTAAAATTAATTATCAATAAAATTAATTGAAGAAAAGATGTTAACGAACTGGATGAATGGGATGAAGATTAATAATTTTCATCTTGAAAATAGTGAAATAGCTCAATTGAAAGAATTGCAGCAAACTGTATCTATCTATATAAATGAGAATAATTACGGAATATTTTGTCCCGATCAAAAATTCGGGGAATCTTATGACTGTTCTATTTCAAAATCTATTGGTGATAGTTACCTTATTAGACTAACAAAATTTAAAGGCATTACATTTGGCGGAAGCATTATTAATATCCAACCCGCAATTACAGGAGAAATATCTTTGACCTTTCAATCTGAAAGGAATTCCTCGAAAATGCAAAGTGACAAAGCTTATTTTCTGATTATTAATGTAGATTATTCTAAGAGAATTCCATACGGAAATCCAAATCAGGACGAATCACCAGCAAGATTGCCATTTGTTCACCCGAAATATGAATTGGAAGTACTTTCTGAAGAGCAGATTAATTTAAATACTCAATACGATAATATATTGGTTATTGGTAGATTTATTTCGAGTGGTAATGATGTAATGTGGGACAAATCCTACATCCCGCCTTGTGTTGACTTAAATTCTTTTGCATTGTTGAAGGAAATGTCTGACGATATTTCTAACAACATTAACACATTGCAGATTTCACTTTATAATATTATTTATAAGGTAATTAACAAAAATCAAAATTCTCCATTGGCATTTAATATTAAATATTTGTGCGAGAAGATTATTTACACAGTTGCTGCTTTAAATTTCCCATTACGAAGTACACTTAAAAATAAGCCTCCAATTGAATTGTTGCAACAAATTACGAATGTTGCAAACCATATTAAATTGGCGTTAGACTTCCTTCCAGAAAAAGAAAAAGAAGATATTTCAAGTTATTTTACTGAATGGAATGGCATCAGCCCAAGTAAATTTGATGAATTGCTAGTTGCAGTGATCGATTTAAACTACAATCACCTTATGATTAATGATTCCTTTGAACTTATTGCTGAGTTTACAGAAATTATTAGTGAACTTTTCAAAAAGATGAGTGAACTAGATTTAATTGGTAAGAGAAAAGCAGACAAAAATATGGTTGTAAGGGAAATTGGTCCAAAGCAAACAAAGAAATTTAAACTTATTGATTAGTAATATTTTGCCTAATTATGGTAATTAACGAGTTTACATCCTTAGCTGCTGAAATTACCAAAATTGGTCCTTCCTCTATTTTTATTTTAGCGGATACCAATACATTACGGTATTGTGTACCCATCTTTATAGCACAGATGGAAATTTTAAAAGAAGCCCAAATTCTTGAAATTGAGCCGGGTGAAGAAAGCAAATCAATAGAAATTGCTGCCGGACTTTGGGAATCGCTTGTAGAACAAAACGCTGATAGAAATTCACTTTTGATTAATGTTGGTGGTGGTGTTGTTTGCGATATTGGAGGGTTTATTGCGTCAACTTTTATGAGAGGCATTTCTTTTATTAATGTTCCTACTTCATTATTAGCCATGGTAGATGCAGGTGTTGGCGGGAAAACTGGAATTAATTTAAATCATTACAAAAATTTAATTGGTGTATTTCAGGAAGCGAAGTTGAGTTTTTATTATCCTGAATTTCTTGCTACGCTTCCATCGCATGAAATTAGAAGTGGTTTTGGTGAAGTTGTAAAGCACTATTTATTAGATGAAGAAGCATCGTTCCATAAATTATTAAAATTAAATCCGTTCGAAATTAAAGATTGGAATGCGCTTATTGAAGAGAATATTCAAATTAAAGATAATTTTGTAAAAGGAGATTTAAAAGAAAGAGGGAAACGAGCCGCTTTAAATTTGGGGCACACTGTAGCACATGCTTTGGAAGCATTGTTTTTGCAAAAGAACAATCCAATATTGCATGGAGACGCTGTAGCTGCTGGAATTGTAATTGAATCTCACTTGTCCACATTTTGTACACAACAGTTATTACCTGAAATTTATTTTAAGCAAATAGAGAAATATATAAAAGGAATATTTCCACCTGTATTGTTTCAAAAAAGCGACATTGATGAATTGGTTAGCTTGATGCGGCATGATAAAAAAAATAGCCATTCAAATTTAACCTTTACTTTGTTGAAAAAGCCAAGTGAAGTTGTATTATCTTATGAAGATAAAAATGAGGCAGTAATAAATAGCCTGAATTACTATTTAGAAAATGCCTGAAATACTAGAATTGATTTATACTGGACTGCCAATTGAAGCAGTAATTGAACTTCCTGGTTCCAAAAGTTTGAGCAATCGAATATTGATGCTCGAATATTTATCTGGAAATATAATTAAGGGACGGGAACATTCTGATGCAGACGACACGCAAAACTTAAGAAAAATTTTAACAGAGTTGTCTCCCGTTTCAGATGCTGGCGAAGGTGGAACAACTTCGAGGTTTGCTCTTACTGCATTAGCTGCAACACAAGGTTATGAAGGTATTTTGAAAGGTTCCTACAGATTATCTCAACGCCCAATTTCAGAATTAGTAGACGCTCTTAGACAATTAGGTGCAGATTTAACTTATTTAGAAAAAGAAAATCAATTGCCCATTCTAATTAAAGGGAAACAATTGAAAGGTAAAATAATTGAAATAAACGGTTCTATAAGCAGTCAATTTCTAAGCGCCTTATTGATTCTGGGTGCTAGTCTTCCCGAAGGTATCGAAATTTCAATTATAGGTAATTTAGTTTCAAAACCATACTTTGAAATGACCATTAAGCTTCTAAGGCAAATGGGAGTAGAAATAAACCAAGAAAATCAAGTGATTACAATTCAGTCGTTTAGGTGGACAGTCCAACAAGTTTTAGTAGAAAAAGACTGGAGTTCTGCTTCTTATTGGTATAGTATTGTTGCATTAGCGCCGAAAGCCAATGTGTTTTTAAAAGGTTTGAACTTAGCCAGTTTGCAAGGGGATAGATTAACTGCAAATATTTTTAGTTTATTAGGAGTAGCGACTAAACAACAGGAAGAAGGCATTCAATTAGAGAAAACTAATCAATGCGTGGATTTCTTTAGGTTTGATTGTATTGATCAACCAGATATTGCTCAAACTCTTGCTGTAACGCTAACGGGCTTAAGAATGAGAGGACATTTAACAGGCTTAAAAACCCTGAGAGGAAAAGAAACAGATAGAATTGAAGCGCTTAAACACGAGTTGCAGAAATTGAACGTAACTATTACGGAACCAGAAGAAGGAGAACTCTATATTGATGCTCGATTTGCTGATTTTAGTAAACTTGTTTTGATAGATACTTATAACGATCATAGGATGGCGTTGGCGTTTGCTCCGCTTGTGGTAAAGGTGTACAAATTAGCCATAAGAAATCCTAAAGTGATAGAAAAGTCGTATCCAAATTTTTGGACAGAATTGAGAAAATCCGCTATAAGCCTTACTGAATATGAGTTTTAATTTTTTTTAGGAAATATATTTCATAATATAAAAAAAACTATATTTGTGCAAATAATATTTTTAGAATAAATGAAAAACGGAACAGTAAAGTTCTTTAACGAAACCAAAGGATTCGGTTTTATTAAAGACGAAGAATCAGACAAAGAATTTTTTGTACACGTATCAGGTCTGGTGCACAAAATCCGCGAAAATGACAATGTAACCTTCGAATTACAAGAAGGTAAAAAAGGTCTTAACGCAGTGAACGTAAAGAAAGTAGGTTAAGATCCCATAACTTTCCAAGCATTTCTTAGCCTTGTAACATTGTTGCAAGGCTTTTTTAATGCTCCTAAATCAACAATTGAATAGAAGAAAGTGTTTTTTGATTGATGAAAATCAAAAGAAGCTGCTTTATACCGAAAGCATATCTGTATTCCTCCAATTTTATTTGGCCTAAACAGCTATTGCATCGGCATAAAACCATAAATATTTGG
>Ga0105049_10003419_pt1 | contig 18754 bp, 12 predicted proteins | sample MAT06_FD_78087 | JGI IMG/M metagenome (GOLD analysis project Ga0105049, IMG submission 78087) | Freshwater microbial communities from Lake Fryxell liftoff mats and glacier meltwater in Antarctica - MAT-06 | ecosystem: Environmental > Aquatic > Freshwater > Ice > Liftoff microbial mat | place...
GCGGCCTCGCAATAGAGGCCGCGTTCGGTGAGGCGGAGCATGCCGAAACGGTGAAGGCGATCGTCGGGGCAGCGCGCCGCAACGTTGCGGTAACGAACGCACGACGATGGTGCAAAACGCAATCGGTTCGTACCCAATCGGTGGCTGTACTATGTGCAGATTCGTGACGGGCCCGTTCGATCATGACGGTTCGTGGTGCGCCCTCGCGCGTGCCCCAAAGCCCCTCCCAGCGCCGACCTCATGATCACGAACCGTTCGACGCCCGTGTACCGCACACGGGCAATGCTGCACGCCTGGGCGCTCCTGCTGGTGCTTCCACTGGCATCGCTTCGCGCGCAGGGCACGGACGCAAGCATTCGCGGGCAACTCAGCGACAGTAGCGGCGCTCCCGTCGCCAACGCGACCGTGGAGATCCGGAACCTGACGTCTGGCTTCCTGTCGCAGGCGCGATCGTCGGATCGCGGACGCTACAGCGCCACACAGTTGCCGCTCGGCGGGCCGTACCGGATCATCGTGCGCGCGGTCGGATATCGAGCGGCGAGTCGTGATGGTGTCACACTCAACATCGGCAGCGTCGTCTCCGTCGACTTCCGTTTGATGGCAAGCACGGTCCAACTCCAGGAAGTGACGGTCTCGGCGGAACCCACACGCGTCATCGAGCGCAACGGTGCCGTCACGCGCATTGGCGAGCAGCAGGTGAAGGAGCTGCCGAATCAGAATCGGCGCTTTCAGGATCTCACCAAGCTCTCGCCGCTCGCGGGCAACGGCACGAGTCTCGGCGGTGCGCGCCCCATGAGCACCGACGTGCGTATCGACGGTGTTGGTGCGCAGATGAATAACACCGGGCAGACGTTCGCTGGTCCGCTCACAATGACTGTCGAGGCGATCCGCGAGTTCGAGATCGTCACGAACGAGTACGATGTGAGCAAGGGACGGCAGGGCGGAGGACTCATCAACGCCGTCACGAAGTCGGGGAGCAACAAATTCAACGGCTCGCTCTTTTCGTACTATCGCGACAAGCAACTGACGGCGGCCGATCTCCGCGGCGTGCCTGCGCAGAACTTCACCGTGCGGCAGCAGGGCGTCACGTTCAGTGGTCCGATCCTCAAGGACAAGCTCAGCTTCTTCACCGTGTACGATCGTACCGATCAGTCGCTGCCGCTCGAGATCACCAACCTGCGCGGTCCGTCTGACGAGATAGAACTGGGTCTGTCGCGCGATTCGCTTTCGCGCATGACATCAATTCTCGCGCGAAAGTACGGACTGGATACGACGCAGCCGCAGCTTGGCGTCTTCTCGCGGAAGCCGCTCTCGCAAGCCTTCTTTGGACGCGTGGACTGGCAGGTTTCGCCGCAGCACCGACTCACGTTACGTAACAACACCACGCTGTACGAAGACCCCGAAGAGATCGGTCCGGACCAAGCGCTGCACTACGCCGAGAGTCGTGGTGGTGCCAAGGTGAACAGCTACGGATCGCTGCTGTCACTGCGCTCGACGTTCAAATCGAATCTCGTCAACGAGTTCAAGCTGCAGGCCCTGCGTTTCACGCGCGAGCGTATTGCGCGCAACGAGGTGCCGCGTGGCTTTGTACGCATTGCGTCGAGATTGCCTGACAATTCGAGTCGCACGGTGAACGTACAGTTCGGCGGCAATCGTCTCGCGCCGGAAAGATACAACGAACGGCAGTTCCAGCTCGCGAACACGCTGTACTGGAATCGTGGCTCGCAAACGATCACGCTCGGTACCGACAACATCATCACGAAGATCGCGCGCTACCTCCCCGTGGAGCAGCGTGGCCTGTTTGAATTTGACAACCTCGCACAACTCGACGCGCAGACGCCGGCGCGTTACAGCCGTCAGGTGCCGCTCAAGGCCGGTGGCACCTCCGCCGACTTCACGGTCGCGGATCTCTCGCTGTTCGCGCAATCGGAGTGGGCGCTCGGCCGCACCCTGACCGCGTCGGTCGGCGCTCGCGTCGATGGCGTCACGTTCCTCACGGGCGCCGCGTACAATCCGCTCGTCGAGCAGCGGCTCGGCGTGCGCACCGACGTGAAGCCGAACAATTGGATGCTGTCGCCGCGTGCGCAGGCCACGTGGGACATCGCAGGCAACGGACAGCATGTGGTGCGAGTGGGCGCAGGTCGATTCAGCAGCCAGCCGCCGTACAACGTGCAAGTCAATCACATCCTGCAGAGTGGTCTCGAAGCCGTCGACATCATTCAGGTCGGCGCACAAGCGCCGCGCGCCGATTTCCCGAGCTATCGCCGCGACCTTGCTACCGTGCCGGGCATTCCCGCCGGTGTATCGCCGTCGTCCATTCCGGCGTACGTCAACTACTTCGGCAAGGACTTCCGCGTCCCGACCACGTGGAAGATGAGTGCCGGCTACGAATATCGTGTGTGGAGAGCGCAGCTTGGCGTGTTCGGGTACTGGGCGCGCACGGTCGACAACTTTCAGTACTTCGATCGCAACATGGTGAAGGACCCGTACTTCACTATCGAAGGTGGACGTGGCGTCTTCGTACCACCGGCGCTGATCAACAGTGCGGGACGCACCAACAACGCTGACACGCGCGTGTTCACCGATTTGGGTCGCGTGCTCGAACTCGTCGGCGACTCGCGCCTTGAGCAACGGTCTATTGTATTCCAAGGCTTGCTGACACTGCCGCGTCGTTCTTCACTTACCATGTCGTACACCCGGAACAACACGCAGGACAACTCGTCGTTCAACTGTTGCGTCGCGCTCACATCCACCTTCTCGCCCAACACGGGCGACCCGCGCCGCCTTGCCGACTCGTGGGGGCCGAGCGATGCCAACTTTCGCGATAAAATCGTCGCGGCGTTCCTGTTGCCACCGGTGTGGGGCTTCCGTGTCACGGGCAGCTTTGTCGGTCTTTCCGGTCAGCCGTTCTCGCTGGTGATCAATGGCGATGTGAACGGAGACGGGACCGCGACCAACGACCTCGCGTTCGTCTTCGATCCAAACGATCCATCGACACCGGCCGATATCGCCGCGTCGATGCGTAAGGTCCTCGCCAATCCGGCCAATCGTGCACTCGACGTGATCCGCAACAACCTCGGCAGAATCGCACCACGCAACGTCGGCCGGTCGCCATTTCGCGGACAGACCGATCTGCGCATCGCGCGTGATATCAACACCATTAACGGGCAGGCGGTGGAGCTGACGGTTGACTTCTTCAACGTCGAAAACCTGCTCAATCGGAAATGGGGTGGACAGTACAGCCTCGGCTCCGCGCAGCAACTCGTGGCGGTCAGCGGGTTCAATCAGGCGACCAGGAAGTACACCTATCGCGTGAATGAAAACGTCGGCACCGCAGTGAAAAGTGGCAGCGCTTACCAGATTCAGGTCGGTGCGAGGTATCGTTTCTGATGCACACAAACCGCAAGGCATTTGCACTCGCAACGCTGCTCACCGCGCTCGCGCTTTTGCTGCGACTGCCGACCCACGTTGCGGCCGCCGCACAACAAGTGCGACGTGTGCGCGCGGTGGTTGTGGTGTTCGACGGGCTTCGTCCGGATTACGTGACCGCAGCGCGCATGCCAAACCTGCACGCGTTCGGGGCGTCCGGCGTCGTGTCCACGGCGCATCACTCGCTCTTCCCCACCGTTACGCGCGTGAACGCGAGTGCGCTCATCACGGGCGCAAACCCCGGCACGCACGGGGTGCTCGACAACATCATCTACTTGCCGGCGGTCGACAGCGCGCGCGCACTCAACACCGGCGACGCTACGGACATGATGCGCGCTGACCGTGCACTCAGCGGGCAATTGCTGATGGTGCCGACATTGCCCTATCTGCTGCGCGCGCAAGGCAAGCGTGTTGTCGTCGCGAGCGCCGGGTCGAGCGGCTCTGCATATCTGCTTGGCGGCGCCGGACGCGCGATCATTTTGCAGAATGAACTGGTGCTGCCGCAGCAGTACGAAGCGATGGTGCGCACAATGTTCGGACCGCCGCCAGTCGATGCGTCACCGAACCTCGCCGCCAACGCTCGCGCCGTCGACGCGCTGCTGCGCATCGGCATCGATTCCATCGACACCGATGTCGGCTTTCTGTGGCTGAGCGATCCCGATCACACCGCGCACGGCGCAGGCGTCGGCAGCGCGATGGCCGATTCGTCCATCCGTGCGGCTGACCGCGAGTTCGGCCGATTGCTGCAGGGACTTCATGAGCGCGGTCTCGATGGTCAAGTCGATGTGTTCGTCGTGTCGGACCACGGATTCTCGACGCACGCCGGTCGAGATGCACCAATCGGCACAGTGCTCGCACCATTCAAGGACCGAATCGTTGTTGCGGGCGGCGCCGTGTATGTGCGTCGAGGGGGCGATACCACGCGCTCAGATGTTGTTCGCGCACTGCAGGCGGCTGCGCCAATTGGTGCGATCTTTACGAAAGCACGCCGCGACGGTGCGGCATCCGAGCCCGGCACGTTGCCTTACGACAGCATCGGTTGGTCGAGTGCACGTTCGGGTGATGTGCTCTTCTCGGCCGACTGGTCGCATACGATGAACGCAGCGTCCATGGCGGGGCGAACGGAGCAGGGGGGCACCGCAGGCCATGGGACATCCAGTCCGTACGACATCGTTGCCACGCTGATTGCGCGCGGTCCGCACGTGCGCGCCGCCGCTGGCACCAATGTCGCCAGCAGCAATGCCGATATCGCACCGACGCTGTTGCATCTGCTCGGCATGCCGAGTGCGCCGTCCATGACTGGTCGCGCGCTCACGGAATTGCTTCGTGACGGGCCAGCGATCGCGAACATGCGCGTCGTGCGCGATAGTTTGGTGGCCGTCACCACATTGCCCGCGCCGTCGTCGCTGCGCTATCGGGTCACCGCATATCGAACGCGGGTGGGTCGCACGCTCTACTTCGATTCGACCCAAACGCAGCGTTCGCGAGACTAGGCCGCCGCTATCTCCGCTTGAACCGGCCGAGCGCAGACCGAGGCAGCCTTGCCGTCACGCCGAAGCCGGGCGGCACCACGTCCGGAATATCGAAGCGCACCGCAAACCCCAGAACCAGCGCCGCCTCGGTGCTCGTCAGGCGATACTCGCGCTCAAGCCAGCGGGCCAGGTCGCTCGTGGCACGACGCATCGCTTCGTCGAGCGAGCCGCCCACCCCCACGCTCATGATCTGCTCGGCGTCTTCCACGCGCACGATATCGTTGAATCCCCAGCGCTTGATCTCCACGCTGAACGTGACGTCGAGGCTGGTTTCCATCGCGTCGCCGGTAAGTTCGCCATCGCCTTGTGCGGCGTGACCATCGCCGAGGTAGAGGTATGCGCCGCGCGTGCGTACGGGGAGCAGCACGGTGGCGCCTTCCCGAATGAACCGATTCTCCATGTTGCCGCCGTACGACCCCGACTCGCGGGAACTCGGTGTAAACTCGGCCCCCGGAGCAGTAGCGATCACACCGAGAAATGGCGTGAGCGGTACGGTGAAATCCGCGAGCGCAGCCGTGGGTTTGTCGAGGCGCGCGGTGCCGGTGAGCGTATCGAGCAACCACTTGTTGCTCTGCGGCGCATCGGGTGGTGTACCCTTGCGCTCGGTGGCGTATGACGGCTCAATCGCATTGTCCATCAGCCACGTGCCGCTGAACGCCCAGTTCCGGTTGAGGCGTACGCGATGGAGTGTCACCATGAGCACATCGCCGGGTAACGCTCCCTCGATGTAGATCGGACCGGTGAGCGGATTGCCGCCCATGGTCAGCTTGTTCAATCGCTCGCCGTACTCGCCCCGACCCCATCCGCCGGCGTCGATGGTGTTCGTGCGAACGGTGTCGCCGGCCGCGATGCGCAGGGCGGGCGTCGCGGTCGCGGAAATGCCACGCGACCACGTGGTGGGCTCGAGGCGGAAACTCCGGGGCACGGGCGGTCGCACGTCGCGAACGCCACTCCATCGCGAGCTGTCAGGGGCGATGCCAAGGAAGCCCACGAGCGAATCACCCCGCACAGTCGCGCGCCACCGGAAGTCACCCACGGCAAAGGTCAGACGAGTGCCAATGAGCGCCGCGGCGAAGTTCTGTCCGTACACCTGACCTCGCAATGAATCCCCAGCGAGTGTGAGCGCCACGCGCTGGGGCTGTGCGTCGCCCTCCATCTCGAAGATCCACTCGCCAACGAGCCGCGCGGCGGTGGGCGCTGGCGTCGTCCGCACTTGCGCGTGGAGCTGGAGGCTCGCGCAGGCGAGCGCGATAAGTAACAGGACAAAGCGTGGCATCAGCGAGGGGCGGGAATGGGAACGCATGCTGGTAGTCCCCAAACTATTCGCCGCCGCTACGCGTGCGGATGCAGCACAGGGGTTTGGGGTTTCTCGGGTCATCGTTGTAGGTGTTGATACCACACGATCGGACCGCACCAAGCCAGTCGAACGCACTCCCTCATCTATCTCGATACTGCCAAAGCTGCTGGGCGAGCTGAACGCGACCGCCCGGTTCGATGATGCTTCGCCAATACGAGATTGGTCGCTCGCGTCGCAGGCGGAAAATCAGACTCGAATCGCGAATTGTCACGCGCACATACTGCCGATTTAGGTCGTGCGGGCCACGAGAGGAACGGTGGACTCGAGAATGGAACGCGATAGAGCCCTGTCCGAACCATCGTGCACTGAGGTTCGTGGCGACTCGTCGGGCGTGCGCATTCCACGAGCTGTTGAGGACCGTTGATTTCGGGTTGAGGAGCGGAGCGCAGCATGATCCTGGGTTTGGCGCCTGCCGAGCCGACGAGATCTACCCCGCCCTGAGGAGTCTTGCGCAATGGCCTCGCTGCCCGAAGTACCCGTGGACGACCGACATCGGAAGGAACTCGAACGTTCGTCGGATATCCGACTGGCTCGGTTCATCGAAGGGATGAACGCCATGACGCACTGGCGTGATCGCAACGTCAACGCATTGCAGAAGGAAGCGGAATCGAACGAGTGGCTGAAGCAGCACATGGCGCAGGTGAGCGCGGTGGGCGAGCAGTGGGGACAGGGAGTACAGGATCAGGACAAGGGTGTGCGCACTCGTGACGAGGTCTGGAAGTCGCTGCGGCCGGAGTGGGAACGAGTGTTCAGCGCCGAATCGCTGAATCGTCTCGCCGAGCTGTCCGCAAAGCTCGACCTGCGCGTAGCCGGGTTCGAGAATCGACTGCTGGCGGCCGCGATGGGGGTCGAACCTGTCGCCAGCTCACCGTGGATAGCGCGGGGGAATGGACTCGGTGTTACCTACCTCGAGCCACCGGAAGAGGAGAGCTCGCCACCGCCAGCTACTGGGAGCGGTGAGGTCGGAGCCGTGCGGCAGGGACTGGGCGACACGCGACCGCCGCTGACGGTCTGCCTGCGCGCTCCATTTCAGCTCGTGAGCACGGGGAGTTCAAGAGACGGAGTCGCGGTCATCATCAATGACGGAGGAGTCGCGCTCGCAGACGGTTCCGGTTTCGTGGACACCATGACGTTTGCGCCCATCCTGGCGGGTGGCGGCGGCAGCGTCGCCCTGATTGTCGGCAGCGTGGTCACATGGCCGCAAGGCTGTAGCAGTCTGAGCCTCGAGGCGTCGCTCAGATTTTCCGCGAGCATGCGCGCGATGACCATTCTCGGCGGGGCCACGTGCAGCTGCGAGTTGGTGCTGTTCATTGCGATGTCGGATGGTCGCCAGTTCCTCTCCACCAGTTTCATCGGCGCGGCGACGGCCCCATTGCTCTTCTTCTCGAACGTATTCCATGCAATCACGCCGGGTAAGCTCTCGGCCACTGGAATTGCTCTCGACGGAACGGCGGGCAATGCCCACATCTTCGCTGGAATCCGTGCGTTCTCGGCGGGCGTCGGTATCGTCGGAAGCTCCCTCGCGCGTGTCTCGGCCAACTTTAACGTGGACTCGATCTGCGCGACGCTGAGCTGACGCGGACCCGTGTTCGCTTCAGCTCGGCTACCAATCTGACTCGCGGCGTCCTCCAAGCGGCCGGGTGTCGAGATTGCCGGCAGTCGGAGACAAGCCGCGGCACTTGTGCGCTCCTCGCCGCGGCACGTGCACCGCGTGTCCTGCGACGCCGCCGCCCTCCAATCATCTCGCTTATACATTCGACCGCGAACTATTCCCCCGCCGCGACGCGTGCTCACCGCGCAACAACAGCCGCGCCAGCAACGTGCCCAGCAGAATACCCGCAAAATCCCACTGGAGGTCTTCGGACGTGTCGAAGACGCTCCAGATGCGATGTCCGCCAAAATACTTGTCGTCCCAGAGCTCGAGTATTTCGTAGAACGCCGAGAGACTCAGCATTAATGTTGCCGCGAACGTGGCGACCAGCCCGAGGGGCGCGCGCACGGCGGCCATGTCAAACAACCGCAACGCGACCCACACAACCATTGGCATGATCAGCGCCGGCACCACGAGATGCGCGAACTCGTCGTAGCGAATGGGCGTTACATCGGGACGATACCAATGGAAGTAGTTGCCCATAGCGTCCACTTGCAACGCAAAAAATACGAGTGCGAGCAACACGAGTGGAACGTGCAGTGCGAATTGTTTGCGGACAAACAGGTAGGTGAGTGCGAGATAGCCAGTCACAAACGCACTATTGAATCCCACCGACAGGTACGGGGTGTTAATCAGGAATGCGATACCTGTGGCCACGATGAGCGCTGACACAAGAATCGCTGTGCGAAGGGGCCATGGTTTCAAAACAGCGTTCTCGCGTCGAGGAGCGGAATTCGTGCTGAGATGCGTAGCAAGCCGAACGAACCGTGCCTACTGCCCGCCTCTCCCGGCCGGGCGTGGCAACGCTGTCGGTGGCAGCATGTTGATCAACCGCATGTAGTTCGCGAGCTGGCTGTAGTGATCCGCAATGTCGAGCGCGTGGCCGAGCGCCATTTGCGCGCGCGTCACGGTACGCGTGTTGCCGCCGAACGTCATTGTGGTGGATTCAGCGAGCTTGGCGTCATCGAGCCGTGCGAACGCATTCTCGCAGAAGGTGAACGAGTCTTTGACGAGGTGCTGCGCGATGTAACCAAAGGTGAGCTGCGCGGGCGTTGGGCCATATAGAAATCTTGACTCGGGAATCGAGTCGAATGCTTGGGCGATGTTCCGGTGCGCACTCAATGTGCGCGTTTTGAATGCGGCGGTGATGGGGTTGGGTTTGGGAGCCGACTCGCTTGAGCATGTCAGGAAGTAACACAAGTATGCGCGATCCGCATCAACGCCTGATGAACGTACCTTCGTCGAGCTCGCGCATCGCCGTCTGCAACTCCGCCTGCGTGTTCATCACGATCGGCCCGTACCATGCCACCGGTTCCTTGATTGGCTTGCCGGACACGAGCAAAAAACGGATCCCGTCGTCGCCCGCCTGCACCGTCACCTCATCGCCAGTATCGAACATCACGAGCGACCGATTGCCGGTGCGGTCGCGCACGAGATCATCGTCGTTACCCGCCGTCCGCTCCGTGAGCACGCCCATCGGATCACTCGCATGCCGGAACGATCCGCTGCCCGCGAACACATACGCAAACGCACTGCGATACGCGTCGACCGGCAGCGACTTCTTCACCCCGGGCGGCACCGAAACATCGAGATAGATCGGGTCGGCCGCGATGCCATCAACCGGGCCACGCTTTCCCCAGAACTCGCCGCACACCACGCGTACCACGGTGCCGTCGTCGTCGATGATCTCGGCGATGTCCTTGCTCTGCACGTCTTGGTAGCGCGGCTCCGTCATCTTGAGCGACGACGGCAGATTGGCCCACAGCTGGAAGCCGTGCATGCGTCCCTGTGCGTCGCCCTGCGGCATCTCGTGATGCACGATGCCACGGCCTGCCGTCATCCACTGCACGTCGCCGGCGCCCAACATGCCGTGATTACCCAGACTGTCCGCGTGCTCGACGTTGCCAGCGAGGACGTACGTGATCGTTTCGATGCCGCGATGCGGATGCCACGGAAAGCCCGCGCGATACTGCGACGGGACATCGTTGCGGAAATCGTCGAACAAGAGAAACGGATCGGTCTCACTCGTCTCGCCGAACCCGAAGGCGCGATGCAGATGAACGCCAGCGCCTTCCATGGTGGGCTGGGCGCGATCGATGCGACGGACGGGGCGGATGGACATACGGAACGCTCAAGTGAAAGGAGATGATATATCTTATCACTAAGAGATCGCCGAGTAAAGGGCCACCATCCCCTACACTGCGCCGCCGCCCAGCAGGAACGAGTCGTCGGACCGCGGCCGAGGAGTCGGCGTTGGCGGTGCGCTACCAAAAATGTCGAACGCCCGAATCGATGCGTCGATCGCGGCCAGCGCGGCCTTGAGTTCGCCCGACGCCTTGCCGAGTTCCCATCTATAGAGCGGTCCCGCGACGGCGAGCGTGGCAACACCCAAAACTGCCGCTGCGCCCAAGGCAGGGCCGAGGAGCGCCACGCCGGCCATCAGGAGCGCTTTCTTACCGATTACCGCGCCAATGAGGCCACCGAACCCGGAGACGGCGGAAGTCCCGAAGCCGTAGCCCGCGATGTTCGCGGTCAGTCCGGCGCGCAGATCGATGTGCATGCTCACCTCGCAGGCACGCGAATCGCCCGGCACGGCCGCCAGCGTCACGCGCACTTCCGGCACGTACACTCCATAGCGGGTCCACGTCCACTTGTAGTTGCCATCGGTCATGGCAGGCAAATTGAACACGAGAACCCCGCCATCCAGCGGGTGCCCGCCGAGCGTATCGCGGAGCTGTAAGGCATACGGTGGCGCCTGCAGTGTGCGGCCGAGTGCCTGCAGGACATCGCGCGGTGCCGATCGCACAACACGTGACACGGACAACGCGCGCTGCGATGTCCCGAACATTCGCGTGGCCAACTGCTCCTTGAAGCGCGACATCGGCGCAGCGCGCTGCAACGCGTCCGGCGATGACTTGAGCTCCGCGAGCGCGAGCGCGACGTACTTCTGCGAAATCCCCACTTCCGCCGCGGCACTCTCCACGTCGCGCAGGCGATACGCATCGGTGGGAATCGTCGTCGCACTCTCGCTGGACGGCGCACTGCCATTGGTCGGTGCACTGCTGCTTGACGGCGCAGCCACCATCGAACGCGTCTCGTTCGCATTGCGCATGCGCGACTCCAGCCGCGCGGCCGCCTCGGCCTGAAGCTCAGCGGCTCGCCGCCACACCAACATCGCCTCGTCGCTGGAAAGCACAGTCGAGGCGCCGGCGGCGTCCCGTTCGTCGTTCGCAACGGCGTCGAGGGCCTTGTCGAGCGCCGCAAAGAGTTCGTTCGCGCGGAACCGATCGTCGGGGCGCTTGGCCAGCAGCCGATCCACCACGGCCGCCAGCGCCACGGGCACGGTTGGCGCGACGGTGCGCAGCGCGGGCGCCGGCTTGGTCGCATGGGCGATAAGAATCGACTGCGGCGTACTCCCCTCGAACGGCAGCCGTCCACTCAGGGCCAGGAACGCCACGCAGCCAAGCGCGTAGAGGTCGCTGCGTCCGTCGAACGGCTCGCCGGTGGACTGCTCGGGACTCATGTAGTGCACGGTCCCAAGCACGTGCCCGTCCTGCGTGAGCGACGGATTGTAGTCGGCGCGGGCGATGCCGAAGTCGGTCACGATCGCACGCCCCGACGCCCGCTCGATGAGAATGTTCTCGGGCTTTACATCCCGGTGGACGATCCCCTGCGCGTGTGCGTACGTGAGCGCCCAGGCGACCTCGCGCATCATGCGCACCACGTCCGCCGACGGCAGCGACCCCCGGTCCCGGATGCGGTCCCCGAGCGTCTCGCCGTCCACGTAGCCCATTGCAAAGAACGCGAAGCCGCCGATCTCGTCGGCCCGATAGACGGGCACGATATTCGGGTGCGACAGCTTGGCGGACATGCGCGCTTCGCGGAGGAAGCGCTCGCGCGTTTCGGCCGCCTCGGCGAGCGCGGGCGGCAACACCTTGAGTGCGACTTGCCGATCAAGTCGCTCGTCGCGGGCCAGCACGACGATACCCATGCCGCCTCGGCCGAGTTCGCGGTCGATGGCGTACTGGCCGCGCAGGGCGGCACGCAATGTGGCCAGGTCGCTCATGGCCGAGCTGTCAGTAACGGGAGTCATTGTCAGGGAACCTACGGAGTGGGACGGAGCTGTGTTGCAACCCGGCCCCGCCGCGCGGGCGTGCGGTCAAGTCGCGGAATATGCCGTCCGATACTGAAGGGTGGAATCTCTGACGGTTGGACCCACGTGGTCGATCGAGGCCCGCTGATCGGCGCCGATCAGCATAGACCCAGCCTCCGTGCCATTGCGGCACGGTGCTAACTGCGACAACTCACGAGGAGTGCGGGAATGGTTTGGTTCAACAATCTGCGACTGGGCAAGAAGCTGGGCGTGATGATGGGTGCGGTACTGACAATGACAGCGATGCTGGGCGGGTTCTCCGCCTACCAACTGCGTGCCGCGAATCAACATGCTGAGGAAATCGCCGGCAGCTGGCTGCCGAGCGTCGAAGAACTTGGCCGCCTCAGCCGAGCAGCCAGCGAGCTCCGACTACGACAGTTGTTCCATGTCGTGAGTGACTCGCCTGCCGCGAGGCGCGGCGAGGACGCGAAGCTGGATTCGGCTTTGACTACGTTCGCCGCGTCTCGCAAGAACTACGAATCGCTCATCACCTCGCCCGAAGAACGCGCGAAATATGAGGAGATGGGGCAGCATTTCGACGCGTATTGGGCGAACTGGCGCGACGTCGTTCTCCCGGTGTCGCGCACTGGCAACAAAGCTCAGGCGCTGGCTGCCATCACGGCGGAGTCGAGGCTTGGCCACTACGCGTTGGATGCCGACATCGACGCGCTCATCAAGATCAGTCACGACGGATCGAATGCCGCGAGCGCGATCGCCAACAAGCGCTACGCGTCCTCGCTCTGGTTGATGGCTGGTGCGGTGATGCTCACGATTGTGTTGGGGTTCGGGTTCGTGACGGCTGTCGCGCGCCAGATCACCAGCAATGTCAACGTCGTGCTGGATCGCGCGTCGTCGCTGCAACGCGTGTGCATGACCGGGCTGCGCAACGGCATTGCGGCCCTGGCCCGCGGCGATACGAGCGTGGCGGTGGTGCCCGTCACAAAGCCTATCGGTACCAGCGCGCAGGACGAGATTGGTGATGTGTCGCGTACGATTGATCAGATGATCAAGGACGTCGTCAGTACCATCGAGAGCTTTGCGGTCACACAACAAACAGTTCGCGGCCTGATCGGCGAGACGCGGAAGCTTGCAGACGCGGCACAGGCGGGAGAACTCGTCGAGCGCGCCGATGCTTCGCGGTACGAGGGCGATTTCCGCGAACTCGTTGTCGGCATGAACGGTATGCTCGCAGCGGTGGCAGCGCCGATCGGCGAAGCGCAGGCCGTGCTGGCGCGCGTCGCGGATCGTGATCTCACGGTTCGCATGACGGGTAACTTCCGCGGCGAATACGCGACGATCAAGCAGTCGATCAACACGGCCGTCGAGAGCCTGTCAGCTACACTGGCGCAAGTGAATGCCGCAGCGGGGCAGGTGGCCGCGGCCGGCGTGCAGATCACGAGCGGCAGTCAGTCGCTGGCCAGTAGCTCGAGCGAACAGGCGGCCAATCTGGAAGAGGTTGCGGCGAGCGTGCAGGAGTTCTCGAGCATGGCCAAATCCAGCGCGGCCAACGCGAAGGAAGCGCGCGGCATGGCGGAACGCGCCTTGGCCCATACCGGCGAAGGTTCGGCGCGCATGGAGCGACTCACCGGCGCGGTGGCGGAGATCAAGGCCACGAGCGTCGAAACCGCCAAGATCGTGAAGACCATCGAAGAGATTGCGTTTCAGACGAATCTGCTCGCGCTCAACGCTGCGGTGGAAGCAGCGCGTGCGGGTGACGCCGGGCGTGGATTTGCCGTGGTCGCCGACGAAGTGCGCACGCTTGCCATTCGCTCTGCGGAGGCGTCCAAGACGACAGCCGATCTGATCGAGCGCGGATTGAACAGCGCCGAACGTGGCGTTGCGCTCAACACCGAAGTGCAGGAGAGCCTGCGCCAGATCAACGATCAGGTGGTGAAGGTGACCGGCGTCGTGGCGGAAATTGCGTCGTCGGCGGACCAACAGGCGCAGGGTGTGACGCAGGTCAACGCGGCCATCGAGCAGCTGAACCAAGTGACGCAGCAGGTGGCGGCCAACGCCGAAGAGTCAGCAAGTGCCGCCGAGGAACTGGACAGCCAAGCGCGGACACTTCGCGACACCATCAGCTCGTTCCGGTTGTCGGCCAGCGACGCGCGCTCGAGCACGCCGCCGTCGCGTGCCGCGACACCCCGGAAGACGACGCGCGCGGCTTCGAAGCCGGTTGCCGCGGCCGTCGGCGCGGCGGACGATCCCGAGGACGACAACTTCCTGGGGTTCTGACCCCATAGTGCAACCGCGCGCCCTCGACCCGTCAACGCAACGGGTCGAGGGCGCGCGGTTTTTGCTACTTATCGGTGCTCAGCATTGTCTTGATCTCGTCACGCACGTCCGACAGGTGGGCGCGTGTGACGCGATCGTTCGTCTTCCCGATCGCGGTGGCGACTTCACGATCGAGCGTGCGCATTTCATCCTTGAGCAGCGGACGGAAGTCGCGCGTGTTCACCACGCCGCCACCTAAGAACTGAGCAAGCGCCAAGTCCTGCGCACTCGGCGGTGCGGGCTTGATCTTGCTCGCCATCGCTTCGATGTACGTGGCCTGCAGCCGGCGACGATACGCGTCGATCGGCGCGCCTGCGTAGATCTCCTTCCAGAGACCGCGACGCAGGTCGGTGAGCATCTCGCCCAACGTGTAGACGTCTCTGGAACCACCACCCATCGCCTCGTACTCGACCATGCGCTGCATTTTCGCATTCGCCACGAGGGAGCCCAAGATGCGTCCCTGCGTACCGCTGATGCGATTGATGTTGCCGTCGGATTCGAGCTTGCGCAGAATGTCCGGCTTGATCATCGCCTTCGGGGTCGTGAACACTTCGTCGTTCAGGAACGCGACGGCGTCCTTTTGACGCGCACGCGGCACCGGCGTCCACACCGGACCGCTCTGGCTGACGGCCTTCTCCTGCTTGTTCATGCCGCCCACGATCTTGGTCACGTGCTGTGCTTCGGTGCCCCACTGACCCAGCACGGCACCATACGTCGCGCGGAGCAGCGAGTAGTCGGCGGTGGTGTCGAGCGTGGAGGCCGGCACCACGAGGTCCACGACACGCCGCAGATTCTTGAAACCAAGGCGCGTGGACTTCACTGCGTCGGCGTCGCCCACCGATTCGTTCTGCTCACCGGGATCGGCACCACCCGCGCCGCCGTCACCGGCAAAGCGATACCACGGAATCGAATCCTGCATGCGGGCCCACGTGTCGAGCGTGCGACGCTCGGCTTCCGGCGTCGTTGCACCCGGAACTGGCTTATAGCCCCACATCACCGCGTAGCGATCGTACGGTCCGACTTTGGGCACCAGATCGCCAAGTGCGATGCCGTCTTCGGGCTGCGCGACGTAGTTGAAGCGCGCGTAGTCCATGATGGACGGTGAGTGTCCCATCTTGGCCACCCACGTCTTCGAACGCACCGAATCGGCGGGATACATCGAGCTGGCCTTGAAGTTGTGCGGGAAGCCCAACGTGTGACCGACTTCGTGCGCCACGACGAACTCCACCAGACGGCCCATCAGTGAATCAGGGAAGGGGAACTTCTGCGCACGCTTGTCGAGATGACCAACCTGCGAGAAGTACCAGTTCCGCTGGAGATCCATGACGTTGTAGTACATCTGCACATCGGCGTCGATGATCTCGCCGGTGCGCGGATCACTGGTGTGCGGACCGACCGCGTTCGCCACCGCGCTCGGCAACCAGCGTACCATCGCGACTGATGCGTCTTCGCCGGAGAAGTCGGGGTCGTTCGGTGCGTCGGCGGCCACGATGCCCTTGCTGAAGCCGGCCATCTCGAACGCCGCCTGCCACTCCTCGATGCCCTTCTTGATCCACGGCTGCAGCCACGTGGGCGTAGCCGGATCGACATAGTACGTGATCGGCTTCTTGGGTACACAAAGATTGCCGACCATCTTGTCCGAGCATTCGAGGCGCCAGCGCGAGATGTAGCGGCGCTGCGTCACGCGCAATTCGTTCGATCCGAAATCCGATTTGAACTCGCCGAAATACCCGACGCGCGCATCTTGAAAACGCGGCTGCATCGGCTCGTCGGGCAAGCGCACGATGCTGAACGCGAACGCTTCGGTGACCGCAGACTGTGCGCCGCCGAGGTTGAGTCCCGGAATGTTCGGCAGCCCCGCAGGACCTCCGCCTTGCGGCGTGAATGTCTGTACGGCGGTGACGTTCACGTTGCGGGAGAATGCGGCGAACTTGTCGATGTAGGAACGTGCGGCATCGACGCTGGCCCGGCGACCATTCGCCACGAACTCCTGCACGCCGCCCGTGAACATGCGCGTGACTTCAATAACCGCCGCGCTGTCTTTGCCGTAGGCTTCGACATTGAGCGCCGTGATGATCGGGAAGACGCCGATGAGCGCCATCGCGCGCGCGGTGGTGCGAGCAGTGTCGGTCGAGACGTTGTCGTAGTTCACGTCGCGCACGAAGATGCGGTTCTCGCGACGTTCAAAACGGATCACGCGCTCGGTACCGAGGGTGCCGTTGATCCCGATGCTCGCCGCCGTCCCTGCGAGGACAGACGTGATGACGAAGTCCTTGGTGAGCTGATCGGCGGGAATCTCGAAGTAGAGACGAGAACCGACCTGATGCACGTCGAAGACGCCCTTTTTGCTCTTTGCGCGAGGCGTGATCACCGTCGCGTAGGGACGCGGATTTGGATCGGCTTGGCCGCCCAGCGCACCAGCGAGTGCGCCGAGGTTGGGGATGCCGGGCTGCGCGCCGGGAGCGCCGGGCGTGGGCGTACCGGGGGTTGGAGTGCCAGGCGTGGGAATTCCTGGCTGGTTGGGCGATGGCGCGCCGGCGCTCGGGCGCGCTGGGACGGGTGTCGGCTTTGGTGCCGGCGGTTTTGCGGGACGGCAGGACGCGAGCAGGAACCCTGCTGCTGCCAGTGCGAGTGGGGCGAAGCGCATTGTCTGGGAAGATTTTGGGAGGGACGCCCGGACGGAGCCGGAGCGAGACTCAGCAAGTCTACGTTGAAGCCGATTCGTCCGACAGCGAGCGAACTGTCGAACTGTGATCCGTCGTGTTTCACGGTTGCAATGGTTGAGGCCGGCATGCCACAGGCCCGCGTGACCTGAGACCACCCCTGTCCAGCGGATCTGGGATTCCTCGGAGGCAATCAGAGCGAAATCATCATTTGACGGCTGAGCTCGGCGCCGACACGCGGGTTGCCAGACTCGACCTTAGTGGTCGTCTTAGGTACCCGCCGGCGTACCGCGTCACGCCGCCCGTTTTTCGTTGTGAACATCAATTGGAACTCGCCATGAAGATCACCAAATTCATCGCTGTCCTCGCCGCCGCGGTCGTCATGCCGGTTGCGGCCAACGCGCAGGCGTGCACCGCCGCCACCCAGATCACTGGCCTAGCTGGATACCTCCGCTGCCAGGGATCCTATGTCGGCAACCTCAATGGGAGCGCGTCTGAACTGACTCAGCTGTCGAGTCTGTTCGGCCGCACGTGGCGCTATGACGGCAGCTCGACCGACACCAATTTCGGTCCGTTCACCAGCAACCCGAACCAGGCCTCCAGCGGCACGCTGACCTTCGACGGGCCGCAGACTGGCCTGTTCGTGCTCGGCATCAAGGCGGCCAACCGCTTCAGCTTCTACATGTTCGACGGTGGCGTTTCCGGGATGGCGTCCATTCCGTTCAGCACGAAGGGCACGGCCACGAACAAGCGCCTCATCGCGCAGAATCTGTCGCACTCGGTGTTGTACGAAGACGCCACGGTCGTGCTGCAGAGCCCGGTGCCGAAGGCGTCAATGTTCGAAGCTCCCACGATCCCGGTGCAGAGTATTGTGCCCGAGCCGTCCACGTACGCGCTGATAGCCGCTGGCCTCGTCGGCATCATCGTCGCCGCTCGCCGTCGCCGCGCTTAATTCTCTTCGCTGCGGACAGCTTCACGGCGGACGACGCCGCACATTGCATGGATGATTGCATTCACCGCGCTTCGTACCCGCTTTATCGCCGAAACAACCTTCGGCGGTCCCGGGGCCGCGCCTGCCTTGAGCCGATCACTCGATCGAATCGGCTGGCGGTCGGTCCGGGAGCCGACTCCTGAGGAACTGGCGAGCTACCTCGTCGATCTTCTCCACGACTGCGTGCATTCCCACCGCGACATGCTCGCGCTCACTCGCGCCATAGCGTCGGTGTTACGCGATGCGGGCCCATTGCTCGACGGCGGACTCCCGCCCATCGAAGCGTATGTCCCCGCGGCCGAGGAGCTGTTGGAGCGCTATGTAAAGGACGACGGCACCGACCGCGGCGGCGGTTTCTCACTCGACGCGTCCTGACGGTTTCCAAGTCGTGGTCGTCCACACCCTGACGCGGCGGCTGGCACGCACGGTTTACCGGCACTTCCCCACCCACGCAGATCTCGTGGCCGGAGTCTGGCGGCATCTGCGGGACAGAACCGACATGACGTGGCCACGCACTTTCTCCGCCATGTATGCCGTCCTCTCGACCGCCTCGACGCCGACAACGCGGTCACGGAAATCCTGACTCTCACGGAGTTCACATGTCACTTGCCCGCCATTTGGTACCGGCCACCGGCTTGCATCACACCACCCTTTCTGCGGGCGAGACCAGCGCCGACACGCCGCTAAACGTTGTAGGTGAAACC
>Ga0105049_10003421_pt1 | contig 18749 bp, 14 predicted proteins | sample MAT06_FD_78087 | JGI IMG/M metagenome (GOLD analysis project Ga0105049, IMG submission 78087) | Freshwater microbial communities from Lake Fryxell liftoff mats and glacier meltwater in Antarctica - MAT-06 | ecosystem: Environmental > Aquatic > Freshwater > Ice > Liftoff microbial mat | place...
GAATACTTCGCGCGTTTCTCGTCGTCCTTCATCGCCGGCCACTCCAGCACCCACGCGAATGTCGCGAGCGTCGCGTCGCTGCTCAGCGTGGTGAAAAGAGAAAATACGCCGCCGAGGGTGTCGTAGGTTTCGAGTTCGGAGGTGAGGATGTCGGCGAGCGTGAGCGTCTTCCCAGCCGTCAGCACGGTGACTTCCTTTTTCTCGGAGAAAGGTTTCACCGGATCGAGATTCCGCGCGAGTCGCAGATCGTCGAACTTCGTCCCCGCCTCCGGCAGCGCGAGCGTCTGCCACACCGCGCTCGCAAGGTCTTCGGCGTAAATCTGCACGTGCTGCCGGTCGCCGAACGCCTTGCGATCGATGCGCACCAGGCCGTCCTTGTCGGGCACGAGGTTGTAGAGCACCGGCGCGACCGCCGCGAGGAAGTCGAGGTTCGCGCCCGCAGAGGCCGCGGTCGCCTGCGTCGTTGCTGGGGATGCGGGAGCCCCCTGCTGCGCGCGTTGCGCCATCGCGCGGCGGCCTCCGGCAGTCGCGCCGGCGGCCTGCCCGGTCGCGGTCTGCGTCGCGTCCACATCGGTGGAGCGTTTTTCCCACGGATTCAGCAGCAGGCCGGGCCGCGTGAGCAGGTTGCCGGGGAAGGGCTTCGCGGAGCGCCGATCGAGGATGTAGCGATACTCGTCGCCGATCTCGCGGCCTCCGGCGAAGAGATTGGGCAGCTTCGCGGGCGCCGCGCTGCCGGGACTGAACCGCGTGAAATCGCCGAGCCCGCCGAAGATGCCCGTGCCCGGCAGGAAGCGCGTCGCGGCGACATGCACGCGGGTGAAAGGATTCACGTTCGCGACTTTCACGGTGATCGCGTTCGCGTCGCTGGCGATGGATTCGATCTGCAACGGCGCCGCGCCGCGGCTCTCGAGGAAACGATTCGGCGCGAGCAGCCAGTTCTGCACGGCTTTCCCGGCGGTCACGTTGATCGCGACCTTGCGCCCCTCTTCACCGCGGAGGCGCAGCGAGTAATCGCCAGGCGTCAGCCCCTTGATCTCGAGGAAGCCGGGGATCGCCGTGATCGCCGCGCTGGCGTCGCGGGTGAAAGTGCGGGCGCGAGTTTCGAGCAAGGTCGCGGCTGCCTTGCCTCCGGCGAAAGGCACGCGCACCACTTCGCCCGCCGCCGCCTGGATGATGTCGCTGCCCGCGCGGTGCGCCGTGCTCAAGTCCCACTGCCCGGCGCGCCCATTGGGCGCCTTGGCCGCGATCGAAGCGAGCCCGGTGAGCGCGCCGAGCGCGACGCGGCCTTTCTCATCGGTGCGCAGCGCGACGGTGAGCGTGTGGTCGATGTCGCGATGGCGGCACTTGAAGACGACCTGCTGATCGGCAATGGGCTCACCATTTTTTCCGAGCAACTCGAAGACGTAATGCCCGGTGGCGGCGGCGCCCTCGCCGCTACGGATGCGGCTCAGGTGCGTGTCGTTCGTCGCCTCGGTCTGGTCGATGCCATTGATCGCCCAGCTCCAATGTGCTGTGAGGGCCTGCATCTCGCCGCCCTTGCTCAGCAGGTCGATGTTGCCGGTGAGCGTCACGGCGAGGGTCGCGAGGCGATCCGGCACGGTGATCTTCTGCGTGAAGACTTTCTCCGCCGCCAGCTTCGGCGCCTTGATCTCCTGCGTGGTCGAGACGCCGTCGTGGGTGGTCGAGGTGATCGCGAGCTTTGTGTCCTTGAGCAATGCGAGCGGCAGTTGCGCGTCGCCGAGGAGCAGCGCGGTGCGCACGGCGAGCGTCGCTTCGCGGCGGGCGAGGAGTTGCTCGCGTTCGATGTGGAAGTGCGCGTCGAGCGTGTACTCCTCTGCGTGATGCTCAAAGGTCGTGAGCGTGGCGAAGCTGCCGGTCGGATCGGCGAGCACGATCTGCTTCGTGCCCGACTGCGCGGTGAAGGGCACGGCGATGCGCCCGCTCTTTGCGTCCTGCGAAAATTTCCGCCCATCGAGCCACACCACCGCGTCCTTCACCGGCGCGTAATTTTCATCGAGCACGGTGAGCAGATCGCCCGCGGGGCCGGTCTGCTGGATGAGATGCCACTGGCCTTTGCGGACGAGCGCGCGGCTCGATTTTCCGCCGCCGATGAACTCGATCATCCACGCGCCGCGCTTGTCCTTCAGCTCGGGGAAGCTGAACGCGCGACTCGCGCGGCGGAACGGGCTCGTGCCTGCGGGATCGTCGAAGCTGTGGGTGCGTTCGGTGTGCGCGACGAGACCGTCGAGGTTGAGGTCGGTGTTGATGTCGCGCTTCTGCGTGAGGAAAAAGTTGAGTGCGTTGATCTCGTAGATCTTCACGATCAGCTTTGGCGTGTTCTTGAGGAAGACGGTGAGGTTCACGTCGTCCGCGGGTGGGATGAACTGCGGGTTGTTCGGCGCGAAGCCGATATCGACGCGATCCTTGAGCGCCTGGAAGGCGGAGGGCGTGAGGAGCGACGCCCACTTCTCGGGATTGCCCACGCCGGCGACGATCTTCGCCTCGGCGAAGATCGGCTTCAGCCACGTATCGCGCAGCCACACCGCCCACGGCTCCCACGCCGGCTCCTGGACGAGGAGGTGCAGCAGGTAGTGGCGCACCAGCGGCTCGTCGTTGCCGATCGGCGCGGTGCCGGCGAGCGCTTCGGTCACGTTCGCGTTCAGGTCCACCGCATTCCCGGCGAGCCGCGGCTGCTCGAGATACTTGGGATTCATGTAGCCGACGGGGCGGGGGAGCTTCAGGTATTCGAGGAAGCGCGCCTGGTCGTAGATCCCGCGCCCGCGGTCGTGCTGGAGTCGGCGATGGAGCACTGCGGCCTTGAGCGAATTGAAGGACGGCGAGAGCGTCTTCACGTAGCCCCACGCGCGATCGAGCCACGCCTCGCGCTCCACGGCATCGAACTCCACATCCGCATCCGCGCCCGGCGCGAGCTTGCGCAGCCGGGTGAAGACGAAAGCCTGCTGCTCCCCGAGCGCCGGGATGAGCCTGGCGAGTTCATCAAGCTGCTCCGGGAGCAGCGCGCGATGAATCTCGAAGCTCCCAAAGCCGCGGCTCTCCTGAGTGCGCAATTCCTCCGCAACGAGCGCCACGAGCCCCGGCAGATCGGGCCACGCGAGCTTGCCGAGCAGCGCGCGTTTTTGCGCGGGGCGGAGCGCGGTCTGGTCGCGCACGAGGTGCTCCAGCGCCGCTCCGTTGAGCTGCCCGAGATCATCGCGCTGCAGGGCCGCATTCAGAAAGACCTCGCGCGCCACCTGCGCCGGATCGAGCGCTGTCGGCAGATTCGGTTTCTGATCGCGCGCCTCCTGCACATGGTTGAACTCCAGATTCAGCCGCGTGCGCAGAAACTTCAGGGTCGCCTGCGGATCGGCGTCATACCCGAGCAGCGCCGCGCGATTCTCGATCACCTTGCGTCGCTCCGAGTTCTTGAAGCGCGCCGCCCACTGCTCCAGCACCGCCTTCAGTTTCGCCGCCTGCGCGGTGTTCTGATAGTGGAGTGCGTGGAAGAAGTACGAGTCCTCCGAGCCTGGGATGAGTTCGCCGAGCACTGGCTCGCGATCCGCGGCGAGCGCGAACTTTTCGATGAAGCCGATCTCATTTTCCGCGCGGAGCAGCGGAGCGAAAGCGAGGACGAGCGGGAGGAAGAGCCGAAGTTTCATGGCGAGGAACGAACCGGGGAACGCGGTCCGTACGCACACGATGACTCCGCGCCCGCCCTTAGAGCAACGGCCACTTTTCCGAAAGATTCGCCGGGGCTCGCGAGCGTCCCGGGAGTGCGGCTTGCTCCGCGGCGGGTCAGTGAGCGCGGGGACGCGCGGTCACTTCGGCAAACTGCGCTTCGTAGCGCTCGTGATTCGTGCCCATGAGACGGTCCCAGTAGTTGAAGTAGAGGCCGTAGTTCCCCCGGAAGTACTGGTGATGCATGACGTGATTGGTCGGCGTATTGATGATCTTGCCGATGGGAGAGCGGAGCAGCCAGTGCGGATAGATCTCGAATCCGGTGTGACCGAGCACATTAAAAATGATCTGCCAGGCCATGAAGAGGAAGAAGGCCAGCGGATGGATGGGTAAGATGAAGATGAGCAGCGGAAAGATGCAGGCGTGGACGACGGCTTCGAGGGTGTCGAAAGAGTAGGCGGCCCATGGCGTGGGATTCGTGGAGCAGTGATGGCCGCGATGCATCCAGCGGAAGAGGCGCGGGTGATGCATGGCGCGGTGCGTCCAGTAGAAGTAGGCGTCGTGGAGGACGACCGCGATCGCGATGCTGGCGACGAACCATCCCCAGCCGTGGCGAGCGATGCGGTAGTACATCTGCGTCCAGCCGGCATGCACGGCGAGCACGCCGAGGGCGCCGACGAGGGCGTACACGACGACGGTCCGGGCGGAGTAGAGGAGTTCGCGCCGGAGGTCTGCGGTCGCGGGGGCGTGCGGGATGATTTTCCGATGCCAGAGCCGGCGTCGGAAGAGGGTGTAAAAGACGAGCCAGCCCAAGCCGGCGACCAGCACGTAGCGCAGGCCGCCCTCGAAGATGACCCCGGCGACGATGGCAAAAAACTCAGTGAGGAGGGTCATGGGGCGATGAACGTCGCGGGTGAGCTGCGCAGGAGAAACGTCAATCGGCAGCTACCGCCCAACCGCGGGGAGCGGGGTCCGAAGCTGGACGCGCTTTTCGCCCCACTGGAGCTGGCGGGCGGTGGTCTGCGCGTAGGCCCACGGTGCGGTCTGGTCGGAATAGAGGGCGACGGTGGCGCGTTCGGCGGCGAGCGCGACGGCCTGCGGGAGATCGAGATGGCGGAGGACGTTCAGGTAGATGGGGCCGTCGCGGTGCGTGGTCGGCATCGCGTGGAGGTCGAGGCGGGTCAGCTCGGGGATGAAGAGCGAGGCGTAGAGAGTATTGGCAGCCATCGTGCGTTCGGCCTGGAGCCAGAGCGGGACGCGGGCCAAGCCGGGCATCTGGCGCAGCGCCGCCGCGGCCTGGCGGATGTCCCAGACCTGGCCGCTCTCGAGCGATTCGCCGAGGAGGAGGAGCCGGCGGCGGAGGTGCGTTTGCTTCGTGGACGAGAGGGCGCGCCAGCTCTGATCGCCGATGCCGCGGGGTGCGGTGTAGGCCATGGCCCACTGGCGCTGCGCGAGCATTTGGCGCACTTCGGCGAGGGCGTCGGCATCGCCTTTCGCGTCGGGAAATTGCGCCGGGAAGGCGGCGGCCCTGAGGGCGCGGAATTCGTCCCAGCTCTCGTCGTCGAGGACGTTGAGGACGACGAGGTCGAGCTGCTCCGGTGCCACGTCGTCGCGGTGCAGGAGCCAGAGGGGCTGGGAAAAGGGATCTTCGCTGGTGAAGCGGGTGGTCGTGAGGCGCAGGCCGTGGGCGACGAGCGCGGCGGGCTTTACCATCGGCACCTGCGCCGGCGCTTCGGGCCAGGCGCGGAAGACGTCTTCGCGCAGCGCCTTCATCCAGCCGTCGCGGAGCGGCGCCCAGGCCTCGGCGGTGGCCGGCGGCGGGGTCGCGGTGAAAGCGGGCACGAACCATTCGTCGGCGGTGGTGACCTTTTCGTCGGCGGGGAGCGTGGCGAAGACTTTGAGGGCGGCGGGCGCGAGGGTTTTCCGCGCGGGCTCGTCGGTGAGGTCCATGCGGCCGGCGTTTTTGAGCCAGCGATTGAGCCAGTGAAAGGCGCCGGTATTCAGCGGCTGGGTGTCCTGGTGCGGGCCCTCGGCGAGGTGCAGGCCGACCTGATCCGCCTTCCCGAGCCGGCGGTAGAGCGCGCGGGTGCGGTTGAAGATTTCCATCACCCCATCGAGCGGAAAGATCCCGTCGCTATCGGTATTGGAGACGAGGAGCGGGCGCGGGGCGACGAGTGCGGCGACGCGGTCGAAGTCCCAGCGCTCGGTGTTGACCATGAACATGCAGTCGCAATGGCCTTCGATCGCGCCGTCGAGGAGGTGATTTTTCAGCGTGGTGATGCCGGCGACGGGGACCACGGCCTTGATCCGCTCGTCGAGCGCGGCGATCCACCACGAATAGGCGCCGCCGCCGGAGCGGCCGGTGAGTCCGAAGCGGGAGCGATCCACTTCCGGTCGCGTTTCGAGATAGTCGAGGGCGCGGAGGCCATTCCACGCCTCGACGCCGGCGGGCGTGTAGCCGCGGGCCGCCCACCAGAGGCGGCCTTTGCTGTGGGTGCCGTGATGTTCGCCGCGGATCTCGCCGAGCTGGATGGTGTCGATGATGAGGCAGACGTAGCCGTGCCGCGCGAACCACACGCCGTGGTGATGGTAGCCCGTCTTGTTGCCCATGCTCACGCCGTCCTCGACGACATTGGCGTGGCCGCAGACGTAGAGGATCGCCGGGAGCGGCTGGGGGACTTCCTTTGGCCGGTAAAAATTTGCCGTCACGTAAAGGCCGGGCCGCGATTGGAAGTGAAGCTTTTCCACGACGTAGCCGTCGCCTTCGATCGTGCCGGTGATCTGCGGCTGGAGCGGGGTGCGCTCCGGCCACGGGTCGAGCCCGAGCATGCGCTGGAGTCGGGCGCGGTCCGCGGTCTGGAGTGCGAGGTGATTCTCCCGCGTCACAGTGCCCGACCAGTCCGCGCTGGAGATTTCCCGCACGCGGCGCTCCAGGTAGCGATCGAAGGGGGCGGGCAGGAACTCGCGCGGCTCGCGTTTCGGAGCCTGGGCGAGAGCGACCGCGCCGAGGCAGAGGAGCGAAAGAAAAGGTCGGAGGGGCATGAGCGTGGGCGTGGGAAGGGGAGAAGAGCGGGGGCGCGGAGATTACCCGGAGGGCCGCCCCTTCGTAGTGAAAAGCGCGGTTTCGCCCCGGCTTTCGGCCCGTTTTCGCTCCGGCCACGGGCGATTTTGGCCGGTTGATTTGGCTGCTTGACGGCTTTTGAGGCAGTCCCTTTTATACGCGGACTTTTCCGCCACGGCCCTCGTGCGCGGCGGAGTTGACATTTCCATTGCCCATGAAGTTCCGCCTCCTCGCTCGCGCCGCGCTCGTGCTTTTCACGATCTTCCTGACGATGCCGCGCGGCCAGGGCCAGCAAGCCCCGGCGAGCATGCCGATCGTGCGTTCCATCGACGTGCAGTATGCGGGAGCCGCGCGCATCTCGAAGGAAAAGGTGCTGGCCAACATGCGCACGCGGGTCGGCCGACCCTACAATGAAACCGTGGTGGAAGAGGACATCCGGAATCTTTACGCGACGGGCAACGTGTCGAACGTGCGCATTTTCGGCGAACCGGCCGGAGCGAACGGCGTGAAGGTCATCGTCGTCATCGCGGCCAAGGCGCAGATCAGCGAAGTCGTGGTCAGCGGGCCGGACAAGGTGAAGACCAACCGGATTCGCAAAGAGATCACGGCCAAGCCGGGCGATCAGCTCAGCGAGGCGACGCTCGAGCAGGATCGGCAGAAGATCATTCAGTTCTACGCCAACAAGGGCTTTGGCGACGTAAACGTGACCTACGACACGGCGGTGAACGAGAAGGCGGGCACGGCGCGCGTGACCTTCACGGTGGCGGAGGGCGGTAAGACGATCGTCAACGATGTCTTCGTGCAGGGGAACAGCCAGGTAAAGACCGGCGACATCAAGAAGGTGATCAAGACCCGGCCGAAAAGCGCGCTGAATCCGATGACCTATTTCGCGAAATCGAACCGGCTGAACAACGAGCAGCTCGAGTCCGATGCGGTGGCGGTGCGCGAACTTTACCTGAACCGCGGTTTTGCCGACGTGCAGATCTCCACGCCACGGGTCGATCGCGATCGCGGCGGCAAGGTGAACGTGACCTACACCGTGAACGAAGGGCAGCCGTATCGGGTGGGCAAGGTGAGCTACACCGGAGCGCAGGTGCTGACCATGGAGGAGATTTCCAAGAACGCGAAGGTCCGCTCCGGCGAGGTTTACTCCCCGCTGTCCATCCGCACGGATGTGAAGAACATCCAGGATCAGTATGGCTCGCGGGGTTACATCGACTTCAATGCCGGGGCGCAGACGCGCCGCGCCGGCCCCGGGGTCATGGATGTGGCCTTCAACATGGACGAAGGGGTCCAGAGCTACGTGGAGAAGATCAATATCTCCGGCAACACCCGGACCAAGGACAAGGTGCTCCGCCGCGAAATCGCGCTCACCCCGGGTGAAGTGTACAACACCGTGCGGGTCGATGCCTCCAAGTCGCGGCTGAACAATCTGAATTACTTTTCGAAAGTGGAGATGTACCCGAGCGACACGCTGGTGCCGGGCCGCAAAGACCTGAACGTGCTCGTCGAGGAAAAGCGCACCGGTTCGTTCAACTTCGGCGCGGGCTTTAGCTCGATCGACAGCCTGCTCGGCTTCGTCGAGATCACGCAGGGCAATTTCGACATGACGCGGTGGCCGAATTTCACCGGCGGCGGCCAGAAGTTCCGCATCCGGGCGCAGTATGGTGTGCGCCGGAAAGACTTCATCATCTCGCTCACCGAGCCGTACTTCTTGGATCGCGAGATCTCGCTCGGCGGCGAACTCTTCTACCGCGAGGCGTCGTTCGTCTCCGCGGTGTACGACGAAGGGCGCTACGGCGGGGTGATCAATGCGCGCAAACGGCTCAGCACCTTTACCTCGGGCCGCGTTGGTTACCGCCTGGAAAACATCGCCATCCAGAATGTGGACGAAGCCGCCTCGGCGACGATCCGCGCCGAGGAGGGCTCGCGCCTGAAGAGCGAAATCAGCGCGGGCCTGCTCTACGACTCCCGCGACTCCGTCTTCCTCACCCGCCGCGGGCTCCGCGTGGATGCCTCGGCCTTTGTGGCCGGCGGGTTCCTCGGCGGGAATACCGACATCTATGGCTTCGATATCGAAGCTTCCAAGTGGTTCCTCCTGCCTTGGGACACCATCCTCACGCTGAACGGCGAAGTCGCCGGCGTCAGCACCTGGGCGGATGGGGATCGCGTGCCGATCTTCGACCGCCTCTACCTCGGTGGTGCGAACAACCTGCGCGGCTTCAATTTCCGCGACGTGGGGCCGAAGGATGAAGATGGCGAGCCGATCGGCGGCAACAGCCTCTGGCGCTTCACCGTGGAGTTCACCTTTCCGGTCGTGGATAAAGTGCGCGGCGCATTCTTCTACGACGTGGGTGCCGTGAGTGCCTTATCGTACGATTTCGGGGGCGAGATCAATAGCGACTTTGGTTTCGGCGTGCGGCTCGATCTTCCCATCGGCCCGGTGCGAATCGACTACGGCATCCCGCTGCAGAGCGACCGCTTCAACGATTCGAGCGGCCGGTTCCAGTTCAACATCGGTTATCAATTTTGAACGTCTCGCGCCGGGCGGCGTCTGAGCGCTCCTCGCCTCCTCCAGGCTTCCCGCCTTCACTCACCCACTCCATCCCTACTCACATGAAAAAGCACGCAATCCTCGCCCTCGCCCTCGCCACCTTTGGCGCCTCCGCCCTGACCGCCAGCGCCCAGCAGTTAAAAATCGGCTCCGTGGACATGAAGAAAGTCTTCGAGAGCTACCACAAGACGAAGGACGCCGAAGCGAAGATCAATGAAGCCCGCAACAACGCGAAGAAGGAGCTCGAGGATCGGCTCGACATCCAGAAGAAGGCCATGGAGGAAGTCCAGAAGATGAACGCCGACATCGAAAATCCGGCGCTCAGCAAGGAAGCCAAGGAGAGCAAGAGCAAGGATCGCGACAACAAGATCGCCGAGCTGCGCACCATGGATCGGGAGAACAGCGAGTTTCGCGCAAACCGGGAGAAGCAGCTTCAGGAACAGTCCGTCCGCATGCGCGCCGGCATCGTCGAGGAGATCAACAAGATCGTGGAGGGGAAAGTGAAGGCGGAAAACTTCGACCTCGTCTTCGACAAGTCCGGGCCGAGCCTGAATGGCGTGCCGATCGTGCTCTTCTCCCGCGAAGCCTACGAATTTACCAACGATGTGATCGCGGCGCTGAACAAGAACAAGGGCAAGGAGACCAGCGAAGCGGCGGCTCCTGCGACGGCCCCGAAGAAGAAGTAGTTGCCGGAGAATTTACCGTGCGCATCACGGTCCGAGAACTGGCTGCCCTCGTGGGCGGCCAGTTTGCTAAGGAGGCCGAAGCCTCCCGCCTGATCTCTGGCGTCGCCGCGGCCCGCGAAGCCGTGGAGGGCGACGCGACCTTTTTCGGCAATCCGAAGTACCTCGCGCAGATCAAGGCGACGCGTGCGACGGTCGTGCTCGTCCCGCCCGGGTTTGCCGAGCCGGTCGCGGCGATCCCCGTGCAGGTCAAGAATCCCTCGCTGGCTTTTGCGCGGCTGGTCGAACTGTTCTCTCCGCCGCCAGTCGAGATGCTGCCAGGCATTCATCCCTCGGCCATCGTCGCTCCCGATGTGCAACTCGGGGAAAACGTCTGCATTCAAGCGGGCGTGGTCATCGAACCCGGCGTGCGCATCGGCGCGGGGACCACGGTCGGTGCGGGGAGTTACCTCGGCCACGACGCCGTGCTCGGGCAGGACTGCCAGATCGCGCCGCGGGTGACCATCGGGGCGCGTTGCCTCGTCGGAGACCGGGTCATCATCCACAGCGGCGCGGTGTTGGGTTCCGATGGATTTGGCTTCGAGTTTTCCGGGGGCCGGCATGTGAAGATCCCGCAGATCGGGATCGTGCAGGTGGAAAACGACGTGGAGATCGGCGCGAATACGACCATCGACCGGGCGCGCTTTGGGCGGACGTGGATCGGGGAGGGGACGAAAATCGACAACCTCGTGCAGATCGCCCACAACGTAGTCATCGGGAAACACTGCATCATCATCGCTCAAGTCGGCATTTCCGGGAGCACGCGGTTGGGCGATTATGTCACACTTGCCGGGCAAGTCGGGGTCGCGGGGCATCTTGAGATTGGATCTCATGTGATCGTTACGGCGCAGAGCGGGGTAAGTAAAGCGTTGGAAAAGAGTGGTTTGTACATGGGGAGTCCCGCTCATCCGGCAGCTGAGCAAAGGGTCCAGATCGCCCGGATCGGTCGCCTTGGGAAGCTCGCGGAGCGGGTCCAGCGGCTGGAGCAGGTCCTCGGCGAAGGGACGAATTCTTTATCTCCCGACAGCGAACGCTTGAGCGAGTGAGGCGGTCTCAGTAGGCTCTCGGCTTCAACCCGATCGCATCCATGGCCAGCCGCAAAATCACTCCATCGAAATCCCGAAAAAGCGGCACCCCGAAACGCAAGGCTTGCGCGCCGAGCTTTCCGCTCCAGCGACAGTTTGAGTTTCCCGAATCGGGCCAGGGCCGCTTCTCCAATCTGCGGGAGATCTTCGACAAGCTGAACGAGCGTTACTTTGGCCAGCGCCTGAAGCGCTACCGCATCGTCTGGGGGCAGCGTCGCGCCACGCGGCCGCAGTCGATGATCGTCTTTGGCACCATCCAGGAGGAGGACCGCATCATCCGCATTCATCCCTTGCTCGATCGGCGCTTTGTCCCCTCGTGGTTTGTGGAATACGTCGTCTATCACGAGATGTTGCACGCCGTGGTGCCGGACGAATACGACTCCAGCGGGCGCCGCCTGGTGCATCACGAAAAATTTCTCGCGCGGGAAAGGCAGTATCGCGGGTTTCGCCGGGCCAAGGCTTGGGAAGAAGACAACTTGGGCCGCTTTCTCGCGTAGCTCGCGCGGGTTGGACTTTTCTCCGCCGCTGGGGTGAAGATGCGGGCATGACCGCTCCGACTGCGCGCCCATCCAAGTCCATCGCGGCCGGGGAGCGCCTCATCTTTGCGCTCGATGTCCCGACCAAGGGCGAGGCGCTGGAGTGGATCGAGCGGCTCGGGGACGCGGTGTCGTTTTACAAGCTGGGGCTGGAGTTCTGCATGAGTGGCGAGTACTTCGCCGTGCTCGACGCCCTCGTGGCCCGGGGCAAGAAGGTCTTTGCCGATCTGAAGTTTGCCGACGTGCCGGCCACCGTGCGGGGCGCCGTGGGCAATCTCGCCCGTTCCGGCGCGACCTTTTGTACGTTGAACTCCACCACCGCGGGTTACGCGGCCGCCGTGGAGGTCAAGGGCGCGATGCAACTGCTGGCGGTGACGGTGCTGACCAGCATGGACGCCACCGATCTCGCGGAACTCGGCTGGAGCGGGCCGGTCGCAGAACTCGTCTCCCGTCGCGCCCGGGCCGCCGTCGCCGCCGGTATGGATGGGCTCATCTGCTCCGGCCAGGAAGCCGCCCGGCTGCGCGGCGAACTCGGCCCCGCGCCGCTCCTCGTGACGCCCGGTATCCGCGCCGCCAGCGAACGCGGGAGCGACGACCAGAAGCGCACCATGACCCTGGAGCAGGCCTTCCGCGCCGGCGCCGACTACATCGTCGTCGGCCGTCCGATCCGCCAGTCCGCCGATCCGCGCGCCGCCGCCGCCGCGATGCAGGCGGAGATCGCGGCCCTGTTTCAGGATTCGGGCGTGGCCTGGCGCTGATGTACCCCTTGCCGCTGGAGAAGATCGTCGCCTTTTTCGAGCCGCTCGCGGAGGTCGAGCGCCGGGAAAATCTCCTCGCCTATGCGGAGCGGGCGAAGCGCTGCGAGCCAAAGGCGGGCGAGATCTTCACGGTCGAAGACATCCGCAAAGACGAGGAATGCACGGATACCGTCGGCATCTTTCTCCAAGTCGATCCCGAGCGCCGCGTGCGCATCCGCGTCACCCTCGGGCCGCAGGTGCAGACCCTCACCCGCGCGCTCGCCGCGATCCTTTGCCAGGGGCTCGAAGGCGCGACCGTGGATGAGGTGTGCGCGCTCCCGGCGGACTTTGTGCCGAAGATCATCGGCGCCCAGCTCGTGCGCCTGCGCTCGCAGACCGTGTATTACCTCCTCACGCGGATGAAGCGCGCCGTGCAAATGCTGCGCGAGCGCGAGGCCGGGGCGTCGTAAGCGCGGTCATCCTTCCACCGGCTCGATGTGGACGAGCGCGTCGGCGACCGCGGGATTCCGGGCGCGGATCGCATCCTTCACCGCATGGGCGATGCGATGGCCCTCGCGCACGGAAAGATCCGCGCTCACCCCGACGTGGATGTCCACATAGAGGTCGATCCCCATTTTGCGGACGCGACATTTCTCCACCTCGACCACGCCCGGCACGGTGGCCGCCTCGGCGCGCACCCCTTCTTCGAAAGCCTTGGGCGGTGCCGTGTCCATGATCTCACGCAGCGCCGGGATGAGCAGCCGCCAGCCGTTGTAGCCGATGATCCCGCAGGTGAAGAGCGCGGCCCAATCGTCCGCCGGCTCCCAGCCTTTTCCGCCGAGGAGCGCGATCGAGATGCCGATGAAGGCGCCGAGCGAAGTGATCGCGTCCGAGCGATGATGCCAGGCGTCGGTCCTGACCGCCGTGCTCCCGAGGCTCTCCGCGGCCTTGCCGACTTTGCGGAAGAGCGTCTCCTTCGCCACGATGACCCCCACCAGCACCAGCAGGGTGAAAGGCGCGGGCGCGTGATGCGGGGTGATGATCTCGTGCAGACTCTGCACGGCGAGCCCGAAGGCCGCCGCGAGGACGAGCAGCGCGACCGCCACCGAGGCGACCGGTTCCGCCTTGCCGTGGCCGTAGGGATGCGTCTCGTCCGGCGGTTCGGAGGCGACCTTGAGGGCAAACCAGATGAGCAGCGACCCGAAGATATCGAGCGTGGATTCGATGCCATCGGCGATCAGCGCGTAGCAATGGCCGAGCACGCCCGCGGTGATCTTCACTGCGGCGAGTGCGACGTTCACGACCACTCCGAGCAGCGCGAGCTGCGCGCCCTGACCGTAGCCATTGTTCGGGCGCGCTTGCGCGGTCGGCGGAATCTCGGTCGTCCCTGGCACGAGGGCGGAGCGTAGGGTCGCGGCCGCGAAAGTCACCGGGAGAATTCGCGCTTTTGCGCGCGGCGCAATCCAGCGACCTTCGGCGCACCCGATGTCTGAACCGAACGTCCGTTCCCCTTTGCAAAAGCTGGCGCTGCTCGTCGTGCTCTTCGGCACCTTGGCCGCGATCATTCTTTCCGCCTACGTCTGGGAACGGTGGACTGCCAAAGGCCCGCTCGCGCCGAGCGGTGGCCGCTACTTCTTCACCCGCCTCGAACTCGCCGTGCCGCTCTTCCGCCAGGCCGACGAACGCTGGCGCGGCGACCTGCTCGGCCCGACCCGAAACACGCTGGGCGGGGAAGGTTGCGCCGTTTCCTCCGCGGCGATGGTGCTCGCAAGCTACGGCCTCGACACCGATCCCGGTCGCCTGAATGCCTTTCTCAAGACCAACGCCGGCTACACCCCGCAGGGCTGGATCTACTGGGAAAAAGCCGCAGAACTCGCCCCGGAGCGCGTGCGCCACCTCTACGAAGATCTGCCGAGCTACGCGCTCATCGACCGCAATCTCGCGCACGGCAATCCCGTCATCGTCCGCCTGCGCTATCCGAGCGGCATCACGCATTTCGTCGTCATCGCCGGGAAGGAAGGCTTCGACTACCTCACCCGCGATCCCGGCGCCGGTGCGGCCAAAGGGCTCTACCCCCTGCGCGAATTCGGCAGCAAGATCGAGGCGCTGCGCTTCTACGAAAAGATCGAGGAGGCTGCGGAACAATGACCAAGGACCGATGACCAAGGACCAAAGAAATCCCAATGACCAACACCACGCCAGGTGGCGAAACTTCGACGCTTGGACATTGGACCTTCCTTGGACATTGGACCTTGCTCATTGGTCATTCCCGACGCGCCGATGAATTCCCTGATCTCCGATCTTACCGCCCTCCTCGAGCCGAAGCGGGTGCTCCATGCGCCCGAGGATCTACTCACCTACGGCTTCGATGGCACCGCGGCCCTGAGCGCGTCGGCGACCTGCGTGGTGCTGCCAGAGACGACCGAGGAAGTGGCGCGCGTCGTCCGCCACGCCGCCGAGCATCGGGTGCCGATCGTCACCCGCGGCTCGGGCACGGGCCTCAGCGGCGGCAGCGTGCCGGTGCCGGGCGGGATCGTGCTCTGCCTCGTGCGCATGGATCGCCTGCTCGAACTCGACGAGCGCAATCTCACCCTCTTCGCCGAGTCTGGCGCGATCACGCAGAAGATCGCGGACGCGGCGGATGCCGTCGGCCTGCTCTATCCGCCCGATCCCGGCTCGATGAAGATCTCGACCATCGGCGGCAACGTCGCGGAGAACTCCGGCGGCCTGCGCGGGTTGAAGTATGGCGTCACCCGCGATTACGTGATGGGTCTCGAAGTCGTGCTCGCGACCGGCGAAGTCGTCTGGCTCGGTAATAAGTGCGTGAAGGATGTCGCCGGTTACTCGATGAAGGACATCTTCATCGGCAGCGAAGGCACGCTCGGCATCATCACCAAAGTGCTGCTCAAGCTCGTGCCCAAGCCCGCGGCGAAGAGGACCCAACTCGCGACCTTCGCCACGATGAGCGCGGCGGCGGACACCGTCTCCGCGATCATCGCGGCCAAGATCATCCCCTGCACCCTCGAGTTTCTCGACAGGGTCACGATCCGCTGTGTCGAGGACTTCGCAAAAGTCGGCCTTCCGCTGGATTGCGAAGCCATCCTGCTCATGGAGACGGACGGCCATCCTGCCGTGGTCGCCGAGCAGGCGGAGACGATGGAAAAGATTGCGCGCCAGTGCGGCGCCGTGACCGTCGTCACCGCCAAGGACGCCGCTGAAGCGGCACGCCTCGCCACCGCGCGCCGCGCCGCCTTCTCCTCGCTGGCTCGCGTCGCGCCGACCACGATCCTCGAAGACGCCACCGTCCCGCGCAGCGAGCTGACGAAGATGATCGAGTGCATCCAGGAAGTCGCCGCGCGCCACCGCCTGCGCGTCGGCACCTTTGGCCACATGGGCGATGGCAATCTGCACCCCACCTTTCTCACCGACGAACGCAACACCGACGAGATGCATCGCGTGGAACTGGCGATGCGCGAGATCTTCGACTTCGCGGTGAAGGTCGGCGGCACCATCACCGGCGAACACGGCGTCGGCCTCGCGAAGAAGAGCTTCCTGCGGGGCGCGATCGGCGACGCCAGTTTCGCGCTGATGCGCCAGCTCAAGACCGCGCTCGACCCGCACGGCCTGCTCAATCCGGGGAAGATTTTCGACTGATTGCAATGTCTTTTGCCACCCCTATCCTGCCGGCATGAGCCAAAGCTTCACCATCATTCTGGAAGCCGAGCCTGAGGGCGGGTTCCACGCTTACTGCCCTGCGCTCAAAGGTTGTCGCAGCGAAGGGCAGTCGGAGGAAGAAGCGATGACCAACATTCAGGAGGCGGTCGAACTGTACCTCGAAAGTCTCCGCGCACACGGCGACCCGATTCCGAGGGAAGACGTCAGGGTTCGGTCGCTCGCCGTCGCTCTATGAGCAAGCTGCCAGCGGTGCGACCCGGCGACATTGCCAGGGTGGCCCGCAGGATTGGTTTCGTGCTCGATCGGTAGAAGGGGAGTCACGCGATCTATTTTCGCGAACGCGATCGTGCTCGTGTCGTCATTCCGATGCACAGTCGAGATCTGAAACCGGGACGCTGCACGGTTTGATTGAAGATTTGGGCATTACTCGCGACGAATTCCTCGCGCTGCTCTGATGAATGCAATCGCCGGAACGACACCCTGGAGTCGACCACTCCGCCTCGAGCATCTCGACTACTCCGTGCTCCAGCAGTGCATGCACTGCGGCATGTGTCTGCCGACGTGCCCGACTTATGTGGAGACGAAGCTCGAGCGCAACAGCCCGCGCGGGCGGATCGCGCTCATGCGCGGGATCGCGGATGGGAAGCTCGGCGTCACCGAAGCCTTCGGCGAGGAGATGTACTTTTGCCTCGGCTGTCTCGCGTGCGAGACGGCATGTCCGGCAGGGGTGAACTATGCGCGGATGTTTGAGGAAGCGCGGGCCGACATCGAGGATGCGCGGGTGCTCGCGGCGCCGCAGCGGGACTTTGTGCGGGCGATCATGCTCCGGCTTGTTTTTACCCGGCCGCTGTTGCTGCGTGCGCTGGGGCGGGTGTTGCGGTGGTATCAGGCTTCGGGCGCGGAGTGGCTCGTGCGGAAGCTCCGGCTCACCGCGCTGCTCCCGCGCGATCTGCGGGAACTCGAGCCGCTCACCCCGCGGGTGCAGCGCGACTTTTCCGACGCGCTCATCGGCGAGCACGAAGCGCCGCGCGCAGAGCCCCGCCACCGCGTCGGGATGCTCACCGGCTGCGTGCAGGATCTCACCTATTCGCACGTGAATCGCGACACCGTCGATGTGTTACTCGCGAATGCCTGCGCAGTAGTGACGCCCGGCGCGCAGCACTGCTGCGGCTCGCTGCACGCGCACAATGGCGAGTTGCATTGGGCGCGCGAGATGGCGCGGCGGAACATCGACGCCATGGAGCACAGCGCCGGTGGGCTCGAATCGCTCGACGCCATCATCACCAACGCCGCCGGATGCGGCTCGCATCTCAAGCACTACGACGAGCTGCTCGCCGACGACCCGCGCTACGCGGCGCGCGCCAGGGTCTGGTCCACGAAGCTGCGGGACATCCACGAGTGGCTCGTGGAAATCGGCATGCGGAAGCCGGGATGCGGAACGGAGCCCGGACGCGTGACCTACCACGAAGCGTGTCATCTTTGCCACGGGCAGAAGATCACCCGGCAGCCGCGCGAAGTCCTCCGGGCGATCCCGGGCCTGGAGCTGGTCGAGCTGCCTGAGTCCACCTGGTGCTGCGGGAGCGCGGGCATTTACAACATCACCCAGCCGGAGATGTCGGCGAAGCTGCTCGAGCGCAAGCTGACGAACATCGCGAAGACCGGCGCCAGTGTCGTCGCCTCGGCCAATCCCGGCTGCTCCGTGCAACTCGAAGCGGGCATCCGCGCCTCGGGCGCCGAAGTGGAGATCGTCCACCCGATCACGCTCCTGGCGCGCGCTTATCGGTCCACTCCGGCTGGCTGAGTTTTCGGCAATCCTCTGCGGACCAACGGCGGCCCGTCGGTGCTCCCCTAACGCCGCCTGCACCTTTCCGCTTGCCGGACCCGCGCCGCTTTCCGCCGCTCACGCCAGCCCACCAAACCCAGGAGCCCCACTGCCCCAAAAACCGCCGAGGGCTCCGGCACCGGGACGATCTCACCCGTGCCGAGGATCGCACCGCCGCCGAGGAAGCCGGACCCGGGGCCGCTGTAAAAGCTGATCTGAGCGAGCTGGTTCACCGTCAGGCCATTCGCATCGGAGCCGAAGAAGAGCGGGTCGATTGAGCCGGTCCAGTTGTAGATGCTCAGCGTGCCGGTCCAGTTTGCTTCGAGCGCGCTGCTGTTGGCAAAGGTGAGCGCGTTCGGGTCGAGCCCGTCACCGAAGTCGATGATCGAACTCAGCGAGAGGGTGAGCGCGCCGACCGTCTCGGAATGTCCCGCGGTCTGGAAAGTGCCGCCCGCGAGCGTCACTCCGGCGGCGTCGCGGATCCGATCGCCCGCGAGGACCATCCGCGAGCGGTAGCGAAGGCGCGGCGAGCCCTGCCTGCCACGCGGCGTCTTGCCTCGCGGACTTTCGCTGCGGCCTCCGAGAATCCTCATGGCGCGAGGATTACGCTGAGCTTGGAGAAGCGCGCCTTCTTCCCCGCGATGAAGGCCGGATACGGCACGCTCACGATCTGGTGGGTGCCGTCAGTCGCGAGCACGGTCGGGGTTGCGGTGCTGTCCTGCCAGGTGTTCAGGTCCGGGCTGAACTGCACCGTGTAAGTGAGCCCGGCCACCGCGTAATCCACCCGCCGGACAAAGAGCCCCCGGAAGTCGTTGCCATAGAGCGTCGGTTCGAAGGTCGTGACCGGCTGCCCGGTGCTGCCGATCGTCCCGCCGGCGGTGA
>Ga0105049_10003425_pt1 | contig 18738 bp, 10 predicted proteins | sample MAT06_FD_78087 | JGI IMG/M metagenome (GOLD analysis project Ga0105049, IMG submission 78087) | Freshwater microbial communities from Lake Fryxell liftoff mats and glacier meltwater in Antarctica - MAT-06 | ecosystem: Environmental > Aquatic > Freshwater > Ice > Liftoff microbial mat | place...
TGAATGTTCCGATAGCGGGTGCTGCAGTGGAGTTACCAGCATAAATGGTTAGGAAATCAAAGTTATTTTCGATGTTAAATGCAGTAAACGTAACCTGGATTGCATTACCCGGAATGCTAGGATTGATCGTGAGTATGCTATTTTCATTCAACAGGTAGTTTGCTGCTGCACCTCCCGAATCGAAGAAGGTTGCGTTACAAGTTGTAACGGTGTTGTTCGACATTAGGATGTCGACACTTTCGCTTGTTACGAAGCAATTTACCGGACAGCCAGCTGCTACCCCGTTAGCATTCGAAGGAACAATCTGATAACAGTAACCTGTAGACAACTCTAGTGTTCCAGGGTTAAACGACGTCCCAGTCTGGTTATCAGAAACCAAAACCAGATTGTCTGCTGTTTCACCAAAATAAACGTCGTAACCTGTTACCAAACCATCACCTGGAGCCCACGTAATAATTGGCGACAGAGCGTTTACAGTAGTGTCGCCATCGGCAGGACTCGCGTTCTGAACACAACCCGGAACAATTGTAGTGTCAACGCAAGTAAGTGTTGACACCCATCCTTCACGAAGAACCGACGTATCAGAAGTAAAGTTGAAGGTAAGTGATCCGTCAGCTGATGATGAAGTAAAGATTATTGGCAGGTTGACCTGAAGACCAGTGAAATTCGCAAGCTGCGGCGCACCAGTAGTATTACCATTAAAGATGGAAAGGAAGTCAAAATTATTCTCAGTGTTAAGGGTTGTGAAAGTTACCCTTATAACGCTGTTCGGAGCGCCAGGGAAAACTGTCATTGTATAGTCCTCACTGTTCAGGTACTGTCCTGTAGGTCCTCCTGAATCGTAGAAGTTTGAATTACATGTAGTGATCTCTCCGTTGAAAATGTTTACGTCAGAAGATCCTGAAGTAACAAAAGACAGGATTAAACATCCTTCAGCACTGCCAAAAGAATTCGATGGAACAATTTGCCAGAAGTAAGTTGTATTAGCAACAACAACCGGTGTGTATGATGTTCCAACGAAATCATCAGCCACAAGAACGAGGTTATCCGGATCAGAACCGAAATAAACATCAAATGAAGTGGCAAGTCCTGTTGAAGTCCATGAAAGAATGGCGTTGAGTGAACTTGTGTCCCCTTCTGCAGGTAAGAAATTGACAGCACATTCAGGAGCTACAGTTGGTGTAAAGCAGGAAAGTGCAATTTCAAAACCAGTAGAAGTAACCGTGAAATCAGAAGTGAAATGGAAGGTTAACGCTCCATCAGGGGAGCTCGACACAATCGTCGCAGGAAGAGTCGTTCCTGTCAAATTCTGCAGGACAGTACCATTTGCATCACTACCGTCGATAACTTCCAGAAAATCGAAGTTATTCTCAATCGAAAACGAAACGAAATCAGCCTGCAGGAAAGAGCCCGGGGTAGATGGGAACACCGTAAGGGTGAAATCTTCATTTACTTGATATCCCGCATCAGAGCCGCCGCTATCAAACAGGTTGCCTGCACAAAGTGTGGTTTCTCCGTTGAAGATAATCAGATCTGCCACCGCAGCAGTAGTGAAGCTAAGTACAGCACAATCAACAGCAGGGCCTTGTTCATTGAAAGGAATTACTTGCCAGAAATAAGTAGTGCTTAGTTCAAGAGTTCCCGGATCGTAGCTTGTCCCTAACTGGTTGTCAGATACAAGTACAAGGTTATCAGCATCAGTTCCGAAATAAACATCATAACCGGTAACAACGCCAGATGCTGCCGACCAGGTTAACTCAGATGCAAAGTTTACATCAATAGCAGCATCTGTAGGTGTAGCATTTGTAACACAACCCGGAACTGTTCCGGCGTCAATGCATGTAACGCTTGCTGACCAACCAGCTGGTAATACTGAAGTGTCTGAAGTGAAATGGAAGGTAATTGCTCCTGAAGCATCACTTGAAGTGAAAGGACCGGGAATGGTAGTTCCGGAGAAGAAACCTATAAGCGGTGAATTCATGTCCGGACCATTGTAAACATACAATGTATCGAAGATCGTGAACGGGCTAAAAGTGCTCTGCTCAACAGCAAACGAATTGAAAGTAACTTCGATAAGGCTGTTTGGAGTTTCAGGAACGAAAGTTAGGGTAAGGTTCTCATTGTTCTGGTAAGAACCACCGGGACCTCCTGAATCATAGAAATTTGCAGAGCAGGTAGTTATGGTTGCATTCTGCATCAGGATGTCCTGAATGTTAGTTGTTGTAAAGGTATTGATCGGACACCCTTCGGCATCTGCAGTCTCACCTTGCGGAACGATCTGCCAGAAGTAAGTCGTATTCAGCTCCAAATCCCCTGCAGCGTAAGTAACTCCAGCCTGATTTTCTGAAACAAGCACCATTGTAAGTGCATCAGTTCCAAAATAAACGTCATAACCTGTTGATATTCCACCGCCGCTCGTCCATGAAAGACCAACGTCAGAAGTGCTCACTCCTGTAGATGCATCAACAGGAACATAATTCACTGCGCAATTTGGGGCTGCATTCGGATCAACACAAAAAACCTGGGCATCCCATCCAAAACGGTTAACACTTGCATCTGAAGTAAATTCAAAAGTGAGTGACCCATCTGCAGCAGAAGAGTTAACAACCGTTGGTGTGTTACCTGTTCCCAGAGCAGCAACACCTGTGAAAATATCAAGCAATGGGGCAGCACTAGAGTTTCCGTTATAAACGGTAAGGAAGTCATACGTGTTTTCAGTATTATAATCACTGAAAACCACCGACAAAACAGTTCCTGGAGTAGACGGAGTTAAGGTAAGTGTATATACTTCATCACTTTGGTAATCCCCGTCAGCTCCTCCTGAATCATAGAAGTTAACGTCACACACTGTAAGGCTGCCATTCTGCATCAAAACTGAAATACTTCCAGTAGTGAAGGATTGAATAGGACAACCTTCTGCCAGCGCATCTTCGTTCGCAGGAACAACCTGCCAGAAGTAAGTTGTATTGGGTAAAAGATCGGTAGGAGAGAAAGTTGTTGCTGCATCGGAACTTACGAGTAAAAGGTTTCCTGCATCAGTCCCAAGGTATACATTGTATGCAGTAACAATACCACCCCCATTACTCCAGGATAAATCAGAAAATGGATTGATGTCTGTTGCTTCATCTGCCGGTGAAAGATTAGATGCACATAATGGCGCAGCATTAGTTGAAGCGCAGCTTATGTCTGCCACCCATCCAAATTCATTTTCACTTACATCGGAAGTAAACACAAACGTTAGCGAACCGTCGGATGCTCCGGAAACAAGAATGCCGGGATTAACGTCTCCCTGGAATATTCCCAGAACAGGGGCTGCAATTGAATTTCCATTATACACTACAAGGGAATCAAAACCTTCTTCAGTAAAGAATTCTGAGAACGCTACCTGAATAGCAGATTCAGGAGTTGATGGAGTAAGTGTTAGAGTAAGTGCCTCTCCGCCCAGATTAGTATAATCATCGTCAGCGCCTCCGTCGTCGTAGAATGTACCCTGACAAACGCTTAAAGAAGCATCTTGCATAAGGACGTCTGTTGAACCAGCTGTCGTAAACGAATTTACTGAGCAATCGGTTGCAGCACCAGCGCTATTGGAAGGAATAACCAACCAGAAATAAGTTGTATTTCCTGCAAGCGCTGTTGGATATTCGTAGGTAGTTCCTGCCTGATCTTCTGAAAGAATGATAAGATCAAGTGGGTCAATTCCTCCAAAAACCGTGTATGTAGCAGGAGCGCCGCCTGTTGCAGCTGGTGACCATGAAACAACAGGATTGACCGAAACATCTGTAGCTCCATCAGCCGGTGAATAGTTGATTGCGCATGCCGGCGCCTCAGCAAGAGTCGTAAAGGATGTTACGTTGCAGGTTGTTGTTTCTCCAAATATGTTTGAAGGAAGAACCTGCCAGAAATAAGTTGTATTCGCAAGCAACGCAGGAACTGCAAAGCTGGTAGTTACAATATCGTTAGCTACAATGCTAAGACCGTTGATAGTTGTTCCAAAGTAAACATCATACGAGACCGTTTCCGCATCTCCTGCCTCCCAACTTAATGTCGGAGTAAGTGACACGTCAACAGCGTTTGCAGATGGAGAAGGAGAAATAACGCAGGCAGCGACAGGAGCCGGCACGCAAGTAAGATTAGCAAGCCATCCACCCGCAGAAATCTGAGCATCCGAGGTAAACGAGAACGTTAGAGTTCCATCAATAGCTCCTGAAGTGAAGACTCCTGGACTTAAATCCCCTGAAAGAACGGCAATTGGATCTGAACTTGTTCCGGTTCCGCTGTATATTTTGAGTGTATCAAGCTCCTCTGTCACAAACGAGGTGAATGAAATCTGCAATACACTATTAGGTGTTGTTGGAGTTACGGTAAGGGTAAAATTCTCTCCGTTACTGTAATCAGCTTGCCCTCCTGAATCAAAGAAAACAGCAGAACATGTAGATTGCTGACCATTGCCCATAATGATAGTATCCCCTCCCGTTGTCGGAACTTCGGTAGAGAATTGATTGATCGGACAATCAACAGCCGCACCTTCACTATTTCCAGGTACAATCTGATAATAGTAAACCGTATTCTCTTCGAGCACGGGAAGGTCGAACGTTGTTCCAGTAATTCCACTGGCAACAAGAACAGGTACCTGGTTTGTACCGAAGTAAACGTCGTAAGTTAGTGTTATGCCATCTCCTGCAGCCCACGCAAGATTTGCGTCAAGTGGAACCGAATCTGATTGGTCAGCCGGCAATTGATTTATTGCACATGACGGCAGTCCGGACAAAGAAACACAACTCAGGGTTGCAGCCCAGCCAGGTGCGTTTCCAACTTCGTCGCTAAAGAATCCGAAAGTAAGAGCGCCCGAAGGATTTGTAGCTGTTACTGTACCCGGATTATCAGATCCGAGGAAAGTTCCTACCAGAATAGCGGTTTCGTCAATACCGTCAAATATGACGAGAATGTCGGTTGACGATGCGTCGAGTTCGAAGCTATTAAAGACAGCCTGGACCGCAGAATTTGGTTGTCCAGGGTAAATCGTAAAAGTGAGAAACTCCTCATTATTGTAGTTGTCGTTTAATCCTCCACCGTCAGTAAAAGTTCCTGAGCACGTCGTAACTTCGCCACTTATTATCGGAATTTCATTCGAAGCCCCCGCAGCAGTCGTAAACGAAAATACCGGACAGTCAACTGCACTGCCTGCATTGTTCGCAGGAACTACCTGGAAGAAATAAGTGGTGGAAGGTAAAAGGTCAAGGTCATATGTTAAGCCTGCCTGATCGTTAGAAACAAGACCAGGAGTGCTTGTTGTTCCGACGTACACATCATAAGAAGTGGCAGTGCCTGTCCCTTGAATCCAGTTTAGGTTCAATGCAAGAGATACATCAGTTGCACCGTCAGCTATATTATAGGACGCAACGCAACCTGGAGCCTCTGTTTGATTTATCTCAAAGTTAAGCTTGAAGAAACGGATCGTTCCAACATCTCCTGAGAAATCATCGCAAACCTTTAGCTTCCAGAAACCGTTTGGAGCGGTTCCTGAGTTAAAATCGTTGATATCTCCTTCAGGAATATATGATCCAACAAATGGAGTTGACGCTCCCGAGATAGGATCTACAGCAGACATCGTGAACAAAGCCGTCTCAGTGCAATTTGCAGGTGAATAAGCACCGTAGTCAGAGCCCGCTCCACCATTGTCAGTAGATAATTCAACAAGCTGACCACCAGGTGATTCAAGGTAAATATCAAGATCAGCAGCCATAGGATGCTCAATGATAATCTCAGCAGACACAAGATTGTAACCGGTTCCAAGAGTTGTAAGTTGGGTAACTTCTACCGCCGCTTGCGCATAGTTTGGACAAGCATTATCCTGGATTGTAGTAGTTAGCCCACAGATAGTCGAAAAAGACAATCCTCCCGGAGGGCCTGGAGGTCCCGAACCGAATATAACAGAGTAATCTTCAGTTTCTCCGAACTGACTTAGGGCACAAGGGTCCACAAGTCCGCCGGTTGTAGGAACAGAAAATACCATTCTTACCCTTAAACGTGTTGGTCCGCTTAAAACCGAAACTGGTGTTGTAAACACAATTTGTCCGGTGGTGTTTGCAGCAAATCCGTTGATCTGACCCAAACGTTCATTTTCGGAAAATTCTAAATCCTGATTGTAGTCAATCCATGCAGAAACGATTTCCGTGAAATCTGGATTATTCTGAATCGAAAGAGTATACTGCGTGCCCGCATTAAGATTTGTACTTAAGTTCGTATAGTCGTTGTAAGAAGGACCAGACTCAGACCCTGTAGCCAGGTTGCTTATGGTACCGAGACTTACACCATTGATAAAGTCACCGTTTGAAGTTCCTCCGGGGTTTCCGTATGCAGGAACACAATAAGCTGCGCCGGATGAAGTACTGATTAGAGTAATGACGATTTCGCCACATAGGAAAGCATCGCCGTCGGACAGACATGTATTATTAGGACCTGTTGCATCAAGAAGGACATCAAACGATCCGTTTGCTACTGGGGTGAAATCAATTTGAGCTCTCAGTCCACAGAAATCATCATTGAATCCAAGGGGAGCTCCGCCTGAAGCTGAATAAACTGTGATTCGGGTATCAACAATATCCGGGCTTCCACAGGTAGAAATCCTATAGGTATTGCCGGCTTCCATATTATCGACTGTGATAAACTCACCAGCGTAAACACAGATTTCGAATCCAACAGAGGCGCCAACAGTTATGGGAGCGTTGTAATCCGTGTAAAAAATATTGTCATTGGCGCACTGGGCGTTGAGGCTACCGTAGAAGCCTGCCAATGTGAGAAGTGTGATCAGGAGAAATTTGTAGTGGTTTTTCATCGTCTCTTTAGTTTTGTACACATATATATGTATTCCCGTCGCCTATCGCGTTACGGAAAGGCGTTTTATGTTATCTGATTTTATGCGGTGTTCTGCCAGATACTTCTTGTAGGCAACAGGATTTTCATTGATCCAATTTGCTTTTGCTGCCTGATAGTTTTTTTCATCCTCTTTAGGATTACCGGTTGCAATAAATTTTGGATAGCCTGGAATATCAACGAAAGTAATTTCCCTCTGGCCAGGAACTGCCTTAACTGACTTTACAGCTACAGCGCTTGGTTTTTCTCTAAGATGGCTGTTGTCGGCAGGAGTTGCTTTAACATTTACCGGAAGCTTCGCGTTGCGAAGACGTTCTGTTTCTTTCCATTGCTTCACAGCTTTTTCATGCTGCAGGCGATCCGTTTCAGGATTACCTGTTGATTTTAGAGTTGGATAAGGAGCAGGTTGAGACCCTGTTTGTGCTTTGCTCTGCGCAAAACTCACTTCCGGAAGCATCATCAATATCAGCATCAGGCTAAAGGCCGACAAGAGCTGAACGCGTAAACACTGTTTCATAGAGAAATTTAAAATGTTAAAGTGGCAAGGCGCACATCCTATTATGCACCCGAGCAAAAATATTCATTTCTAGCTCACAAAAAAATCTTTCTCTAAAAAAGATATTAAAGCAATCCTAGTATTTACGGGTATTTCAAATTGACAGGCGTTTCGGTTTCTCCCAAAAAGTCAAAAAAAATAAATACAATGCGCCGACTTCTGATCCATAATGTTTTTTCAGCGGCATCAATTAATAGTCATATACACATCGAACTCTAAGCACATAATAAACATATCTTTGCACTCCCAAAAAATTGGCGTAATGGATAGAAATTCGGTCATCGGATTGTTACTGATAGGCTTGATAATGGTGGTTTTTACCTTCATTAATAAACCTGATGAAAAAGTACTTGAAAAGGAGCGGCAGGAAAAATTAAAGCAGGCTGCAGCAGCGAAAAGCCCGGAAAAGAAAAAGCAGGCTGTTAAATTCCCTGTTGACACATCAGCGGCATTTATTTCCGACTCTGCCAATAATGTAATTCTTAGCCAGAAATTCGGTGAATTTGCCAATGCTGCCCAAGGCACAGATCAGGTTTTTACAATCGAAAATGACTTGATAAAAGCAACCATCCGGTCAAAAGGAGGATTCGTGGAGCAGGTTATTCTCAAGAATTATAAAACTTCCGAAAGCCACAACAGCAGACCTCTTGTCCTTTTTGAGCCAGACTCAACTGAATTTGCCATTGAAATCCCCCTGCAAAACAAGATGGTTTCTACTGCCGACCTTTATTTCCTTCCTGCAGAAACTAAACCGGTAAAAGTTGGAGGTGCCGACTCAGCCTCATTTGCAATAAGGGCCATGGCCGCAGACGGTAAATACCTCGAGTTTGTTTATGGAATTAAAGGAGGAAGCTACCTTATGGATATGGATATTCATTTTCAGGGACTCGAGCAGGCAATTAATGTAACCGCTTCGGCACTACCTGTGCACTGGTCGATGACGCCACCCGCTCAGGAAAAGAACCTTGATAATGAGCGGCAAAATACTACTATCTACTATAAAAATGAGGAGGAAGTAGACAATGCGGATGCAATATCTCCAGAGAAAAAAACGCTCGAAAGTCCTGTGAAATGGTTGGGAATGAAGCAACAGTTCTTCACCAGCACAATCATTGCCAGCGAATCATTTGAAAACGCTGCAGAAATTGAAACCAGATCTGTTACAGGAACAACGCATACCAAACGCCTTATTGCGAATTTTAAAATTCCTTTCAAGGCTGCCTCTGAGAAGGACGTGAACCTTAAATTTTACTACGGTCCTAATCATTTCCCTACTCTTAAAGAAGCTGGTTACGACCTTCAGAAACAGATTCCTTTGGGTTGGGGAATTTTCGGATGGGTAAATAAAATCATTGTAATCCCGGTATTTAATTTCTTCGGTGCCTATAACCTCAACTACGGACTAGTTATTCTCCTTTTGACGCTCGTCATCAAGACAATTCTTTTTCCTTTTCAGTTCAGATCTTATTTATCGCAAGCGAAGATGCGTGTTCTGAAACCGGAAATTGATGAGCTTAATAAGGAGTATGAGAAAGAAGACGCCATGAAAAAGCAGCAGGCCGTAATGGCTTTGTACAAGAAAGCTGGTGTAAATCCACTCGGAGGTTGCGTGCCTCTTCTTTTCCAGCTTCCGATCCTGCTCGCGTTGTTCAACTTTTTCCCGAATGCTATCGAATTGAGGCAACAGTCTTTTCTGTGGGCCGAAGATCTTTCAACCTGGGATTCAATTGCTACGTTGCCATTCTCGATTCCTCAATATGGAGATCACGTAAGTCTTTTTGCCTTATTAATGACGATTTCCACGATAGTGTATACACGGATGAACAACCAGCTTTCCGGCGCCAACAATCAGATGCCGCAGCTGAAATGGATGATGTACCTCATGCCGGTTATCTTCCTTTTTGTTCTGAACAGCTACGCGGCAGGTCTTAATTATTATTATTTCCTGGCGAATGTGATTACGTTCGGGCAACAGTTTGCATTTACAAAGCTTGTGGATGAGAAGAAAATCCATGCAAAAATCCAGGAGAACAAATTGAAACCAGCTACTTCAAAAGTCTCCGGATTTCAGCAGAAGCTGGAAGAAATGGCTAAAAAACGAGGGTATCAGCCACCAAAGAAATAAGAAAAGAGACGTAAAAAGAGATGGCGGGAAGTGAGGAAAACATTTTATCATGTTTCCGTTTCAGGCCGGGACATTTGTTTTTTTGAAATCGATTTCCCCGAATTAAAGGATGCAGTAAATTCGTAGTTTTCAATTCAATACATATTAAACTGTTTATGAAGAAAATATTCAGAACAGATGAGGCTCCGGCACCAATTGGTCCATACAGCCAGGCCGTTTCTGCTGGAAACTTCTTGTTTGTCAGTGGACAAATAGCTCTTGTTCCATCAACCGGTGAGCTGGTGTTAAGCAACGTTCGTGAAGAGACCATACAGGTAATGAAAAACCTGCAGGCGGTGCTAACTGCAGCTGGAACGGACTTCGAAAATATCGTAAAAACAAGTATTTTCTTGTCCGACATGGCACATTTCCAAGTTGTTAATGAAGTGTACGCCGGATATTTTACAAAGGATTTTCCAGCCCGTGAAACAGTTCAGGTCGCTGGCCTTCCACGCTCTGTAAATGTGGAAATTTCGGTAATAGCTTTACTACCTGATGGAAATTAAGGTCCGGCGCATCTACATTTTCGCATGCATTCTGGGTGCAGTTTCTATCATTGTTCTGGCTCTTGCTGCGCACGCCTTAAAAAACAAGCTTAGCTCTGATCAGCTGGAATCCATTAAGTCCGCAGGTGAAATCCAGCTGTTCCATTCGATCCTAATTGTCGCCCTCTTGTTAGCCGTCAAAAAGGACGTCTTCGTGAAGATCAAGACTGCACTGTCTTTCATGCTTTCCGGGATTACATGTTTCAGCTTTTCTATCTATCTTCTCACCGCAAGAGAATTTCTGCAGATGCCATTTCTCAAATTCCTTTGGCCCATAACGCCTATTGGAGGCCTGTTGCTGATCATTTCCTGGTTACTATTAATTCCGGCCGCCCGGAAAAGCTGATTATGGATAGTGCGCAACTATATTCCCAATTTGAAACACGGATGCGTGAAATTGCGGATCTGAGCAATGCTGCCAGTGTGCTTCAGTGGGATCATGAAGTTTACCTCCCGGCTGCAGGTGGAGCAGACAGGGCGAGGCAGGTGGCGACCCTTTCGGGGATCATTTTTGAAAAACAAACAGCTGAACCTTTCATTTCCCTTCTTAAAAACCTCTCTGCGACTGAATCCCTGACATGGGAGCAGAAAACAAATGTTGCAGTTACACGACGCCACATCAGCCGCAAACAGAAATTAGACAAGAACTTTGTTGAGCAGCTAAGCAATGCTACTTCAAACGGCTATGAAGCATGGATCAGCGCAAGAAAAAGCAACGACTTTTCTGTGTTCGCTCCGTGGCTGGAAAAGATTGTGGCCCTTAAAAAAGAAGAAGCCGAAAGAACCGGTTCCTGGGATCATCCTTATGATGCGCTGTTGGATGAATTTGAACCGGGGATGAAAACTTCAACCCTGGAGAAACTATTTGGAGAAATTAAGCCAGGACTCGAATCGCTGATAAAAAGGATTGAGAAAGCACCTCAGACTGATGACTCCTTCATGCATGGGTTTTTCGAAAAGGAAAAACAGTGGAATTCCGGTCTGGATGTGCTAAAGCTTATAGGTTTTGATTTTAGTTCCGGAAGGCAGGATATTTCAGCTCATCCTTTTACCATTTCTTTAGGCTCGAAGGATATCCGTCTCACAACAAGAATCAACGAGGAGAATTTTCATGAAATGCTTTGGAGCTGCTTTCATGAAGGCGGACATGGCCTTTACGAACAAGGTCTCGATAAGGATTCCTGCGGGCTTCCGAAAGCCGAAGCGGCATCGCTGGGAATCCACGAATCGCAGTCCAGGTTATGGGAAAATCATATCGGAAGAGGCAGGCCGTTCTGGAACTATTATTATCCAATACTTCAGAAGACATTCCCTGAGCAATTCGAAAACGTCTCTGCAGATGATTTTTACCGTGCAATAAATAAAGTGAAGCCCTCGCTTATAAGAACAAATGCAGATGAGCTAACCTATCATTTTCACGTAATTATCCGTTTTGAAATTGAAAAGGAGCTTATCGCAGGAAAACTTTCTGTAAATGAAGTTCCTCAACGCTGGAATTCACTATGCAGGCAATATCTCGGAATTGACGTCCCTGATGATGCTTCCGGAGTGCTGCAGGATATTCACTGGTCGCATGGGAGCTTCGGTTATTTTCCAACCTATAGTCTTGGCAGCTTTTATGCGGCACAGTTTTATCAGAAGGCAAAAAATGATATTCCTGATCTGGAGGCAATGATGTCAAAAGGCGATTCAAAACCTCTTCTTGACTGGCTTCGATCGAAAATTCATTCTCAGGGGAAGCTTTATAACTCAGAAGACCTTTGCAGGAAAGTAACCTCTGAATCTCTCAACATTAAATATTTTCAAGAATATGCAGAAAAGAAATACGAGGCGATATACAAGCTTTAGGAGCGGTGATCCATTTAGAAAAGCAGGTTTTTTAGTCCTTATTTTTGTCCAGGGCGTTGTAATGATGTCGGGGTCATGCCGAACCAAAAACACTCCTGCCACGGAAACAAAAAAAGAAGTACCAACAGAAGTTGCTAAGCAAGAAGTGCCGGCTCCTACAAACGAAAAAATTGAGACTTCTGAAATTCCGCCCTCAAAGTCAGCAGAAATTCCCGCCGAAAAGGCTTCTTCTAATAAAGACACTTCGATTTATAGCATGGTGGTGGCTTTTTTCAGCCCCGGTGATGGCATCGATATGAAAACCGCACGTGAGTTTGACACATATCTAGCGGGCTATAAAACTGTCAATTTCAACAAAGTGGGCTGGGGAAGAGAAGGGGAAACGGATTTCTGCATCAGGCTCGACAACCTTTCCGCAGGTGAGGTTTCTAAGTTTAAAGACGGGGCGGAAGCCATTCTTAACAAGTCAAAGAAAGTTCAGATTCAGTATAATGCGCAGTGCAGGCATTACAGGAAACGATAAGCTGATCGAAGTTCCGGCGTTATCCCTATTGATAACGGCCTGCATAAATTGATTTAGGCTGCCAACGTTTTGGTTTTTTGTGTTAATTTTGCGGTGATTCCCAAAATCAAAACCTTTACAAAACCAAAGTGTTTATGCAACAATCAGGCTTAAAGGGCGAAGGTCCTTCATTAGCTGCTATAGGGTTAGGTAATATCGGCTATGCCCATTGGAACCTTACCCCAGCTGAGTTAATAGAAGAAACCATATTGAGCGGCGACGGAACGCTTACCGATCAGGGCGCCCTCGCCATTGACACCGGCGAATTTACCGGTCGTTCACCCAAGGATAAATTTGTCGTTTACGATGAAAAAACCAAAGACTCGGTTTGGTGGGGCGATGTTAACAATCGTTTCGAGTCTGATAAATTCGATCTTCTTTACAACCGAGTTTGCGCCTACCTTGGTGGGAGCGAAATTTATGTCCGCGATTGCTATGCAGGTGCTGATCCGGAACACAAACTCACATTAAGAGTTATCACCGAGCTTCCATGGTCGAACCTCTTTGCACACAATCTTTTTTTAAGACCTGATGAAGAGGAATTAAAAACTTTTTCTCCGGAATGGCTCATTCTCAACGTTCCTGGCTTCAAGGCAGATCCTGCTGTTGATGGAACACGTCAGCATAACTTCAGCATTATCAATTTCACCCGCAAAATCGTTCTTATCGGAGGAACCGGATATACCGGCGAAATCAAAAAAGGGATTTTTTCGGTCCTTAATTATCTTCTTCCGCACGAAAAAGGAGTTTTATCAATGCACTGTTCCGCGAACGTTGGCGCTGATAACGATACTGCTATATTTTTCGGCTTGAGCGGAACAGGTAAAACAACACTTTCTGCTGATCCGGAGCGCCGTCTTATTGGTGACGACGAGCATGGTTGGGCAGAAAATTCCGTTTTTAACTTTGAGGGCGGATGCTACGCCAAATGCGTGGACCTTTCGGAAGAAAAAGAGCCTCAGATCTACAACGCGATTCGTTTCGGCACACTGCTGGAAAACACAGAATACTTCCCGGGAACACGGACTGTTGATTATACCAACATTAAGAAAACGGAAAATACACGGGCCGCTTATCCGATCTACTTAATCGATAACATTATGCATCCATCGATCGGGGCGGGACCAAAGAACATTTTCTTCCTTACAGCCGATGCTTTTGGCGTGTTGCCACCGATTTCGCGCCTTACCCCTGAGCAGGCGATGTACCACTTTATTTCAGGATACACGGCTAAAGTTGCGGGCACTGAAGTTGGCGTAACCGAGCCTCAGGTAACGTTTTCAGCGTGTTTTGGAAAAGCATTCCTCCCCCTCCATCCTACCCGTTATGCAGAATTGCTTGGAAAAAAATTAAAGGAGAACAATGTAAATGTCTGGCTGGTTAATACTGGCTGGTGTGGCGGTCCTTATGGAATTGGCTCCCGTATAAAACTCAAATATACCAGGGCACTTATTTCGGCTGCGCTAAAAGGCGAACTGGATCATGTCGATTACGTCCAAACACCTTTCTTTGGATTGCATACACCAGCAAGCTGCCCTGGTGTACCTTCAGATATTCTGTATCCACGGAACGCCTGGCCGGATAAAGAAATGTTCGACCAGAAAGCTTCAGAGCTTGCGGAGAAATTCGTGAAAAACTTTGAGCAATACTCAGATTTTGCGAGTGATTCAATAAAGGCAGCGGCTCCAAAAATTGCAGCCGCCGCAGGTATCCAGTAATTGCTGTTTAATTAAAAAGCCCCATTGCGAAAAGTAATGGGGCTTTTTTTATTTTAGGGTGCCTTTTATCTTTATGGTTGATTCAAGGGAACCTCTGAATGCAATCTTTAACACATTCAAAATTTAAAATATATAATTCCAAAAACCTTATGCTGTCTGAAGCTGTGCCGCTTGATGGCGTTGCCGTGGATTCTCCAATGCTGCTTTTACAAAAGACACAAACAACGGATGTGGGTTTTCGACGGTGCTTTTGTATTCCGGGTGAAACTGCACACCAAGGAACCACGGATGTTCCGGAATTTCGATGATTTCTACCAGTTTGTTATCTGGATTAATTCCCGAGCAGATCATTCCGCTGTTTTCAAAGAGCTCCCTGTAACTATTATTAAATTCATAACGGTGGCGATGGCGTTCAGAGATTACCGGCTGTTTATAAATTTTTGATGCAAGAGATCCATCCCTAAGTTCACATGGATAAGCTCCAAGGCGCATTGTTCCTCCTTTATGTGTAACCCTAATCTGGCTTTCCTGAAGGTTAATCACCAGATCGGGAGACGAAGGATCCATTTCGCTCGAATGTGCTTCCGTTAAACCAAGAACATTACGTGCAAACTCAATCACAGCGCACTGCATTCCCAGGCAAATCCCAAAAAACGGAACTTTGTTTTCACGTGCATACCTTATTGCTATTATCTTTCCGTCTATTCCACGTTCTCCAAAACCCGGTGCTACCAGCACTCCCGACAGTCCGTTGAATAAACCAACAACGTTCGATTCATTAATATCTTCCGAATGAATCCAACGGATTACAACGCGGCAATCGTTGCTTGCCCCTGCATGAATGAAAGATTCGACGATTGACTTATACGCATCTTTCAATTCAATGTATTTACCTACAATTCCAATTTCCACCTGGCTAGCTGGATGACGAAGCTTCTGGAGAAATAGATTCCATGTTCCCATATCAGCCTTTGCCGTGTGGGGCATTCCCAACTTTTTAAGGACGACTTTATCAAGCTCTTCCTTTTCCATTAAAAGAGGAACGTCATAGATGGAAATAGCATCGCGGGATTCGATTACCGATTCCTCATTGATGTTGCAGAACAGGCCGATTTTTTTTTTGAGTTCTTTGCTTAGTTCATGTTCGGTGCGGCAAACGAGAATATCCGGCTGAACACCTTGCTCCTGGAACATTTTAACTGAATGCTGCGTCGGTTTCGTTTTTAACTCACCTGCTGCCGCTAGAAAAGGTATGAGGGTAAGATGGATGACAAGACAATCCTGTGAACCGAGCTCGAACTTAAGCTGACGGATCGCTTCAATGTATGGAAGTGATTCAATATCGCCCACTGTTCCGCCGATTTCAGTGATCACAAATTCGTATTTCCCGGACTCACCGAGGAGCTTCATTCTTCTTTTTATCTCGTCGGTAATATGCGGAATCACCTGAACGGTCTTCCCAAGGTAATCGCCTTTCCGTTCCTTTTCAATTACTTGTTTGTAAATGCGACCGGTTGTCACACTGTTGGCCTGCGAGGTGTTAATGTTTAGGAAACGTTCGTAGTGACCGAGATCGAGATCTGTTTCGGCTCCATCCTCAGTTACGTAACATTCCCCATGTTCGTATGGATTAAGTGTTCCCGGATCGACGTTGATATAAGGATCAAATTTCTGAATGGTGACAGAATATCCTCTTGTCTGAAGCAGTTTTGCCAGAGAAGCAGAAATAATTCCCTTTCCAAGAGAGGAGGCTACACCCCCGGTTACAAAAATGTATTTGGCAGGTGAAGGCATGTTTGGCATCCGGCTAAAGTTTCGCAAAACTAAGGAAAATCGCGGTGCAGTAGGCCTGTAAATTGACGACTTCTATGTTTTAACCGGAATATTTATGAACTTACGATTGAATAAAAAACAGTAAATCAATCAGCATCTGAGTTCAGGGGACGTCAAAAAAGTCCATTATCGGGGCTAGCAAGAAATTAAAAACGTAACCACAAGCTACGTTATCGGGCTTTCAATCCGAGACTTTTAATTTTGACATCTAAGGAATTACGCTGGCTTTTTGGGAGTTCGCCGAAGGATACTTCCTGAACCAGCTTTTAATTTTCATTTCAATAACACCGATCACCGCTTCGCGAAATATTTTCCCCGACATTTTTGACTCCCCCAGGGTACGGTCATAAAAGATGATCGGAACTTCCTTTATCTTAAAGCCACATTTCCACGTAGTAAATTTCATTTCTATCTGGAATGCATAACCCATGAATTTTATCTTATCGAGCTCTATGGTTTCGAGAACCTTTCTGCGATAACATTTAAACCCCGCAGTTGTATCTCTTATATTCATCCCGGTTATTCTTCTCACATAGGCCGAAGCATAATACGACATGAGCACCCGGTTCATAGGCCAGTTTACTACATTTACGCCATTTATATAGCGAGAGCCAATTGCCAGGTCGACGTTTTCATTTTTGCAGACATCATAAAGTCGTAGGAGGTCGTCCGGGTTATGGGAAAAATCACAATCCATCTCGAATATGAAGGCGTACTGTTTTTGCAACGCCCAATTAAACCCGTGTATATAAGCGGTTCCGAGTCCAAGCTTACCTAATCTTTCCTCAAGGAACAGACGTTCGGGAAATTCCGGTATCAGGTCCTTTACGATCTTTCCTGTACCATCCGGGGAGCCGTCATCAATGACAAGAAGATGAAACGGTTGATCCAACGAAAATACCTTACGCACCATGCGTTCAATATTTTCACGTTCGTTGTATGTGGGGATTATGACAAGGCCGTCTGCCAATGGGAATAAAATTGAGTAAATCTAATAACGTAATTAATACTGGAACTATACAATTCAACTCACGTTTTATAATCCGCCAAATTACCACAATCAATGGACGTTTTGGCGAAATATAAAATCATACCTCGCCGGAAGATAAAACTTTACACACATTTGGCGAGATATAAATCCCAATGAACCTTGCCAGCAGACAAGCAGAGCTTTCACTGACAGTTTTGCGAGTAGCGACAACTTAGGAAAATCCACCAAACCTAACTTGAAATTTGCAAAACAAAGTTAAGGAAAATGCGTCTGGCATTGACTTACACCCAGCTTACTTTTACTTGCTTTCAGGCAAAGTTTAAAGTGCTGCCAGACTTGATGTCCAATTAGAGTCTGTCTATAGACATTAATTAATCAAGTCATTTTTTCGAATTCACCTGGAACGCTCAAGTTCTAACAATTTCAATCTCATTAGATTTAAGCCGGATTTCGCATCGGAAATTTTTAGTTTTAGTCATTGGAATCTCAAAAAAGTAAGATATCCAGGCGAACAAGAAATTAAAAATGAAATCGGGAATTGCTTCATGAGCCATGCAGCCCGTGACTTTCGATTCTAAAGTTCAACGAAGAGAGGCTGCTTTTTAGAGTTTGCTTTAAACTTATAAAACTGTAAACCTTTGAATCAACTCGTTGTTCAAATACCCTAAACTAAATAAAAACATGAAAAAAGCATTTGTAATTCTATTCAGCCTTGTCTCATCTATTGCGTTTAGCCAAACAAAAGATGTAGTTGATATCGCCATTGGCTCAAAAGACCACACAACCCTTGTGGCTGCTGTTACAGCAGCTGATCTAGTTACCACACTTAAAGGCAAAGGTCCATTTACTGTATTTGCGCCTACCAATGCTGCTTTTGATAAACTGCCGAAGGGTACAGTTGAAAGCTTGCTAAAGCCCGAAAATAAAGCCCAGTTGTCGAAAATCCTCACTTATCATGTGGTAAGCGGAAATTTGGATGCTGCTGCTGTTGTTGAAGCGATTAAAAAAGGAAACGGCAAAGCTGTTTTAACAACCGTTAGTGGTGGAAAATTAACCGTGACATTAGAAGGTGAAAAAGTTAAATTAACTGATGAATCCGGAAATTCTGCCTACGTAATTGTTGCCGATTTAAAAGGCAGTAACGGTGTGGTACACGTTATTGACGGGGTTGTTCTCCCAAAGTAACTAAATTTAAAATCTTTAACAAAAGCTCTTTGAAGAAATTCAGGGAGCTTTTTTCATTTTCTTCCTTTATTGCCAAACAGAAAATGGATGCTTAGAATAAACTAATAATTCAGCTATGCCATTTTACTATCTAATAAATAGCGGTCCATAGATTAATCAAGTAGTTTGAATTATAAATCATTTCCATGCTTAATTTGGGTTTAAGATAAAGAACAATTTATGTTGTTTCCCTATTCCCCAAACTTAGATTTCCTACCTTCTTTTCTTTCAGTCTTCCCAATTTTTAATGCCCTTGCAATCGGCGGGCACCAGCTATTTCACAACGCGTTTTGATAACGAATTTGTAGTTCTTGCCTGATTGGCTTTTAGACTGTACGGCAATAGTATCATTCGAATTTTTAAGTCTTCAACAAGTTTCTTTAGAAGCCCCTGGAATTAACGGCATAATTTCACGAGATCA
>Ga0105049_10003429_pt1 | contig 18733 bp, 9 predicted proteins | sample MAT06_FD_78087 | JGI IMG/M metagenome (GOLD analysis project Ga0105049, IMG submission 78087) | Freshwater microbial communities from Lake Fryxell liftoff mats and glacier meltwater in Antarctica - MAT-06 | ecosystem: Environmental > Aquatic > Freshwater > Ice > Liftoff microbial mat | place...
AGGCCTGGGCGCGACGCGATCCTGCGGGCTTTGAAACAGCCGTGGCTTCGGTGGTGCAGGCGGCCCAGGCCCTGTGCCTGGCTGCCAACGAGTGCGCCCCTGAGCAGGCCGATGCTTTCTGGCACAAGGCCCGTGAAGAGATGCCAACGGCGCCGGGCCCGGCGGGCACCGAAGCGCTGCTGCTGCAGGTGGCACTGGCCTGGGCGACGGCCAGTTGCACCGCACAGGGCACCCCGGTGTCCGCGTTGCACCAGGCACGCCCGGCGGCCTGGATCGTCCTGCGGCTCGCGGGCACCGACACGTCGGCAGAGTCCTTGCTGGCCGCCCGACACGTGCCCACCTTGCTGCTGGATGCCGACCCCGCCGAAGACTCGGTGTTTGCCGACGTCTGCGCAAGTGAAGGCGTGCGCCGCCTGCTCTGCGAAGACTTCGAAGACGAAGCGCAGGCAGCGGCCTCGGTGGTCATCGACGCGCTGCATGCCGGCCAGACGCCAGTGGCGCTCGTGGCGCTGGACCGCGAACTGGTGCGCCGCGTGCGGGCGCTGCTGGCGCGCCAGCAGGTGCCGCTGGTGGACGAAACCGGCTGGAAACTGGCCACCACGGCGGCCGCATCGCGCCTGATGGCACTGCTTCGCGCCGCGCAGCCCGGTGCACCGGTCGACGCCAGCCTGGAATGGCTGAAGACCTGGCCCCGCGCTGAACCCCGAGCCCTGGTGGCGCTGGAAAGACTCTGGCGGCAGCGACGCCCGCTGCCGCCCGGCGAAGCCGCGCACGCCCTGTGGACCCGCGCACAAGACCACTTGCAGCCCCTGAGCCAGGCGCCTGCGCAGCCCCTTGCCGACTGGTTGCTGTTGCTGGCCCGGCACCTGGCGTCGGACTTCACCATGGACAACCTGGCCGAAGATGCAGCCGGCGCGCAGGTGCTGGCCGCTTTGCATCTGGTGGGCGAAGTGCCGCTGGCCTGGCAACGAGCCGCCGAAGGTGTGCGACTGTCGCTGGCCGGTTTTGCCGCCTGGGTGCGTTCGGCGCTGGAAGAAGAGCCCTTCCTGCCAGTGCCCGACCCGGCAGCGCAGGTGGTCATCACGCCACTGTCGCGGGCCTTTGGCCGCCCATTTGCCCATGTCGTGGTGCCCGGCGCCGACCACAAACACCTGGGCAGTGCCGAGTCACCGCCGGCCCTCATCGCCGACGCGCTGGCGCAGCGGCTGGGGCTGGACCACGCCCGGGCGCGCCGCCACCGCCAGCGGCTGGCGCTGGCGCATGTGCTGCGGTCCCCTCAAGTCACGCTGCTGCGGCGCCACCGCGACGCCGAAGAGCCCTTGTCCGACAGCGCAGCCGTGCAGGCGCTGCTGCTGGCACGTGCGCAGGCGGGTCTGCCCGATTGGCCCTTGACACCGTGGCGCGGCGCGCAAGCTGCAGTGGCAGTTCAAGCCGTGCAGCGCCCGCTGCCCACGGCGATGGGCGCACTGCCCAGCGTCATCAGCGCCAGCCACGTCGACGCCCTGCGCGCGTGCCCCTACCGCTTCTTTTCGCGCGTGGTCTTGCGCCTGGACGAACCCGAAGAGCTGGACGCCGGCCTGGCCAAACGCGACTATGGCACCTGGGTGCACGCGGTGCTGCACCACTTCCACAGCGAGCGAGTTTTCGGAGGCGAAGACGACGCGGCCCAGCTCTTGGCCGCGGCCGACGCCGCCACCCAGCAACTGGCCCTGGACGCTGGCGAGCTGCTGCCCTTTCGCGCCAGCTTCGACCGTCTGTTGCCCGACTACCTGGGCTGGCTGCACTCGCGCGAAGCCCAAGGCTGGTTCTGGGCCGACGGCGAAAGCGACCACCGCCTGGCGCCGCCCGAACTGCAAGGCCTGCAACTGCGCGGCCGGCTGGACCGCCTGGACCACGGGCCCGATGGCCAGCAGCAGCTGCTGGACTACAAAACCGGCAGCTCGACCGAGTTGAGCCGCAAAGTCAAACAACCGCTGGAAGACACCCAGCTGGCCTTCTACGCGGCACTGCTGGGGGGTGCCGGCAGCGGTGGCGAGGCGCTGAGCGCGGCCTATCTGGCGCTGGACGAAAAGGGCGCACCCAAGGAAGTGCGGCACCCGCTGGTGCACCAGTCGGCCCAGGTCCTGCTCTCGGCGCTGGGCGACGAGTGGCAACGGCTGCGCGAAGGTGCGGCGCTGCCGGCGCTGGGTGAGGGCAAGGTCTGCGAGACCTGCGAGGCACGCGGCCTGTGCCGCCGCGACCAGTGGGCCGCTGCCGCGCCATGACGACACCGGCCTACCGCATCGACGGCCAGCCAGCCACCGACCGGCAGTTTTATGCCCGCGCCTGTGACCCGGCGCGAAGCGTCGCGGTCGAGGCTTGCGCCGGTGCGGGCAAGACCTGGATGCTGGTCTCGCGCATTCTGCGCGCACTGCTGGCGGGTGCCGAGCCGCAACAGATCCTGGCCATCACCTACACGCGCAAGGCCGCCGGCGAAATGCGCTCGCGGTTGCAAGAGTGGCTGGCCGAGTTCTGCGACGCACACAGTACATCCGCACAGCGCGAGCAGGCGCTGCACGACCGCGGCATGGATGCCGAACAGGTGCGTGAGCACGCCCAGGCCCTGGGCGCGCTGCACGAACGCCTGCTGCTCGATGGCCGCGCGGTGGAGGTGCGCACCTTCCACGCCTGGTTTGCGCAGCTGCTCAGCCACGCGCCGCTGTCGGTGCTCGAACAGCTGGACTTGCCGGCCGCCTACGAGTTGCTCGAAGACACGCAGGCGCTGCAAGCCGAGCTCTTCAAGCGCCTGCACCGCCGCGTCCAGGCCGACGCCGACCTGCGCGCCGATTACGTGGCACTGGTGCACCGCCACCGCCGGTCCACGGTGCTGGACTGGTTGCAGGCGGCCTGGCAGCGCAGCCCGGAACTGGCGCGTGCCGACGATGCCGGTGCGGTTGAAAACGCCGTGCCACCTGCGGCCCAGGTCTGGCCTGCTTGCGCCGACGTGGCCAGCCCGGCCGAATTGGTTCAGCAAGGCGCGCTGGCGCGGGACATCGCAGACCTGGCGCAACAGCTGGGCAAGGCCAGCGCGGCGGTAGCGCAGCAGGCCGCGCGTGGCTTGCGGGATGCGTTGGCCGCATCGACTGCGGATGACGCCCTGGCCCTGGCCCTGGACGCGCTGTACACCAAAGCCGGCACCCCGCGCAAGAAGCTGGGCGACACGCCGCTGCAGCAGGCGGTGATGGACGGCCTGCAGTCGCTGCAGGACATGGCGCTGCAACAGCGTGCACACATCGACCAGCTGGCCCTGCTGCGCCTGTGGCGCGTGCTGCGGGTCGAATACGCTGCGCTCAAGCGCCAGCGCGGCCTGATCGACATGCCCGACCTCGAGCGCGCGGCCGAAGCCCTGCTGGGCGACAGCGCCATCGCCGGCTGGGTGCAGGAAAGGCTGGACCAGCGTCTGCGCCATGTGCTGATCGACGAGTTCCAGGACACCAACCCGCTGCAGTGGCAGGTGCTGCAAGGCTGGTTGTCCGCTTATGCCGGCGCGGGTGGCGGTGCCAGCGGGCAGCAACCCTTGGCGCTGTTCATCGTGGGTGACCCCAAACAGAGCATCTACCGCTTCCGCGGTGCCGAGCCGCGGGTGTTCGAAGCCGCACGAGACTTTGTCGTGCAGACCATGGCGGGCAGCGTGCTGCAATGCGACCACACACGCCGCAATGCGCCGGCCGTGATCGACGCGCTCAATGCGGTGTTTGAAGACGCGGCGCGGCTGGACGGTTGGGGGCCGTACCGTGCGCACACCACGGGTTCCAGCGCCGCGGGCCAGGTGCTGCGCTTGCCCGGTGTGCTGCGCCTGGCTGCTGCTGCGATGGCGGGTGATCCGGATGTCTGGCGCGACTCGCTGACGCAGCCGCGCACCGAGCCCGAACAGGTTCTGCGCGCACTAGAAGCGGCGCAGGTGGCTGCCGCCGTGTCCACGCTGATGACCCAACACAAGCTGCAGCCGGGCGAAGTGATGGTGTTGTCGCGCAAGCGGCGCATGCTGGCACTGGTGGCGCAGGCGCTGGCCGACGCAGGTATTTCGCATGTCGTGGCCGAGCCCCTGGCGCTGGACCGGTCGCCCGAGGCGCTGGACCTGGTGGCGGTGCTGGACGTCATCGCCTCGCCGGGCCACGACCTGAGCCTGGCGCGTGCGCTGCGCAGCCCGATCTTTGATGCAAGTGATGACGATCTGCTTTGGCTGTCGCAACAAGCCGCGGCCACCGACACACAAGCCAAGCGCCCCTGGCTGGTGGCGCTGCTGGATGACCCTGAGCCGCCCACGGCAGAACTGCAGCGCGCGCAGCGGCTGCTGGCGCGCTGGCGCAACTTGTCGCTGCCGCCACACGACCTGCTGGACCAGATCGTGGACCAGGGGCAGGTGCTGGCCCGTGTCGCCGCTGCCGTGCCAGCGGCCCGGCGGCGCGGAGCGCTGCATGCCGTGAACGCACTGCTGGCTGCTTCGCTGCAGCACGAAGGTGGGCGTTTTTCTTCGGTCTACGGCCTGGTGCGGGCCTTGCGCTCGGGCCGCCTGAGCGCGCCCGGTGTGGCGCCGGCCGACGCGGTGCAGCTGCTCACCGTGCACGGCGCCAAGGGTCTTGAAGCGCGCGCCGTGGTGGTGGCCGATGCCGACCCCGAACGCCGCAAAGTGCTGCGCGCCGCCGTGTTGGTGGACTGGCCAGTGAACCAGCGCAACCCGCGCCGTGTGGCCTTCGTGCGCAGCGAATCCGACATGGCGCCTTCGCTGCGCGACGCCTGGTCCGAAGAAACCGCCGCACAAGACCGCGAAGAGTTGAATGGCTTGTACGTGGCCATGACACGGGCGCGCGAATGGCTCGTCTTCAGCCGCACCGAACCCCACCTGCGAGACGCCGGCCGGCCCTGGTGGGCACGGGTCGAGAGCCAGGCGACGGCCTGGGACCCCCAAGTGCAAGTCGCACCGCCGCCTGCTGCTTTTGTCGACGTGGCGGTGCTGCCCGCCTACACCCGTCCGCCAGCGCCGTCCAAAGAAGGCCGGCCGCCGGATGAGGTGACGCGCGACGATGCCGCAGCCCGCCTGGGCCGGGCCGTGCACAGGGTGCTGGAGTGGGCTGCCGGGCCGCTGGGTGCTCAAACACGCGCCACCTTGCCTGCAGCCAGCCAAGCTGCCACAGCGCTTTTCGGCCTGCCGCCCCAGCGCGCTGCGCGGGTGGAACAGCTGGCTGCCGCGGTGCTGCACAGCCCCGACTGCCAGCGCTTTTTTGAAGGCCCCGCGCTGCGCTGGGTGGGCAACGAAGTGCCCGTCGAATGGGCGGGTGAGGCCCTGCGCATCGACCGCCTGGTGGCGCTGCAGGAAGCCGGTGCGGCGGCGCCCACCTGGTGGGTGTTGGACTACAAACTGCAAGCTGAACCGTCCACTGTGGAGGCCTACCGCGAACAGATGCGGCGCTACATGGCTGCGGTGGCCGCGCTTCAGCCCGGCGACACCGTGCGGGGCGCCTTCATCACGGGACGAGGGCAGGTCGTCGAGGTCTGAGCGGATCTGCAGGCGCCGCCGTGGTGGCTTCATGCCTTCCCAAACTGCCCGCACTTCGCACCGCTGTTCGACGCTTTGCACCGGGGCTGTGCACGGTTCAATCCACGTGTCATGCCCGCCTCGTCTTCAGACCCGACAGCAGCTGGAGCTGCATCCGCGTCCGCCTCTGCGTCTTCCCCCGCGTCTTCCCCCGCGACAGGTCGCGCGGGTGGCAACGCGGAGCGCTGGTTCGGGCGTCTGCAGCTCTTGCGGCTGCTGGGCAAGAGCGAGCTCACCATGGCCTGGCGTGTGGCCGACCCCCGCAGCGGGCAAGAGCTGATGCTGGTGCTGCCGCGTGTGCAGCCGCCCGACGCGGTGGCGCTGGACCTGTGGCAGCAGGCTGTGCGCCAGGCTTCTCGTCTGAGTCACCCCCAACTGGCCGCTGCCGTTGAGGTCGGCGTGCAGGACGGCTGGCCCTACGCGGCCTACGACCCGCGCGACGACGCCACATTGCTGGACCGTGCATCTCGCAAAGGCTTGCCGGGCGCCGAGGCCGCCGAGCTGGCATCACAAACCCTGCGTGGCCTGGCCTTTGCACACGAAGCCGGCGTGGCGCACCACGACTTGCAGCCCTACCTGGTGCTGGTGTCCGACAGCGGCCAGGTGCGCGTGGCCGGTGCCGCCGTGGCCGCAGAACGGTCGCTGCAACGCGCCGGCGAGGCCAGTGCGGCGCGCAGCGACACCGCCACCTTGCGTCTGCAGCGTGAAGCCGCCGAGCGCGATGTGCTGTCGGTGGGTGTGCTGCTGCACGGGCTTCTGGTGGGCACGCAAGCGCTGGACGAAACCGATGTCGGGCGGGTCATCCAGCGCTTGCCGCCGCTCGGGCGCGAGATCGTGCGCCTGCCCTGGACCACGGGCCACCCCATCGCCGAGCCGCTGCGCGCCATCGTCAACCGCGCCACCGACCGCCAGGAGCGTCAGCGCTACCGCAACGCACGCACCTTGCTGCGCGCGCTGGAAGGCTGGCTGCAGACCGACGCCACCACCGACGGTGGCCCGCTGGCGCTGTTGGCCGACAAGCTGCGTGTGGCGGGCGTGCTGCCTTCATCGCCCGGCGCAGCGGCCCGTGCCGCGCGCCTGGCGCTGATGGAACGCGAACGCACCAATGAACTGGCCGAGGTGGTGCTTGAAGACCTGGCGCTTTCCTTCGAGCTGCTGCGCCTGGTGAACACGGCACAGGTCCGCGGTGCGCAGGTGGCTGGCAGCGGGCCGGTGCTCACCGTGCGTCGCGCCATCGCCATGCTGGGCCTGGACGGTGTGCGCCGCGCCGCGCTGGCGCTGCGCGCATGGCCAGGGCCGCTGCAGGAAGAAGGCGCGCGCGAACTGACGCGCCTGATCGAACGTTGCCGCAAGGCCGGGCGCGTGGCGCTGGCCTTGCGGCCGGCAGGTTACGACGGCGAAGTGGTCTACCTGATCACGCTGCTGCAGAACCTGGGCCGCCTGGTGGTTCACTATCACTTTGCCGACGAAGCGCAGCAGATCCGCCGCCTGATGCAGCCTGCACCGTCCACACGCGAAGGTGAACCCGATGACCCCGGCATGCCCGAAGAAGCAGCCGCCTACGCCGTGCTGGGCGCCGACATCGAAGCCATGGGCGCGGCCGTGGCGCGGCACTGGGGCCTGGACGACAGCGTGCTGGCCATGATCCGTCGCATGCCCATGGCCACCGCCGTGCGCAGCCTGGACGGCGACGACGACCTGCTGCGCAGCGTGGCCAGTTGTGCCAACGAAGCGGTGGACGCGCTGTCCTTGCCGGCACCCCGTGTGTTGGCTGCGCTGCAACGTGTGGTGCAGCGCTACGGTCGGGCCCTGGACCTGAACCTGCGCGACCTGCAAGCCGCGCTGCAAGGCGGCAACGCGCCGGCCGCCGCGCCCATCGCGCAAACGATGCCGGCGCCGCTGGACCTGCTGGACGAACACCCGTCCACGGCCGGCGGCAGCTTGCGCCGGGCTGCAGCTGCGCGTACGGGTGGTGGGGTGCCTCAGTGAGTTCGGTGATGCCCGTGGGCCGCGAAGTGGCGCGCTTTCAGCTGCTGCGGGAACTGGGCCGTGGTGCACAGGCCACCGTGTGGCTGGCGCACGACCCGCGCCTGGACCGCGAGGTGGCGGTCAAGCTGCTGAGCGCGGACGCCGACGAGTCCACGCGCAGCGAATGGCTCAACGAAGCGCGCGCCGTCAGCCGCCTGACACACCCCAACATCGTGCCGGTGTTCGAGGCCGATGAATTTGACGGCCAGCCCTACCTGGTGTTCGAGTACGTGCCAGGCCCCACGCTGAGCGAGCAGCGCCGCAAGCGGCCGTCGCTGCCGGCGCGTGACGCCGTGGCCTTGCTGCTGGGTGTGCTGGACGCCCTGGCGGCGGCACACGAACAAGGCATCGTGCACCGCGACCTCAAACCGTCCAACATCCTGCTGGGCAACGACGGCCGGCCGCGGGTGATGGACTTCGGCATCGCCGCGCGGGTGGCGCCGGGTGCCGGGCGCAGCGGCCGCGGCACCTCGGTGCCGCAGTGGGGAGCAGGTCTGATCGTCGGCACCCCGGGCTACATGTCGCCCGAAGCAGCGCGTGGCGAATCGCCGATGCCGGCCATGGACGTGTTTTCAGCCGGTGTGCTGCTGGGCGAATTGCTGGCCGGCGCGCCGCTGATGCGCGAGAGCGACCCCTACCGCGCCATTGCGCGCGTGCAGACCGAAGACCTGCTGCTGCCGGCGCAGGTGAAAGTGGACGACTGCCTGCGCGGCATCGTGCAGCGTGCCTTGGCCCGTGACAGCGCCGCGCGTTACGACAGCGCCCGGTCCATGCACGCCGCCTTGTCGGCCTGGCTGACGCCGCAGGAAGTTGCCGTGGCCGGCAAGGGCGGCGACAGCCACGCCACGCTGGACTTCCTGTTGCGGCGCATGCGCCACAAGACCGACTTCCCGGCACTGTCCAGTTCTGTCGTGCGCATCCAGCGTGTGGCCACGTCCGAGACCGAAAGCCTGGCCAGCCTGTCCGATGAAATCCTGAAGGACGTGGCGCTGACCAACAAGCTGCTGCGCATGGTCAACACGGTGCAATTCAGCTCGGCCGCGGGCGGTGGCATCAGCACCGTGTCGCGTGCGGTGGCGCTGGTGGGTTTTGCCGGCATCCGCAACATGGCGCTGTCGGTGATCCTGCTGGAACACATGGGCGACAAGGGCCACGCGGCGCAGCTGAAAGAAGAGTTCTTGCGCGCATTGATGGCCGGTACGCTGGCCGGTGACCTGACACCCGTGGCGCGCGAAAGCGAAGAGGTGTTTCTGGCCGCCATGTTCCAGAACCTGGGGCGCCTGCTCACCGAGTACTACTTCCAGGAAGAAGCGCTGCAGATCCGCCAGCGCCTGGCGCAGGGCCCCAGGACACCGGCGGCACGTGAAGCCGCAGCGCACAAGATTCTGGGCCTGGGCTTTGACGACCTGGGCGCCGGTGTGGCCAAGTCCTGGGGCCTGCCGGACACCCTGCAACGGGCCTTGCGCATGCCCGGTGGCGAAGTGCCCTCGCGCGCCGTGGACCGGCGTGCCGACCAGGGCGTGGAGCGCATGCGCTGGATGGCACGCGGCGCCAATGCCCTGACCGACGCCATGCTGGGTGCAGACGGCGAAGCCCAGGCCACCGCACTGAAAGAGGTCGCCGAAGCCTACGCGCCTGCGCTGGGCCTGCAGCCGCGCGACATCCTGAACACCGCCCAAGCCGCCCGCACACGCCTGTCGGGCCTGGCCCAGGCCATGGGTGTGCATGTGGCGCCTGGCGCGCCGGCGCGGCGCCTGCTGGAAGACACGGCTGCCCCCAAGGCCGCAGCGCAGCGGGCAGATGATCGCACCTTGGTGGTGGTCGGTACGGACCGCGCGGGTGCAGCATCGGGCGCAGCACCGGGCGCAGCACCGGTCGCATCGTCGGGCGCCTCACCGGTCGCATCGCCGGGGGCACCGCTGGCGGCCGAGGTATTGGCTGCGCGCATGGCGCGTCTCAACGATGGCCTGGATGCCGTCAAGCTGGCGGTGGCGCAGCGTTCGCTGCGCCTGAACGAGGTGCTCAACCTGGTGTTGGAAACCTTGCAGCAGGCCTTGGACCTTCGATGTGTCGTGTTCTGCCTGCGCGACCCGCGCAGTGGTCTGCTGCTGGGCCGGGTGGCGCTGGGCAAAGGGTCTACCGACATCTGCAGCGCCTTTCGAATTGCGCCCGACGCCAAGGCCAGCACCGACCTGTTTGCCGCCATCTGCGCCAAGGGCGCCGACTTGCTGATTGCCGACAGCAAAACCGTGGCCAACCGCCTGCCGCCCTGGTACCGCCAGCGAGTCAATGCGGCGAGCTTCCTACTGCTGCCGATGCTGGTCAAAGGCCAGGCCATCGGCCTGATCTACGCCGACAAGACAGAAGCCGGAACGCTGAAGGTGGACGAGGCCGAACTGGCCCTGGTGCGTGGCCTGAGAGACCAGGCGGTGGCGGCTTTTGCTAAAGGCAGCGCCTGAGCTTCGGCCCAAGCCCTGCAGACTGGCAAGGGTGCCGAGCCTTACCCCCGGCACTGGTTGCAACGCTAAGGGCTGCTTGGTTCCCCACCTGACCCGGTTGGGCGCGCTTCCATGCGGGGAGGCCCGGCGAGCCAGATTGTAGGCCAGCCCTGCACGGCCACGGCTTGCTGCGGGACGCTCACTGCAGCGTCAGAACCGCCCCTCAGCGCAACGTCAGCGCAACGTCAGCGCAACGTCAGCGCAAAGACAGCGCAAAGACAGCGCAAAGTCAGCGCAACTGCAGGTCTTCGCCGCCGAAGCGCACACCCAAGGGTTCGATGTGCAACTGTTTGTCGCCGGCTTCGACGCGGCCCGCCACCCAGGCTGGCACGCCGCAGGCTTGTGCCACGGCCACTGCAAGTTCAGCATCTTCGGCCTGCACGTACAGCGCAAAACCGGCGCCCATGTTCAGCGTGCCGTAGGCCTGGGCCGCGTCGTGCCCGGCCTGCTGCTGAATGAAGCGCAGCACTGGGGGCACCGGCGGCACGGTGTGGATGCGGTAGCTCAGCGCCTTGGGGTGGCGCAGCAGCTTGCGCCAGCCGTGGCCGGTGATGTTGGCCGCGTAGTGAACTCGCACGCCGGCGGCCCACAGCGCTTCGGTCACGGGCGAGTACAGCGTGGTGGGTGCCAGCAGGGCGTCACCGAAGTTCAGACCCGGTTCGATCTCGGTCAGGTAGCCTTGCGGCAAGCGTTCGGCCAGCTTGCGCGCCAGGCTCAGGCCGTTGGCGTGGATGCCGCTGCTGGCCAGCAGCACGATGGCGTCGCCCGGACCCAGTTTTTCGCCCAGCGTCAGGCGCGGTTTGGGGTTGACCAGACCGGTGCAGGAAGCCGCCAGGTCGATGCGCCCGGCTTCGACGATGCCCGCCAGCGCCGGTGTTTCGCCGCCACCCCAGGCCACCTGGCAGGTGTCGCAAGCCGCTTTCCAGCCGGCCACCAAGGCCGATGCGCGCTCGGCGTCGCTGAACCACTGGCTGCCACCGGCGGCCCAGTAGGCCTGCACCACCAGGGGCGTGGCGCCCACGGTGATGAGGTCGTTGACGGCCATCGCGATGGTGTCCTGTGCGATGGCGGCAAAGGTGCTGCGACCCGTCAGGCGCTGCATCTCGTCGGCCACCAGCGTCTTGGTGCCCAGGCATTCCACGATGCTGGCCAGGTAGAAGGGTCCCAGGTCCACGACGTAGGCCGATTCGCCGCGTGAGGCCTGAACCTCGGCAAAGCCGTGCGACGTCAGGTGGCTGGCGGTGGCCGCAGCGGCGCGTTGTGCGGCCACCTTCAGCGGGTCGATCAGCTCGTATTGGACGCCGGCCTGCTCGTAGCTCAGTGGCGTGGGGGTGCTTGGACTCATGGCGGTCGATTATCCCTGCCGTATGCGGCGCGAACGGCGCGGGCAGCGCGGGCGGCTGCGCCCGGCCTCCTAGAATGCCGGCCATGAATCTGCCCCAAGTTCTCTGCGTTTGCGGCCCCCGTGGGGCGTGTCAGCACCTTCGGGTGGCCGGGCGGCGCTGACATGTCCTACGTCGTCCTGGCCCGCAAATACAGACCGCGCACCTTTGCGCAGATGGTCGGTCAGGAACACGTGGTGCAGGCGCTCAGCAATGCGCTCACCCAGGGCCGACTGCACCATGCCTACCTGTTCACCGGCACACGCGGCATCGGCAAGACGACCGTCAGCCGAATCCTGGCCAAGAGCCTGAACTGCACCGGGTCGGACGGCACCGGTGGCATCACCGCCGAACCCTGCGGTGTTTGCCAGGCCTGCACCGAAATCGACGCCGACCGTTATCTGGACTACATCGAGATGGACGCCGCCAGCAATGGCGGCAAGGACGAGATCAAGGATCTCATCGAACGTGCGGCCTACAAGCCCGGCATCGGCCGCTTCAAGGTGTTCATGATCGACGAGGCGCACCAGTTGTCCAAGGACGCCTTCAACGCGCTGCTGAAGACGCTGGAAGAGCCGCCCGAGTACCTGAAGTTCGTGCTGGCCACCACCGACCCCGAGAAGGTGCTGCCCACGGTGCTGAGCCGCTGCCTGCAGTTCAACCTGCGCCCGATGGCGCCGGCCACGGTGCGCGACCACCTGCAGCGTGTGCTGCAGGCCGAAAGCGTGCCCAGTGACGACGGTGCGCTGCGCCTGCTGGCCCGCGCCGCGCGGGGGTCGATGCGCGACGGCCTGTCGCTCACCGACCAGGCCATCGCCTACGGCGGCGGCCAGCTCACCGAAGAAGGCGTGCGCGGCATGCTGGGCAGCGTGGACCGCAGCCACGCGCGCACGCTGGTCGATGCGCTGTCACGGCGCGACGGCGCGGCGGTGCTGGCGGCGGTGGACGGCCTGCGCAGTCTGGGCCTGTCGGCCGCGGCGACGCTGGAAGAAATGGCGCTGATGCTGCAGCAGATGGCGGTTGAACAGGCCGTGCCCGGTGCGCTGGATGCCGAAGACCCCGACACCGAAGCCGCCCGCGCACTGGTCGGTGCGCTGGCCGCTGACGAGTTGCAGCTGCTGTACAGCATGGTGCTGCATGGCCGCGAAGAACTGAGTCTGATGAACGACGAGTACGGCGCGCTGACGATGGTGCTTCTTCGCTTCCTGGCCTTCCCGGCGCAGGGCGCTACGGCAACGCCGCGTGAAGCGCGCTCGGCGCCTTTGCGCGCGCCGGCGCCGCCTGCGATGAGCGTGGCCAAGTTGTCACAGCCGGTGAAGGATGTGCCGCTGCCGGTGCTGGCGGTGGCCGATACACCTGTTCTTGCGGCACCCGTGGCGGCACCCTTGGTGGCACCCGTAGCTGCACCGGCTCCTGCACCGGTTGCCGTATCTGTGGTCGCACCCCTGGATGCACCGCTTGAGCCCGGCCCTACCGACAGCGTGCTGGCGGACCGCTGGGACGCCATCTTCAAGGCCCTGTGCGAACAGGGCAGCGTGGTGGCCCTGGTGCGGGAACTGGGCTCCCAGGCGGGCCTGCTGGCCATCGACGACAGCAGCAGCCTGCAGCGCTGGAAATTGCAGGTGGCGCGCGAGCCGCTGCGCAACCCGGTGCTGGCCGACAAGCTGGCCGCCGCGCTTTCCGCGCTGCTGGGTCACGTCGTGGTGCTGGATGTCGAAGCCGGCAACCCCAGCGACACCCCGGCCCTGCGCGAAGCTGCCGAACGCGCACGCCGCCAGGCCGCGGCGGAAGCCAGCATCCAGCAAGACCCGGTGGTGCTGGAACTCATGCGACAGTTCAAGACTGCCCGCATCGTGCCGGGATCGATCAAACCTCTTTGACGAAGGACGTTCACCATGATGAAGGGCCAGATTGCCGGCTTGATGAAACAAGCGCAGGCCATGCAGGACAACATGAAAAAGGCGCAGGAAGAACTGGCGCTGATGGAAGTGGAGGGCCAGTCCGGAGCGGGCCTGGTGAAGGTCACCATGACCTGCAAAAACGATGTCAAGCGCGTCACCATCGACCCCAGCCTGCTGGCCGAAGACAAGGACATGCTCGAAGACCTGGTGGCCGCCGCTTTCAACGACGCGGTGCGCCGCGCTGAAGAGGTGAGCACGGCCAAGATGGGCAAGCTGACAGCCGGCATGCCGCTGCCGCCGGGCATGAAGTTCCCTTTCTGAGAATGAGGCCCCCAGGCTTGTCGCTGCGCGCCTTCGCCGCCCCCCCCCACGGGGGGTCTTGCAGCGGCCCGGTCAAGCCGGTTCCGCACAAGGTCTTGGCGGAAGTGGCCTTGGTGCAAGCGTGACTGAGCGCGCGCTCGAAGGCCTGATCGAAGCCCTGCGCCGCCTGCCCGGCGTGGGTGTGAAGTCGGCGCAGCGCATGGCCTTCCACCTGCTGCAGCACGACCGTGACGGTGCCCGCCGGCTGGCCACGGCACTGACGCATGCGGTGCAGGACATGCGCCACTGCCAGCGCTGCCACACCTTCACCGAAGCCGAGGTCTGCAGCACCTGCCTGAACCCCGCGCGCGACGCCCGCCAGTTGTGCGTGGTGGAAACACCGGCCGACCAGGCGGCACTGGAACGCAGCGGCAGCTACAAGGGCTTGTACTTCGTGCTGATGGGCCGCATCAGCCCGCTGGGCGGCGTGGGCCCGGCGGAGATCGGTGCCGACGAATTGTTGGCGCGGGCCGACGACGGTGTCGTCGAAGAAGTCATCCTGGCCACCGGCTTCACGGCCGAAGGCGAAGTCACGTCGCACGCGCTGGCGCAGGCACTGCGCGCGCGGGGCATCAAGGCCACACGCCTGGCGCGCGGCGTGCCGGCTGGCAGTGAGCTGGAGTACGTGGACCTCTCCACCATCGCCCATGCGATGGGCGACCGACGCTGAGCCCCTTCGATCAGCGTCAGTCGGCTACTGCGGCCCGGTAGGCGTGCCACGACGCATGCCCGATCACCGGCCCCACCACCAGCAGCCCGGCAAACCAGGGCAGCATGGCCAGCGCCACCAGCACCGAAATCAGCGCGCCCCACCACAGCATGACCGCGGTCTGCGTGAACACCAGACGCATGCTGGTCAGGCCGGCTGTGATGGCATCGGTCTGGCGGTGCAGGATCATCGGGATCGAGATCACGCTCACACTGTAGATCAGACCGGCGAACACCGCGCCGACTGCGGCCCAGGCGGTGATGAATGGCAGGTTGTCGGGCGACAGCAGCGCCATCAACGAGCCCTTGAAGTCGGGCATGCCGTCAAAGCTGACGGCAAAGATCACCAGCGTGGCGCGGCCCCACAACATTTCCAGCACCAGCAGCACAAAACCGAAGATGGCCAGCTGGCCGGTGCGGGTGTCCCAGGCCAGCAGAGAGTCGCCGAAGTCGGGCTTCTCGCCGGCCTCCAGCCGTTGGCTCACGCGGTACAGACCCAGGCACAGAAAGGGCCCCATGAGCAAGAAGCCGGCCGACAGTGCCAGCGTGTAGGCCGGTGCCTGCTCGAAGACCTTGAGCAAGGCCCAGCCCATGACCATGAAGCAGGCGCCATAGAAGAGGCCGATGAACGGCGCGCGGATGAAGTCGCGCCAGCCCAGCAGCAGCCATCGCAAAGGTTGGCCAAAACCCAGCGGCCTGAGCGTGATGGCTGGCCTGGCGGCGCCGCCGCTGTCGTCAGTCGCCGGGGTGTTGGTGGACTCTTCTGTCACCGGGCGCAGCCTGCCTGCTGAAGCGCGCGCCGTCCTTGACGACGGTCAAGCCTTGGCGCGTCGCACGCGCAGGATCTCGTCCAGGATCAGGCACACCGCGCCCAGCGTGATGGCGCTGTCGGCCACGTTGAAGCTGGGAAAGTAGCCCCCCGGGAACAGCGGCTCCAGCAGCGAAAAGCGGAACTGCAGGAAGTCGACCACGTAGCCGTGGATCAGGCGGTCGATGACGTTGCCAAGGGCGCCGCCCATGATCATGCTGACGGCAAAACAGAAGAGCTTTTGCGTCGGGTGGCTGCGCAGCATCCAGACGATGAAGCCCGAAGCCAGCACACCCAGACCGATAAAAAACCAGCGCTGCCAGCCACCGGCGTTGGCCAGGAAGGAAAAGGCCGCGCCGCTGTTGTGCGCGCGCACGATGTTGAACCAGTCGGTGACGGGGCGCGAGTCACCCAGCACGAACTCACGAACGATCAGCGTCTTGGTCAGCTGGTCGAGCAGGATGACGATGGCCGCCAGCCCCAACCAAAGCCACAAGCCGGGGCCGGCGCTGCGCATGGTGCTCACGGCGCCCTTGTTCCGCGTCGCCATGATCAAGCCACCTGCCGGGTTTCGCCCGCGCCGTGCAGGTTGCTGGTGCAGCGGCCGCAGATCGTGGGGTGCGCCGCGTCGTGGCCCACGTCGTCGCGCCAGTGCCAGCAGCGCTCGCACTTGGTGGCTGTGCTGGCGGTGACGTCCACCTGCACCGCATCGCCGGCCTGCAGCTTGGCCACGGAGGTGATCAACACGAATTTCAGGTCATCGCCCAGGGTGGCCAGCAGCGTGTGGTCGGCCGCCGGCACCGCAAGCGCCACATCGGCCTGCAGCGAAGAACCCACGCCGCCGGCAGCGCGCAGCGCTTCGATCTCCTTGTTCACCGTGTCGCGCAGTTCGCGCACCCGCGCCCACTTGGCCAGCAGCGCCGCATCGGGTGCCTCGAAGGTGCTGTAGGTCTGCGTGAAGATCGAGTCGCCACCATCGAAGACTTTCCATGCCTCTTCGGCCGTGAAGCTGAGGAAGGGCGCCATCCAGCGCAGCATGGCATGTGTGATGCGCCACAGCGCGGTTTGCGCGCTGCGCCGTGCGTGCGAGCCAGGCGCCGTGGTGTACAGGCGGTCCTTCAGCACGTCCAGGTAGAAGGCCCCCAGGTCTTCGGAGCAGAAGATCTGCAGCTTGGACACCACCGGGTGGAACTCGTGCACATCGTAGTGCTTGAGCAACTGCAGTTGCAGTTCGGCCGTGCGGCTGATGGCCCAGCGGTCGATCTCCAGCATCCGGGCCACCGGCACCGCTTGTGTGGCGGCATCGAAGTCGCTGGTGTTGGCCAGCAAGAAGCGCAGCGTGTTGCGGATGCGGCGGTAGCCGTCCACCACGCGCGCCAGGATCTTGTCGTCGATGCTCAGGTCGCCCGAATAATCGGTGGCGGCACACCACAGGCGGATGATCTCGGCGCCCATCTGCTGCGTGACCTTGCCCATCTCGGTGACGTTGCCCAGGCTCTTGCTCATCTTGCGGCCTGCGCCGTCCACCGTGAAGCCGTGGGTGAGCAAGCCGCGGTAGGGCGCACGGCCTTCCATCGCACAGCCGATCAGCAGGCTGCTGTGGAACCAGCCGCGGTGCTGGTCGTGGCCTTCCAGGTACAGGTCGGCCTCGGGGCCGCTGGTGTGGCAACCGCCCGGGTGGCTGCCGCGCAGCACGTGGCTGAAGGTGCTGCCGCTGTCGAACCACACGTCCAGGATGTCGTTGCTCTTGGCGTAGTGCTCGGCCGAGTTTTCACCTGTCGTGCCCAGCCACGTGGCCGGGTCGAGCTGGCTCCAGGCTTCGACGCCACCCTGTTCCACCAGGGCAGCCGCACGGTCCATCAGCGCCAGCGTGTCGGGGTGCAGTTCACCCGTCACCTTGTGCAGGAAGAAGGGCAGCGGCACGCCCCAGTTGCGCTGGCGGCTGATGCACCAGTCGGGCCGGCCGGCGATCATGTCGCGCAGGCGGGCGCGGCCGTTCTCGGGGTAGAACCGGGTCTGCTCGATGGCCGCCAGCGCGGTTTCGCGCAGCGTGCCTGGGGCCTTGTCCACCGTGAACACACCGTCGCCTTCGTCCATGCGCACAAACCACTGCGCCGCCGCGCGGTAGATCACCGGCGTCTTGTGGCGCCAGCAGTGCGGGTAGCTGTGGTCCATTTTCGATGTGGCCAGCAGGCGGTCGCTTTGAGCCAGCACTTCCACGATGCGCGGGTTGGCCTTCCAGATGTGCTGCCCGCCAAACAGCGGCAGCGCAGCTTCGTACACGCCGTCGCCCTGCACCGGGTTCAGGATGTCGTCGGTGGCCATGCCGTGTGCGACGCAGGAGTTGAAGTCTTCCACGCCATAGGCCGGCGCCGAGTGCACGATGCCGGTGCCGTCTTCGGCCGTGGCGTAGTCGGCCAGGTAGACGGGGCTGATGCGGCGGTAACCTTCGTGCGCATCAGCCAGCGGGTGCCAGAAGCCCAGGCCGGCGAGCTTGTCGCCGGTGGTGGTAGCCACCACGGCGCCTTGCAAGCCAAAACGTGCCAGGCACTTTTCGACCAGCGCTTCGGCCAGCAGCAGCAGTCCACGCTGCGTGTCCACCAGGGCGTAGACCAGTGCGGGGTTGAGGTTGAGCGCCTGGTTGGCCGGCAGGGTCCAGGGCGTGGTGGTCCAGATCACGGCAAAGGCCCGCTGGCTCAATGGCGGATTCAGTGCAGGCAGCCCGAATGCAGCGGCCAGCGCGGCCGGGTCGGCCGCTTCGAAGGCCACGTCCACCGTGGGCGACTCTTTGTCGGCGTATTCGATCTCGAACTCGGCCAGCGAAGAGCCGCAGTCGAAGCACCAGTACACCGGCTTGGCGCCTCGGTAGACGTAGCCGCGTTCGATCAGCCGCTTGAGGACGCGGATCTCGCCGGCCTCATTCGCAAAGTTCATCGTGCGGTAGGGGTTGTCCCACTCGCCGATGACGCCCAGGCGCTGGAAGTCGGTCATCTGCTGCGCGATCTGCTCGGTGGCGTAGGCGCGGCTCAGGGCCTGCACCTTGTCGCGCGGCAGGCCGCGGCCATGGTCCTTCTCGATCTGGTTTTCGATCGGCAGGCCGTGGCAGTCCCAGCCCGGCACGTACCGCGCGTCGAAGCCAGCCAGCTGGCGGCTCTTGACCACCATGTCCTTCAGGATCTTGTTGACCGCGTGGCCGATGTGCAGCTTGCCGTTGGCATAGGGCGGACCGTCGTGCAGCACGAACAGTGGCGCACCCTGGCGGGCGTCGCGCAGGCGTTTGTACAGGCCGCCGCCGAGGCGGGTGTCGTTCCAGTCCTTGATCCAGCCCGGCTCGCGCTTGGGCAGGTCGCCGCGCATCGGGAACGGGGTGTCGGGCAGGTTGAGCGTGGCGCGATAGTCCGTGACGTCGGCGGAGACGTTGACGGTGACGTCGGCGGTGACGTCGGCGGTGACGGCCGGCGCGTCGGCGGAAG
>Ga0105049_10003432_pt1 | contig 18726 bp, 21 predicted proteins | sample MAT06_FD_78087 | JGI IMG/M metagenome (GOLD analysis project Ga0105049, IMG submission 78087) | Freshwater microbial communities from Lake Fryxell liftoff mats and glacier meltwater in Antarctica - MAT-06 | ecosystem: Environmental > Aquatic > Freshwater > Ice > Liftoff microbial mat | place...
CACGCCGCCGCTGTGGGGCATCGGGCTGGTCGAGGTCGTCAACCGTCATACGAACTTCATCCACGACGGACGTGCGCGCGACTTCAGCGAGGCGATCTTGTGGCACGGCGGCGAAGGTGAAGCGGCACGTGAGGCCTACCGGATGATGCCCGAGCGTGATCGTGACGCGATGATCCGGTTCCTGGAGTCCCTGTGAAGGTGAAGTGCCTGTTATGGGTCGCGCTGGCCGTGCTCGATACCTGCTCGCCGGTGCCTCTCGGTGATGGCGATCGCCGCGTGGTCGCTCGCGAGCTCGGCAGCGAGGTCGTGGTGCCCACGCTCGATGAGGTCGTGGCACGGACGAGCGAGCTGACCTCGGCGGCGCAGCAGCTGGTCCACTCGCAGGATCTGCTGGCGCTGCGAGCGGTGCAGGCCGCGTGGCGTGCGGCGCGCGTGCCGTGGAAGCAGGCCGATGCATTCGGTTTTGGACCCGCGAGCGATCTGCGGCTGACCCCGGCGATGGATCAGGTTGTCGATCCGCCGAAGATCGATGCGCTGCTCGCGGCCGCGACCCCGATCGACGAGGACACGGTCACCGCCCTCGGCGCGAACGTCAAAGGCTTCCACGCGATCGAGCACCTGCTGTTCGGCGACAGCGAGACCGGGCTGGTCCTGCTGTTCTCGGTCGACGTTCGAGCCGAGCGCCGGCGCAGCTTGCTCGTCGAGTACACCAGGAATCTCGCCGCCCGCGCGGTGGAGCTGCGCGTCGCGTGGGCGGGTGAATCGGAGCTGATCGCGCATCCTGGGACGGACAACGAGACCTACCCGACGGTCGCCGATTCGATCGACGCGTTCGTCAACGAGAGCGTGTTCCTCGCCGAGTTCGCCGCGGATGCGCGTCTCGGCAAGCCGAGTGGGACGGCGACCGGCGGTGTATCGCAGCCCGACCTCGTCGAATCGCGCCCGAGCGACAACTCGCTCGCCGATCTTCGCGACACCCTGCTCGGCATCCGCAACGTCTACTTCGGCAGCCGCAACGGGATGCCCGGCAAGGGCATCGGCAAGCTCATCGTGGACTCGTCCCCGTCGACGGATCGCGACGTGCGCGAGGCGCTCGCTGCCTCGCTCGAGGCCGTCGCCGCGATCCCGCTCCCGTACGAGCAAGCGCTCGCTGCGCACGCGCCGGAGATCGAGATCGCGCTCAACACGATCAAGGAGCTCAAGACCATCCTCGGGACCGAGGTGGTCGGCGTGCTGGGGGCAACCCTCAAGTTCAATGACAATGACGGCGACTAGCCGGATCCTCGACCGCGCGTTCAGGCCAGTCGATGCGGCCTCGGGGGCCGTGTTCCGGATCGTGTTCGGCATCCTGATGCTGATCGCGACGCTGCGCTTCTTCGCGCACGGCTGGATCTCCGAGTACTACGAGATGCCGTCGCACTTCTTCTCGTACTTCGGCCTCGATTGGATCAAGCCGTGGCCAGCGCCGGGCATGGACGTCCACTTCGCGGTGATGGCTGTGCTCGCCGTGATGATCACGGTCGGGCTCTGGTACCGCGCGAGCGTGGTGCTGTTCGGCGTGCTGTTCGCGTACGCGCACCTGATCGATCAGACGAATTACCTGAACCACTATTACCTCGTCATCTGCCTGTGCGCGCTGATGGCCGTCCTGCCGCTCCACGCGACCTGCTCTCTCGACGCACGCCGGAACGCGAGCGTCCGCCATGGGACGATGCCGACCTGGGTACTATGGGCACTGCGCGCGCAGATCGGGTTGGTCTACGTGTTCGGCGGGATCGCGAAGCTCAAGTACGACTGGGTCGTCGAGGCGATGCCGCTCAAGATCTGGCTGCCCGGACAAACAGACTTCCCTGTGATCGGCCCGTGGCTCGCGCAGGAGTGGATGGCGTACGCCTTCTCGTGGGCCGGCCTCGCATTCGACCTGTCGATCGTGCCGCTGCTGTTGTGGTCGCGAACCCGTCGTCACGCGTACTTCCTGGTGATCGGATTTCACCTCGTGACTGCGAGGATGTTCACGCTCGGCATGTTCCCGTGGATCATGATGGCGAGCTCCCTGATCTTCTTGCCGCCGAGCTGGCCGCGTCGGCTCGTCGCCACTTCGCGGCCGCTGCGATGCGGTCCCGACAACGCACCGAAGCCCAGCCGTCACCCGCGGTTGATCCTCATCGCGCTCGGCGTCTACTTCGCCTTCCACGTCGTGATGCCGTTCCGCCACTGGCTGTACCCCGGCGACGTCTGCTGGACCGAGCAGGGCTTCCGGTTCTCGTGGAACGTGATGGTGATGGAGAAGGCCGGCTCGGTGGGGTTTCGCGTGCTCGAGCCCTCGACGGGTCGCAAGTGGAGCGTGCCGCCGACGGAGTACCTGACGCGGTATCAGACGAAGATGATGTCGACGCAGCCGGATCACATCCTCCAGCTCGCCCACCTGATCGCAGATGATTTTCGTGACAGAGGCGTGCGCGATCCGGAAGTCCGGGTCGACGCGTTCGCCTCGCTCAATGGTCGGCCGCGCCAGCGGTTGATCGATCCTTCTGTCGATCTCGCACGTGAGACCGACAGCCTCGCTCCCAGAGCCTGGATTCTCCCGCGGAGTACCCCGTGAAGCACCTGATCGCGCTGTTGTTCGTCGTCGCCGCCACCACGGTGACCCACGCGAACCCGCACCCGAACCCGATGAGCTATCCGTACCAGACGCTCAACGAGGGCGCGCTCGAGCTCGAGCAGTACGCGGACCTCGTCCCGGTGCGCGTCGCGCGCGAGAATCCCGACGGCACCCTCGACGGCGTGATGGGTGTTCGATCGGTGCTACAGACCGAGATCGAGTACGGCATCACCGACCGCATCGAGTTCGGCTTCTACTTCATGCTCCGCCAGGCGGCGAGCGCGAACACCCCGTTCCTTCGCTTCCAGGGCGTCAAGCAGCGCGTCCGCGTTCGGCTCGCGGAAGAGGGCAAGTGGCCGGTCGATATCGGCCTCTACTTCGAGATCGCCGAGCTCGATAACGAGTTCGAGCTCGAGGAGAAGATCCTGCTCTCGAAGCGCTTCGGCGACCTCACCCTGGTGGCGAATCTGTGGGTCGAGCAGGAGTGGTACTACCAGACCGGCGACACCAAGTTCATCTTCAACCCGACGGTCGCCGCCAACTACCAGATCAACCCGAAGCTGTTCGTCGGCGTCGAGTACTGGGGACGCGGCCGGTTCGACAAGGCGAACGACGTCAACGATCAGCTGGGCGCGAACATCAACGATGCGCCGCAGAAGACGCATCACTTCGTCGGCCCGACGTTCCTCGTGCAATCCGGCAAGGTGTTCCTGTCGGTCGGCGCGTATCTTCGGCTCGATTCGCTCGGCGAGTCGGTGCAGGTCGGCGACCCGTTCGGGCGCGTGTGGGTCCGGACCGCGCTCGGGCTAGATCTCTAGCCCCGCGTACCTGCGCAGCTTGCCGGCGCCGATCCGCTGCTCGCGGACTCGATCCATGGTCGCGGCGAGCGCGGCGTGCCAAGCGTCATGACGAGCGGCGAGCTCGCGAACTCCGGCGCGATCGAAGACGTCGATCAACAGCCCGCACACGCTGTCGATGACGGCTTGTCGTTTCGTGTGCATGTCCTGGAACGCGGCGATCATGGCGTCGGCCTCGAGACCTTCGGGTGGCGAGGGCGTGGCTTCGAGCAAGCGCTCGAGGAGGTCGCTGGCCATCATCGGGCGTGGACCGCCTTGAAGGCATCACCGATCTCACCCATCAACGTGACCGCCTCGTCGAGCGGGGCGATCTCGAGCTTGGTGTTCGCGTCGCCGATCCGTTCGATGACATACTGATAGAGCGCAGCGAGATTCGCGCACAGCTCCGGCGCGGCCGCATGGTCGAGCGCAGCGGAGAACTCTCCGACGATGCGGAGCGCGTGGTCGAGCAGCGCCGCCTTCTTCTGGATGTCCTTGGCGGTGATCGCCTCGCGAGCTTGCGAGAGGTCGCGAGCGAACCGGTCGAACAGGCGCTCGAGCACCACGTGCTTCGGCGCGGATTCGAGGTCTCCCTTGCGATAGGCGTTGGCGGCACGGGTGTTCATGGTGGTCTCCTACCTGAGCATCGCGATGAGCTGGCTGTTCTGCGACTGCAACGCGCTCATCGCTTGTTCGAGGGCGGCAAACTGCTTCTCGAGACGCCCCCGAAGATCTTCGGCCGACTTGTTGATTCGATCAGCCTGCGTCTGCAGGACAGCGTGGCGATCGACGAGCGACTTCGTCTTGGCAGCGAAGATGCCGGTGCTGCTCAGCGTGTAGCTGTCGGCAAGCGTCGTCACGGTCGTCGCGAAGCCATTGGTGACGAACAGGTTGTTGACCGCGTCCGGATTCGCGGTGACCGCGGACGCGAGCTTCGATTCGTCGAGCGTCATCAAGCCCGAGCGATCGCGGCTGAGCCCGAGGTCACTCAGCGTCGAGCCACCGTACGAGCTCGACATCACGCTCGCGAGCTGCGACTGGAGCTGGCGCAGCGTGGAGTCGCCGAACAGCGTATTCGCGCCCTTCGTCGTGCCCGTGTAGTCGAGCTGCACGTGGAGCGCACTGTTGACCGAGTTGTACGCCGACACCACGGCCTTGACCTTGTCGGTCAACGACTTCTGGTCGAGCGACACCGTCGTGCGATTCGAGGGGTCGTCGGTCTTGTGGATCGAGTTGAGGGTCAGCGTGATGCCGCTCAGCGCGTCGGTGATGACGTTGGTCGGCCGCGAGATGTCGATGCCGTTGATGGTGACGAGGGCATTCTGCGCGATGACCTTTTCGTTGGCCGGGTTGCTGAGACCCAGCGTGCCGGTGCCCGTATCCGTGAACGTCGGCGCCGCGGCGGTGCCGGAGGCCTTCGCGTTGACGATCAGCCGGAACGAGCCGGTACCGGTGACGTCGACGATGCTCGCCGCGACGCCTGCGTCGGCCGCGTTGATCTTCGCGGCGATCGCGTCCAGCGAGTCGGTCGCCGTCCACGTCACCGACTTGGTCGTCGCCCCGATGGTGATGTCGACGCCACCGTCACCCACCACCCCGGCGGTATCTCGACTCGTGAACGGCTCGGACTGGACCACTCTCGAGGTCGCCAGCTGCTTGACACGAAGGTCGTGCAGCCCGGCGGTTGCGCTCGACGAGGATGCGACCGAGACCTTGGCATCGGACGACGTGGCAGCGAGCGGCCGACCTTCCGAAGCGAGGTCGAGGCCCTTCACCGCGGTCGCGAGCGCCGCGACAGCGGAGCTCATGCTGCCGACGATGCTCTTCTGCGTGTTCAGGTTCTGTTGCTTCTTGCTGACCGCATTGGCCGACGACCGCTCGATCGAGACGAGCTGATCGATCAGCGCACCAGTATCGAGACCGCTGGCCAGACCGCCGAACGTGATCGGACTCATGATCGAACCTCTTCAGTTATGGTTGGAGCAGCGACAGCGCCGCTTGCGGCATCTGGTTGGCCTGCGCGAGGATGGCGATGCCGGCCTGGCTGAGGATCTGCGACTTCGTCATCATCGCGGTCTCCTCCGCGACGTCGACGTCGCGGATCCGGGAGTTCGCGGCCGACAGGTTCTCCCGCTCGACGCCGAGGGTCGCGAGCGTGATCTGCATGCGGTTCTGCATCGCGCCGACCTTCGCGCGCGACTGCGAGAGCTGCTGGATGGCCTTGTCGAACGAGCCGATCGCGGTCTGCGCGTTCACCGCCGTCGAGAGCGAGGCCGATGCGATGTGCAGCGAGGTCGAGCCGAGCGTGGAGGCCGTCAGCTTGGTGATCGACATCCCCAGGCGGTCATTCGCGGTGTTGAAGATGCCGACCTGGAAGGTCAGGCCAGTGGAGGCCGAGCCGTCAAGCAGCTTCTGACCGTTGAAGTTGGTCGTCGAGCTGATGCGGTCGATCTCGCTCTTGAGCTGGCTGAACTCGATCTGGATGTAGCCGCGCTCGTTCACCCCGAGCGTGCTGTTCGCCGCCTGCACCGCCAGCTCGCGCATGCGCGAGACGATGCCCTGCATCTCGTTCATCCCGCCTTCCGCGACCTGCGACATCGAGATGCCGTCGTTGGTGTTGCGCTGCGCCTGCGAGAGGCTGCGAATGTTCGCCTTGAGGTTCTCAGAGATGCCGAGACCAGCGGCGTCGTCAGATGCGTTGTTGATACGCAGCCCGGAGGACAGCTTGCCCATCGAGCTCGAGAGCGAGGCCTGGGTCGTGGACAGGTTGCGCTGTGCGTTGAGTGAAGCGATGTTGGTGAGGACCGAGATTGCCATGGCGTGTTCCTTGTTACGGTAGGGACAGTCTGGGTCCCACTGGTTGACTCGCTCGGTTCCGCGGATCGTTGAGCCTCGAAACCCAAGTTCTCAAAACATGGGGTCCGAAAACGCTCGAGGCCCAGCGACCGAGATCGCCGGGCCCCCGAGCGGTCAAGTTGCCTACTGGAGCAGTGACAGTGCCGACTGCGGCATCTGGTTCGCCTGAGCCAAGATCGCGACACCGGCCTGGCTGAGGATCTGCGACCTCGTCATCTGCGCGGTCTCCGACGCGACGTCGACATCGCGGATCCGCGAGTTCGCAGCCGACAGGTTCTCGTGTGACGTCGCGAGGTTCGCGAGGGTGACCTGCATCCGGTTCTGCGTGGCACCGACCTTCGCGCGCGACTGCGAGAGCTGCTGGATCGCCTTGTCGAACGCGCCGATCGCGGTCTGCGCGTTCGCCGCCGTCGACAGCGAGGCCGACGCGATGTGCAGCGAGGTCGAGCCGAGCGTGGAGGACGTCAGCTTGGTGACCGACATCGCCAGGCGGTCGTTCGCGGTGTTGTTGATACCGACCTGGAAGGTCAGGCCCGTCGAGGCCGAGCCGTCGAGCAGCTTCTGTCCGTTGAAGTTGGTCGTCGCGCTGATCCGGTCGATCTCGCTCTTGAGCTGACCGAACTCGGTGTGGATGTAGCCGCGCTCGTTCGCCCCGAGCGTGCTGTTCGACGCCTGCACGCTCAGCTCGCGCATGCGTGAGACGATGCCCTGCATCTCGTTCATCCCGCCTTCCGCGACCTGCGACATCGAGATGCCGTCGTTGGTGTTGCGCTGTGCCTGCGAGATACTCCGGATGTTTGCCTTGAGGTTTTCGGAGATGCCGAGACCGGCAGCGTCATCGGATGCGTTGTTGATGCGCAGACCGGAGGACAACTTGCCCATCGAGCTTGCGAGTGAAGCCTGGGTCGTTGCCAGGTTTCTCTGCGCGTTGAGAGAAGCGACGTTAGTCAGAACCGAGATGGCCATGGGGTGTTCCTTGTTGGTTTCAGTACGGACCGTCTTGGTCCTGACCCGTGGTTCGCTCGGTTTCCTGGATCGTTTAGGCCAGTTTGAGGAGCGCGATCAGGTGCGAGCTCACGGTGCGTGACACCTCGAGCGCCTGGCTGGCCTTCGCGAGGTTGCTCGCAGCTGCGATCGAGTCGACCTCGACCGCGTTCGAGATGGTCGTCGTCAAGCTCTCGGTGAGCTCGCCGTGTGCGAGGACGGTCGCGTCGAGGACGGCCATCGATCCGCCGACGCGCGTGCGTGCGAGGCCGACCTGTTCGACGGCCTTTGCGAGCTCGTCCAGCGTACCCGCGAGAGCCGCGGTGTCGTTCGTGGCGAGTGCCGAGAACACGCGCTCCATCAGCGGGATCACGTCGACGCCGCCATTCGCAGCGGTGAGGTCGGCGCCCGAGATCGTCGCGCGGACGCTCGAGGTCGCCGAGGTCGAGACATCGCGCGTGTCGGCGTTGCCAGTGTACGCGCCGGTCGACGAGAACGGCGCCGAAAGCGAGGCCGAGCCGGCGAGGAGGTACTCCCCGTCGACCGCGCGCACGTTTCCGGCACCGATCGCTGTCCGAGTCAACGAGTGAACCTGCTCTGCGATCTGGGCACGGTCGCTGGCGTTGTACGTTGCCGAGACGCCCTGGATCGCGAGGCTGCGGATCTGGGAGATGACATCACCGATGCCCGCGAGCGCAGCGTCGACTTGATCGAGGCGGTCGCGCGAGGTCTGCACCGCCCTCGTCGAGCCGTCGACGAGGTTCCTGTGCAGCTTCGCGCGCTCGGCGGCGATGTACGCGCTGGGATCGTCGGATGGGCGCGTGACGCGCATCCCCGACGTGACCTCCTGTGCGGAGCTCGCGACGCGGGCTTGACCGGAAGCCGTCGCTCCGGTCGCCAGGTCTATCATGCGATTACCGGTGACGCGCATCAGCTTCCTTTGGCCGTTACAGGCGGTTGATCAGCTCTCCGAGCAAGCCGTCGACGGTCGCGACGAACCTGGTCATCGCGGACGTCGCGTGCTCGAAGCGCGCGAGGTTGGAGAGCTCTTCCTGAATGTCGACGCCGGAGAGCGAGTCGCGAAGGCCCGCCAGGTTCTCGTGGAACAGTGTGTCGCGGTAGATATCCGACTTGGCCTCCGAGGCCGCGATGCCGATCGACGAGACGATGTCGAGCGCCGCGCCTACCAGCGTCTTGCCGCCGGTCGCGACGTTGCCCGATGCCACCGTGAGGAGTGCCTTCGCGCCTGCGTTGTCACCGACGGCACCGCCGGGCGCGGCGGTCGCGAGGACGTTGGGGTCCGCATCGAGCGCGGGATCCAGTGCCATGGCCTTCGCCGCACCGGCGACCTGCGTCGGTTGTGTGAACATGTTGCGACCTGACACTCCGTCGAGGCCTGCATTCGCGCGGTGCGCGGTGTTGTACGCGCTCGAGATGTCGAACGCGAGCTGATCGAGGTCATCGCGCGCCTTCACGATCACGCTGTCGCGAACCTGGAGATCCGCTCCGATCGACCCCCTCGTGATGTTGGCGGTGACGTCGCGGCGCAGCGTGCCGGCGACGACCTCGAGCCGCTGATCGCCGGTCGCGGGATCGAGGATCGGCCGGAGCGCTGCGGCGTTGTTGCCGTCGACGAGCATCGCGCCACCGTCGAGGACGAAGCGCATGTGGCCGTCGCCGTCGATCCGGGCGGTGCCACCGGTGAGCTCGGAGAGCTGGTTCGCGATCCGATCGCGCTCGTCTCGCAGCGCCCCGTCACCCGACTTCTGGACCTGGAGGTTGGTCTGTGACAGCCGGATCGCGAGCGTGCTCACCTGCGCGGCCTTCTCCTGGATGCGCGCGTTGGCCTCTTCCTGCGCCGTATCGAGCTCGGCTGCGCGGCGGCGGATCCCCGAGTTCACATCGCGGGCCGCGGAGATCACCGTGTCGCGCGTGATCGTATCGGTGGGCGTGGCAGTGAGCTCGGTCATCCGCGCCGCGAGCTTGCCGAGCTGCTCGTGGATCGTCGGGCCCGAGCTGGTCATCCGGGACTCGACGTCGAGCAACGCCTGGTGAAACGCCGTCGACATCGACAGCGAGCCGCCGGCGGTGCGGATCCGGCCGGCGAGCAAGTTGTCCTGCAGTCGTTCCGGCGAACCGGCGGTCACGCCACCGACGAGCGGGGCGCCCATGAGTGCGTGCAGATCCACACGCTGGCGCGAGTACCCCCTGGTGTTCACGTTCGCGACGTTGTTGGTCGCGATCGAGAGCCCGGTGTTCTGCGCCTGGATCGCGTTGGACCCGAGCGAAAGGAGTGAGAGCAGATTCGACATCTCAGTATGCGGCGAGGATTCTCGAAGGACCGTGTGAGACCGTCCGTGCCCGACTGTCGTAGGAAGCTGCGGCGTCGTAGCCGAGCAGCATGCGCACCGCGGCGTTCGCCGTGGCGGCGAGCATCGCGGTGGCACTCGCCTCGGTACGAAGTGTCACGAACAGGTCGCGAACCGAGGGATCAGCGATCTGGTCCCGAAACGAGGAGAGCCGACTCACGAGCTCGCGCTTCGTGTCGGCGACGCCGACGAGCGCCGCGTGATCGAGCACCCCGATCGCGCGCCGCTCTTCGGCGAACATCTGACGTAGCTGCTCGCCGAGGCGAACGAGCTCGTCCTTGGTCGTGCTCATCAAGACTTCCGGGTACGCGCGACCTCGTCATCGACGATGCGCGAGGCGAGCTGATCGAGGTCGACCGCGTAGTCCCCGGCATCGAGCAGGGCGCGGATCTTGTTCAGCCGTTCGGTGTTGGTAGGCGCCACCTCGGGCGAGGCAGCCTTCGCGGCAGCCGACAACTCGACCACGTCGCCACCCTTGGCGGGAGGCGTCGTGCCGCTGGCACGCGGCTTCGCGGGGTCGAGCTGGATCGGGGAGACGACGACGTTGGGGTCGATACGCATGGTTTCGGTCCTCATTTAGCGACTCGTCCAACCCTTGGATCTGTTGAGGGGCAAAAACGCAGTCGGATCGATCACTTGATCACCCTTTCGCACCTCGAAGTGGAGGTGTGGGCCGTCTGACAACCCGGTGGAGCCGACTTCGCCAAGCTCCTGACCTGTCGAGACTTTCTGGCCGACCTTGACCTCGACGGCCGACAGGTGGGCGTAGCGGGTCTGGTAGCCGTGGTCATGCCGAACGATCACCAGGTTTCCGTAGGTGCCCGCCGGACCTGCATGTTCGACGGTGCCGCCGGCGGCCGAGGCGACGGGTTGACCGAACTTGGCGGTCAGGTCGAGACCTTGGTGCTGGTGCGTCGTTCCGGTGTGGCCGACACGTGGACCGTAGCCCGAGCCGATCCGACCGGGGACCGGCATCGACAGCTGCGGCATTTGATCATTCCAGGAGCCCGCGTCGTTCGAGGGACCGAGCTCGGGCGTCGGCACGGAGGAATTCGCGCGGAAGCTGGCGTCGCCCCCCAGCTGCTTGGCGAACATCTCCGACATGCCGAGCCCGCCGGCGGAAGCCATCTTGTCGGCGAGCGCCTCGTCGAGCATGTCCTTGAACGTGTCACCGGCGAACCCACCATCGAGCATGCTCGCGCCCTTGGGGCGCGCCTCGGCAAGTAGCCTCCTGAGGAAGAACGCCTCGAGCTGTTTGGCGGCCGTCTTCGCCTGATCTTTTACCGGCGCGGTCGGCTGAGCGGTGGTCGCCTCGATGGTCACAGGATCTCCAGATCCGCCCGCAGTGCGCCGGCGACCTTGAGCGCGCGTAGGATCGAGACCAGATCGCGGGGCTTGGCACCGAGCGCGGCGAGCGCAGCGGCGACATCACCGACGGTGGCGGCCTTGTTGATCACCTTCATCGGCTGGTGCTGCTCCTCGACCTTGACGGTCGACCTCGGGACCACCTTGGTGTCGCCCTTGCCGAATTCGGCGGGCTGAGAGACGTCGTTTTGCTCGTCGATCTCGACGGTGAGCGAGCCGAACGTGATCGCCGCGGTGCGCAGCGTGACGGCTTCACCGACGACGATCGTGCCGGTCTTCTCGTCGATCACGACCTTCGCCTTGATGTCGGGCTCGACCTGGATCGGCTCGAGCTGGGAGATCAGCTGGTTCGCATCGATGCCCTTCTTGATCGGAACCACGACGGTGCCGGCGTCGGTGACGCGCGCCATGTCGGGGCCGAGCGCGGCGATGATCGCGTCCTTCATGCGCGTCGCGGTCGTGAAATCGGCCTGCTTGAGCAGTAGCGCGATCTGATGCTGCGGCACCATGGTCGGAGCCGAGGCCTCGACCTGCGCACCACGCGGCACCATGCCGGCGAGCGTGTGATTCTTCTTGGCCGACGAGCCCGACGCGCCCTCGGCGACGAAGCCGCCGACGGTGAGCGCCCCTTGCGCGATCGCCCAGGTGCGCTGGTCGGCGCCCTTGAGCGGTGCGGAGAGTAGCGTGCCGCCCGACAGGCTCTTCGCGTTACCGAGCGACGACACGAAGACGTCGAGGGTCATGCCCGGCTTCGCGAACGGCGGCAGCTCGGCGGTGATCATCACGGCGGCGACGTTCTTCGCCTTGAGGTCCGCGGGATCGATCGTGATGCCGAGCCGCTTGAGCATCTTGGTGAGCGCGCCTTTGACGAGGGGGGAGCGGGTGTCATCGCCCGTGCCGTCGAGCCCGACCACGATCCCAAACCCGGTCAGATGGTTCTCTCGAACGCCTCCGATCGTGGTCAGGTCCTTGATCCGGTCCGCGTGTGCGGTCGACGCCAGCGCGAGGACAAGCAGGGTGATCAGGGCGCGCATCAGAACGGCCACAGCTTTCCGATCACACGCGACATCCAACCGCGCCGCTGCGTGTCACTGACGTCACCACGACCCGTGTACTCGATCTCGGCGTCGGCGATGCGCGACGACGGCACCGTGTTGTCCTCGGCGATATCGATCCTGCGCACGATGCCCGAGAGATAGATGTGCTTCTCCTCGGCACCGATCATCACGATTTTGGTGCCCTCGATGAAGAGGTCACCACTCGGCAGGATCTGACGGACGCGGACCGGCAGCGTCGCGATCACGCTGCCCTGGCGCTGGACGGCGCCGTTGCCGGTGAACCTCTGATCCGTCGACGTCGACAGCAGCTTCGCCGGGTCGACGCCGGGATACTTCTTCTGGATCGCCGCGACCAGGCCGAGCGCGGCGGGGATGCCGTACGTCGTCTGATCGGACTTGTTGAGCCTGGTGTCGGCCTGGTGGGTCGCGAGATCCTTTTCATCGATCTTGATCACGAGGATGTCTCCGATCCGGCCGGCGACCGCGTCCTCGTAGAGGCCGCCCGCGCCTTCGGCATACAGGCTGCCGTCCGTGGGCTTGCTGCGCTCGCCGAACTCGCCAGGATCGAAGCGGCGATGCTTCGGGCGGTACGGAGCGATGTGGGTGGTGCACCCGATCGCGAACACTCCGAGCACCGCAAGCACAGCGAGCTTCTTCATGGCGTTTCTCCGACCACAACCGAGCTCCCACGGACCGTGCCGCGAACGACGGTGCGCGTATGGGCGAGGCGAACGCTGGTCGGCTCACCGTTGCGAGCCGCGGCCTCGAGAGTGCCGGTGCCACGCACGCGAACGCTGCCCTTTCTCATCTCGACCGTCACTTGCGTCCCACGTGCCAGCGGGGGAGCGAGCACGACATCGGGTTTTTCAATCACGTTGCCCACTGCAAGGTCTCGCGTCGTGGACGAACCGATGATCGTTGACGGCTGCGCGGCGGAATTGACGGCGCGGCGCTCGAGCGAGACATCGTCGGCAGTGATCGTGGCGCCCGCGAAGACCGCGCGCTTGACGACCATCACCTCGAGGCGCCTTCCGACCGAAACCGGAACGTAGACGCCCGCGCGACCACGGATGATCACCTTGATGCTCGCGCGACCGGCACCGAACGTGCGCGGTAGCTCGATGACGACGCGGTCCGGCTCCGTCGCGAGGCTCGCCAGCGATGCCGGCAAGAACACGTCGACGACGCCGAGCTCGGCGGGGAGTGCCGCGCCGATCCGATCGCGCACGATCGTATCGACGGCGACCGGAGCAGCCCCGGCTGGCCCTGCGAGGAGTACCAGCGCGAGCAGCGTCTTCATCGCAGCTGCGCGGTCTGGCCGAGCATCTCGTCGGCCGCCTTGATCACGCGCGAGTTGATCTCGTAGGCACGCTGGCCGGAGATCAGATCGATCATCTCCTCGACGACGTTGACGTTCGAGACCTCGAGCATGCTCTGGCGAAGCGAGCCACCGCCACCTTCACCGGGTGCGCCGAGCACGGCCGATCCGGAGGCCGACGTCTCGCGAAACAGCGTGCCACCCTCGCCGGCGAGGCCACCCGGATTGGCGAACATCGCGAGCTGGATCTTGCCGAGCTCGGTCGCCTGCGTGTCGCCGGGGATGCGCGCGCTGACCGTGCCGTCGACGGCGATCGTCACCGACTGGGCATCGGGCGGGATCGTGATCTCGCCGGCGATCGAGTAGCCGTCGCTGTTCACGAGGCGACCCTCTGCGTTCATGTGCATCGCGCCATTGCGCGTGTATGCGGTGCCGCCGCCTGGGAGCGTCACGGGGAGATACCCGTGGCCCTCGATCGCGACGTCGAGCTGGTTGCCGGTCTGGTGGAGCTCGCCCTGGCCCTGCGAGCGCGAGGTCGAGACCAGGCGCGTGCCGAGACCGATCTCGGTGCCCGACGGTGCGGTGGTGCCCGCGCCCGTCGTCGCGCCACCTGGACGCAGCTGCTGGTACATCAGGTCGGCGAACTCGGCGCGACCCTTCTTGAAGCCGTTGGTGCTGACGTTCGCGATATTGTTCGCGGTGACGTCCAGCTTGGTCTGCTGTGCTTCCATGCCGGAAGCTGCGGTTGCTAACGATCGAAACATCTCATCACCCTTTGCCTTTCACTTCGGTCCACCGAGCTCGCGGGCGGCTCGGCTCTCGACATCGTGGTAGCTCTGGATCACGCGCATCAGCGCTTCGTAGGTGCGTGACACCTTCACGAGATCGACGACGCCGCGTACGACGTTGACGTTGGAGACCTCGAGCATTCCCTGCCGGACCTTCGGCGGGTCCCCGTCCTGCGGCGCGCCCCTCGCGACGTACAGCGAGCCGCCCTGGCGCTCGAGCTGGTTCTGCGCGAACCGCTGGAGCTCGAGCTTGCCGATGCCGAGCTCGTCGGCGGTGATCGTGCCGTCGGCGGCGATCTGGATCGACTTGGTGTCGGGCGGAAACTGGATGTTCGCGCCGCCCTCGCCGCGCACCTTGTGGCCATCACTGGTCACCAGGTTATTCTCGGCGTCGATGCGGAAGTTGCCGGCGCGCGTGTAGCGCGGACCGTTCGGGGTGTTGACCGCGAACATGCCGTCGCCCTCGAGCGCGACGTCGAGCGGATTCTGAGTCGAGGACAGCGCCCCGGGACGAGTGTCGATCGTGGTCGCGCCATTGTTCACGGAGATCACATCGGCGGAGCGGGCGGCGGTGAGCGCCTCGCGAAAGGTCACGCGATCCGCGCGAAAGCCAGCGGTGCCGGCATTCGCGATGTTGTTCGCCGTTGCGTCGAGTGCGTTCGATTGCGCGATCGCGCCTGCGGTCGCGACGTAGATGCCACTGCTCACGAGTCGTCCTCGGTGCAGCCAGCTGGCTTCCCCTCGATCGCGATCTTGAGGCACGCGATGGCGCGACCGTGCAGCTGGCAGACCCGCGACGTCGTGACGCCGAGCAGCTGACCGATCTCGCTATAGGTCAACTCCTCGTTGTAGTAGAGGCCGAGCACCAGCAGGTCGCGCTGGTCGAGGGTGGGGAGCGCGGCACGGACACGCGCCATCGCCTGGCGCTTCGCGGCCTCGAGCTCGGGAGAGCTATCCTCCGAAGCGAGCGCGGATTCCTCGGTGTTCTCGAGCGCGCCGACGGTGACGTGCACCAGTTGCTCGAGCTCGTTGCGGTACACCTCGACGGGAACCCCGAGGGCCTGCGCGACGGCCTCGTCGGTGACCGAATCACCGGTGCGCTCGAGGTCACGGATGATGACGCCGATCTTGCGGGCCATCGTCCGCGCGCGGCGCGGCATGATGTCACCGCGACGGAGCTCGTCGAGCACCGCACCGCGGATTCGCTTCTCGGCGAACGCGAGGAACGGCTCGTTGCGGCTCGTGTCGTAGCGATTCGCGGCCTCGGTGAGCCCGAGCAGCGCGGCGCCCATCAGATCCTCGCGAGCGATCCAGTCGGGGCAGCGGCGCGCGACACGCAGGGAGATCCGGCGAGCGACCTCGACATGGTCTGTGATCAAACGGTCGCGCTCCGCAGACGGGCGGCTGAGCTGGGCGGCGTACGCTTTCATCGAACATCTCCTTGTGCGAGCGCGCGAGCGGGTCTCCACCATCCGGCGGTCGCCGGGGGTGGCAGGGTCGCGAGGGAACGAACCAGATTGCGAATCGCGCGCGCAGCCGGCGAATCCGGGGCGTGCACCATGAGAGGCACGCCGATCTGAGCAGACTCGGCCACCGCGGGATCTGCCGGAATCGGCGGCAGGGCAGTGAGCTCGAGGGTGAGGAACCGGTCGACGATCGAGCGCAGGCGATTGACGACCTCGTCGGCCTGCGCACGCGTCACGATGCGATTCGGGACGACGAACGCGTGTCTCAGACCCTGCTCGTTCGAGAGCACTTTGAGGGATGCGTATGCGTCGGCCATGGAGAGAGGTTCGGGGTTGACGACGACGATCGTGTCGGTCGTTGCGCCCGCGAACGTTGTCTGTGCACGACCGATGCCGGCAGCGACATCGACGATGAGGGTGTCGAACGCTTCGGCCAGGCTCGCGACCATGCTCAGGATCTGGTCGTGTGCAGCCCCTCCGAGGGTCGACAACACGTAGCTGCCATTCAGCGCCGGGAGCAGCTCGATGCCGTGGGCTTTGACGATGATGTCAGCGATCGGCGTGCCGGCGAGGGCGTCGAGCATGGACTTCTCCGGCGCGACCCCGAGCAAAAGATTCAGGTCCGCCATGCCGAGGTCGGTGTCGAGCACCAAGGTGCGATTGCCGGCCTGCGCGTAGGCGAGGGCGAGGTTGAGCGCGACGGTGCTCTTGCCGACGCCGCCTTTGCCGCCGGAGACCGCGAAGGCACGCCGCGTGATCACCCGCGGCGGTTTCGTACCGCCACCACCGCGAATCACGCGCAGCGTTGCTGCTTGATCCGTCATTACGCCGCCCTCTTGATCGCCGCGCTGGCTGCCATCTCCTGAAGGCGAGCGCGCGTGGGTTCCTCGAGATCCTCGGGAACGGCCTGACCCGTGGTGACCCACGTGATCGGCAGCCCGGTGCGCGCAGGTGCGCGAGTCAGCTCGGGCGCGCTGTCGACCTCGTCGAGCTTGGTGAACAACAGGCGCGTCGGACCGAGCGATTGGTAGCGTGCGACCAGCTGATCGATCGCAGGCGCACTCGTCGCCGCGGGGATCACGATGTGAACCTCGACGGGCGGCAGCGTCCCGAGCACCTCGGCGAGCTCGGCGATCGGCGCGGTCTCGCGCGGCGAGCGGCCGGCGGTGTCGATCAGGACGAGATCGTAGGAGTCGTCGAGCGCGGTAGTGAGCTGGTCCGCATGCTCGAGGACATCGAGAGGGACGCCGATCAGGTCCGCGAACGTGCGGATCTGGTCGACGCCGCCGACGCGGAAGTTGTCGAGGGTCACCAGCTTGACGCGCTTGCCCTCGACGAGGGCGGCGTTGGCGGCGAGCTTCGCGATCGTCGTCGTCTTGCCGGCACCAGTCGGACCGACCAGCATGATTGCGCGGGCGATGCTACGCGCAGTCAAGCGAACTTCGGAGCGCGCCTCGCGGTGGGCCGGGCGGCTCCCGGGTTCGCGCGGCTCGACCATCCGAGCGTCGGGGCGAAGCTCCTCGACGAGCTTGCGCAGCTCGGCGACCTCATTCTTGAGCTCGCTGCTCGAACGGTTGTTGTCCGACGTCCGCACCAGGGCGCGCAGCGAACGCAGCTCGCTACGGAGCGGCGCGATCGACTTCTCGAGCTCCTGCTCGTTCTGACGCGGTACGCTCGGCGGCGGCAGCGACGGCGGCGGGGCGACGAACGCCGGCTCATCGTCGTCGTCGATGGCGGCCGAGATCTCGGTCGCGGTCCCGAGTAAGCCCTTGCGAACCTGCCGGGTTGCAATGATGACAGCCTGGTCGCCGAGCTCGGCCTTCACCTTGGCGATCGCGTCGCGCATCGTCGCGCCTTCAAACTTCAGGATCCTCATGCGGCCTCCTGCGCGGAGATCACTCCGCGCGTCACGAACGGAACGCCAGGGTCAATCTCGCGGAACGACATCACCGCGAGTCCGGGTACGTGGCGAGCAGCGATGCCGGCAACGGCGCGCCGCAGATCGGGAGCCACCACCAGCAGGGGCGGCTCGTCGCGCATCGCGAGGTCGCGGGCCTTGGCCGCGATGTCCTCGGTGAGCTTGGTCAGCGCGCGTGCACTGCGGCCGCTCGCATCGCGGAGCAGCGCTTCGGCGCGCGGGTCGAGCACGAGCGGGCGGAGTGCGCCGTCGCTGGAGAGCTGCGCGCGAGTCAACCGGCGCGCGAGGCGCTGGCGGACATGCTCGGTGAGATCGTCGGGGTTCTTCGAGAGGTGCGCGGTGTCGGCGAGGCCCTCGAGGATGGACCGCATATCGCGGATCGAGACGCCCTCTCTCAACAGATTTCGGAGCACCTGCATCACGCCGCCCATCGACATCATGTGCGGGATCAGCTCTTCGATGACCTTGCCGCTGTGCTTGCCGGCGATGTCGAGCAGCTCCTGCGCTTCGCGACGGCCGAGCAGCTCGTGGGCGTTGCGGCGCAACAGGTCGGCGAGGTGGGTGGCGATCACGGCCGGCGCGTCGACGACGGTGCAGCCCGCCGCCTCGGCACGCGCGCGGTCGCTCTGGAGCAGCCACTTCGCGGGGAGCCCGAACGTCGGCTCGGTGGTCGGCTCCCCGGGAAGGTGCGACAACGCGTTACCGGTCGGGTCGATGGCGAGCACGCGATGGACGTGCACCTCGGCCTCGGCCAGCGTGACGCCCGAGAGCAGCACGCGGTACGCGCCTGGACGCATGCGGAGATCGTCGCGGATGTGGATCGGCGGCACGATGACGCCGAGCTCGAGCGCGAGCTGCTTGCGCAGTGAGGCGATGCGGGTGAGGAGCTCGCCGCCACGTGCCGCGTCGACGCTGCCGAGCAGGTCGAGGCCGACCTCGAGGGTGAGCAGCTCGACCGGGAGGGCGGCTTCGATCTCGCCGCGCTGGGCGCGCTCGTCGGCAGGCCGCAGGACGTCGCCGGCATTGGCCGCCGTGGTGGTGTCGACCTCCCCGGCCGGGCCCCCCTCTTTGACGCGATTGCCGATCACCGCGACGGTGATGCCGAGGCCGATGAACAGGATGTGCGGCATACCGGGCAGCAGACCGATGACGATCAGCAGCGCCGC
>Ga0105049_10003436_pt1 | contig 18714 bp, 15 predicted proteins | sample MAT06_FD_78087 | JGI IMG/M metagenome (GOLD analysis project Ga0105049, IMG submission 78087) | Freshwater microbial communities from Lake Fryxell liftoff mats and glacier meltwater in Antarctica - MAT-06 | ecosystem: Environmental > Aquatic > Freshwater > Ice > Liftoff microbial mat | place...
CGGCGTACGGCCTGGGAAGCCACGTTCGAACGTTATCACGCAGCCCACCCCGAGCTCGCCGCCGAGCTCACGCGCATCATCAGCGGCGCCCTGCCGCCCGACCTCGAGTCGCAGCTGCCGACCCCGTCGGACAAGCCGATGGCGACGCGCGTCTCGTCGGGCAAAGTCCTCAACGCGCTCGCGGCCCAGCTGCCGGAGCTGTGGGGCGGGTCGGCCGACCTCGCGGGTTCGACCAAGACGCTCATCGACAAGGCGAGCTCGTTTTCGAAGTTCGACCGCGCCGGTCGCAACCTGCACTTCGGCATCCGCGAGCACGGCATGGCCGGCATCTTGAACGGCATGGCGCTGCACGGCGGCGTCATCCCGTACGGCGCCACGTTCCTCACGTTCAGCGACTACATGCGCGGCTCGATGCGCCTGTCGGCGTTGATGCATCAGCGCGTCATCTATGTGCTCACGCACGACTCGATCTTTCTTGGCGAAGACGGCCCGACCCATCAATCGGTCGAGCACACGATGGCGCTACGCCTCATCCCGGGCATGACCGTGCTGCGGCCGGCCGACGCGCGTGAGACCGCCTATGCGTGGCTCTTCGCGCTGCGCCATCAGGGCCCGAGCGTGCTATGCCTGACGCGCCAGGACCTGCCGCTGATCGAGGGCTCGGGGCCCGGGGTCTTGCGCGGTGGCTACGCGGTCGCGGGTGATGGCTCGGACGCGACACCCGATCTGGTGCTGGTCGGGACCGGCTCGGAGCTGCACCTGTGCACCGAGGCCGCCGCACTTCTGGCGAAAGACGGCTGGCGCGCGAAGATCGTATCGATGCCCTCGATCGAACGCTTCATGGCCGAGCCCGAGAGCTATCGCGACCAGGTGCTGCCGCCGGACGTGCTCGTGCGGGTGACGGTCGAAGCGGGTCGCACCCATGGTTGGGAACCGGTCACCGGCCCCTTCGGGGCCTCGGTCGGTATCGATCGCTTTGGCGAGTCGGCCCCGATGGAAGTCCTGGCCGAGCACTTCGGCTTCACCGCCGCGCACGTCGCCGACGTCGCGCGCGAGGCGCTCGCCGCGCTGCCGGCGAAGGTGCTGGCGATGAAGGCACGGCTCGGTTGACGGCACTCCTCCTCGCGCTGTCGTTGCTGCTGTCGGACAGCTATCGCACCGAGGTGATCTTCTTGGGAGATCTGCCCGCGGAGCGCGCGCTCGTCCTGCACGAGCGCCTCCTCGGGCAGGAGGGTGAGAGCACGGCCGTGCTCGGTCGTCAGCCGAACATGATCGTCGTGAAGGACACGCCCGCGCGCCTGAAGCGGTTCCGCGACCTGCTCGCGATCCTCGACAAGCCGGGCGCCGGCGAGATGCACATCTACATCCGACCGGTGCAGTACGTGCTGCCGAGCGAGCTCGTGACGTTGGCCACCCAGGTCATCGACCAAGCGGCCTTGGGCAAGGGCCCAGGTTCGCCTTCGGCTGCCTTGGCCAAGGTGCGAATGGTACCCGACGACCGCTCGCAGCAGCTGCTCGTGATGTGCCGCCCGCCGACCTACCTCGTGCTCGACCGCCTCTTGCGACGGCTCGATGTCGCTTCCAAGCCTGGAGACTCCCATCCATGAAGTTGCTCCGTTGCCTCCTGCCAGCACTTTTCGCCGCTCTGTCTGCCTGCGGCGGCGTGCACCACGCGACCCGCCCCGACCCGACCCCGGCGGCCAAGGACCCGAGCCTCGTCGAGGTGCGCACGACTGGCTTCGATGGCCCAACGCGCGTCGTCAGCTACTCGACCTGGGACGTTGATCCCAATGACGAGCTGCCGGCCATCGCACCCGCGGACGTCGTTGAGGACATGCGTGTGCAGGCCGGCCGGTCGGGCGCCGAGATGTTGTTGCTCGAGCGCGTCGAGGACGCCTGGCGCAAGGTGTGGCTCGGCCTCGGGGTCGTGAAGGACGAGGCCGGCCAGAAGGCGGTCGCCCCGTGCGTGCATGGCGGCTTCGACGCCGCCCTCGCCGACGCGAAGATGCGCGCCGTTCGCTGTGCCAAGGGCATCCTCTATGAGCGCGCGGCGATCCGCGGCAGCGTCAATGTGATCTTCGAGGTCGACCCCGAGGGCAGAGTCTTGCGCGCCGCGCCGACGCCGGACTCGAGCCGTGACAGCGAGCTCCAGCAGTGCGTCGTTGGTGCCGTGCACACGACCTCGTTCGGGCGGCCGCTCGGCTTCACCTGCCAGGGTCAGGTGTCGGTCGCGATCAGCGGCCCCGACAGCGTCAACTGATCGCGCGATGGTGACCACGACCGAACGCGCCCAGGCATTGGCCAATAAGCACGGGGTCTCCAAGGCGGCAGCCGAGCTGTTGCTCGCATCGGACGTGCTCGACCTGCACATCGACACGTTCATCCCGCCGCGCCTTCCCCTCGTCCGCTACGACGTGACCAAGCATCACGAACGGGGCTTTCTCGGCGGGCGCTTCTTCGGGCACCTCGATATCCCGCGCGTGCTCGAGAGCGGGCTCACGGGAGCGATGTGGTCGATCACGACCAATCCATTCCGGCGCGCGTCGCGTCGCTGGGTCGTGTTCCAGAAAAACCTCGAGACCTTCAAAGCGATGGTCGCGGCCCAGGAAGGGCGCCTCGAGATCGTGTGCACGGTGGCTGAGTATCGGGCGGCGCGTGCGCGTGGCGCGCATGCGGTGATCCTCGCGATCCAGGGCGGCAATGCGCTCGAGCGTTCGCCGGCCGGGCTCGATTCGATCGCTCCGCTCGTCGATCCAGCCGTATCGCCTTCGGCTGCCGTTGCCGGCGGTCCCGCCGTATCGCCTTTGGCTGCCGTTGCCGGCGGTCCCGCCGTATCGCCTTCGGCTGCCGTTGCCGGCGGTCCCGCCGTATCGCCTTTGGCTGCCGTTGCCGGCGCCCCCGGGCGGCCGAGCCCGATCGTGCGGGTGACGCTCGTGCACCTGACGAACGCGGCCTACGGCATCACCTCGAGCCCGTTCCGCCTGTGGAAGGGCAAGCGCGGCCTGACCGATATCGGCCGCGACTTCGTGCGCCACTTGAACGCGCACAAGGTCTTCGTCGACCTCGCGCACATCAACGCGCAGGGCTTCTGGGACGCGGTCGAGACCCACGACAAGAGCCAGCCGCTCATCGCCACCCACACGGGCGTTTCGGGGGTGAAGCCGCACTGGCGCAACCTCGACGATCGCCAGGTCAAGGCGGTCGCCGACACCGGCGGCGTCATCGGGGTCATCTACTCGCGTGCGTTCCTGAAGGTGCGCGGCGGGCCCGACGACGCCGGCATGATCGTCGACCACATGGCTCACGTCGCGAACATCGCTGGCGAGGATGCGGTCGCGATCGGCAGCGACTACGACGGTGCTATCGTGCCGCCAAAGGATCTCAGGTCGGGCAACTCGTACGTGCGGCTCGTGCAGAAGATGCTCGACCGCGGCTTCTCAGAGGCGCGCGTGCAGAAGATCCTGGGGCTCAACTTCCTACGCAGCTTCGAGCGCTTGCGCGGTTAGCTGGCGCCTTGCACGTCCAGGCTCCGGTCCGCCTGGGCCGGGCGCCGACCCCGGCGCGACCGGTGAGCGGTCGGCGTAGTTCGGCGCAGGCCCCCGATTTGCTTCAAGCCGCCGAACTGTGGTCCACTGTCCCCACGTAGGAGGTGTGTGGTGACAACGGACCCCGATACGAAGCAAGTGCCCCTCGCAGCAGCATCCCAGGCCGTCCCGGTGACGTCGAAGTCGTCGTCCGGTTCGGCATCGCGCTCGCCCAAAGCCGAAGCCATCCTCGGCTCGGCGCCCGACGAGCAGATCGGTGCCGCGATCGCGGCCCAGAAGTGGGCCCGCGCCACGGACCTGCTCGAGTTCCATGGCGAGCGGCTCTTGCTCGACGGTGGCGTGCGTGAGCTGGCGGGCTGGCTCGGGGCGTTGCCCGATGACTACATCACGCGCCACGCCAAGGTCGCGGCGCTGTTCGCATGGGTCTGCATCTACGGCCAGCGCTATCAGGTTGCGCTGACGTACCTGTCGAAGGCCGAGCGCGCGCTCCAGCAGCTGCGCATCGGGGAGTCGGCCGCGCGCGACGCGTCGACTTCAGACGAGGTCGAGCTGCGGCCGTTCGTCGAGCTCGAGCAGTCGCTGGTCGCGATCCGGCTGCATCTCTTGGCGGTCGCGGGTGTGGACGGAAAGCTGCCGGCCCAGGTCGAAGACATCATGATCCCCGCGTCGGGGGACCATCCACTGTGGCGGGCTGGCGCGCTCGTCGTGCTCGGGCGGTCGCGCTTCCAGGCCGGCGACCTACGGGGTGCGGCCGATGATCTCGAAGCGGCGTACATCCTCGCCTCGTCGTCGCGCGGTGGCCGCGCGGGGCGTGTGGCGGCCGACGCGGCGGTGTTGCTCGGGCGCATCGACGAGGCCCGTGGCAAGCTCAACGCGGCGGTGAAGCGCTACGAGGCGGTTATTGCCGCCCCGGGTCTGACGCTCGGCCCGCGGCTCGGCGCCGAGGTCGGGCTCGCACGGGTGGCGCTGGTGCAGCTCGATCTGGCGCAGGCCGGTAAGCGGCTCGAAGCCGTCAGGACGGCTCTCGATGAGGCGCGCGCGGCCACGCCTGACGATGCCCTGGCGGCCAATGCCAGCGCGGTCGACCCGGTCCGGGTGGTGTGCGAGGGTGATCTCGCGCGCGCGACCCTACACCTCCTGGAAGGCCGCCCCGACGAGGCACGGGCGCTGCTCGACCAGCTCGATAAGACGCTCGGCGGGCTCGATCTGCGTTGGCCGATGGCGCTCATCGGGGCGACGCGGGCGCGCCACGCCCTCCTCAGGAAGGACGAGTCGGGCGCGCGCCGCTGGCTCCAGCAGTACACGATGCGCGGCGAGTCGAACCAGGCACCCCGCAACCCGAACGCCGCCTTCGAAGAGGTCACCCAGGCGCTGACGCAGGCGGCGTTGCACCAGCCCAAGCCGGCCTTGAAGGCCGCGCAGGACGCGCTCGGCTTCGCCGAGGCGAGCGGCCATAAGCAGCTCCAGGTCGAAGCGCAGGTCGCGATGGCCCTGGCACACTATGGGGCAGGCGCGCGCGAGGAAGCGCGCTCGGCGCTCATCGCGGCGACCGAAGGGGCCAAGGCCATGGGCGGCGCGCTGCTGCCGCTGCTCGTGCGCGGGCTCGACGCGGCGGCTGCCGAGCTCGGGGTTGCGTCGGACGAGCTGACGCGCGCCGCGTCCTTCATCCCGGCCCTGGCGCCGCAGCAGCGCGAGCGTTCTGATCGGCCGGTGTCGCGCCCGAGCAATGCGTCGGGACCGATCGAGACGAGCAAGGTCGCTCCCGAAGCGGTGCCGACGAGCATGGCGGGCGACTTGGCGCGTGAGGAAGTCGCGGCCGACGATGCGCCCGACGCGACTGCCAGCGAGCCGGCCCCGGCCCTGGGCGGCGCGGGTGAGGGCGCGTCGCCAGGCTGACATCCGGTCCTCGCTGTGTCACAAGATCGCATGAGCAACGCGGCTGTTCTCGAGCGCTACCTTGCGTCCACCGACGAAGACCTGCGCGTCTTCATCGACCCCGTCCACATGAGCTATCTGCCCGTCTATCTCGGCCGCGCCGATGCACGCCATGCGCTCGGGGTGGCCAACGATCCGACGGCGTTCGCGACCGGGATCCTGCCGACTTCTGTGCTGCGCGAGCTGTGGCTTGCGGCGCAGGTCTATGCGGCACACGGCACGGTGTTCCTCGCGAAGTGGCCGCACACGGCGGTGCGCCGGCGGCGGCTGGAGCCGTTCGAGGTGGCGCTGCTGGCGGGTGATCGCGACGTCCTGAAGGCCGTCGTCAAGGCCTTCGGCATCGACCCGATGACGCTCTTCGCGGGCATCGAGCCCGACGACGTGACGGCCGAGGTGAAGGCCGTGACCTCGTACTTCCAGACCGAGCACGTATCGGACCCGGTCGAGCTCGCTGGCACGCTGGCGATCTTCTACTGGTTGATGCTCGCGAGCCTCGCCAACGAGGACACCGAGGGCTTCGAGGCCGCGCGGCGACGGGCGTTGCGCCTGGTCGACGATCAGGGACACCTCGTGGGCGGCATCGCGCAGGGTGGCATCGCGCGCATCAAGGCGGTGCACGACGCGCTCGCGGCCCTGCGCCCGGCACGCCCGGCGGCCTTCGCGCTGGCGGTCGTAAGGCATCGTGCGCTGCACGACCTCGAGCTCAGGAAGACGCATGCGAACGACGCCGAGGCGCGGGCGCAGGCTCGGGGGGCGCTCGACCGGACAGCATTGGCGCTGCTCGTCATCGGCAAGGCATTTGGTCTCGAGCTCGGGCAGGCGATGAAGGATGCGGGCGCGGATCCGGTAACGCTCGCCTACGCGGTGGTGCTGGGACACGCCCCGGCAGCCTGAGCAGCTCAACGTTGCTTGCCTATGGCATAGCGGTCGGGCATATCCGCGCGCGTGAAAGTCATATCCCTTGATCGCGACGTGCCCGAGACCTGGCTCATCGGGCCGGCCGTGGACGCCGTCAGGAAAGGCGGGCTCATCATGTTCCCGACCGACTCGGTGTACGCGCTCGGCTGCGACCCGTTCGATCGGAAGGCGGTCGACAAGCTCTACACCGCCAAGGGCATGACCGAGAACCATCGTTGCTCGGTGATCTGCGGGGATCTCAAGCAGGTCGCGTCGGTCGCGCGCGCGGTGTCCGATAACGCGTTCCACTTCATGCGCCGGCACTTCCCCGGGCCCTACACGGTGCTGCTGAAGGCGTCGCGCGACCTCCCGAAGGAGGCGACCGGCAAGCGCAAGCAGATCGGCGTGCGTATGCCCGATCATCTGGTGCCGCTGACGCTCGTCGAAGAGTTCGGGCGACCGCTGCTCGTGACGTCGGTGCCCGCCTGGTTGGCGGGTGAAGAGGTCGATCCGGTGTCGCTCGCCGAGAGCCTGAGTGTGCGCCCGGCGATCGTCATCGATCAAGGACCGCAGGTCGCCGACCCGTCGACGGTCATCGACTTCTCGGTCGACCCGCCAGAGCTCATCCGCCTCGGCAAGGGTCCCGTCGACTGGATCGAATGAGGACCTGATGACGCTGCGGGGCCAAGCGACGGGACCGCCAGCGCGGAGAAAGTCGACGCACCCAAGAGGCGGAGGGTGTGAGTCAGCACCAGAGCGGGAGCACGGCCAGAGCGATTCCAAACGATTGTGGTCGGTGAGCGGCGGGCGCGCCGTCGCTTGACGGTCCCGCAGTCCGGGGCGATCGTGGCGGCGTTCTCACTGCGGCGACTCGGGCGATGGGCCATCGTGGCCCGCCAGCCGTTCGCCGCTCCATGGTTGCCAGGAGGTTGTCGATGGGATCGGTGGTAAGCGCGGACGACGCCCGGGAGGCGCAGATCGAGGATGGGACGAAGGCGCTCGCCAATGCGCGAGCACGCGGCGGTCAGGTGCAGATCGACGCCGAGACGAAGCTAGCGCCGGTGCTGGCGCTCGTCGCGGCGACCGAAGAGGAGGCGAGCGCGCTGGCGCAAAAGGCGATCGAGGCGCGTGCCCGGCGTGGCGTCGCCAACGACGCCGCTGACGCTGTGGTGGTCGAGGCGCTCGACGACATGTTCGAGGCCGGCGGTCGCACGCGCAACGATCCTATCATGGCGGTGGCGGCCCCCGGCGGGGCGACGCCGATCACCGCGGCGGCGCTCGAGTCCCAGCCGGTGCGGATGAAGCTCGTCGCCAAGGTGCTGGCCCGGCTGGCGCATCCAAAGATCGCGCCCGAGCTCCTGCAGGCAGCATCGGCCCGCATCGCACAGGCGGCAGACCCTCTGGCCAAGGTCGTGCGCGAGACGGCTGACGCGATCATCGAGGCCGAGATGGCCGACCAGGTGCTGACGGCGCTGGCGCGTCTGGTCCGTAACGAGCTTATGGGGCTCAAGCGCATGTGGATCGGCCGCGGCATGAAGGACTCGGAGATCCACGAGATCATCCCCGATCGACCCGATCGACCCGATCGACCCGAGCAGCCCCCGAAGAAGAAAGACGACTGAGGAGCCTCGACGGGCACCTCGGAGCGCTCCGGTTTGACGAAGAGAGCGTCGACGGGCACCTCGGAGCGCTCCCTTTGACCAAACAAGTGTCGATGGCCGAGCCGGTGCACTCCGGTTCGAAGAAACAAGCGTCGATGAGCGAGCCGGTACGCTCCGGTTCGACGAACAAAGCGTCGTCCGGCGCCTAGCAGTGCTCCGGTTCGACGCTCGACCTCTCTTTGAGAGCTGTGAGAGCTGTGAGAGCTGTCGCTCAAGGTGACGAGGAAGGCGAGGGTGAGTCCCAAGACCGCGAAGGTTGTCGGGCTGGAGCGTGCCTGTAGAAGGCATCCATGGAGTTTGAGGTCTATCGGCAGGCATGGGCGCGGCGCTGGGCCGAGGAAGGCCTGCGCGATGCCGAGTGCGGTGCGCATGCGGCGGCGCTCTTGCCAGCGCTCGTGTCGCTGCTCGTCGACCGGTTCCAGGCCACGGGCGTCGTGCTCATCGGCTCGCTGGCGCGCGATGATTTCCGCAGCGACTCCGACATCGACCTGGTCGTCGCAGGTATCCCCGCGGCGCTCCTCTTAAAGCGGGAGCGGCACTCGACCGCAGCGCGGCTCGACAGGTCGATCTCGTTGCCTGGGAGTCCGCGACCGACGAGATGAAGGCGGTCGTTCGACGTGAGGGCAGGGTGCTACATGGCCAGCTCGATGCATTCACGGCGTTTCTCGCCTCCGTCGCGCGCTGACGCAGACGGCCTTGGCCATGGCAGCCCAAGGCGATACTCAGGTCGCTGTGTTCAACCGCCGATGAGCCCGCGCAGGTGGGCGGCGGCCGCCTCGGGGGCGGTTGGGTTGATGACGAGGTCGGTGCCGAGCTCGAAGCCGCCAAGGGGAAGCAGGCGCGGAATGAGCTCGATACGCCAATGCCAGAGCTGGTCGAGCTGCTCGAGGCCGTGCCGGCCGCGGGCAAAGCTCTGGGTGCTGGGCGACAGCGACAGGCACAGGTTCATGTCGGCGCCCCGCAGGGCCTTGTCGAGGACGCGCAGCACGCGTGCGAGGAGCTCGGCCAGGGCCAAGGCTTGTACCTCGTCGAGCAGGCCGAAATAGGGGCTGTGGCGGCGTGACGCGAGCTCGACGGCAAACGGATAGCGACTGGCGTAGGGGCACCACGCGACGAAGTCGCCCTCGTCGTCAATAACGCGCTCGCTGTGTTCGACCTCGAAGCTGACGATGTCGCAGACAAGGCAGCGCTCTTTGTCGTGCCAGTGCGTCTTGGCCGCTTCGATCTGACGCAACAGACGCGGCGGCAAGACCGGAGTCGCGACGATCTGGCTGTGCGCGTGCACGAGCGTGGCACCGGCACTCGGGCCGTCGTTTTTGAAGACCTCGACGTGCTGGAAGCGACGGTCGCGCGTGAGGTCGATGACGCGGTCGCGCCAGGTGAGGAGGATTGCCGCGAGTTGTGCCGGTGCCAGGTCGCGGAAGCGGCGGTCGTGGTGCAGCGTCTCGACCACGACCTCGTGCGCGCCGACCCCGTTGACGCTGTCATAGGGGCCGACCTGGCGACGCTCGCTCGGGGCCTCGACCGCGAGCACCGGGAAGCGATTGGCCAGCACCAGCACCGCGTCGTCCGGGGTCTTGCGCTCGGCGATGCGCGTCGCCGGGCCCTTGCCGTCGATCACGAGGCAGAACGGGCAGGGCTCCTTGCGGGCGGAGGCACGATGCTCAGGAGGGCTGAAGTCGGTCGGGCGGCGACCGCGTTCGGTCGCGATCAACGCCCAGGTGCGGTCCAACGGGTCCCAGCGCAGCTCCGACATGGCTCAGACCCCCACGTTGAGCGCCGAGTCGAGCGCCGAGAGCAGCTCCAGCTCGAGCTCGCCCATGCCTGGGAAGCGCTCGAGTGCCTCACCCGAGCCGGCAATGAGCGTGATGTTGCCGCGCACGCGCGCCGGCAGCGAGGTCACCCCGAGCGCGGCGAGCGGCACCCGCACCTCGAGCACTTCATCGCAGACGGCCGTGATACCAGCCCCGTCCGGGGGCCCCGCCAAGGAGGGCGAAGCCGGGACTGCGGGCCACAAAACCAGCCTCCGCGGCGCCTCTGCGCACTCGACGGTGAGCTCGATGCGCGTATCGGCGAGCGCGCTACTGCCGCGGTCGCGGGTGTCGAGCCGGAGGTAGAGCGCCTCGTCGTCGTTGGCGTAGAGGACGCGCTGCACCAGGCTCTCGGCGCGATGGATGGCACCGAAGCTCTGCTGGATCTCGCCCGCGCCGAGCCACTTGAAGTACCAGCCCGAGCTGCCATCGAGGGTCACCTCGAGCTGGATCACCGGGCGCTTGGTGCGTTGCGTCGAGCCTTGGGGCTTGCCGGCCAGTGCCAGCGCATAGACGCTTTTCTGGAGGGCGTCGGGCACAGGCTTGCCGACGCCCAGGTAGATCGCCTTGAGATGCGCCCGAAAGAGCGCGTCGAAGTCGCCATCGAACGCGGTCGTGTGGCCCTCGCCAAACCACCACCACCAGTCCGACGCCTCGGCGCGCATGACCAGCTCGGCCAGGCCCGGGTCGGACGCAAGCAGCTCGTTCATCGGGCGCTGCACCGCATGGCGGGCGGCCGTGAGCAGATCCCAGGCCTTGTTCTTCACCGGGTCGCCAAGCCAGGTGCGGAACGTGCCATCGATCCATGACCCAGTGCCGAGCCCGGGCAGGGGGCGGGCGGGTACCGCGGCAACGGCCTCGCTGAGCGTCGCCAGGCGCAACCCCGGCGTCTCCGCGATGGCGGCGAGGAGCCCCGGCAGGAACGCGGTGATGCCGCCCGGATAGTGCTCCCAGCAGTTCTCGCCATCGAGCGCGATGGTCACGACCGCGTCGCCTTCGGACTCGGTAGCGCGTCGGATGGCGACCAGGCTCTGCACGAAGTCGGCGTAGGCGCGCGGGTAGGACCAGCTCGAGTAGACAAAGCCTATCTTGTCGGAGAGGCCATGGTCGCGGAAGAGCAGCGACACGCCATCGAGTGACCAGGGATGGAACTTGTCGGTCGGCTTGGTCGGGCGGCCTGAAGGCGACAGGGTCTTCCACAGGATCGCCTCGTCGCTCACGAGCCAGCTCAGGCCGGCGGCGCGCACGAGCGGCAGGATCTCGGCGCTGACGGAGCCTTCCGAGGGCCACATGCCGGCCGGTGGTGCACCGAAGCGGCGTGCGTGCGCGCCCGTCGCGAGGCGGATCTGAGCGTCGGCGTCGGCGCGCCAGCGAAAGCGGCTGGCGGGCAGCGGGCTCGACGGGTCGGCGGCGCGCGCGAGATCGGTGTCGCACAGGAGCGGCAGGATCGGATGGTAGTACGGGCTCGCCGAGAGCTCGACGAGGCCTCTGTCGGCCAGCGCCTTCCAGCGCGGGATGATGGTCGCGACGGTCTGCCGTTGCACTTCGAGCAGCGGGGACTTGTCGCCTTCGGTGAAGTCGCGACCGCGCGCCAGGAGGGCCTGCACCGTCGGGTGCTTGCGCGCCGTGACGCCGGTCCAGCCGAGGTTGAACCAGACCTGCAGATCGCGCAGCTCGGCCACCTCCAGCGTGCGACCTTCGCGCACCTTGTCGCGCAGCTCTTTGTAGCGCGGGTAGGGCTCGAGCATCGTCTTTGGGGCGAGCGAGAAGAAGTGCTCGCGGATCATCTGGATCTCGCTCGCGCTGAGTTCGGCGGCGGGGCGCTCGGTGAGGCGCCAGAAACGCTCGCGCCGGCCGTAATCGGGCGACTGCATCGCCTCGAACTGGTCCAACAGGCCCGGCACCCAGTTGACGGTCGTGCGCGCGGTCTCGGGCGGCAGCATCTCGAGCGCCGTCGCCATGTCGCTGTAGTCCTTGACCCCGTGCAGGCGCACCCAGGGCAGGAGCACGTCGCCGGTCACCGGGTCGCGGTAGGAGGGCTGGTGCATGTGCCACAAGAAGGCGACGTGCAGCACCTCAACCTCCGATTTGAAAGACGGTCAGGCCGAGCTGGCGCCCGTCGCCGCCGAGCACTTCGCAGCTCCAGAGGCCGGTCCAGTGCGGTTGCGTACGCTGCTTGGACCAGGTGCGCCATTTCGGGCTATTGCCGACCTCGAGCTCGACGCGCGAGACGAGGCGGCTGCCGCGGCGCCAGACATGGGTGACCGTCGCATCCGCCTCGGGGTTCTCGAAGACGCTGTAACAATAAAGAATTTCCGGAGGCGTCGGGTAGTGCGTCTTGACGTCGGTCGGGAGCTTGTCTTCGAGCGCGGTGCCGACGACCAGCTCGACCAGCTTCAGGCCGCCGGCCGAGGGCCAGATCCGGGTGCCCAGCTCGGACCAGGGATCGCCCGGCTTCAGGCCATCGCTGCCGGGCTGGGGTGGGGTGGCGGGGCCGCTCGGGTCGCCGGGGTCGGCCGGGTCGCCCGCGCCTGCGCTGTCGACCGCGTCGGGACGGCGCTCACGCCGCGCATCGGCCGCCAGCTCGGCCTTGATGGCCGGGGCCAGCTCCTGCCGTAGCTCGGCCACGACCGCTGCGCGCAGCTCGCTCCGCAGCGTCTTGTTCACCTCGGCGCGGAGCGCTGCGAGCTCGTCCGGGCCAAGCCTCGCGGCCGCGCCGTTGGCGACCGCCAGCGAGGGTTGGCCGACCGTTCCGCCCGAGCTGTTGTCGTTGTCGCGGTCGCAGCTCGACAGCGCGCCGAACCCGACGAACAAGAGCGGCATGCTGCTGCGTGGCAGCCCGGCCGCGAAGCTCGCAACGCGACTGCCAAGGCGCAGCCGACGCCGGGTCGCGCGCGCGAGGGCGGTCGTCAGGCGAAGGGCGCGTGAGGGCCATCGCACCGATGGCGAAGCCTGAACGGGAGGTCTTCGCAGCTCGAGGCCGGAGGCCGGGTCATACATACCGACGGAGCCTACATCAGAGGGCCGCTTTTTTCGACACGCTCGTGTGCTCGACATACGGTGCCCACTGACCCTGCCGCGGCCCTCGTGCAAGCGAGGCCGAACCGCTGGCCGCGATGACGGAGAGAACATGGACACGCGCAACATCTGCCCGGCATGCAACGCGCTCTATGATCGATCGATCTTCGTCTGTGTGCGCTGTGGCACGGGGCTGCTCGAGATCCCCGATGCGCCGCTCTTGTCGGGTACGACCCTCGACATGCGCTACGACATCGAAGGCGTCGTCGGCACGGGCGGCATGGGCACGGTCTACAAGGCGCGCCAGCGCGGCATGGAGCGCGAGGTCGCCATCAAGGTGCTGCACCCGCGCTTCGCCCACGAGCCGCGCGCGGTGAAGCGCTTCTTCCGCGAGGCGCAGGCCGCGAGCCGGCTCATCCATCCGCACATCGTCACGGTCTACGACTTCGGGCGCGCGTCGGAGGGCCACCTCTATATGGTGATGGAGCTGCTCGAGGGCTTCACGCTGGGTGACCTCGTGCACTATCGCGCACCGCTACCGGCCGCGCTGGCGCTGGCGATCCTCAACCAGATCTGCGAGGCCCTCGAAGAGGCGCACAAGCAGCGGCTCGTGCATCGGGACTTGAAGCCCGACAACATCCTCCTGACGTCGACCGAAGAGGGCCTCTGGGCGAAGGTGCTCGACTTCGGGATCGCGCGCAGCGTGCGCGAGCCGGCCGAAGGGGGTGGCCTCGAGCGCCATCACTCGACCGTGGAAATCGCGGGCACGCCGGCCTACATGAGCCCTGAGCAGATCCTCGGCAAGGAGCCTGATCCGCGTAGCGACCTCTATTCGCTGGGCATCATCTTGTTCGAGATGTTGACGCGCCAGCGGCCGTTCGACGACGAGAGCTCGGTGACGTTGTGCATGAAGCAGCTCAACGAGGAGGCGCCGCGCATCAACAGCGTCAAGGCCGACCCGCCGGTGCCGAGCGTGTCGGAGCCCCTCGAGCGGCTCGTGAAGGCGCTCCTCGAGAAGCGCCCCGAGGCACGTCCGCAGCGGGCGAGCGACGTGCGCATGCTGATCGGCAAGTGCCCCGAATCGTCGTTTCCGTACAGCGTGCCCGACGTCGCGGCGCTCGACGCGGTCGGTCCTGCGGCCGCCACCCGCGCCCTGTCGGTGAAGACGACCCGGGCCGAAGCGATCCCTTACGCGGACAAGACGGTCGACCTCGCGCCGCTCGGGCAGACGAGCCTGACGGCTGTGCTCGACCGCGCCGGCCAGGCCGCAAGCAATGCCTCCAGCAATGCCCTCGGCAATGCACAGTCCGGTCATGCGAATGGCGCCGGCACCAGCGTCGCGGGGCCGGGCCTCGGTCGTGCGACCGGCAGCCACAGCCACTCGCTGCGGGCCAACGCGAAGGCCGGTGTCGCCGAGGCGACCAGCGTGCTCGGCGCGTCGGTGTATGCCGCCCGGCGTCCCGGAGTCGGGGCGGCCGATGCGGCGCAAACTGCCGCGAAGGCAAGCGAGAAGAAGGTGCGGCAGGCGCCGCCGGTAGGCGCCGTGGCGCAGATCGTGGCCGAGCATCCGGGGGCGCTGGCGACGGGCGAGCTCGCGCGCTGGCTGACGGCCCGTGAGGCCGAAGGCTGGGAGACGCAGCGCGAAGAGCGACGCGTGTTGGTCAAGGTGCCGGGCGCCGACCCGGGCGAAGCGATGCGCCTTGGCGCACGGGAGCTCGCGGCGCTACAGGACCGCGCACTGGCCCAGAACCTCGGGCTCCGCATCGGGCTCGCGGCCCTCGACGATGGCCAGGCGGCGGGGTTGACCGCGGCGATCGATCTTGCGCGCCGGCTCGCGGTCGCGACGACCCATGGTCAGGTCGCGGTGGTGTCGGCATCGGCTGGACGGGTCGGGATCGGCGTGCGGCCGCAGACGACGATCTTCATGCCGAACGGGCAGGCCCAGGAGTGCGCGGTGATCCGCCGCGACGCGCGTGACGCGGCCGGGCGTGGCAACGCCAGTGTGGTAGACGGCTGGCAGGGTGCCAACGGAGGGCACGACGCTGACGCCGACGATGCCGGGCTCCTCTGGGGGCGCGGCCTGCAGCTGCGGCGGCTCGGCCAGGTCGGCGACGAAGCGCTGCGCCAGGGGCCGACCGCGGCGCTCATCCAAGGTGCCCGCGGCATGGGCAAGACGTCGCTGGTCAACGCGTTTCTCACGGGGCGCAGCTCGGTCCGGATCCGCGTCTCGCCGGTCGCGGCGGCATGGCCGGGGCATGCGTTGGCACAGCTCCTCGGGGCCGCCTTCGGGCTGCCGCCGCTGCGTGGCCGCGCCGCCGATCTCGATCGGCTGGTCGGTTGTGATCTCAGCGATCGCGACCGCGAGCTGCTCGAGCTGGTGCTGCTCGACCGCGCGGTGGTCGAGCCGCCGCGGGCGCGCGCGTTGGCGCGGCTGATGTATGACGCGCTCGTACGCAGGGCCGCGGACGAGCCGCTGGTCGTGGCGATCGACGACGCGCACTTCCTGGATCGGGTGAGCCGCGAGGTGCTGGTGCAGGTCGTGAAGCTCGCGCAGGCGGCGGCGCGCACCTGGTGCTTCGTCGCGACCGCGCGCTGGGTGAAGCCCGAGACGTTCCTCGTCGACGCGGCGCGGGTGGACCTCAGGCCGCTTGGCCTGCGCGCGATGAATCAGTTCGCCGAGGCGCTCAAGATTGCGCCACGGCAGCGCCATGGGCTGCTCGCGGCGGCGCAGGGCAATCCGCTGGCGCTGCATCTGTTGGTGCGCACGACCGGTGGGCAGGAGCCGCCGCCGCAGGTCCACCAGCTCGGCGAGGGGCTCCTGCCCTGGCTCCTGACCGGGCTCCTGCGGGGTGCCGATCCGCGGGACGCGGACCGCGCGTGGCTGGCGGCGACGCTCGGGGAGGGCGCGACGTTGGAGGAGCCGCTCGTGCAGGCGGCGCGCATCTATCTCGAGAAGGAACTCCCGAAGGATCTCGCGGCCTGGCTGCAGGATCGGCTGACGCGTGAAGGGCCGCTGCCCGAAGCGCTCGGGCATGCCTTCCGCGACACGACCGTGGCCGACGCCGGGCGACGGGCCCAGCGCAGTGAACGGCTCGGGCTGTTCCGGCTGGCGGCGCTCGAACTCGAGACGGCGCTGCCGTATGCGACGCCGGGCGAGCGCGGCAAGCACGAGCTCGAGGTCGCGAACCTGAGGGCCAAGGCGGGCGACATCAAGGGCGCGGTCGACTCGTTCCAGGCGTCGGCGCGGGCCGGAGGCGAGCGGCGGCCAACGGCTCTCCTCAGGTTCGCGCGCACGTTGCTCGATCTCGGTGAGAAGGAGCGGGCGGCCGATGCGCTCGACCTGGCGCAGGGCGCGCTCGAGCAGCGGGCGAGCGAGCGCGGTGATGGCAGAAATGGTGCCATCGCCGAAGGGCACGTGCGCACGATGGGCGAGTGGCTGGTATTGCGCGCGAAGTCGACGCTGCAGCGGGGTGACCTGACGGGTGCCGCGGTGGCGCTGCAGCGGGCGCGCGACCTGGCCGATCAGGTCGCACGCAGCGATGCGCGTACGTCGCGCGGGCTGCAGGCCTTGGTCCAGGAGGCGCGCGCCGAGCTGGCGCTGGCGACAGGCGACCGCGAGGCGGCGCGCACGAACTTCCGGCAGGCACGCGATGCGTTCCGGGACCTCGGGCAGCACGGCGACGCGCTGCGTTGCCTCATCGCGCTCGGCGAAGTCGAGCTGCAGATGCGCGATCTGCGACGCGCGGCCGACACGTTCCGCGCGGCATCGCGCCTCGCGGCGACGGCTGGGCTCGTGCGTGAGGAGATATTGGCCGAGGTCGGCCTTGGCGAGACCGAGATCGCCCTGGGCGAGCTCGACGAGGGCGGGCAGCGTCTGCGGGCCGCGTTCCGGCGGGTCGCGGCCGAGGACGAAGAAGGTGCGCTCGGGGCGCGGGCGGCGCTCGGCATGGCGCACGCGATGCTGGCGCGGCGGCTGTTCGCGGACGTCTTCCGCTACACCGAGCGCGCGCGCGGGCTCTCGAAGAACGCGGCGATCGCTGCGCGCGCGGGGCTGGTCGAGGCACAGGCGTACCTCGGACAGGAGCAGCCGCGAAAGGCGAACAACGCGTTGCAGGTCGCGTTCGAGGCGGCCCGGGCGGCAAGCGATGCGCTGCTGGTCGAGCGCGTGCGGCAGATGCGCGCGGACCTCGAGCGGCAGGCGCCGACCGAAGCGGTGGCCTGAGCCCCGCGACAATCGCTCTGGGAGGCGCGGGCCCTAGCGGAACCTCCTCGTCAATGTCGCGCGCGATGACCTCGAACGCGGTTTCGATGGCGGTGAAGTAGTGGTGGAGATCGACGGCGACGAGCACGACGTCACGGCGGTCGATGGTGCCTCCTACGCCTGCGTCGCCAAGACGAGCGCTCACGGCATCGACTTCCTCGACGAGCGCGGGAAGGGCCCGTCGCTCGCGCGCGAGTTCCGCGATGAGCTGTGATGGACGGGCTGCGAGGCCACTCATCGGAGCCTCAGGCCTTCACGGCGAATCCGGTCCGCGAACGCGGTCGGGAGGGATGCGAGTCGGAGCACATCGACGACACGCCGTGAGGCCGCGTTCGAGCTCCTCGCGAAGCCGATCGGTGGCTTGGGGCGAGAGACCTTCGACGCCGAGCTGATATCATTCGCCCGGGGCGCGGCGCATGGACGCCGCATGCACAGGTTCATCGGCTCCCTCGTCCTCTATTCGTCGCCCACGCGTCATCGTGTGCGTCCTCGTGCCGCGCGTTCGCTCGCGTGGCTCGACGCGTATCCAAACGCTGTTGCGCGAGTTGGTCGCAGCGAAGGCCCGTGGCGCGGACGTACCGTTGATCCTGACCCGGTAGCCGCGCTCGGGATACTCGTTGCGGAGCCGGCTCCTGAGTTCGCTGACGATCTGTCCGCAGACGTCTAAGAACGGCTCATCCAGCTCGTCGAGCGCGTCCTCGATGTTGCCGGCGGCGTAGTCCACGGCCTCGTCGACCTCCTCGTCGAGGATCTCGTCGTCGATGAGGGTGCCATCGCGCGTCTGCACCGGCGCCCCGACCACGACGCCGCACCGGTACTCAGTGTCGGTCTCGTCATGCTCGATCTCCACGTCGTAGCGACGCTCCTGGTTGCCTCCGTCGCCAGCTCTGGGCGGGTGGCAGGTGCTCCAGTCGCCACGTGGCTCGACGTCCGTCGGTCACGAGTCGTGGCCTGCGAGGGCCACGGAACCGATTGAGGCCGTCCCCGAGGAGGCGTCGTTGGAACCGCTTCTTGTCGCGGTCGTCCTGCCAGGTCCAGAAGTACCTCGGCGGCACCGGGTGTGATCGCGGTTGAGGGGACAGCCCTGGGAGTTGGTGCGGCCTTTGGCAGCCGATGCGGCGCGGAAGGGTTGCGATGGCAGCGCCTCATGGGCGCCGCCACTTCATCAAGTTCTTCGGCGCTCTGGCAGTCTGGATCCATCCGCCGAAGACCCACCCTGGGGCGGCTCCGCGCGCGCTATCGCCCCGCACCGGCCGTTGCCCCATCAGCCACGGACATCTGTCCCGAGAAAATCGCCCTCACGCCCAAGAAATATCTGGACAGCTTTTCGCCCCAACTCGCCCCGCGACCGTCGTTCGACTCCAGAATCAACGCAGTCAGCCGCCTCCGTGCAGCCAACGCGTTCGATCAATGGCCTCCTCTTCTCGAATCAAAAATCCCCGCTAAATGCCTCCATGCCGCCTCGCCGCGCCTGCCATAACCCTCATGCTATAACCACTTCATGCAGTTCACGGCCCTCACCATTACCGCTCTGGACCACCACGACAATCGCATAGCAACTCTGGGTCGCGGCCTCGGGGCCTTGC
>Ga0105049_10003437_pt1 | contig 18710 bp, 16 predicted proteins | sample MAT06_FD_78087 | JGI IMG/M metagenome (GOLD analysis project Ga0105049, IMG submission 78087) | Freshwater microbial communities from Lake Fryxell liftoff mats and glacier meltwater in Antarctica - MAT-06 | ecosystem: Environmental > Aquatic > Freshwater > Ice > Liftoff microbial mat | place...
AATTTTTTGAATACGGTTGTCATAAAAAAGAATGTCGGACAGTGAACTTTGTCCTTCATTTACAATTGTAATATTTTTTATTAGATATTTGTAAGTCATATTTGTAAGTAATTTTTGCAGGTCATATTTATGAGTAATTTTCTAAGTCATATTTGTAAGTAATTTTTGTAAGTAATTTTTAAAAGTAATCTTTAAAAGTCATATTTATCCGGGCTTGTCTATTTGGGCGGGCTCAGCTACCATAGCCTCTGACAGGATTGTAAAGGGGAATTTTAAACATTGCCCGCAACAAAATAGCTGCGTCGCTTAGCGCCTCCTGAACCTAAGGCCAGGCGATGACTAAGACCTGCTCCGGCAGTGTAGTACTGTCAACAGCAACGCGGCGAAAACCAGCGGCCTTTAACTCGCGCTGCATTTCCTCTACGCTAATGCGCATGGCTGGCGGCGGTCCATGTGGGCTGGATCCACCTTGAAAATCTACAATGGCCACGCGACCACCCGGGGCCAGGCCGTTTTTCACTTCCTTGAAATAGCTTTCCCGGTTTTCAAGGTGGTGGTAGGTATTGCAGGTAAAGAACAAATCCACTTCGGCTTTAGCGAGCGAAGGGCTGTTGTACGGTACACGGCGCATTTGCAGTTGGTCGGGGCCGTAGCCAAGCCCTTTCGCGCGCTGAGTAAGAAAGTCCAAAAAACGCTGGTCTACATCGGCAGCGATCACTTTGGCGCCGGCATCCACGAAACGCACACTGAAATAACCAGTTCCCGCGCCCAGATCCATGACGGTTTTTCCCTGCAAAGGGCCGAGTTGATCAAGGATCAGGTCGGGGCACTGCCACTCATTTCGGTCGGGTGCTTCGAAGCGGTCTACCAAGTCGCGGAAACCACTTTCGTTCATGTAGTCGTTGGCGGTCAGACTTTTGGTGGACTCTGTCGAGTTGGCATCTGGCTGTTGACAACTCACCCCTGCCAACGCCAAGGCGAAGGGCAGCAGAATTTTAAGACCAACGAAACGAAATGAAACTGTAGCAGCGATCATTCTTTGGAAAATCATACCGGAGCAGACGTGCGGCGGGAAGGGCGAAGCCAGCCTGAATAGAGCTCAAATAGCAGCAAAAACCAGACCACAATAACTGGTATGGCTTTGACGGCGTAAGGTTTCAAGAAATTTTCCCGCATGGCCGGTGGGTAAATATCGGTCGGTGAAAGCGAACTGAGGGCAAGAACAGCAATTAATGCCCCAATCCTGACGGGCGAAGGGTGCCGCCCCTCGAGCAGCGGCAGCCCAAACCAAAGGGCTACTCCGCAAATGGCGACGATGTACGTGGGCGATTCGGCCATGTGGTTGAAGAGAACCAGCGCGAGCAGGCCCAGGGCCAACACCGCCACTTTGAAAGAACGATGCTGCCAATCGCGGTACCGAAACAACACGGGAAGGGCCATGACCAAGGCGGCTAGCAGAGTAAAAGGACCGTTGGGAGGAGTCCAGCCGCTGAATGCGCGAATGACGCCGGCAAACGACAAACCCACTTCGACCTGACGCTCTGCGCTCATTTGCCCCCACCAACTTTGGTACTGCGCAGCAAGCGAGGCAGGCGAAACGGACAACAGTGGCAAGGCTGCTAAAAAGGCCAACCAGAAGAGGGTATACCCCGCCAGCCTTACCCGTGCCGGGTAAAAGAGGAAAAAGGCAACAGCGGCAATACCGTAGACCTTCAGAAACAGCCCTGCTGCAGCAAAAGCGGCGGCCCAAAACCACTGCCGATGCTCCAGCGCGATCCAGGTGCCCATGACGCCGGCAGCCAGGAGCGCATTGCACTGGCTGTTTTGAAGGTTGGTCATTAACTCGATGGGCAGAATCCAGGCCAAGGCTGCGCGCTGACCTGTGGCAAAAACGGGGAGCCGCTGCCAGGCCAACAGCAGCACCAGGGCGTTGAGCAGGTTCCAGAACAGCAAGCCCGCCCAAACCGGCAAAAGGGCAATCGGGCCAAAGAGCCAAGCGAAAGTAGGGCTGTACTTAAACAGGTCGTATTGCTCTTCCGGCCAGGCCTGGTAAAGGTTCTGACCGGCCAACAAGTGCGCCGGTGACCGCGCAAAAATGACGAAATTGTTGTAGTGCGTGTACAGCGTTTCGCCCCCGCCTTCAAAGGTTTTGCTGCCGAGCATTAGCCCTTGCACCGAGGCCACGGCCGCCAGCAAGCCGACGAAAAGGTACAACGCCCAAAAAGACCTCAACCGACTCATGCCAGGGCTAGCTGGCCACCAGCAAGGGAAATCCGCCTTCGCGGTAACGCTCTAACTCGCCAGCAGTGCGGACCGTGACTTCCCACTGCCCCAAATAGTCCGGGTTGAGTACCCGGGCTCCGCTGTTGCGCACCCGATATTCGCCGGGGGTGGCGCTGCGGATGATCTGCGGATCGGCAGGGAGGCGAAACAACGAGCCGTCCTGTTGCCGCAGCAACAGAAACCCGTCTTCCGTAAGGCTCTCCACCGTACCAGAGGTCTGGTGCTGGTCAAGCAAGTTGCCGGAACCGTCCACAAAGGTCAAGGCGACAAAAAAACTTTTGCCGGGCAATTCACTGCGCAGAGGGTCCAATAGTGTCGTTTTCATGTTGATGTCTAACCTTAGCCGGAGAGGCAAGTTCACGCTTAAAGTTCAATCCCACCAGTTTATTGTGGCACAATTTATCCACCGTTTGTAGTTTTCGGGCGGGATCGCGCGGCCTGCCTATCTTTGTAGCCTGCTCATGACACACCGACTTTTGTTTTTTTTAATGTTTGCGGCAGCGCTCAGGGGCCCTTCCCTCGCGCAATCGGGCACTTTTAAAAAGGCGGAGATCCTCTTTGAGGGCATGGCGTTCCAGGAGGCTATTCCCCTCTACCAAGAGTTGACCAAGGGGCCGAATGGCATGGAGGCGAGTTTGCGGCTTGCGGAATGCTATCGGCTGACCAACCAATTGGGTAAGGCGGAGCCTTATTACGCTTCCGCGGTAGACCAGCAAGACATTTTGCCGGAGTTTGTGCTGTACTATGCTCAGGCACTGCAAGCCAATGGAAAATGTGCCGACGCCGTGAACTGGTACCGCCGCTACACCTATTTGATGCCCAATGACCCGCGGGGCGCGGAGTTGTTGCGCAGTTGCACAGACATTTCGGACCTGATTGGAACGGGGGCTGAGTACGAGTTATTGCCACTAACGGTCAATACAAGCGGCAATGAAATGAGCCCCTTCTTTTTTCAGAATGGCTTGGTTTACGCCAGTTCCAGGGCGTTGCAGGATGCCAGGCCCGAAAAAGATGCCTGGACGGGCGAGCCTTTCCTTGACCTCTACTTTGCCGAAGGCGAAAAAGACCGTTTTGGCAAGTCGAAACTGCTCAGCACCACCTTCCAAAGCCTTTACAACGACGGACCCGCCTCCTTTAACGGAACAGGCAATACCGTTTATTTCAGCCGCAACAACCTTAAATCAGGGGGGCGGCAAGCTGCTGAACACGGGGGAAGGGCCATGCAGCTCTACAAGTCGATTTCGGTTGAAGGCCAGTGGGGCCGCCCGGAAAGTCTGCCGTTCTGCGATCCGCGCTACGAATACACCCACCCGGCGGTTTCCGCCGATGGCAGCCAACTGGTTTTTGCCTCCAACCGCCCCGGGGGAATGGGCGGCATGGACCTTTGGCAAGTGCAGTTGGGCGCACAAGGCTGGAGCGAGCCAGCAAACCTGGGCGCTGGCATCAACACACAGGGCAACGACGTCTTTCCCTTCCTGCACGATGACGGCACGCTCTACTTTGCCTCGGACGGTCGCCGCGGCCTTGGTGGCTTGGATGTTTTCCAGGCTCCTCTGCGTTCTGGCAACTACCCGCTGGCCGAAAACATGCGTTCGCCCATTAATTCACCGCAGGATGACTTTGGGCTGGTCTTTGACCCCGACCGGGCACAAGGTTACTTCAGTTCAAACCGCCCCGGCGGGCAGGGCGGGGATGATCTCTACAGCCTGGCGCGCTTTCCGCTTTTTGTTGAAGGCATTTTGGTGGACAAAGGCAGTATGGCCCCGCTTCCCGAAGCGCGGGTCATCTTAAAACGCGGCGGTAGCACCATCCAGCAGGTACGCACCGACTCCGAAGGCCGCTTTGTACTGCGTATTTCATCTTTTGAAAGTTATTCGGTCACGGCCTTCCTGGAAGGCTACAACGCCATCGAAAAACCTTTGGAAACCGGCAACGACAACCCGGCCAAGATGGTCATGCCGTTGGAAAAAATGATTGACCCGTCGCGGGCACTTACCCTGGAGCTCAAAGTCATCGAGAAAAAGTCGAAAATGCCGCTGAGCGGCGCCCAACTGTATTTAGAAAGCTCGGGAAACGGCTCCGGCAGACCGCTGGAAACCGACCTGAATGGTTCGGTGACCGTGCTCATTGATAAGACCGAAGACTACGTAATCAGCGCGGACAAAGTGAGCTACTTCAACCTTTCGGAGCGAATTTCAGCCAGCATGATGACCGGCAAACAGCGGCTTACCCGCGTGCTGGAATTGGAATCGTACGAAATTGGCAAGGCCATGACCTTCCGCGACATCCGCTACGAGCACGCCCAAACCGACCTCAGCATGGAGGCCAAGATTGAACTGGAGCAATTGGCGCGGCTCATGGTCACCAATCCGAGCATGGTGGTGGAAATTGGCTCGCACACAGACGCCAACGGACGCAATTTCACCAACGACCGCGTCTCAAAAGGAAGGGCCGAAGAGGTGGTCAACTACCTGGTGAGCCAGGGGGTAACCCGGGAGCGCCTGGCCGCTGTCGGGTATGGAGAAACCAAGCTACTTAATCACTGCGCTGACGGCGTGACCTGCCCGGAAGAATTCCACCGGGAAAACCGAAGGACGGAGTGGAAAATCATTCAGTATTAACTTTGCCTTATGAAACTTACGCGTACTTCCACCCTCTTGATGGTATTCGGGCTCTCTCTGATGCCCATTTTCTCGACTGCGCAAATCTATGTGGATGTGGTGCAGGATTCAGTGCCTATGAGCAAGGGCCGATACCACGCCTACTCCCTCACATTGAGCAATGCCACGGTAGAAGATGCCGAGAGCATTCTCCGGGAAGCCTTTAAGCCGTACAAAGCCAAGGTGACGGGCAACTACAAAACCGAGGTCTTTTTTGACGATGCCAAAATCAAGGCAATGAGCGAAAACACTGTAGACATTTATGTTCGGGTTTACCAGGCCAGCACGGACGTAAAAGTGGACGCCTTTTTTGATTTGGGCGGCATTTTCCTCAACCCTCAAACACATCCTGAGCAGTCCAAATTGGCCGAGCAAATGATGCGCGACTATGCCATTCGCTACAAGCGCTTCCAGGTGCAACAAGAATTGGATCAACAAAAGAAACTGTTTGCCGAGCAAGAAAAAGAGTTGGAAAGCATGATCAAAGAAAAGGAAGGCATGGAAAAATCCATCGCATCTTCCGATCGTGGCATTGAAAAGACCCGTCAGACCATTGCTTCAAACGACATGGACCAGCAGCGCAAGCGCGCTGAAATCGAAACCCAAAAAGACGTGATCATCAAGATCAGCGATGCGGTGGGCGAAGAAAAGAAGGTGGCTGAAAAAACCTTAAAGACCCTGGAAAAGGACCTAGAGAAACTGGAGAAAGACGAAGAGAAATTACACGAAAGCATCCAGGACCAGCAAAGCAAAATCGAAGAGAACCGCCGCAACATCGAGCGCAACCTCACTGACCAGTCGAGCAAGAAACAGAACATCGAAGCGCAGAAAAGCAAAGTGTCCGAGGTGCAGTCGCGCTTGTCAGGTTATCCCACTTTCAAGTAAGTTGGGGCCAAGGAGGTAAGTTCAGGTCAAGAAGTAAGTTGGGGCCAAGACCCCCGGCTGACGTGGGTTGTTACCAGCTTTTCAGACGCGGCGCGGTGGCACTGACCGTTTCAAATTCGGCCACAATGCCGCGAAGAATGTCCGCGGCGGGCAAGATGTCGCGAATGGCACCGGCCACCTGACCGATCTCTAATTCGCCTTCGACCAAATCGCCTTCAAACATGCCTAGTTTGGCGCGCGCCCGCCCGAGCAACGCGGCCAGTTCGGCCGGGCTTGCTCCGCGTGCTTCGGCTTCCGCAACTTTTTGTTGAAAAGGATTGCGAATGAGCCTGACCGGCACCAGCGGCTTGAGGCTGAGCATAGTCCCGCCTTCGGGCGTGTCCACGATGACCTGTTTAAAGTTGGGATGGGCAGAACTTTCAACAGAAGCTGCAAAGCGAGAGCCGATTTGAACACCGTCAGCCCCTAAAACCATAGCCGCGAGCATGCTCCTTCCGCTGGCAATTCCGCCCGCTGCCAACACGGGAATGTTTACCGCTTCGCGAACCAGCGGAATTAACACCATTGACGTGGTCTCTTCGCGCCCGTTGTGACCACCGGCTTCAAAGCCCTCGCACACCACGGCATCTACTCCGGCGGCCTCTGCCTTGATGGCAAAGGCAGCCGACGGCACTACATGCACCACCTTGATGCCCGCCTGTTTTAAACCCGAGGTCCATGTTTTGGGATTGCCCGCTGACGTAAACACCACCGGCACCCCTTCGTCACGGATAATGGCCATATGTTCCTCTATGGCGGGATACAACAACGGCACGTTGACCCCAAAAGGCCTGTTCGTAGCGGCTTTGACCTGGCGAATGTGGTGGCGAAGCACCTCCGGGTACATGCTGCCGGCACCGAGCAAACCCAGACCACCGGCCTGCGACACCGCTGCGGCCAGCCGCCAGCCACTGCACCAGATCATTCCGGCCTGAACTATCGGGTAGCGAATCTTAAAAAGCGCACAGACCCGGTTTGACGAACTCGCGGGGTTGGAATTTTGCAAGTCCGGTTGCTCTTCTCCCATTCCCTCCGGCAGGCGATCGTACATAATATAATTTATGTTATGGTATTGGTCAATGCCGGATCAGCTCAGGTCAATTTCCGTATTGTCGCCAATGTTCAGGCTGTGGCGCATGCCCTTGATGATGGTATCGCTGCCGATCACCGAATTGTCCAGAACAACGCGCTCCAGTTTGGTAAAATTTCCGATGATGCTTCCCTCAACAATAGAATATATTACGGTTGTGTTCTCGCCGATGGTTACATTCGGCCCAACAATAGAATGTTCAATCCTGGCAGAATCGGCAATGGCTACCGGAGGAACAATTATGGTGTTTTTAAAACGCTCCGCTCCGGGTGAATGGTGCGTGTCTTTTTTCAGCAGGATGGCATTGGTCTCCAGCAGAATCTCCTTGCGGCCGCAGTCGTACCAATTCTGCACTTTAAACGCGGTGAATTTTACTCCGTCCCGGATGAGCTGCATGATGCCATCGGTCAGGTGATACTCGCCCTGGGTTTGCAACCCGCGCTCCAGGTGGGTTCCCAGCGCATCGTACAAGGCGGCGCTCTCCTTGATCTTGTAAAGCCCCACCAGTGCCATGTTGCTCTTGGGAATTTCCGGCTTTTCCACCACGCGGGTAAGAAAGCCGTCATCACCAATTTCGGCCACACCAAAGTTGCGCGGATCATCCACTTTCTTGACGCCAAGACTGGAGTAGGGCGAGGCCATCACGCTTTCCAGATCGGCTTCAAAAATGGTGTCGCCCAAGGCAATGAAAATTTCCTCGTTTGGCTGCACCACTTTGCGGGTCAGGTAAATGGCCTGACCCAACCCTTCGCGGGTGTGCTGTGAAACGAAATCAGCCTTGATATCCGGGTAGGCTCTCGAGACGTATTCCTCAATCTTTTCGCCCAAATAACCGATGACAAATACGAATTCCTCGAAGCCCGCCGCTCGCAGCCGGTCGATGATAAACCCCAAAATGGGCTTGCCGGCAACGGGAATCAGGGGCTTAGGCTGGGTGTAGGTGTGGGGCCGCAGGCGCATCCCCATCCCGGCCACGGGGATGATGGCTTTCATGGTGCGAAAAATACGCAAAATGAGCAAGGGCATTCGCCCTTACTTGTGGGCCAAAGAAGCCGATAACGAACATGCCCGTTAACTTTAGCGCCATGAGCAATGCGAAGAAGCGCAAACAGGGCTCGGTGCGGCAGCGAAAGCACCTGAGGAACCTGGCTACCCCGGTTGAACGCTTTATCACACAGCAGGTCAGTGCGAGCATGCTTTTGTTCGGTGCTACTGTTGCGGCTTTGATTTGGGCCAATTCCCCCTGGGGCGACTCCTACACGGCACTCTGGCACATGGAATTTGGCATTGAGGCAGGAACCTGGGAGCTCATTCAACCGCTGCACTTGTGGATCAACGACGGCCTGATGGCCGCTTTCTTTTTTGTTATTGGTCTGGAGATCAAGCGCGAAGTCATGACCGGCGAACTCAGTGAGCCGCGAAAAGCGCTGTTGCCAGTTATAGCGGCGCTCGGGGGAATGGTTGTTCCGGTGGGCTTGTTCTTGTTGTTAAACCCTGAAACCGGTGCCGAAAGCGGCTGGGGAATTCCCATGGCTACGGACATTGCCTTTAGCCTGGGCATTTTGCAATTGTTGGGAAAACGCGTTCCGCTGGGCCTGAAAGTTTTTCTGACCGCTTTTGCCATTGTGGACGACCTGGGGGCCGTTGCCGTCATAGCCGTTTTCTACAGCCACGGCATGCACACACTGCCGTTGCTGGGATCGGCAGCCATTCTGATTTTTCTTGGAACACTGAGTTGGCGAGGACTATACAATAAATATTTATACTTATTATGCGCAGTGGTGGTTTGGGTGCTTTTTCTCAATGGTGGCTTGCATCCTACCCTAGCGGGCATCTTGATCGCTTTTACCATTCCCATGCGGAGAGCCATTAACCTGACAGGATTTACGGAAAAAATTGAAGGTGCTATGCAACCCTTGGAAGTTGCCCCTGCCGTGCCCCTGGCATCTCCAAAGCCCGCACAGCGTGTTGCAAAAGGGTCAACCTTGTTGAGCAAGGATCAATTGAGTGCCTTGGACGCCATTGCCCTGCACGTGGAAGAGGTGATTTCGCCGTTGCAGCACCTGGAGCACAAGCTTCACGGTTATGTAGGCTACATTGTTATGCCGCTGTTTGCGCTGGCCAACGCAGGGGTTGCCTTTAGTCTGGGGGATGGGTCGCACAACGGATTGATTCTGGCGTTGATTGTCAGTATGGTCGTCGGCAAGTTTGTGGGCATTGTTTCCTTCAGCTTGCTTGCAATCCGCCTGAAGTGGTGCGCCTTGCCAGATGGGGTTACTAATCGCCACCTGCTAGGTGCCGGAATGTTGGGTGGCCTGAGTTTCACGATGGCGCTGTTCATTGCCGGTTTGGCCTACCCAGACCTTGAATTGCTCGGAGCCGCCAAGCTCGGAATCCTGGTTGGCTCAACCATTGCAGGGGTTTGTGGCTACCTGATCTTGAAAAATGCCAAGCCCACTGCGCCAGTGGCAGCAACGGAGCCGCAAATCAAACCAATAAACCTTATCGCCAGTGAAAAACTTGCCATCGGCAAGACCATTTACCCCAACCGCTAAATGATCGAGCCAAGCATGAATGGTACGGTTCGTCCGGCTGCGCTGATCCGCGACAAGGGTGGCCTCCGATTGGCCTTCCACCTGGACGTGGACGATCTGGTGGCCTTTGGCCTTTACACGCAATGGAGCAGCCCCGAACGCCGGGGTTTCCGCTGGTTTGCCATGGCTATACCCCTGCTCGTAGGCGTGGTGATGACGTTCAGCGTGCCCGCCGCCGCGCGGGTAACCACGGTGCATATTCTGTTCCTGGTTTTGTGCGGGGTAGGGTTTTTTCTGACCCCTCGCTGGGTGCGCTACCGCATCGGGTGGCGAATCCGTCGGCAGGCTCGCCTGAACAAAGGCCAAACGGGGGAAATGCTGTACGAACTGAGCCCGGCAGGATTTGTGGTTCAAGGGCCGAAGGGCCGGACCAAGCTGCCCAAGGGGGCGTACTTTTTCGCCCGGGAAACGGATAAACACCTGTTCTTCTTTGTACAGGATAAGGCGGCCTATGTACTTCCCAAGGCGGCGTTTAGCTCCGGGGAATTGGACGAAATACGCGGTGCGGCAGAAACGCTGACCCGCGCCAGCAAGCATGCCTGACGGTCTGCGCTACGGCGGTCTGCGCTATCTTCGCGGCAGGTTTGCGGCTTGAATACCGTCAACCTTAGCTTCAGTTAGCTTCAACCTTAGCCACATCTTTAGCCACATCTTTAGCTTCATCCGTGGCCTCATCTTTAATCCCTGATACGCCTATGCGCCGCGACGATGCCCTTTTTCAGATTATTGACCGCGAAATTCAGCGCCAGACCGAAGGCCTGGAGTTGATCGCTTCGGAGAATTACGTCAGCGACGCGGTGCGCGAAGCCGTGGGCAGCGTGCTCACCAACAAGTACGCCGAAGGGCTGCCCGGCAAGCGCTACTACGGCGGTTGCGAGTTTGTAGACCAGGCGGAGACCCTGGCCATCGAGCGCGTCTGCAAATTGTTTGATGCTCAATGGGCCAACGTGCAGCCGCATTCCGGCGCCCAGGCCAACGCGGCTGTCATGCTGGCGGTGCTGCAGCCGGGCGACCCGATTCTGGGCTTCGACCTTAGCCACGGTGGGCACCTGACGCACGGTTCGCCAGTCAATTTCTCCGGCAAGCTATACTCGGCCAACTTCTATGGCGTAGAGCGTGAAAGCGGGCTCATTGACATGGACAAAGTGGCGGCGAAGGCGCAAGCCGTGAAACCGAAACTGATCATTTGCGGGGCTTCGGCCTATTCGCGCGATTGGGATTACGAGCGCTTCCGCGAAATCGCCGATGAGGTGGGGGCGCTGTTGCTGGCTGATATTTCGCATCCGGCCGGACTCATTGCGCGCGGCATTTTGGAAGATCCGCTGGGTCATTGCCACATCATTACCACCACCACCCACAAGACCCTTCGCGGTCCTCGCGGCGGGCTGATTATGATGGGCGAAGATTTTGAGAACCCCTGGGGACTGGCCACGCCAAAAGGCGAAGTGCGCATGATGAGCGCCCTGCTGGACAGCGCCGTGTTTCCCGGCACGCAAGGCGGCCCGCTGGAGCACGTAATCGCCGGCAAGGCGGTGGCTTTTGGCGAAGCCCTGAGCGACGAGTACATGGCCTACATTCTACAGGTGCAGCGCAATGCCCGCGCCATGGCCGGCGCCATGATCTCCCACGGATACCACATCATTTCAGGCGGAACCGACAACCACCTGATGCTCATTGACCTGCGCAACAAAGAGGACGTTAGCGGCAAAAAAGCCGAGCGTGTATTAGGCGAAGCGCACATCACCGTGAACAAGAACATGGTGCCCTTTGACGATCGCTCTCCGTTCATTACCTCCGGCATCCGCGTGGGTACTGCCGCCCTGACCACGCGCGGCATGACCGAAGCCCACATGATCCAGATTGCCGAATGGATGGACCAGTTGCTCAGTGATGCAGAAAACACAGCGCTCCCGGTGCAGATTGGCAAAAAAGTCAAAGAACTGGCTACAGCTTTCCCGCTTTTCGCGGATGGTCCGGTGGCGGGGGTTGCGAGTTGAAAAAAGGTACCCTAAAGCTGGTCCGGGGTCCGGGATCCGGGTTTCGGGGTCCGGGTTTCGGGATCCGGGATCCGGAGTCTGGGGTTCGGGGTTCGGGGTCTGGGGTTAGCGTAACAACACAAAATGGGCCTCTCTAAAAAGTCAATCTGGCGAATGGTGGGCGTTGGCAGCTTGCTGCTGGTGCTGGGCTTAGCGGCCTGCATCCCACTGGCGTCGCGACCCTTGCCCAAGGCCGCTACCGGCCCGGAAATGGATGAGCAGGCCGACCAGTTGGCGTTGCTCATGGAGCGCGCCGTTAACAAACGCGCCTGGGACCAGACAGCCTACGTGCGCTGGAACTTTCTGGGCCAACACACTCACCTTTGGGACCGTTTCAACCGCCAGGCCCGGGTTTCCTGGGGCGATTACACCGTTTACCTCAACACCCAAACCGGGGCTGGTTCAGCTTGGAAAAAGGGCGAAAAACTGGAAGGCTCCGAGCGCCAAAAAGCGCTCGCCAAAGCCCTGGATTACTTTTACAACGACTCCTTTTGGCTCAACGCGCCGGTCAAAGCCTTTGACGAAGGGGTCAAGCGCGAAGTGGTCTTCCAAAAAGACGGCTCTGCGGGGTTGTTGCTCAGTTACCAAAGCGGCGGCGTCACCCCAGGAGATACCTATTTGTGGACCCTCAGCCCCACCGGGCAGCCACTGTCTTGGAACATGTGGGTGCAGGTTCTGCCCATCAAAGGCCTGGGCAACACTTGGGAAGGTTGGGACACCCTGTACACCGGTGCCCGGATTTCTAAAGCGCACGCGGCGGGTCCCTTCAAGATCAACATGATCCGGGACCTGGCCTCCGGGCGCAAACTCAGCGACCTGGGCGAGCCTGAAAACGCGCTGGATCCGGCCTTTTTTGAGGTTTCTGAGGCAGAGGACCCGGGTGGGTCCGGAGGTTCCAGGGCTTCGGAGGCCTCTGGAACGGAAGGGGCAGGGGCTTCAGGCAAATAGCCTTTAACCGCCCTTCGACAGCCGACATCCGACAGATGGCAGGCGCGGCATCAGCGTTCGTGGCCGTAATTTTGCTCCATGAAAACATTTGGCGATGGCGGGGTTGACCTTGGTGCTCTGCGCAAGGAGTACAAAACGCGCGGGCTTGACCGTGAAGACCTGCTCCCTGACCCCATTGACCAATTTGCTGCCTGGTTTGAACAGGCGCGCGAAGCCGGCCTGACCGAGCCGAACGCCATGAGCCTGGCCACCGCCGACGCAGAAGGTGCGGTGAGCCTCCGAACCGTTCTGCTCAAACTCTTTGATCGTCAAGGCTTTGTGTTTTTTTCCAACTACGGCAGCCGCAAAGCGCTGGACATTGCCGCCAATGCATCGGTGGCCCTGTTGTTCCCCTGGCTGGACTTAGAAAGGCAGGTCAAAATCCGGGGAAGGGCCACCAAAATATCCACGGCTGAGTCGCTGCGCTACTTCAGCAGTCGGCCGCACGGCAGCCAGATTGGCGCCTGGGTCTCTGATCAGAGCCAGGTGCTCAGCTCCCGCAAGGTGCTGGAAATGAAGGTGTTAGAGATGAAACGCAAGTTCGCGGAAGGCAAAGTACCGCTGCCCGATTTTTGGGGAGGCTACCGCGTGGAGCCGGTCAGCATCGAGTTTTGGCAGGGCCGGGAAAGCCGGCTGCACGACCGCTTTGTCTACACCCGGCAGGCCGATGGCTCCTGGCTAATTGACCGGCTAATGCCTTAAACTGCAAAGCTCTCGCCGCAAGCGCAACTCCGGGCGGCATTCGGGTTCACGAAATGAAACCCTTTTCCGTTGAGACCACCGCTGAAATCCAGCTTGGTGTCGCAGAGGTACAGGAAACTCTTAAGATCGGTTACGAGCTTAACGCCCTTGTCTTCAAAGACCTGGTCCATGGTCTTGGGCTCCGAATCAAAATCCAGGTTGTACGACAACCCGCTACAACCGCCTCCGGCAACGGAAACGCGGATGAAAAAGGCATCGCCCAACCCGGATTTTTCCCGAAGGGTTTCTACTTTCTCTTTGGCCTGTTCGCTGATGTAAAGCATACGTTCAGAAACAAAGATACGCCGCGGATAAGTTCCTGTCAGCGCTGAATCAAAAAAACCTGGTTGCCGGTCCAGGTTCCGCTGGTCCAGACTATATGGTAAAGTCCTGCCGGCCATTGACCCGCCTCAAACGAAGCCGAGACCGTTCCGGCTGATGCGACAAGGCTGTTCTGGACGAGGACATTTCCCCCGATGCCGAGGATGCGGATTACAACAGGCTGATTATGAAGCGATTCAGGAAACTGAAAGGCTACATTGACCTGATCGGTGACCGGATTGGGGTACACCTGGATGCCAGCGGTCGGTTCCATGGTGCGCAACACCGGCGTGCTGAACATTTGTTCAGGAGAGTAAGGCGAAAGGGTGCCCGATGCATCGCAAACGGTTCGGATGCGCCAAACATAGTTGGTGCCCGGAACTAAGCCAGGTGCGGTCCACTTGTTTTTACTGCCTGGCACGGTCTTGGTGCGCCACACGGCAGAAGTGGCCTTGTGACCTTGCACTTCGTAGGCCAGTGCCCCGGGTACCAATGTCCAGTTCAGGCGTGCTGATGTACCGGTCAGGTTGTTGCTGAACAGGCCGACAGGCGTTTCGCAAGATGCTGGCTGGGTGATTTTGGAGGTGTTGCCGCCCACCATGTATACGTTCTGGCTGGTATTGCCAAAAGCAAACGCGCTGGTAAAACTGCCACCGCTGACCAAAACGGTCCAGCCTTCGCTGCCATCGGCATTGATTTTACAAAGCGCCTGTTGGAAAAGGGTACCGGCGGCCAGATAGGCATTGTTAGCGGCATCCATTCGCATGAGGCCGTGCAACAACAGCGCATTGGCGGGACCATCGGCATCCAGGTTCTGCCAAAGCAAGGTGCCCGTTGCATCGTACTTTGCGAAGGCGGCTCCAGGAGTACCGCTGTTGGGGAAGCCGCTGATCACTGGCGCAGCGTCCGTACCCACTTCGACCCTAAAAGCGGTCAGCGGGTTGGGCTGTTCCCAAAGCAGCACACCTGCAGGCGACAATTTGCGCAGCGATGTACCGGTAGCGGTTCCATGCACCACGTAAGCATTGCCGGCTGCATCACCAGCCACATCACCTACCGTTAAACTGAAGCCTGCCGGATAATTCCAGACGTTATTGCCGGCCAGATCAATCTTAGCATAACCCCCACCGCTGCCGATAATAAAGCGCCCGGACAAAACGAGGTGGTTGTCGGGGGTAAGCTTCATGTTGAGCGGGGCTCCGATTCCTGCATCATCAAAGTAATTCCAAACGGGTGTGCCATCCGGGGCAAATTTCTTGACTTTGGTCACTAAGCCCACAGTGCCGAAGCCCAGACCCAACACATAAATGTTGTTGTCGGCATCAACCACGCACTTTCTGGTATAGGAACCATCAAAAGAACTTTCGTAGACCTGACGCCAAAGCAGGTTGCCCGCCGGGTCAAACTTCATAAGCAAACTGGCTGCATTAACCGGCGAAGAGTACCCGGATCGGATGGTGCCGCTCACCAGAATATCGCCATTGTGGTCGGTTTCTACCCATGTGGCTACTTCATGCCTTGTATTGTCTGTGTTTTCGTATTTCACTTCCCATTGCAAGACCCCGTCGGTGTTGCGTTTGGTCAGGTAAATGTCCCCGGCGGGGTTGTAGTCCCAATCGGCGGTGTAAACATTCTCTGCGGCATCTGTGGCAATAGAAACTCCGCGGGTTGCTTCTGTCCAGGCAACGGTTGCCTGGGCCATGGTAAGTGTGGGTGCCAAAAAGGCCGCTAAGAAAAGCAAGGGTAAGTGAATCCTTTTCATGACTAAGTCAGTTTTTAAAATCGGTGGAGTAACATCGAATTACTGCTAGAAAGGTACACGTCCGGCTATCTCTACTTGTGTAACCACGGGCACATTGCCCTCTGATCTTGATCATCCCTGAAGCAGACCGGGATCATCGGCGCGGTGTAGCTTTGTCGCGCGTTTGCAGCGGGGTGCTGCTGCCCGTTGAAGAAAGACTGATCTGTTGCGCGTGCTTAAAAATCCCTTTCGCCCGACATTCTTTTATGCGTTGTTGGGGCTGCTGGCTCTGGCCTACCTTATTGGCAAAGCTCTGGTGGTGGGCACGGACATCAACGTGTACCTGTATGCCTCGCAACAACTGTTCAAGGGCGAGAATATATACGCAGACAATCCTTATAATTTATATCTTTATAGTCCGCTGTTTGCCGCACTGCTGGGGTTGATCAGTTGGATGGATTGGTCTGTGGCCCGCGTCATTTGGCTGTTGCTGAACGTTGCGTTTGCCTACCGCGCATGGCAGCTGTTGACGTTGATGCTGGGCACTTGGCCTGCGCTTAAGCCGGCGTACCAACGAGGCTTTGGCTGGGCGTTGTTGTTTATCTCGTTTGGTTTTCTGAACCACAATTTTAACCTGGGTCAAATCAGTATGCTGATCCTCTGGCTCAGCGTGGAAGGGGCATGGCGCATTCTGCAAGGCCAATCAGTGCGGGGAGCGGCTTTGCTAGCGCTGGGCATTAACATAAAAATACTTCCGCTTTTCATAGGCTTTTATCTGCTTGGTAAAGGCAAGATTAAAGCCAGCGTTTACACCGCAGCGTTTACTGCACTAACCCTCGTGCTGCCGGCTTTACTTGTGGGCTGGAACCAAAACACCGCGTTGCTTCAGCACTGGAAGGAGCGCATTACTCCCTCTGGTGCGCAATACGTATTTGAAAAGACCAACGGCTGCCAGTCGCTAAACTGCATCCTGGCTGCTTACTTCTATGACTTCCCGGAGACCGATTTTGAACCGGGTTACGAAGCGGCCCGCAAAATTGCCCGGATTGGTCAGCCTGATCTTTCCATTGTACTGCAATCTTCGCGAATTGCACTGCTGCTTTCCATTCTGGCCGTAGTGGCCTACCGCCGATCGCGCCGGCAACATCCAGACCCTTACTGGCTTTGGGAGTTGGCCTACGTGTGCCTGGTTACGGTGCTGGTCTTTCCCCACCAGATGAAATACGCCATGCTCTACTTTGTTCCGGCGGGTGCCTACGTGATCCGCTACTTTTTTACGCTGCTGTCATCGGGCGAAAAACTGCGCGTACCCGAAGCGGCACTCGGCGTTTTCAGCGCAATGCTCATGCTCGTACTGGCCCTCATGGGCCGCGACATCGTCGGCGACCGCATCGTCAATACCCTGGACTACTACCACTACATGGGGCTGGTCAACCTGGCCTTTATCGGGGTGCTTTGGGCCTGCCGGCCTAACCGGGTCATTGCCGGATAATCTTCTGAAGCAGCGACTGCATCCCATCCGCAGCGCGCAGGTGCACCAGATACAGCCCCGCAGGTTGCGCCGTCAGGTCGAAGGGCGTTGTTTGCTCGTGTAACTGCCTTAGCACTTCCCGCCCATATAAGTCGTGGACGATGAGCCACCCGGCATGGTCGCTTTGTAGCGTATAGAGGCCGGAACTGCTGGTAGGGAAGACGGACCAGTCTCCGTGAGGAGCTGAATGGTTGAAAATCCCGGTCTGTGTGGTGTCTTGCGGAGAGAGGGTGTCGCAGGGGCTGCCAACCAGCGGGCCGAGGTCGTAGTTAGCGAAGTTGGGGAGGGAGTAGGTATGGTTATTAACATACCCACCAAGGTAAAATCCGAATGTATCAAACTGACATGCCACACCAATCTCATCCGGGAATTGAATAACCCCCAAATACTCTCCATAGGAAGAAATACCTGAAAGGGCAGATATGAATCGTCTCGAAATGTATATTTTATCATCGGGACCTAACTCAAACTGCCCGGTCATGTTTCCGGTAGTAGGAATACCAGGAAAGCTAAATTTATAAATTTCCTCATAACCGATCTCTTCTGAATCAAGGTTAACCTGATATAGCCTGTCCTTGCCAAATGTAAATGAAGAACAGTATATGTTTCTACTATTCGGAGAGAATGCCAAGCCATACAAACCCTTATTTAAGTCTAAAAATCCCAAAGTATCTATTAGATCAATATCGCCCGTACATCTATCAAAACTATAAACTCCCAAAATTGGCATATCAATCTCGCCACCACTTGCAAATGCTATGAATTGACCGTCTGGAGCCGCTACCATTTCTCCTTGAAACTTTGCAGTAAATCCAGCTTCAAACTCTCTGATATCTAAGATCCCGTATGGACTAAGATGAATTGAAACAAGCATGGAGGAATTAGGATAACCCTTTCTTAAAATTATCCACCAATCTCGCCCATTTGCATGTTTAACCGCAGTTAACTGCTCTCCAATTTCCATATCATAAACTATCATATTCTTCCTTCCATCAACTATACCCCCGAGCCCACTATCCAATTCCTGATCAATTAACGAGTACCGCAACTTATGATCAGTATCGTCAGTAATTAAAACCCAAATCTTGGTATCCGTAGTATCTCCAGAAACAGGAATAAAAAGTGTTCCATTTGTTTTTGATGATCCGTTTGCGTAGGAAACCGAATTAAGTCCTTCACTGCCAAATAAAGGTTGATGCATTCTATTCCATACCCCAATGTTATTGGAATAAAACAACAAATTGCCATTGGCATCCGAAATGCTAGTCGCTGCTTCATGAGCACGCATTACCGACTTTTCTGATAATAATACGGGGTCTGAATCCATGAAGTTTAGTACAATGCTATCTCCAAAAACCCAATTGGCCATGCGGTTTTGACTAAAAGCAGGTACAAAAAACACCATGATCGTCAAAACCATCAGCCATTTCACCCGCATCATTGAACCACGAGTTTGGTTGTGGCAATACCGCCATCTTCCTGGACTACAGCAACCAAATACTCTCCTATGGCAATCGTCTTCAAATCCAAAACAAATGCCATAACTCCTCCCGCGTCGGTTTCTCTAACAAGTAAACCCTTCAGATCATACAGCTTGATGGTCGCAATTGGTTGACCACTTTCAATGGTTGCTGAATACTGCGCCGGGTTGGGATATAGTTTTACAGGACTGCTTTTCCCAGTCAGATAAGCTATGCGGCTCACTTCCTCATTGAGCAGCCACCGATCTCCTAGAAGTGACCATTCAAGCAGGCTCTGAGCCTTATACATGGCTTGGGCATGACTTGACACAGTATCCAAAG
>Ga0105049_10003438_pt1 | contig 18706 bp, 12 predicted proteins | sample MAT06_FD_78087 | JGI IMG/M metagenome (GOLD analysis project Ga0105049, IMG submission 78087) | Freshwater microbial communities from Lake Fryxell liftoff mats and glacier meltwater in Antarctica - MAT-06 | ecosystem: Environmental > Aquatic > Freshwater > Ice > Liftoff microbial mat | place...
GCTCAAAAGCGATGCTCACACCGCCGTTGACGTTGATCCCGTCGCGATGCTCTGAGCAAACACCGGCGACTGAGATTACTGGGTGCCCGCTGTGGGCTCGGGCGTCGGTGCGGCGACCGACCCATCGGCGGCCTTCTCGTCTGCCGGCAGTTTGGCCCCGAGCTCGGTCAGATTGATGTAGTCCTGCGCCTTGCTGATGACGCCAAGAAACTCAAGGCCGGTGATCGACTGCGCTTCGGTGCTCGGATCGCCCATGATCTGCATGTATACGAGCTCGCGGATGGCAAACCGGGCCCGGGGGCCGAAGATCTGCATCATGACGCCGCCCTCAATCTTGCAGATCACACAAACCGAGCGCGCCAGCGTGCCACGGCGCATGGAGAGATTGGCCGCTTCGGCCCAGTCCTCGGGCAGATAGCCGCGCTTCTTGGCCTCCATCACCCGTGCCTCATACGAACCGAGCGTGTCCTCGCCGTCGGCCAAGAGGAAGATGCCGTGCAGGCCCTCGTCGTTGCACACCGCCGAGCGCGCCGGAAGCGTGTGCCAGTAGTTGAGGTCACCGTCAAGATCACCAGCGGGATAGTTGGTATTGAGCGGGTTCTCGATCACCGTGCGGGCGCAGCCGCCGATCGCACCGAGCGCCATCGCGGCGGCAAGCGTCAGAATCGCGGTGGTGGTTTTCGTGTTCATGGTCTTGCTTTCGATTGCGGGGGCGTGGACGCGAGGGCGTGGGCGGTCGTGCCGGCTTAGAAGCTGAGCGTGAAACCAACAAGCACGTAGTTGCGGGCGGATTTTGACCCCGCGATGGCGGTGCCGGGGAAGAACACGCCGTAGCGAAGGTTCACGGCAAAGTCGCTCGTCACGCGCCAGTTGGCGAAGAGGTCCACTTCCGACCCCAGGAACATGTCGTTGGTCGTGTCCTCATCGAACCCGCCGTTCTTTTCAAACTTGTTGAACACGAGCACGTCGGCGCCAACCTGCAGTTGCTGGAACGACGGATCGTTACGCATGGGGAACGTGGCCACGCCGGCGCGAAGGGACCAGAGGTTCGAGAGGGATGGTGCAAACGACAGGCCCGTATTGGCAAATCCCAGCCCGTTGAAGCCGTTGTCGTCAGTCCCTTCCAGATTGCCGTTGACGGTATTGGTTGATGAGCCGCGATCTGAGTCACCACTCGCGACAAGCGTTTCAAACTGGAATCTGGTCAGGCCGTTGTCGCGGAGCAGGTACGTCCCCTGAGCACGCAGCGCAAACGCCGAGATGTCCTCTTCGGTCTGCACCAGCGACCGCACGGGGTCAGACATCGAGCGTCCAAACTCATACACGAACTCGGCAAGATACGTGATATCAGGCCCGAAGGAACCGTCGGTGCCGATGCCGACGTACGTCGCGTCATAGCTGAAATCCGCCGTCGCGATACCAGGGATCGGATCGCGAAGGCGCCCGTCGGTGTCGTAGTCGTTCTCATGCAGCCCATAAAAGTAGTACCGCCGGCCCGTCTCGGTGGTGTACTGCACCTTGGCGCCGTAATAGCCGCGTTTGGTGTCGGTGTCGAACTCCTCGCGGCTGGAGTCAAAGTCAATGACCGATTCGGGCGTCACGCTGATCAGGCCCTCAATCTCCAGCCTGTCGCCGAAAGTAAACGTGGGCCGGATCGAGAGCAGCGTTTCAGACAGTGCCAGGCCCGCCGCCCAATCTACAAACTGGCGGCCGATCTTGATATTGAAGTTGAAGTCGCTCCGCCGACCCTCATACGCCGCGATGGCGCGCCGAAGATCAAACTCGTATGAATAGCGGTCGATAAACGGCTCGTCCCACGTATCGCCGCGGCCATCGAACGAATCACCGGGCGAGAAATCCCGGTACGGGAAGCGCAGGCGGAGGAAACCGGTATGAACGCCGTCGATGCTTGCCCGGCCAAAGAGCGAAAGCTCGGGCTGGAAGAGCCGGCGTGAGTTGTTTGCCGAGTCATCCAGCCACAGGCCGGTGCCGGAGAGAAACCCGCCCACCTCGAAGATCGTGCGTTCTTCCAGCGAGAGGTTCGTATCCACCTTCAGCCGATAGTCGGCAAGCTCGTCATTGGCGGCTCGAAGCGAGCGCTCGAGGCGGCGCTGTTCGTCGCCGTCTTGCCCCAGCGCTGTTGACGAGAACGCGGAGCATCCGACCACCCCGCTGAGCAGCGCGAGAGCGATCGTGCGTGGAAGCCGTCGAGGATTGGCAGTAAAAGGCATCGGGAATCTCATCCTTGGGCGGCGAAGCAGAAAACCTCGGCGGGCATCCGCGAGATCGACAGCACAAGCAAAGCCCTGATTTGGGCAAGCTCGGCGCGGTCTGCGAGGGCCGAGTGTACCGGATTGGCGGTCAAATTGCACCCGTCCCCATCCCCCGACTCCGCCCCATCGGGCACGGACAGGACTTGGACAGGCTTTGGACAGGACCTGGACAGGCCCGGCAGCTCGCCGGGGGAATGAGCAGACGATCAATAAACCGATTCAGGGAAATAGAACCGCGAAGCGTTCTCCGGAGTGATGAGCTCAACATCCAGCAGAATGTGTCGGGGCATGAACTCCATGACCTTGGCCCGCTTGCCGTCGCGGAGCACGCCGACGGCGGTATGGATACCGGCCGCAATCATGCTGGGGGGGTACGTGATGTTACCGGGAACCATGGGATTCTTGTCCATCACCATCTTGACGACGTCCTTCATTCCGGCCCCGCCGAACAGGAACATCTCCTTGTCGCGCCCGGCTTCTTTGATGGCCTGCATGGCCCCCAGCAGCATGTCGTCGTCTTGGGCCCAAACGGCATCGATCTTCTTGTGCTTGGTGAGCAGGTTCTCCATCACCTGCAGGGCCTTTTCCCGGCTCCACATGGCCGGCTGGCTGGCCAGAACCTTGATCTCGGGCTTGGTCTTGAAAACCTCCATCGCGCTCGATGTCCGGTCGGTATCGACCGTGCACGGGATGCCCGAGAGAATGACCAGGTTGCCCTTGCCGTTCATCTTGGAGACGACAAAGTCGGCGCTCTTGCGACCAAAGGCCTTGTTGTCGCCCTCAAGGAAGATATCCGCCACCGGCTCAAGGAACCCGCGGTCAACGTTCACGATGAACACGCCCTTCTGGCTCACCTTCTTGGCCGTCGGCGTAAGCGGGGCGCTCTCCGTAGCCAGAATGACCAAGGCATCGATCCCCTTGGTCATCATGTCCTCAACGTCGGCGATCTGCTTCTCCGGGGTAGCCGAAGTGGTGTACACCCAGTCAAACTCCGGGTACAGCGCCATGGCCCGCTTGGCCCACCAACCCACACCGGCCGTCCAGCCGTGGTCGGCGGCGGGAACGGTCACGCCGATCTTCATCTTCTTCTTGGCGGGCTGCTGCGCGACCGATGCCGCACCGGCGAGGCCGGTAACGGCCGCGGCAGAACCGGCGAGAACAACCTGGCGACGGGAGAGGTTCATGTTCATAGAAAACTCGCTGGGATGGTCCAAGGGAGAAAGCATTTATCGACCGCGGCTGAGCAGTCGCTGCAGAAGCACTGCTCCGATGATGATACAGCCTTTGACGAGGCCTTGGTAATGCGTGGAGACATCGAGCATATTAAGCATGTTGGACGTCACGCCCATGATGAGCACCCCCACGACCGTCCCGAAGATGCTCCCCGCCCCGCCCTGCAGCCGGGTGCCCCCGATCACAACCGCCGCGATGGCGTCAAGCTCGTAGTAAAGGCCGAGGGTGGAGCTAGAGACCGAGTTGAGGCGACTGGACTGAAACAAAGCAGCGATTCCGCACCCCAGCCCGCACAGTGCGTAGACCAGCATGGTGATCCGGTCAGCCCGAATTCCCGCGTACCGGGCACTTACGGCGTTATCGCCGATCGCGAACACCTGCCGGCCGAAAACCGTCCTCGAAAGCAGAAGCTGAGCCAGCACCGCACAAACGACCAGCACAATTACACTGACGCGGATGTTCACGGGCGAATCGCCCGACGTGATGAACGGAACCGTGAGCGTCGCGGCACCAATCGTGGCAAACTCACTCACTGATGAACGGATCTCACTGCCATCCGACGGCGCAAGGATCAGCGAACGGTAAATCGCCAGCGTCCCCAGCGTGGCCACAAACGGGGCCAGCCTCCCTTTGCTGATCATGAACCCGTTGATCAACCCCAAGAGCGGTCCCGCGAGCAGGCACACCGCGCACCCGACCGCCACCGCCAAGCCAGGCGAAAAACCCCCCTGTTCGACCGCGGCATTGAGGGCATATACCGCCCCGCCCGCCACCACCGCCACTAGCGCGCCAACTGAAAGATCGATCCCCCCGAGGATGATGACAAACGTCATGCCCAGCGCAACAAACCCGACATACGACCATTGGCCAAAGATGTTGGCGAAGTTGCGGGCCGTCAAAAACGCCCGGTCGGCAGGGTCGGCGACCTTGAAGTGCTCGATAATCGCCGTTCCGGCGATCAGTGCCAGCAAAGCCGCCAGGGGGCCGAAACGTTCCAGAATGTTGCGCCAAGCTCGGGTCGAAGACATGCGGGCGGATCATAGCAAAACTGGCGGAGTCGAACTCCGCCAGTCGCCGACATTCGGATTTGTTGTCGATTCCCTGTTTAGGCCAAACTCATCGCCCGTTGCCGCTGGCCGCCGCCTTCATCTTCCGGGCCGCCTCGCGAAACGCGTCCGTCATGGCGTTCTCGTCATCGTCTGCCGCCGCAGTGGTGGCCAGTGCGGCCATGGCGGCATCGAGCGACTCGCGAAGGGCCCACGCACGGTCGGTATCGCTGCCCGCCGCCGCCGCCTTTGTGAGCCCGTCGCGGAGTTGCCCGCGCACCTTGGCAGGAACCACGCTCTCGGGCATCATCGCCAGCGAGGCGACGCACACCTCATACACCGATGCGCACGCCCCGTGCTGACCAGCGTTAAAAAGCGGCACGCCCCGATCGATCGCCATGGTGACCAGCCCCGCCGCATCCTTCGGAACGCTCATCTGGGCCACCTGCTCGAGCACGCCCTCGGGCACCAGCACCTTGTCGATGACGTGAATCACCCCGTTGCTGGTATCAAGGTCGGTCTTCGAGATGCCCGAGTCATTCACCTTCAGCCGCCCGTCGGCGAGCGTGATCTTCACCGATCCGCCCTGGAGCGTTGCCGCGGTGCCCGCCTTGATCGCGTCAGCCCCATACACCCGCCCAGCCACCACGTGATACTTAAGGATCGCCGCCAGCGCGTTCTTGTTCTCCGGCTTGAGCAGTTTCTCAACCAGCCCCGCGGGCAGCTTGGCAAACGCCTCGTCCGTCGGTGCAAAGATCGTGAGTGGCGCATCACCCGTGAGCGCCGGCACCAGCCCGGCTGCCTTGGCCGCAGCGATGAGCGTCTTGAAACTCTTGGCGCCCGACGCTGTTTCAGCAAGGTTCTTCGTGCTGGGCATCAGCACCTTGTCGATCACGTGAATCACGCCATTGCTGGCCTCAATGTCGGCCTTCACAATTGAAGAATCGTTGGCCCGCAACCGGCCATCCTTCAGCGCGATTTTCACCAGTTGGCCGTTGACAGTCCTGAACGTCGAGCCACTAAGAAGTTCCGCCGACGATACCCGCCCCGCGATCACGTGATACGTGAGCACGCCCTGGAGCGACTTCTTATTCTCGCTCTTGAGCAGATCACGCAGGGCGTGACCATCCACGTTTCCAAACGCATCATCCGTCGGCGCGAGCACCGTGAACGGACCGGGTCCGCTCAGCGTTTCGATGAGCTCCGCCGCCGTCAACGCCTTGGCGAGCGTGCCGAACGAGCCTGCATCGACGGCAGTTTGAACGATGTTTTTGTCAGCTGTGGCGGCGCCCGACAGGCCGAGCATCGCTCCGCTGGCTGTGGCGAAGGCTTGCACCTTGGCCGGTGCCGCGGCCATGAGCCCGGTAAAACCGGCCATGGCAAGTGCTGCCGAGACGTTGATCGAACTGCGAAGAACTGATTTCATGAGCGTGGTCCTTGGCCGCATGGGCGCAAACGACAAAGTTCGCCCGTGCCGCAGCAGGGCACTGCCCTGCGCCTCACCGGCTCCAACAAGGGGGCGAGTGCATTGGCGGCCACCGGTTCGCGATGTGGTCGCAATCCGATTCATCACCATGGCAGATATCTGTCGATTCGAGGTTCGCGGACGCCCGCGCGAGAAAGAGTGCACCCACTGAATCCGATTCTTTGAGATCACCGAACCGGCATGGTCAATGATTAGTCGTCAGCGTACGCGTTCCGGCGGGGAGCGTACCACGGAGATCGTGTGGACGAACTGATTCTCCAACGTGTCGGGCGGGGTGATGCCTCGGCCGTGCCAGAATGTATTGACACCTATGCGCCGCTCGTCATGCTCCTCGCCCGGCGGTTGCTCCCCGCCGCGGCCGATCACGATGATGCTGTGCAGGAGGTTTTCGTCGAGATCTGGCGGAACGCGCCGCGGTTTGATCCGGCGATCGCCTCCGGCCGCGCCTTCGTCGCCATGCTCGCGCGCCGCCGGCTCATCGATCGCGCTCGCCGCGAGGGCCGGCGCGTTGTCGGTGTTCGCGGGAGTGACGAACCGTCATTGGGCCTGCGCGCCGCGTCACCTTCAAGCGAGACGGCCGCGACTATCGGGGAAGAAGCGCTCGCCGCAACGATTGCGCTCGACGAACTCTCGACCGATCAGCAACTGGCTATTCGCCTCTGCGTGGTTGACGGCCTCTCGCATCAACAAGCGGCCGACCGAACCGGCCAGCCGCTCGGGACGATCAAAACCAACCTGCGCCGCGGCCTGATCCGCGTTCGCGAGTTGCTCGGCGCGATGGCGCGCCCGGAAGGGGTGCTGTCATGAATGCTCCACACCGCCAAGATGATGAATCGCTCGATGCCCTCATCGAACAGGCGATCAGCGGAACGCTTGCCGAGTCAGACGACTCACGCCTGACGCAGACCGTCAGCGCCACCACCACCGCCGTTGCTGCCCTTGACGCCACCGCCGCCGGAGTCATCACCATCTCCCCCACGCTTCGTGATCGACTGCTGCTCGACGCCCCACGCCACCTCCCTGCCTCCGTCGCTGGACGAGTCGGCCCCAATACAAACCCCGCCGTCCAAGCCCCGCGCGCCGCCCCCACATCTCGATTCGCGTCCCTGGGCTGGCTCGCCGCTGCCGCTGGCCTCGCCCTCGCCGCCGCCGCTTGGTGGCCGAGGCCGGTGGTCGCCCCCGTCATCCCCCAACCACCGGTCATCGCCACGGCCGAATTGAAGCTCGATCAACTGCTTCGAACCGCAGCAGACGTTGTCCGACTCCCTTGGAAGGGCAGCCAACCCGGATTCGAGAACGTGACCGGCGAGGTGGTTTGGAGTGACACCCGCCAGGAGGGGTACATGCGGCTCGTCGGCCTCGCCAAGAACGACCCCCGAGCGATTCAGTATCAGCTTTGGATCATCGACCCAAGCCGCGACAAGCGACCGGTGGACGGTGGCGTGTTCGACATAGCGTCAACTGGTGAGGTTCTGGTGCCAATCACGGCCAAGCTCTCGGTCACCCGCCCGGAGGGTTTCGCACTCACCCGCGAACAACCCGGCGGCGTGGTTGTGAGCAAGGGGCCACTGCTGGTGATAGCGGCTCGTTCATGATGCCGTGAGTTGGACACCATCGATAAGCCCTCGCACGAATACGCAAGTCTGACGGCGTACGCTCCATCATGGCCGGTTCCGTCAGGTCGAGCAAATCCCGTTACAACGAATATCTCAGCCGGTTTCGCGCCGGCGAGGCCGAAGAAAAGCAAAACCGCAAGGACGGTAAAAGAGAACTGCCGATGCAGCGTGACTGGACCGCCGAGCCCAGCTCGCGCGGCAAGCGCCGTGCCCATCGACCCGCCTTCATGCTCCTTCGCGAGTTCTGGAAACTCCTCGGCCGCCACCACACCACCATCGCACTCGCCCTCTGCACCATCACCATCAGCACGCTCCTGGGCCTCGTGCTGCCCCTGTCAACCAAGATCGCCTTCGACTTCATCATCACCGACCACCCCGGCCCCACCGGGCTTCCCCCTTGGGCCCAGGTTAGCGACAACCGCGTGGTGCTCCTTCTCGCGCTGGGCGCGGCCATGCTGGCCATCACACTCGTTGCGACGGCCGTCACGATGGTCGGCCGCTACCAAACCACCCGCCTCACCAAGCTCGTGCAGGTGGACGTCCGCCGGCAGGTCTTTGAGCACCTCCAGCAGCTCCCCCTCCACCGCCTGCACGCCCTCAAAAGCGGCGGTGTCGCCAGCATCGTCCGCGACGATGCTGGTTCCATAGGCGAAATGCTGTTCTCCGTCATCTATAACCCCTGGCGCGCCACGCTCACCTTCATCGGCGGCCTTGTCGCCATGGCCGTGCTCGACTGGCGCATGCTCGTCGGCGGTATCCTCCTGGTTCCCGCCGTCTACCTCTCGCACAAAACCTGGATCGGCCGCATCCGGCCCATCCACAAAGAAATGAAAATGGTCCGTACCGGCGCCGACGCGCACGCCACGGAGGTCTTCTCGGGCATTCGCGTGGTTCGCTCCTTCGGCCGAAGGCGCGCCGAAGCCGGCCGTTTCGCTTCCAGCACCGACCTCATCGCCCGCCAGGAAATGCTCGCCTGGTGGTGGAGCCGCGTCGTGGACGTCGCCTGGACCGTCATGATCCCCGGCGCATCTGCCCTTGTGATCGTCTACGGCGGCTGGCAGGTTCTCAACGGCCGCCTCACCATCGGCGATGTCGCCGCCTTCAGCACCTACCTCCTCTTTCTCCTCGGCCCGCTCGAAACGCTCGTGAGCACCGCCAGCAGCCTGCAGAACAACCTCGCCGCTCTCGACCGCTGCCTCGACGTGCTCGCCGAACCCGCCGAGTTTGCCGCCACCAATCTCACCGCAGCCAATCACCTGCCCGCCGGTCCACTGGCAATCTCATTCAAGAACGTCGGCTTCCATTATCCAAACCACACCGAACAGGTGCTCGTCGATGTCTCCCTTGAAGTGAAGCCCGGCCAGACTATCGCCCTCGTCGGCCCCTCCGGCTCCGGCAAGACCACCCTCTGCAACCTCGTCGCCCGCTTCTTCGACACCACCAGCGGCCGGATCACCGCCGGCGGGGTCGATATCCGCGACGTCAATCTCGACGAGTTCCGCTCCTCACTCGGCATCGTCGAGCAAGATGTCTTTCTCTTCGACGGCACCATCGGCGAGAACATCGCCTATGCCCGCCGCGAAGCGTCACACGCCGAGATCATCGCAGCCGCGCAGGCCGCCAACGCTGCCGAGTTCATCGCCCGGCTCGAGAGGCAGTACGACACCGTCATCGGCGAGCGCGGCGTGCGACTCTCCGGCGGTCAAAAGCAGCGCATCGCCATCGCTCGCGCCATCCTCGCCCAGCCGCGAATCCTCATTCTCGATGAAGCCACCAGCAACCTTGATTCTGAAAGCGAGTCGCTCATCCAGGCCTCACTCGCCCGCCTCATGAAGGGCCGAACCTGCTTCGTGATCGCCCACCGCCTCGGCACCGTCCGCAACGCCGACCGAATCGTCGTGCTTGAGAAAGGCCGCATCATCGAATCCGGCACCCACGAAGAACTCGTCGCCTCCGAAGGCCGCTACTTCGAGATGCTGCAGGTCCAGTTGCATTCCGGCCGCGAGTACGCCGGCGCCGAAGCCCAGGCTCAGGCCGCCTCGTCCAGCCCCGCGTCCCCGCCAGCCGCCTGAACCGCCAGCCGCAACTGCTCAAACTGCGTCGGCGAGAGTTCCTCGGCCCGCATCGTCGGTCCAGCACCCGAAGGCCAAATGAGCCTCGCCCGATCCGCCATCTGCCCAACCACAGCCCCAAGCTGCTTGCGGCGCTTGGAGAAGAGCGCCTGCGCAAACACCGTGAGCGCCGCCGCATCGGCCGTCAGCATCACTGCCCGCCGATGCAGCACGCACATCGCGCTCGTCACATCCGGCTGCGGCCAGAAGCACTCTTTGGGCAGTTTCGCCACCCGCTCCACCTCGGCCATGGTCTGCACCACTATGCCCAGCGTGCCGTAGTCCTTGTTCCCGCGCTCCGCGACCAGCCGATCCACCACTTCCTTTTGAATCGTCACCGCGATCGTGCTGCACGCCGCGTGCTCGATCAGCACCGCGAGCATGAACGGTGTCGCGGCTCCGTACGGCAGATTGGCAACTACCTTGAAGGGCCGTCCCCCGATCTTTTCAACCAGTTCAGCGTTCACCTGCCGCCCGCTCCGCAGGCAATCACCCTCAACCAGCGAGAAGCGCCCCCCACCCCCACCGGGCACCGTCGGAATACGTTCACGCAAAAGTTCTGCGAGCCCGCGATCCAGTTCGCACGCAATCACCTCACAGCCGCGCTCCAGCAGCGCCTCTGTCAGCGTCCCCGTCCCCGGTCCAACCTCCACAACCAGGTCGCCTGGCCCCACCGCCGCCGCGTCGATGAGCTTGCCGATGAGGTTCTTGTCGACAAGAAAGTTCTGCCCCAGCGACTTGCGCGGCGATAGCCCCCGTGCCGCCAGGAGGCTCTTGATTTCGGAAAGGGTTTGCACGCATTCAACTCAAACGAAGGGCCCCGGTCTGGATTCGGTTCACGCTCGGCCAAGGACTCGATCGGCCGGCTGCCACTCCGGCAGCAGGATCGCCCCCGCCACCCGCTATCGCCGCGCGTCCATCATTGCGGGCTCGCCATCGAAGCGACCGATTGGCACGAAGAGTGCATCATTGAACCCCGAAGAATACCGATGCATCGGTCAAAGGGTTTTGTTCGGGCATCTTTGATGAGATTCGCACCGAATATGTTCTCGGAGCGTATGTGAGTGGACGGGAATGTTGGGGGAACCTGACGAACACCGTCCAGCCCTGATGGGAATCCGGCGTCGTGGCGTAAGAGCTGCGATCGAATGCCGATTCGCTGGTCCAATCTGACCGATCAAGTGATCATCAGTTTGGGCCGGCACGATCGTCGAAGCGGGTCGGGAACCCGAACAGGCGGTCGGAGGAGTTATCTATGTTTGAGCGATTTACAGACCGTGCCCGCAAAGTAATGGCTTTGGCCAACCAGGAAGCCCAGCGCTTCAACCACGAATACATCGGCACCGAACACATCCTCCTCGGCCTCGTCAAAGAGGGCTCGGGCGTGGGTGCCAACGTGCTCAAAAACCTCGATGTGGACCTGCGCAAGGTCCGCCTTGAGGTCGAGAAACTCGTGAAAGCCGGCCCCGAGATGGTCACCATGGGCAAACTGCCCCAGACCCCTCGCGCCAAAAAGGTCATCGAATACGCCATTGAAGAGGCCCGCAACCTCAACCACAACTATGTCGGCACCGAGCACCTGCTTCTCGGCCTGCTCCGTGAGCACGACGGCGTCGCCGCCCAAGTGCTCATGAATCTCGGCCTCAAGCTCGAAGCCGTCCGCGAAGAGGTCCTCAACCTCCTCGGTGCCGGCACCGAGAGCGAAGAGGCCTCCGCCACCGGCGGGCCCAGCCCTTCGTCGAAGGAGCCCTCGGCCTCCAGCGAGCCCAGTCCGGCCGCCAAGGGCAAGAGCAAGACCCCCGCGCTCGACTCGTTCGGTCGTGACTTGACCGAACTGGCCAAAGAGAACGCGCTCGACCCGGTCATCGGTCGCGCCAACGAGATCGAACGGCTGGTGCAGGTCCTGTGCCGCCGAACCAAGAACAACCCTGTCCTGCTGGGCGAGGCGGGTGTCGGTAAAACCGCCATTGTCGAGGGAATGGCCCAGCGCATCATCAGCGGCGATGTGCCCGACATCCTGACCGACCGCCGCCTCGTCGTCCTTGACCTGGCCATGATGGTGGCGGGCACCAAGTATCGCGGTCAGTTCGAGGAGCGCATCAAGGCCGTGATGAACGAGGTTCGCCGTGCCAAGAATGTGATTCTCTTCATCGACGAACTCCACACGCTGGTTGGTGCTGGCGGCGCCGAGGGCGCGATCGATGCCTCCAACGTGCTCAAGCCCGCCCTGGCCCGCGGCGAGATTCAGTGCATCGGTGCCACCACCTTTGACGAGTACCGCAAGTACATCGAAAAGGATGCGGCCCTGGCACGCCGCTTCCAGCCCATCCCCGTTGACCCGCCCAACGATGTCCAGACCGTCGAAATCCTCAAGGGTCTGCGCGAGAAGTATGAGCAGCACCACAAGGTCAAGATCACCGACGAGGCCATCAAGGCCGCCGTCGAGCTCTCCGGCCGCTACATCACCGGCCGCGTCCAACCCGACAAGTCGATCGACGCGATCGACGAGGCCGGCGCTCGCGTTCGCATCAAGAGCATGGTCAAGCCGCCCGACCTGGCCGAGATCGAGACCCAGATCGAGCGCCTCGGTGTTGACAAGGACGAAGCCGTGAAGGCCGCCGACTATGAGCGCGCCGCCGAGATGCGCGACAAGGTCGAGCAGCTCCGCAAGAAGAAGGAAACCATCCAGCGTGAATGGCGCGAGCGCGCCGGTGCCACCGCCGGCACCGTCGATGAGGAAGTCATCGCCGAGGTCATCAGCAAGATGACCGGCGTGCCCCTCAAGCGCCTCAAGAAGGAAGAGGCCGAGCGCCTGCTCGATCTCGAGAAGGAACTCCACAAGAAGGTGGTGTCGCAAGACGACGCCATCAAGGCCATCAGCAAGGCGATTCGCCGTGCCCGCGCCGGTCTCAAAGACCCCAAGCGTCCGGCCGGTTCGTTCATCTTCTGCGGCCCCTCGGGCGTCGGCAAGACACTTGTGGCCAAGGCCCTCGCCGAGTTCCTCTTCGGTGACGAGGATGCCCTCATCGTCCTCGATATGAGCGAGTACAGCGAGAAGCACAATGTCTCACGTCTGGTCGGCGCACCTCCGGGTTACGTCGGCTACGAGGAAGGCGGCCAACTTACCGAGCGCGTCCGCCGTCGCCCCTACTCGGTCATCCTGCTCGACGAAGCTGAAAAGGCCCACCCTGATGTCTTCAATCTGCTCCTGCAGATCATGGAAGAGGGCCGCCTGACCGACTCGTTCGGCCGCAACGTCGACTTCCGCAACTGCATCCTTATCATGACCAGCAATATCGGCGCTGATCTGATCAAGGGCGGCGGCGGCTTCGGCTTCCAGAAGCGCTCGGCCGAGGTAGACTTTGAGAATATCAAGTCGATCCTGATGAAAGAGATCGAGCGGTTCTTCCGCCCCGAGTTCATCAACCGTCTTGACGATGTCGTGGTCTTCCGCCCGCTCACCAAGGACAACCTCGTTAACATCGTCGACATGGAAGTCGCCAAGGTTACCAGCCGTCTGGCCGCGCAGAACATCAAGCTCGAGCTCGACCAGCTCGCCAAAGACCTCATCATCGACAAGGGCTACAACCCCGAGTTTGGCGCCCGTCCCCTCCGCCGCGCCGTCGGCACCTTCCTCGAAGACCCGCTCTCAGAAATGCTGCTCGGTGGCGAAATTAAGGCCGGCTCAACGATCAAGGTGACGCTCCGCAAGGACGCCGAGGGCAAGGACGAAAGCCACCTCTTCTTCGATGTGGGCGGCAACGAAACTCCGGCCCCGACCGAGCAGTCTCCCACCCCGCCAGCTGCCGCGGCGTCTACCTAATCCTCAAAACCCATCCAGTTTCACCCAAGGCCCGGCTCCAAGCCGGGCCTTTTTCGTAAAATCTCCGGTTCCTTGTCCACACCCCGGCGGTTTGAGGTAGTATTTGAGCGGCGAGAGACACCCACATTTGCGCCCTCGTTCGCTGGCCGGCAACCCGGTCCGCGCTCGTCGCCGACGGCACCCCGCACCCCAGCCCCGCGCTGAAGGACGATCGTCCAATGAGCCCCACCCTCCAAAAAGCCATCGGCCTTATGAACGCCGGGAGTTTTTTGGAAGCCAAGCCGCTGCTCCTGGCCGCCATCCAGCGCGAGCCCCGCAACGTTGAAGCCGCCCTCTGCCTCAGCGACTGCCTCGCCCATCTCGGCGACCTGCAGCCCGCGCTCCACCACGCCAAGCGCGGTGCCACGCTCGCTCCCGCCCAGCCGGCCGCCTGGCGAACCCTCGCCATGATCGCCATCGGCGCGGCCGACTGGGCCATCTGCGAAGACGCCTGCCGCAGCTGGCAAAAGACCGGCGGCGGCATCGACGCCACACGCACGCTCGCCTACACCCTGCAGCGGCTCTCCAAGTTCGGAGAAGTGGTCGAGATCGCCGCTGCCGAACACGCCCGCAATCCCCTCGACACCGACATGTGCCTCAAGCACGCCGTCGCCCTTGTCGCCCTCGCCCGTGGCGACGACGCCTGTGCCGTCCTCCGCGCCGGCATCGATGCCGCCGGACCCGTGCCCGAACTGCTCGACACGCTCGCTTATACCTGCAACTTTCGCGTCCCGCCCGACCCGGCCGCAACCATCGACGCCCACGCCGCCGCCGCGCACGCCCGCGCCAAACACCTGTTCGCAAGCGACGCCGGCACCGCCCCCATCCCCCGCCCGGCGCGTCCGCCAGTTTCTCCAAGCGCACTCGACGGCTCCCGACCACTCCGGGTCGGTCTCCTCTCGCCCGATCTCCGCGAGCACTCTGTTGCGTTCTTCGCCGCCGCCGTCATCGCCCACGGCCGCGCCGCCGGGCTCGACATCCGCGTCTTCTCAACCGCAGGCCGCGAGGATGACTTCACCGCCGCGCTCCGAACGCATCTCCCGCCCGCCTCCTGGCACGCGATGAAGAGCGCTTCTTCACGCCAGACGGCCGACTCGATCGCCGCGGAGCAACTCGACGTCCTCTTCGAACTCTCCGGCCTCACCCACGGAAACCACCAGCCCGCGCTCCTGTTCTTCCCCGCGCCTGTGCAGGTCACTTGGATGGGCTACCCCAGCACCACCGGTAACGCTGCCATCGACTTTCGCCTCGTCGACGCCATCACCGACCCGCCCCATCTCCGCGGCCACTGCACCGAAACGCTCCTGCGCATGACCGGATGCTTCATCTGCTTCACGCCCCTCTACAAACGTGTTCCTCCACCGGCCGATCCCACCGCCCGGCTTTCACACCCCTTCACTTTCGGCTCGTTCAACGCGCTGTCCAAACTCAACAGCCACGTCTTGCGCGTCTGGGGGCAAATCGTGAGCGCCGTTCCCGGTTCCCGCATGATCATAAAGTGCAGAGGCCTCGAAGACCCCAGCACCCGCGCACTGCTCCATGAACGCCTGCGCACCGTGAACGCCCCGGTCGACCAGTTCGATCTCCGCGGCACCGCCGCGACCCAGTTTGATCACCTGGCGGCCTACCGGCACATCGACCTCGCGCTCGACACCTTCCCCTACAACGGAACAACCACCACCTGCGAGGCTCTGTTCATGGGCGTGCCTGTCCTCACCTACTGCGGCCCCGTGCATGCTGCCCGCGTCGGTGGCTCGCTGCTCGATGCCGCCGGTCTTGGCTCGCTCGTCGCCGGCAGCGAGGATGAGTTCGTCGATCTCGCCATCCGCCTCGCCTCCGACCGCGCCGGGCTGAGCGAGCTCTCCCGCGGCCTTCGCGAGCGCGTTCTCGCCTCGAGCCTCTGCGATGCCCCGGGCTTCGCGACCCGCTTCGCGGCCGCTTGTCACGAAATGGTGGCCGACATCGCCAAACGTCAGTAGGCAATCCGCCCTGCTTGGCCCCATCAGCATGGGCCCGCCATCAAAGCTCACAGCCCCCGAAGTACGCACGAATGAAGTCCGCGAAATCATCAGGATCGACCTGAGTGTCGACGTTGAAGTCGGCCTCCGCGCACGGCGCGGAACTGAAGTAGCAGCCGATGAAATCCGCCAGATCGTCGGGGTCAACGGTGTGATCAAAGTTGAAGTCGGCCGCGCAGTACGGGTTCCGCACCGCCTGCTCGGTCGCCGTCCGAATCATATAGAGCAGCGGCTGAATGTTGCCCGACGTCGTGAGATCCGTCGCAAACACCCCGACGAGCCCGTCATCAAGATCAAGCCAGGACGAGAACCCGCGCGCACCCGCCGCGATCGCCCCGCGGAGATTCCCCTGCGGATCACGATCATCCAGCCAAATGCCCACGCCGTAGTCGGCATTGTCGGTATACGGCGTATCGATCGGCGAGTTGGCGATCGGCACGCCCACCGGCGTCTGGCGTGTAAGCATGGCCTGCACCGATGCCGCCCGCAACACACGGACCGCACCGGCCGGGCCTTCGTGCACCCCGCCGCGACGGAGCATTTCCATAAACGTCCCAAACTCTGTTGCCGTCGACTCGATTCCGCCCGCGATTCGCGGATTGCTCGGGCTCGAGAGCACATAGCGGGTCTGGAACAGACCCAGTGGCCCGGCGATGCGCTGCGAAAAGAGCGAGTTCCACGGCGCGCCGCCGGCGAGCTCGGCGACCGCTCCCGCGGCCTGCATCGACGTTCCACCATACGAAAACGTTGTCCCCGGCAGATAGCGCAGCGTGCCGCCCGCGATGCTCTGTGCAACCTGCTGCAGCGTCAGCGTGGTGCTGTTGAGCGCCGCCGAGTTTCCAAACCCGGCCGTGTGCGAGAAGCACTGGCGGATCGTGATCGGTGTCATGAGCCCGTCGAACTGAGGAATAAAGTCCGAAAGACGCGAGTCAAGCAAGAACGGGGTCGCGCTCTGTTCAGTCACCGACATGACAAGCGCGCCCGAAAAGGTCTTCGTCGCCGAGTCAGCGTTCGCCACCCGGCCGACCGACCATGCACCAAAGGCCCGGTGATAGACCGGCCGACCATCTTTGAGCAGCAGTAACTCAAACCCCGGCACCGGCGAGTTCACATTCTGTCCCGTCACGGCCCCGGCGGCCAGCGACGTAACGGCTCGAAGGTCGTATCGATCCTCGGCCATCGCCCGGCCCGCCACAGCGAGAATCACAACGGTGGCAACGACTGATCTGGTGCACATAAAGGGTTCCTCGATAATGCCGGCGCGAGCCCGCGGCCAGAACCAAACGTCCGTCCAGCCGCCGCATTGCCCCACTCCTCCAACTTCATCCAGTCCGAACGAAAAAAAGGCCCCCGCGATCGATTCGCGAGGGCCCTGGATTCATCTCAAACCTTCGTGCACTTCGTCAAGTCTTACGGGCAACCCGCGAAGTACGCACCGATGTAGTCAGCCAGATCGTCGGGGTCGACCGTGCCGTCCCTGTTGAAGTCAGCCGAAAGCGGTGCCGGCTCAGAGAAGTACGCGCCGATGTAGTCGGCAAGGTCATCAGGATCGAGATTGCCGTCACCGTTGAAGTCCGGCGCGCAGCCGGTCGGAGCACACGGATTCACGACCGTCGCCGCGTTCCGCGGGGCGGGAGCGCCAACCACGAAGTCGTTGAAGTTCTCGTTCGTATCAGCCGTGCCGCCCGTCTTGCGGGAAACGCCCAGAACGTTGCTCGTCGTGCCGGCGCCGCCGCTGCCCTCAAAGCAGGTCGCGGTGCCGTAACCGACAAGGTCCACAATGGCCGGATCGCCGCAGCCGCCCGCCAACGCCGTGGCGATGTTCGCCAACGCCACCCGCCCGCTCGTCGCGCTCATACCCAGGAAGGTCGCGCCCACCGCGAAGTCCTCGGTCGGGATTGCAACGCCCGTCAAGCCCACTGGCGACATGCGAACCAAACGGAACTCGCCGGGTCCGACGCAGCCAGACAGCTCAACCAAACCACCCGCAGCGCCGAAGGCCTGGCTGCCCGTACCGCTCGAGTACTGCACCGAGTAACCCACAAGGCTCACATCCAAGCCCGAGCGGTTGAGGATCTCAACAAAGTCGGCATTCAGCGGCGCATTGGAGTTGCCGCCGCCACCATACACCTGCGAGATCACCACCGTCGAACTCGCGTTCACGCACGAACCAACGCCCACCGTAATCGTGCCGGTCCCCACACGAGCCTGATCGTCAGTAGCCGAGACCACCAGCGACTTCGTGCCCGCCGTGGTCCCAGCCGCCACCGTTGCCGAAAGCGAGTAGATGCCGTCAAAACCGACGAGGTCGCCGTTGGTTCCGTCGTCAAAGAACTGCGCCGTTGCCGGCCCGCCAATGTTCACCAGGTTGCCAGTCACACCCGTCACCGTGCTGTTGGGGTTGAAGCCACCACTCACGGCGACCGTCAGCAGGACCGCCGCGCTCGGGCACACCGCCACGGGGCTCGCCGTCGGATTCGTCACCGCGGGCGGCACCGAGTTGCCGCTGTTCTGCGGGATCGTGATGCCGATCTCGAAATCATCAAAGTTCTGGTTGTTGTCTTGGGTGAGCCCGTTCTTACGCGATGCGCCCATGTCACCAGCCAGGTTGCCAACCGGGCCCGCGCCCTCAAAGCAGAACGCCGTCGTGCCGTAGCCGACGAGGTCCACAATCGCCGCGTCCGAACAATCAGCCCCGATCGGGGTAATGCTCATCACCAGCGCCACGCGGCCGGCCGTCTGAGCCATGCCCGAGAACCCACTCGGAGCCGAGAAGTCCGGCCGGGGCAGATTAAGACCCGCCGTTCCTGCCGGGCCCATCGCCACCAGGATGTTCTGGCCGGGGTTGATCACGCCCGAAAGCAGCGCCACACCGTTCACATCCGTAAACCCCGAAGCCGCCCCTGCCGAGGCGTACTGCACCGACAGGCCCGTGAGCGCGACCGGATCGGGCGAACGGTTAAAGAGTTCGACAAAGTCGGTCTTGTAGAGCGCCGTACCCGTGCCGCCGCCGCCATAGACCTTGCTGATGACCACCGGGCGGCCGCTATCAACCGCACAA
>Ga0105049_10003440_pt1 | contig 18702 bp, 15 predicted proteins | sample MAT06_FD_78087 | JGI IMG/M metagenome (GOLD analysis project Ga0105049, IMG submission 78087) | Freshwater microbial communities from Lake Fryxell liftoff mats and glacier meltwater in Antarctica - MAT-06 | ecosystem: Environmental > Aquatic > Freshwater > Ice > Liftoff microbial mat | place...
CACTGTTTGGGGCGATAAAACGGCGAGCCATCGTACAAGAGGATTCTCTATGACTATGATTCGCACGGATGGATTGGCGGGAGGCAATTCGTTGAGTAGTGCGGCGTTGAGCTCGACGGGAGTCTCGACGGGTGATGGGGATCGTACGGGTGGATTCTCCGGGTGCGGTGCGGAGAAGTCCGAGGGATAAACAGGCTAGCAGCATTAAGGCTTCGGTGAGATAGCGGTGGGGTGGTTCACTTGCTTCATAGCTGATGGTGGTGAGGGCGGCAGGGGTGGGTTGAGCGGCGGGGTGCTGTGGAGTGATCGCGGAAGGCGCGTTAGGGATAACGCGCCCTACCTCGGATGGGGCGGTGGTGATGATTGGTTTCTCATGGGTGAAACCGACGAGCAAACAGAGGACGGCCAACACCGGGAACAGAAACAGTAGTCGGAGGTGGGCGGGGCGGGGCATGGATGAAGCGTGAACGGTGAGAGTGAAAGTGAGAGGGTGAGGGTGAGTATTCGCAAGCTTGGCGTGGGAATAGACGCGGCCGTTCATCTGAACGGCCAAGTCTAGTGCGATCGTAGTCGGTGGTTCGTAACCGGTGGACGCAGCTTTGGGCTTCGAAAGAGAGGCGGGTGGGAGCGACGCGCGGGGCTGAGCAAACAACCAAGGCAAAGAGCGGGGTCGCCGGTCAGGGCGCGAAGTTCAGAAGGCGGATTCCTCCAGGGAAACAGATGGGTCGATGCTCGCGGTTCCCGTCGCTTCATGTGCCCGGCGAGCGGCAGTCAATCAAAGCAAAACGCCGCTCCCGGCAAGCCGTGAAGCGGCGATGATGCGCGGCTAAAGGAAAAGAGCCGCTTACCGGATTTCAACCAGCCGGTAGCCTTGGCTGATGAGTGTCACGATCTGCGGCACCTTGGGCACGAGCCACGCGCGCAGGGCCGCGTTGGATGTGCTGCCTACGCGCAACCACACGACACCCGGCCCGCGCTCGATCGCCTGCACCCGCAGGGCAAAGTCCTCGTATTTGGTTACAATCACGTAGCCCTGGGCCTCGGCGTGCCGCCAGATCGCGCTGTCATCGGCCTCGCGCAAGCCGACCTCGCGCACCGCCTCCGCGTCGCAACCGGCTTCGCGCAACCACCGCGCGAGCGCGGGCGGCAACTGGGCATCGACCAAAAATTTCACCGGCTGGCGACCAACACGGGGTGATCGAGCTGAGCGGCGGCGTATTCGAGGCTCGCCTTGATGTCGTCGGCCTCAAGGTCGGGATAGTCGGCGAGGATTTCCGCCTCGGGGACGCCCGCCGCGACCAGATCGAGCACGTCTTTGACGCGGATGCGCATCCCCCGGATGCAAGGCCGTCCGCCACACTGGTTGGGATTGAAGGTGATGCGGTCCGTGTGATTCATGCCGCCACTTTAGCCCGCGTCCCGACTCCTGCTAGACCTGTACCCCGAGGCGAGCGTTTCGCACCAGAATGGGTGGTACGATTCTGGTGCGGGTGGTCATACCGCACTCAGTTTCCATGATGGGCCAAGCCCTTGGCGGGTGTCTAATTTGGTACGATGCAGTTGGTGGGCGTCGGTTTCAACACCGTCGTTCTGTCGCCGATGTGGAAATCGGCAACCACCTTTCAGTTTGTTTCCGCTCATTCGGAAAGATGGGTCCGACCGCATTTATCCTAACTTATTTGGACATGGCAGGATCAAATCGCCTCCCCGGGCCAAAAATTATGTTTTTGGGGGGAAGGGAGATTTGGTTTGCCAGCGCTCGGATGGACGCCTTTTTTGACCCCTCACGTCGTTTGCTTAACCAACTTTAACACCATACATCCAATGGCAGAACTCGCAGGAAATGTTCTTATCGGCCAGAGCGGCGGCCCGTCCGTCGTCAATAATGCCAGCGTCGCTGGCGTTGTCTCCGAAGCCCTTAATCACGGTTGCGTCGAGGAAGTCTACGGCGCACTGAACGGCGTCGCCGGCATCCTGCACGAGGATCTCGTCGATCTGGCCTCCGAATCGCAGCAGGCGATCCGCGGCCTCCGCCACACTCCCGGTGCTGCCCTCGGCAGTTGCCGCACCAAGCTGAAGAAGCCGCAGGATTTCGAGCGCGCGCTCGAGGTTTTCAAAGCACACAATATCCGCTACTATTTCCACATCGGCGACGGTGATGCCCAGGAAACAGCCGCCAAGATTTCCGAACTCGCCAAGGCGCAAAATTACGATCTGCGCGTCATCGGCGTCCCGAAGACGATCGATAACGATCTGCCCGGCACGGACCATTGCCCCGGCTATGGGAGCGCCGTCAAATTTATCGCCACCACCGTCAAGGAGCTCGCTTTCGATGCCGAGGCCACGGGGGCGCACGATCTCGTCACCATCGTTGAGGTCATGGGTCGCAACACGGGTTGGCTCGCCGCCGGTGCCTCGCTGGCTAAACGTCGCGATCACCCCGCAGATGCTCCGCATTTGATTTATGTCCCGGAAGTCGCCTTTGCAGGTGATAAATTCGCTGATGATGTCCGCCGCGTCCTGAAGAAGGAAAAGCATTGCGTGATCGTCGCCGGTGAAGGCCTTGTCGACAAAGATGGCAACTATGTCGCCGTCGAGACCAGCGATGCCGCTGGTGCCGCTCAGTTCGGTGGCGTGGGTGATTTCCTCAAAGAAATCGTCGAGACGCAGGTTGGCGCGAAAGTTCGCGTGGCCCGCCTCGGGGTCGCCCAGCGCGCTGCCGCTCATCTCGCTTCCAAGACCGACGCCGACGAGGCTTACCTCGCCGGTCAGGCCGCCGTCAAAGCCGCGGTCAATGGCGAGTCCGACAAGATGGTGACGCTCGTCCGTGGCGATGGCGATCACTACACTTGCGAAACCGGCCTCACTTCACTGACCGAGTTGGTGGGCAATGTGAAGAAGCTCCCTCGCGAGTGGATCAACGAAGATGGCGTCAGCTTGAACTTCCAGTTCTACCGTTATGCCACACCATTGATTCAAGGCGAAGTCGTGGTGCCATTCGACAATGGCGTGCCTGCCTTCGTCCGTCTGGCCAAGGAATCAGTCGACAAATCGCTCCCCGGCTACGAAGCCTGAGTGATCGTTTAGCCCGATAGATTTTCCAGCCGGTCCGTAAGGGCCGGCTTTTTTGCGGGTGGGTGGGCGGGCGGTTTCCACAACGACGCTTATCGCGCAACGTGTCTTGATGGAGGCGGGGTGCCCTCACCCCGCGAGGCACGCGTGGGCTGTGAAATAAATGCGGGGTGAGAGGGCATCCCCGCCTCCAAAACACGTCACACGTTGGTGCGAAGTTCGGAGGTAGGGCGCGTGTCTTGCACGCGCTGCGGGTGAGGAAGGAAGTACGCGAATGTATGCCGTGCGTAAATCGTGGCCTGTGCAAAACACCAGCCCTGCAAATACAGTCACGCTCCCGCTCGCGCCCCTACCGCCTCCGCCGCTACATAAGGCTCTTCACGCAGATCGGCCCCACGGCTCCCCGTGAGCAGTTGCACCCATACCCGCGCGCAGGCGCCCACTACTAAAACGACGAGGACGAGAAACAATCCCGTGACTGCGGCATCGATATAATTATTCACCATGAGCGCATGCCACTGCGCGATCTGCGTCGGCGGCGTGCCGCCGTCTGCCGCCATGAGTTTCTGGTAGTTTGCTGCCGCACTCAGAAACCCGAGTTTGATATTCGGCGAAAAGATTTTCATCCAGCCTGCCGTCATCGTGACCGTGAGCAACCACGCGAGCGGTACGAGCGAAACCCAGAGATAACGTACGCGGCCCATCTTGATCAGCACCGTCGTGCCGAGCGCGAGGGCGATCACGGCGAGGAGTTGATTGGCCACGCCGAAGATCGGCCAGAGGGAATTGATGCCGCCGAGCGGATCGATCACGCCCTGATAAAGAAACCAGCCCCACGCGGCGACGAAGGCGGTGCTCGCGAGATAATTTCCGAGCGTGGAGGTGGTGTTGCCGAGCGGTTTCCACAGATAGCCGAGCAAATCCTGCACGAGAAACCGACCGATGCGCGTGCCGGCGTCGAGCGTCGTCAGAATAAACAGCGCCTCGAACATGATCGCGAAGTGATACCAAAGCGCCGTGGCCGTCTTGCCGCCCAGCACGCCGGCGAACATATGCGCCATGCCGACCGCAAATGTCGGCGCGCCGCCGGTTCGCCCCACCATGGTTTTTTCACCGACCGAGGCGGCGAGATCCGTCATCTGTTGCGGCGTGACGGGATAACCGAGCGCGGTGATTTGTTGCGTTACCGCAACGGCATCGCCCTTCATGTTGATGGCGAAATATTCCCCGGGCTCCATCGCGCAGGCCGCGATCAACGCCATGATGCCCACGAGCATTTCGGTAATCATGCCGCCGTAGCCGACCAAGCGGATGTGCTTTTCCCGTTCGAGCATTTTTGGCGTGGTGCCCGAGGCGACGAGTGAGTGAAAGCCCGACACGGCGGCGCAGGCAATCGTGATGAAACAAAAGGGGAACACGGGACCGGCGAACACGGGGCCTGAGCCGTCGATGAACGGCGTGATCGCGGGGATTTTTAAGTGCGGGGCGAGCACCACCACGGCGAGGCCGAGCAATGCCACGCAGCCGATTTTCATGAAGGTGCTCAGGTAGTCGCGCGGGGCGAGCAGCAGCCAGATCGGCAGCACGGCCGCGATGAGCGAGTAGCCCATGATTAACCACGCGAGATTTTTCGCTTCGATCGTCAGCCACTGTTCCACCACTGTGCCTTGAATCCATTGGCCGCCGACTACGGCGAGCAATAACCCCACGATCCCCAAGGCGCTCACGAGGCCGATCTTGCCCGGCACCCAGTGGCGCAGCGCCAGACCCATCACGAGCGCAAGCGGGATAGTGGCGGTAATCGTGAAGGTGCCCCATGGACTGTGGGCGAGGGCATTCACCACCACGAGACCGAGCACCGCGAGCAACACGATCATGATCGCGACCACACTGATCTGCGCGAGAATCCCCGCGAACGGACCGACCTCGTCGCGCACCATCTGCCCGAGGGATTTTCCGCCGCGTCGGATGGAGCAAAACAAAATGATGGAGTCATGCACGGCGCCCCCGAGTGTCGCTCCGATGAGAATCCACAACATGCCGGGCAGGTAACCAAATTGGGCGGCGAGCACGGGACCGACGAGCGGCCCGGGACCGGCGATGGCGGCGAAGTGATGACCGAACACCATCCATTTATTCGTCCGCACGTAATCCTTGCCATCCTCGCGCGTGACGGCGGGCGTCGCGCGGGTGTCGTCGAGCGTGAGAACCTTCGCCATCAACCACGCCGAGTGAAACCGCCAAGCCACGGCAAACACGCACACGGAGGCGACGACCATCCAGAGCGCGTTGACCGTCTCGCCGCGCGACCACGCCAGCACGCCCAGCGACCCCGCGCCCAGAGCGATGACGCCGGACCAAAGAAGAACGCGGAACCAGCGGGAATTTTTGCCAACAGACATAGGAAAGAGGTTGGGTGGAAGTGGGGCCCAAGCTAGGCGGAAAACCGCGTCCGGCTAGATCAAACTTCTGCGAATTATGTAGCCGCGTTGGAGCGGAGCGACAACGCGGTGGGAGCTACGGCAGTGCTGACCACACTATCGCCGGTGGCTCAAGTGCGGCTGCAAGACCAAGAGAGGACTGACTGCGGAATTTGCAATGTGGTCGGTGGCGCGCTTGCCGCGCCACGGTCCCGTTGCGAGACAAGCTCGCAACCTACAAAACCAATCCCAAAACCAATCCCAAACCATTCCCATAACCAAGAACCAAGAACCAAGAACCAAGAACCAAGAACCAATCCCAATCCCAATCCCAAGAACCAAGACCACAGACCCGTTGAGGAATTTAGAAAAAGCCGCCAGTTGTCAGGTGTGCGCCACACTTAGTCTGGCCAGCTCGCATTCCTCGGAATTTATTTTGCAATCTTCCCGCGCAGATCCTCACTTGCCCGGATGAGCCAATTTCTCCCTGACCCCAAGCGGTATTCTGCTATTCCCTACGCTCGCTGCGGGCGCAGCGGCCTTAAGTTGCCCCGGATTTCTCTCGGGCTCTGGCATAATTTCGGCGGCATCGATCAGCTTGAAAATCAGCGCACGCTTTTGCGCCGCGCCTTTGATCTCGGGATCACGCATTTCGATCTGGCCAACAATTACGGCCCGCCTCCCGGTTCCGCCGAGGAAAATTTCGGGCGAATCTTGAAAACGGATTTCGCGGCCCATCGCGATGAGCTCATTATTTCCACCAAGGCCGGCTACCCCATGTGGGACGGCCCGTACGGCGACTGGGGCTCGCGCAAATATCTCCTCGCCTCGCTCGACCAGAGTTTGAAGCGCATGGGTCTCGACTACGTGGATATTTTCTATTCGCACCGGCCCGATCCCGAGACGCCGCTCGAGGAAACGATGGGCGCGGTCGCGACCGCGGTGAAATCCGGGCGCGCGCTCTATGCGGGCATTTCCAATTACAACGCCGCGCAAACCCGCCGGGCCGCAGCGATCTTGAAGGATCTCGGCGTGCCGCTGCTGATTCATCAACCGATCTATAATATGTTCAACCGCTGGGTGGAGGCTGAACTGTTGACGGTGCTCGCGGAAGTTGGCGCGGGCTGCATTCCGTTTTCGCCGCTGGCCCAAGGCCTGTTGACCAATCGTTACCTGCAGGGGATTCCGGCGGATTCCCGTGCCAGCAAGCCGGCGAGTTTTCTTAAAGCCGAGCGGATCACGCCAGAGCTGGTGGCGAAAATCCAGGCGCTCAACGGTGTCGCCCACACACGCGGCACCACGCTCGCGCAGCTGGCGGTGCTCTGGCTGCTGCGGCACGCGGAAATCACCACGGTACTCATCGGCGCCAGCAAGGTGGAGCAAATCGACGACATACATTCCGGACTCAAGCAGGCGCCCTTGGCGGCCGATGAACTGGCCTCGATTGAAAAGATCCTCGCCGGCTGAGTCAGCCCTTCCACCCCAACAATTCAAACCGTGAAAGCCCGTCTTCCACTCTTCTTTAACACCGAGTGGTTGCCCGCCGCTTTTGCGGCCATCCCGGCGGTGTCTGCTGAAGCAAAGCCCGGGGGCGCGATTCCGCGGGTGGAGTTGCAGGCATTGGCGACACGGGCGGAAAATGAATTGAAGGGCAATATTCTGCCTTTCTGGCTGAAGTACACCCGTGATCGCGAGCGGGGTGGGTTCTATGGTTTGATCGATCAGGACATGACGGTGCACAAAGACGCCCCGCGCGGCGCTCTGCTCACCAGCCGCATTCTTTGGACGTTTTCCGCCGCGTATCGGATTTATCATGATCCGGACTATCGGGAAATGGCGCAGTGGGCTTACCGCGATCTGATGGATAAATTTCGTGATCGTGAATTCGGCGGACTTTATTGGAGCGTCACGGTGACCGGTGAACCGGTGGAGACGCAGAAGCAGATTTACGGACAGGTCTTCGGGATTTATGCGCTGGCGGAGTATTACCGGATCACGGGAGAAAAGCCCGCGCTCGACGAGGCGATCGCCCTTTATCAGTTGATTGAAAAAAATGCCCACGATGGAAAACAGGGTGGATATTTCGATGCGCTGGATCGCCAGTGGCAGCACGTGAAGCAAAATGTGTTGGGGGCCTACCTCGAAGTCGCAAAATTCGCACATCCATATCATGGAGGCCTTCACCAACCTGCTGCGCGTCTGGCCTGATGCCGGACTGCATGAGCGTCAGCGCGAGTTGATCGAACTGATGATGACTCGCATCATCGATCCGAAGACCCACCATTTGGTTCTCTTCATGAAAGACGATTGGACGCCGGTCGGAGATGAGTTTTCCTATGGTCATGATATCGAGCTTGCGTGGCTACTCGTGGAAGCAGCCGAGCAATTGGGTGAGGCCGCCCTGATCGCCCGCGCCAAAGCCGAAGCGGTGGCGATCGCCCGCGTGACGGCCGCTGAAGGATTGGACCACGACGGCAGCGTCTACAACGAAGGCACGGCGCACGGCGTGACCAATGCCAACAAGGATTGGTGGCCGCAGGCCGAGGCGGCGGTGGGTTTTCTCAACGCCTACCAGCTTACCTTGGATCCAAAATATTTCACCGCCGCGCAGCGCAGTTGGGATTATATCGAGGCCAAGTTTGTGGATCGGAAGTATGGCGATTGGTACGAATCGCTGGATCGCGATGGCACGCCCAAGCGCCGGTCAAAATCGAGTGTGTGGAAGTGTCCGTACCACAACAGCCGTTCGTGTCTGGAGCTGGTTGAACGATTACATGGGTTGATCGGCGACCCGGGTGCGCCGGCGAAGTGAAGGCAATCTGACTTCGAAATCAGTTCAAACCTGGGGTAGCCATTTTTCGATCTGTTCAGCTAGGGCGGGATCATGCGGTTGGTGGGCGTCGGTTTCCACCCTGACGCTTTATCGCCGAGGTGGATCGGCCGTCGCCCCGCTACGGCTCGACAAGAATCGGCGACCACCTGTTAGTTTGTTTCCACTCATTCAGGAGGACAAATTCGACTCCATCGTTCCGGCTGCGGGTAGCGGCGGTTGCCCTCAACCGCCATCATGGGAGAGGCAACTTCGATCCGGCCCGGCGAAATATAGGCCGCAGGGATCGGCGATTTTCGCGTACCCTCAGATCCCTTTCAAGTCCGGCAAAGCCTAAAATGACAAGCGCTGGAATTATTAATTCGCCAGCAGCAGCTTGAGCCTCTTGCGGTCGAGTTGGTGGCCTTTGAAATCCTCGTACACGACATCGGGGCGTCCGCTAGCAAGGATGCCAAAACCGCCGCGGAGATTCCACCTCGCCCATTTGTCTTTGCTGGATCATGCATAGTAGGAGCAGGGCAAGCGGGCGAAGTTGAAACCCCGCTCGGCCACCCAGTCGAAATCAGAGCGGCGAAAACGTTGACCACGCTTACCGCCGGCCAGTTCAGTGAGATTGAAACCGCGCCAGCGAGGGATTTTTAATTGAGGGCGAGCGGCCGGATTAGTGGAGGCCTGGAGAGAGGAAGGGAGGAGCAGCCTTGCGGTTGCCACAGCCGAAACGCCAAGGAAGTGACGACGAGTCATGATTTTTGCCGAGGTTGGGGCTAGTGAAGACAACATTCAAATGCTGGCATGCGAACATCTTGCTTACGCTTGGGCACAAGGGCGGGAGTTTTTCGGATAGAGTGCGGCTGAAGCGAGTCAGGCTGGGAGAGAAAGAAAGTTCGTATTTATTCGCAGGCGAAAAAACTCACAGAGAAAATCCTTGCACGAGCAGGGTGGGACCGTAGCTTGCCCAACTCCGCGCTGGGTCCCCATCGTCTAGCCCGGTTAGGACGCCTCCCTTTCACGGAGAAAACCGGGGTTCGAATCCCCGTGGGGACGCCATCTATTAAGGCCCTCAACTTTAACGAGTTGTGGGCCTTGTTGTGTCTGGATACCACGAAGTGACAATGTAGGAGACAACAAGACACCGACAGATGGGGAAGACGCCGAGTGTGTTTTTGGGCGGATAATCGCTTCGCTACCGAAGCGGAATGAAAGGGCCGCAGCTTACTCGGCATTTGATCGCCAGGTAAACTGCGGCCTAACGCTTTTGGGGCGTGTGGAAATTGGAAAAAGAGACCGCACTACGATTGCTCGAAAGAGAGTTGTCGCCCGCGGCCAGAACGACTCCCCGCGTGCATTTCTCCCTCTGGAAAATGATTGACCGTTCCGCGACGCTCTTCACTTCATTACGCTTTTGAATACGCCAAATTTTCAATGTTCCTGAAGAAACTTTTCCGCGCCATTCCCCTGCCCATATTCCGTGGACCCAATGCCGGATTATATTGGAGCGTGGCCAGCGGCATCCGTTACTTTCGCGGAAAATTCGTTCCCGGCAAAGGCTCCGCGCTGCCTCTGCTCATCGAATCCGGCGAAGTCGTCTGGGATATTGGGGCCCACCGGGGCTACACCGTGCTGCTGGAATCCCGGTTCGTGGGCGCGCAGGGCCGCGTCTTCGCGTTCGAGCCCAATCCAGACAGTAGAAATTTTATCGAGCGCCACCTGCGCTGGAATCGAGTCGCCAATGTCACTCTTTTCCCCTGGGCCATGGGTCGGGAGGAAGGTGAACTTTCCTTTGGCTGGAATCCGACGGAGCGTCACTCCAGCCTCGCGTGCCGTCTCGGCGGCGAAGGCCAGCGCGTTACGGTCAAGGGCATCGACCAGTTGATCGCCGCCGGCAAAGCTGCCTCGCCCACCCTGATTAAAATGGACATCGAGGGCGCCGAACTCGACGCCCTCCACGGTGCCGCGGAATTGTTGCGCCGTGAACGCCGCTTGGTCCTCGTGCTCGCCACCCACTCGGTTGCGCTGCATGACCAATGCTCCACGCTGCTGCGCACCGCCGGCTTTGAATTGGTCGAGGCTGGCAATGTCGCGATCGCCCGTCGCGAAGGCTGGTCCAGCATCGGCGACGCCGACATTCTGGCCTTCGGACCGGACCGCGTGGTATCCGCCGCCGCCCGCGAGGCGTTCAGCCGAATCGGCCGGCACGGCTAAACCCGTTTGCCGGCAATACTTTTCTGGTTCCTCGCGAGATCAGCGGCGTTTTCGGATTCACCGCGCAGGCCTCTGCGGTGGTGGAACCCGACCTCCGGGCGGGTTTTGCCGCGAGAGCCGGCACTCAGCGCGCCCGGAGGTCACGCTCCACCTTGAGATCAACGTCTCCGGCGACAACTTGAGACGACACGGCCACAATGCTCGGCGGACCTGCTCCGTTCTAGGATGGCGTTGAGTCGGGGCGGCATCTGCCAGACAGACACCCTACGGGATAAGTCAGCGTTATCGCGTTGAGTGGGTGGCGTCGCGCGCCGCGCGCACCAGCGTGAGGGCGGCGACGACGGCGGTTTCGCAGCGCAATACGCGCGGGCCGAGATGGACGAGAGCGAAATCATGTTTGTGCAACATCGCGCGATCTGCCGCTGACCAACCGCGCTCGGGGCCGAGGGCGAGAACGACATGGGTGTCGGGCGAGAGCAGTCGTACCCGCGCGAGCGGTGCAGCGGCTTCATAGTTGTCGAGCGCGAGCCGATGCGCGGTGGCGGGCAGGGTCGCCAGCGTTTCTGTGAGCGGGTGACCGCGCGTGATTTTCGGAATCTGGGTCGCGAAGGCTTGGCTCGCACCGGTGATGAGGTGGCGGTGCCATTCGTCCGTGGTCCACAGCGAGCTGTGCGCGTAGTTGCGTTCGCCTTTTTCGGTGAGGACAAAATGCATCGCGGTGACGCCGAGCGTGGTGGCGTCGCGCAGAATGTCGCGGGCGGTTTGGGGACGCGGCAGGCCGATGATGAGGGTGACGGGTTCGGGTGGCGGTGGCGGTGCGTCCCAGACAAAGGAAAACGTCAACGATTCAGCTTCGATGGCGAGCAGCGTACCACGACCGCGCGGTCCATTGATCAGCCCGGCATCGAAGGAGTCACCGGGTTGGCGTTTGAGGACGGAGAGAAGATGAACGGCGCGCGAATCGATGAGGGGAAGCGGCCGGGCTGTTTCAGCGGAAGTGAAAAGCACCAGGTTCATGCCGGTTATTTCGGCGGGGTAACCTTGGCATGTCACGAATATTACCAATTACGGTTCGCATGGGACTCAGGGGGTCGGGCGCGACCGCGACGAGTGCATCGCCTCGGCAGCTGGGCGCGCCGAGAATCACTGCGGCGGGGCAAGCGATCCGGCCCTGCCTAAAGTCCAGAATGAATTAGTAACAGGTATAATGCTCATTATTGTTAATATCTTGCCGAGAACGCTTTGATTGAACTAGGTAGGCGTGCGTGACAATCCCCAAGGAGAACATCGGCCAACCGGAGAAGGGTGCGGTGGTGCCTGCTGCCCGGGTGATCATTATCGAAGATCAGCGTCTGGTGGCGGATTTTTTTCAGTATCATTGTCAGGCGATGAGATTAAATGTCCTGAGCGTTTATGGAACGCTGGCGGAGGGTTTGGCCGGAGTGCGGGCCAAACGTCCCGAGCTGCTTTTGTTGGATTTCTCTCTGCCGGATGGTAACGGGTTGGAAGGAGCGAGGGTTCTTTTGGAGGATTTTCCGGAAATTAAAATTCTGGGTATTTCGGCGCATCGTGATCCGTGGACGATGCTGCAAGTGCAGCGGATCGGGCTGCATGGCTTTGTGGACAAGCATGAGCAGCGGACGGAAGTGTTGACGGAGGCGATTCTGGCGGTGTTGGCGGGCCGGATTTATTATGTGCCGGTGGTCAATGAAGCGACGGCGCGGCTGCGGCGTGATCCCAAGGCGTTTATCCGGGTGCTCTCTGATTATGAGCTGCGGATTTTATCTTTGATCGGTGAGTCGATGTCGGATGAGGAGATCGCCGTCCAGCTCAACATCAGTCCCGCCACCATGCAGTCCCGCCGCCGGGATATCATGCGCAAGATTGATGTGCACACGACGCCTAAGCTGATTCATTTCGCGATTGTGAATGGTCTGACGCGGCCGGATCAACTGAACCAGCGGATGTGAGGCGTTGGCGCAAGGTCGGTAGCAAATTGCCCAAGAGCAGGGCAGAGGTTTCGGCCTGATCCCAAAATTCATTCATGCTGTTGGTTTCAATCTCCCGGGCGAGTTGGCTTTCGACTTGGGCCTGAATGAAGGCCAGCCGGCCAACCATGCGGTGGGATAGGTCGCTGGCGCCGGCCGCATCCCGTTGTTTGATCGCCTCAATCAGGAGGCGTTCTTCGCTGGCCAGCTCGGTACAATAGAGGGAAACTTCATGGTCCAAAGTGACGCCCTTGCGCGACGCGAGCAGGCGGAGTCCGCTGAGCGGATCGATTTGATCAGCTTGCGCTGGCGGATGAAAGGAAGCCGCAGGGCGTTGGGCGGAAGTGGCGGCGGAGAGGGCGGCATGGATTTTTTCGAGTGAGACGGGTTTGATCAGAAACGCGTTCATGCCGGCTTCGTGGCAGCGCCGGCGTTTTTCTTCAGTGGTGTAGGCCGTCGTCGCAATGATGGGGAGGTGGGGGTCGAGTGACTCGATGGTGCGCAACTCCCGGGCGATGTCGGGGCCGCTCTGGCCGGGTAGGTTCAGATCGAGAAATACGGCATGCAGGGTGTGCTGACGGGCGAGGGCGAGGGCTTCGCTGCCGTTGGCGGCGGTGCTGACTTGGAATCCGAGTTCGAAGAGAAAACTGGAGAGGGTGATCCGATTGTATTCCTCGTCGTCCACGACGAGGGCGTGCAAAACGCCGATGGAGTGGGGTTTGCTTTTGGGGTGGTGGAGTCGAGCGGGCACCCCGGCGGCGACGGGCAAGGACAAGGCGAAATAGAAGGTGGAGCCCTGACCCATTTCACTTTCGACCCAGAGTCGCCCGCCCATTTTTTCGCCGAGAGTTTTGCAGAGTGCCAGGCCGAGGCCGGTGCCGGCGACGCGTTGGGTTTGGGCGGCGGCGCCTCGCTCGAAACGGGTGAACAGCCGGGCTTGTTCTTCGGGAGAAATTCCCGGGCCGTCGTCACTGACCGCAAAGGTGAGGGCGAGTTGATCGGGGACGAGTTGTTGGCCCCAAATCGTGAGACACACCTTGCCGCGGCCGGAGTATTTCAGGGCGTTGACGAGGTAGTTGAGCAGGATTTGCCGAATGCGGGTGACGTCGCCGATGAGGTGGCGTGGCATCGTGGGTGAGACCGCGATTTCGATCGGGATGCCGTAGCGCGTGCTTTCGGCGGAGGTCAGGGCGGCGAGGGCTGCCGTCAACTCCTGCAGATCGAAGGGCTGGGGATTGAGGTCAACGGCTCCGGCCTGCAAGCGGGAGTAGTCGAGAATATCTTCGAGCAAACTGGAAAGGTGCGTGGCGCAATGGCGCAATTGCGCCATGTGCTGCTGCGTCGTGGGATCGAACCGGGAACTGTCGATGATGGTGGCGAGGCCGATGACGCCATTCATGGGGTTGCGGATCTCGTGACTGATGCCGGCGAGGAATTCGTCTTTGGCGGCGTTGGCTTTCACGAGTTCGGTCGTGCGTTTGTCCACGAGAGATTCGAGTTGCTGATTACGGGCGCGGATCCGGCGCTCATGAAAACGGATATAGCCAAAGACCGCAGCAGCGGCGATGGCGGCGAAACCGGAGTAGGCCCACGGCGTGCGATACCAAGGAGGCAGAATGCGAAAGGTGTGCGCGGCGGGCTCACTGGTCAGGCCTGCTGCGTTCACCGTGCGGACTTCGAACGTGTAGGTGCCATCGGTGAGATTAGTGAATTCGAAGGAGCTGAGTGGTGCGGCCGGGGACCACGGACTCCGCTCATTTCCCAAACGGGTTTGAAAGAAAAGATTCGGGCGGGAATCGATTTCGGCGGTGCCCGCGTGGAGCACCAGATGATGGCCGAAAAAGGGATAGGCTGCGATCAATCCGGTCGAGGGTGATTGGCTGGAAGTTTCAAAAACGGACAACGAAGGCTGGCGGGGGGCGCGGACGGGAGGGATTTCATCCGGTTTGATGCGCATGAGGCCTTCGCTGCCGCCCACCCAGAGGGCGTCGGGGCCGTCTTCCGTCGTGACGAGCAGTGAACTGGGGACCCCGACCGCCGCGAGTTTCGGGACATGCAATTCGGTCCAACCCGTGGCGGTCCCGTGTTCATCCAGCAAGAGCCGGCCAAGCCCGTAGGTGTGAGGGGAGGAGGATTTGCGCTCGAAGACGACGTAGAGCCGGCGGCCATCGGGCGAGGTAACGCACTGCAACGCGGTGACGGCGGGATAGCTGGAGATGCGCTGGGGCTGCTTGGTCGTGATGTCGGCGGAGAATCCTTCGCGGGTGGTGAAAAAATAAACGTTCTGCCCGTAACCGGTCACTTGGCTGGCTTCCGTCAAGCAGCGAGGATTTCTGCCGTCATGAACATTCGTGAGATGCCGGCTGAGAGTGTTGTAGTGCCATACGCCGGTCCGCGCACTCGTGCACCAGAGGTTGTCCTCGGAATCTAAATAAAAGTTGTTGGCGAGATCAGGCAATGCCGCGAGATCTTGTTTTTGCCATGATCCATTTATGTCCTGAGAGAACTTCGTGATTTGCTGACCGACGAGGCAGAAAAAAACACCCGCTTTTTTGTGAGAGGGGCGGATGCGCCAGAATGGCTGAGCGGGGGCGTCGAGAACGGATTGGATTTGTTGCCCATCGAAAAAATCAAGACCTCCAAAGCGAGCGAGGAGCAGGCCGTGCTGATAAGCCAGCACATCCATGACATGGATCGGCATCGAGTGGATGGCGCTAAAGCGGTTGAAGCCGACACGATTGGTTTCCAAGCGAAAGAGTCCGGCATCGGTCACGGCCAAGAGCGTGTCGTTCGCCTGGACGATCTGTAAGATACTCGCGTGGTCTGCCTGCTCCCACTGCTGAAAAATTGAAATAGATCCGGTGGGATCAAGACGGGCGATACCTCCGGTTTGGTGACCGATCCACAGTTGCTTTTCTTGATCGAGAAAAAGGGTGAGAATGGTGTTGCTCGTCAGGCCATCTTCTTGATTGAGCGTCCGCAGCAGTTGGCCCTCAGCGGACATGAGGCCGAGGCCACCCAAAGTGCCGATGGCATAAATTCCATTCGGAAGACGTTGAATGCTGCTCACCGGCCGGGTACGCAGAAATTCGAGTACAGCTGAGGAGCAAAGTTGTTGTTGGGGCTTGCCGGCATAACAAAGGCCATCGCGGCTAAAGAGGCGCAGGCCTCCGCCATCGCGCTCCAGACTGAAGGCGGGATTGGTCGGCAAATCTTTCGGGCCAAATTCGAGTTGAGGTCCTGCTGCGGTTAGTCGATAGAGTCCCGTTTCAAGATCCGTAAACCATAATTCCTGGTCCAATCTAACCGGGTATAAGCGGGATTGATTGGGAAAATCCCAAACCGTAAATTGCTCGCCATCCCAACGCAGCACTTTGGATTGGCAGATGAAATAGACCAGATTGCCGACGAGGCCGCAGCCCCAGGTGAATTCAAGGCGGCGGTGCTCCGGCGGTAGTTTCGCTATGAGCGAAGTGAATTCGAAAGTTCCAGTGGCCGTTTCGGTGTAGTAACCGACTTGATTGTGCGCTCCGGCCCAGAGCCGGTTGTGAGCGCCAAAACAAAGGGCGGATAAATTGTATGAGTCGGGCAGAGGCTGGCTGGTCCAACTTGCTCCATCATAAACCAACAAGGCGTCGCTGCCGACGAAGAGCCGGCCCTTGGCGTCTTGCACGATCGCACCGGTTTGGGGCGTGGCCCCAATCAATTGACTCGGAAAATAATCCAGGGTCGGCCGACCTTGCCGGTGGTCGTCCCATGCGGCGAGTCCGGCCGCTGGGAGCAAAACAGCGAACACCACGGCTTGAATAAAATAGCGGATCGAACTCATACGGTTTCGCCAGAAAGGTGTGGCAGCATGCCGAGTGAGTGCAACTCGGGGCAACACCTACTTTAAGGCGCCGTGTTTATGGCCAGACCCGAGGGCCGCCAGCCTTAAAGCAGGCGTTTTTCGCCATCTAGAAAAACGGGAAAAGAGACGATACTCTGCGCATGAACTCCCTCAACTCCGCTCTCATCGGGCTCCTCTCGAGCCTTTTGCTCTCCCTTGGTTTTTCCCGTCTGGCCGCATGTTTTGACCAACTGGATCAGGCTACCGCAACGCACCCCTCCGGTCGAGAGACGCAACTTTTGGCCGCAAAATACTGCGCCATGCCATGCCGCTGGCAGGAAGTTTAACCCGCACTGATCACTCTTCTCTAAAACGCTGCGGTGGTTAACGGCCTCGCAGCGTTTTTGTTTCCCCGTCGTTTGTCCTGCTCCGCCCATGCTCAATTTTGCTGCCTTTCGTTACCGCAACATCATGGCCGATGCTGGTGGGCCCATCGCAAAGCTGGCGGTTTGCGACACCTTCGTGCTGGGCGAGCGGCAATTTCAGGCCAATTCTTTTCTGCGGCCTGATTTGATCGCTTGGAAAACCTCCAGCGAAGTGTTCAGCGATGCAGCCGGCACGGGCACAGCAGATTCACCGATGGTAGCGCGGCACAAAGCGATTTCCGAGGCGATCGAACGCTGGGCCCATATGTCGGTGGTGTCGTCGCCAGACCGGCAGCGATACGGATTTGGGGTCGATCCCTCGAGCAACGGCATGGCGGCCTTTCCTGGTCTGCTGAAAAAGCAGGCGCGGCCCGCCGCCTACTGGGAAGCCGTCGAACGCTACAATGTGCTTTCTTGGTGGGAAGGCCGACTCGACGCGACCGAGATTAAAACGCGTTGGCCGGAGGTGCAGGCGGAGGTCATACACACTTCATTACCGGGTGTAACGGTGATCCTTTATCGCCCTTCGTCGCAGGGCTACGTGGCTTATGGCCATGCGGCCGGTCCGGATTTTGAGACGGCGTGCAGCCGCGCAGCCATGGAACTTGAGCGCCATGATTTTGTGGTGAAGCAATATTTATTGGTCCATGCCGGTGACGCCATGGCGATGTTGCCCGCCACCACGCAGGCCATCGAACGGCGCAGCGTTTACTTTGCCCAACCCGAGGGTCACGAAAAATTTTTAGAACGCTTGCGCACCAAACCCTGGAGGCCGGCGTTGAAACCCCGTCTCGTGTTTGATGGGTCGATACCCGGTGAATGGTCGAAGTATGCCGATGTCTGGCGGGTGGTTTATGCGCCGCCCAGCGAACGATTCCTCAGCAACGACGGCTGCTACTTTTTCTGGTGAGGCCGGAGCCGTCGCAGGAGACTCGGTGCATTGGATCGTGCCGTGGTAGGTCGCGCGCTGGTCGCGCTATTCTGCTGGCCTGCCGAACGAGGCAAGCTCGCAACCTACAGGGCAAACCCGATCAAGCGCTCGGGACGTCAGTCTATTCTGCGAGTCGCAATAACTTCAGACATCCTGATCTCGAGGAATTCGGTTGAGCACAACTCCGCCGCGAATCGGGATAAAATTCAATTAACGCGGAGGACGCGGAGAGCGCGGAGCCTGACGTGATTTCACTCCGTGAAATTCGCGAGCTCCGCGTTAAACTATCTGGTTAGGGCAAGCTGTTTCCTGATCTTCATTCATTGGATTGTGCCGTTAGTTTTTCGCGGGTCGGCTGAATTTCCGGGCGGTGGGGTCAGGAATATTTTTCGTCAGACCAAGCAAGCCGAGCTCAAGTAGGTTTGAAGATGTCTCGCGAAGGAGTCCGAACTAAATGGCCTGGTAGCCTTCGCATCCTTCGCGAGACACTTTCTGTTTCACGCTCAGTTCGTTTCATCGTCCACCCTCTCTCCACGGGCTGGGCTCAGGATGTCGGAGGCTGGGGCGACGTTGCGACGCGTGGTGAATTGGCCTGAGCCATCATGCGGATGATCAGTTCGGGCGTACGGCCAGATAGCCGTAAGCCAAAGCATAGGTGGCACATTCGAGCAGCAGAAGCGTGTAGCCAATTTTGAGAGCGACGGAGGTGAGGGTGGGACGAACCCCGAGCCACGGCAGCACGGCGAGGCGGCCGCCCCAGAACAGCGCCGTGGACCCGCACACCGCGCGAGCGAGGGGCGTGCCGCTGACCAGTTCGGGCGCGAAACCTAAGGAGAGCAGGCCGAGGACGGCAATCGTCGCTCCGATCGAAATATTTTGCGCCATGGAAAATCGACGATGGATTAACGGTAGTTTTTCCAGATTCTTTTCCCAGTCAGGCGGGATGGGAGTGAAGCAGGCAAGTCCCAACGTAACGAAATGAAAGACTCCGGCCAACTGCACACA
>Ga0105049_10003441_pt1 | contig 18695 bp, 24 predicted proteins | sample MAT06_FD_78087 | JGI IMG/M metagenome (GOLD analysis project Ga0105049, IMG submission 78087) | Freshwater microbial communities from Lake Fryxell liftoff mats and glacier meltwater in Antarctica - MAT-06 | ecosystem: Environmental > Aquatic > Freshwater > Ice > Liftoff microbial mat | place...
AACACGCCGCTGATGGCCAGGGCGATGACGCGCCGGCTGGTGACCTCATAGTCGATCGACCAGTATTTCGAGGCGAAGGCCAGGCCGACGACGACGACCACGGCCAGCACCGCCGGCCAGGCCCGCCACATCCGTTCGATCCGCCACGCAGCCATGCCGAAGATGGCGGCGTAGGCAGGCAACCAGACCAGCCGCAGCAAAGGCGTCTCCTGCTGCAAGGGTGCGAACACCGGCCCGATCAGGGCCCCGGTCAGCATGGCGATGATGACGATGCACAGCGCCCGCTCCCACCAGCTGGGGGCGGGCTCGGTCAGGACATCGGCTGGACGGGAGTCGGACACCGATGCAGGGTCGGCCAAGGGGCTTAACGAAGGGTTGGGAACAGACGTTGATGCGCGCGGATCAGCGGTCCTGACGGGAATGGTGGATGCGTCCGATGACCACGCGATCCTGTTCGATCCGATAGATTGCGACAAAGCCGTCGCGACCGAAGCGAAGTGGCCATTTCCGTTCTTCATCGCTGATGGCGTGGCCTGCGGCTGGAAATTCTGCGAGCGTCCTGAGTTGTCGTCGAGTAGCTTGTTCGGCGGACCGCGCGACTTCGGGCGACAGAGCCGCGAGCCGATTGATCTGCGCCATCAAATCGAGATTGGCCTGCCGGCTGAGAACGACCCTCAACCGGCCCGGCTTGCGAGGCGGCGTTCCAGTTCAGCGCTGAATTCGTCTATGGCCTCGTCGAGGTCGACATAGGGACCGTCGAAGTCTTCGGGGCGGGAGGCAGGTGCCTGAAGCCCCAGCGGATCGTCGAGCAGCCGATCCAGCATCTCGACCGCCAAGGCTTCCGGCGACACGCCGATCGCGACCGCGTGCGCCTCAAGCCGCGCGGCCGAGATGTGGTTGAGGTTCAGCTTCAGTGCGCCGTCGGCCATAGCGCAACATAACTCAACGTGTTGGGACGGGCTACCAACCGGCGGTTGGTGTCCTCTAGGCCTTCTCCACAAAGCTATCGATCACCTTCTTCTCGCCGGCCTTCTCGAACTCGACCAGAAGCTTGTTGCCCTCGATCCCCATGACCAGGCCGTAGCCGAATTTCTGGTGAAACACGCGCTCGCCCTTTAACCAGTCACCGCCCGCCTTCGGGTCCGCCGTCGCCACCAGCCTGCCGTCGCCCTCGATCAGCGTATGCCGGGCCGTGCGTGCCTCCGGCGTCTTCGCCGCCGTGAACGATTGCGCCCGTTTCCAGCCGGGCGAGGCATAGCCCGCTCCGAAGGTCGGCATCTCGTCCCAGCGGGATTTGGCGTCCTTCATGCCCGGCGTGACACCGTAGTAGCCGGTGTCGCTCTCGGCCTCGACGTGGTCGATCGGCAGTTCGTCGACGAAGCGGCTGGGCAGTTGCGAGGTCCAGCGGCCGTAGACCAGCCGGTTGGCGGCGAAGGAAATCCGTGCGTCCTGTTTGGCCCGGGTGACGCCGACATAGGCCAGGCGGCGTTCCTCCTCGAGGCCCTTTTCGCCCTTCTCGTCGATGCTGCGCTGGCTGGGGAAGACGCCTTCTTCCCAGCCCGGCAGGAAGACCAGCGGGAACTCCAGCCCCTTGGCCCCGTGCAGGGTCATGATCTGCACGGCGTCATCAGACCCGCCGCGATCCAGGTCCATCACCAGCGAGACGTGCTCCAGATAGGCGGGCAGGGTCTCGAACGCCTGCATGGATTGCGTCAGCTCCTTGAGGTTGTCCAGCCGCGTCTGGCCGGTCGCGCGGTCGGCCTTCTGCATGTCGGTGTAGCCGCTCTCTTCCAGCACCGCCTCGGTCAGCTCCCAGTGAGTCGTGGTCTGGGTCAGGGCGCGCCAGCGGTCGATGTCGCGAACGAAATTCGACAGCGCCGTCCGGGTCCGCGCCTGAAGCTCGTCCGAGACGATCAGGTCGCGCACTGCGCTCATCGCCGAGACGCCCGACAGTCGGGCGATCTGCAGCACCTTCTGCACGCTGGTATCGCCGATGCCGCGCTTGGGCACATTGACGATCCTCTCGAAGGCGAGGTCGTCATCCTCGGACAGGATCAGCCGCAGATAGCCGTGGGCGTCGCGGATCTCGGCCCGTTCGAAGAAGCGCGGCCCGCCGATCACCTTGTAGGGCACGGCCAGCAGCACGAACCGCTCCTCGAACGCCCGCATCTGGAACGAGGCGCGAACCAGCACTGCCATGTCCTTGTAGGGCGTGCCGGCCCGCCGTGCCGTCTCAATCTCATCGGCGATCAGCCGCGCCTCGGCCTCGCCGTCCCAGACCCCGCGCACGCGAACCTTGTCCCCGCTCAGATCCTCGGTCCACAGCGTCTTGCCCAGCCGGTCGCGGTTGGCGGCGATCAGGCCCGAAGCTGCCCCAAGAATATGCTGCGTAGATCGATAGTTGCGCTCCAGTCTTACAACCTTGGCACCGGGGAAGTCGCGCTCGAAGCGCAGGATGTTGTCGACCTCGGCCCCACGCCAGCCATAGATCGACTGGTCGTCATCGCCGACACAGCAGACATTGCCGGTCGAGGCCGTCAGCAGTCGCAGCCATAGATATTGGGCGACGTTGGTGTCCTGATATTCGTCGACCAGGATGTAGCGGAAACGGCGGCGGTATTCCTCCGCGATATCCGCATGTTTCGACAGGATCGTCAGATTGTAAAGCAACAAGTCGCCAAAGTCGCAGGCGTTCAGACTCACCAGCCGGGCCTGATAGGCGGCATACAGCGACTGCCCCTTGCCATTAGCGAAATCCTCCGACGGCGGCAGTTTGTCCGGCGTCCAGCCGCGGTTCTTCCAGTGGTCGATCAACCCGTTCAGCGACTTGGGCGTCCAGCGTTTGGTGTCGAGGTTCTGAGCCTCCAGCACCTGTTTGCAGACCCGCTCCTGATCGTCGGTGTCGAGGATGGTGAAGGTGGATTTCAGCCCGACCAGTTCCGCGTGCCGCCGCAGGATCTGCGCCGCCACCGAGTGGAAGGTCCCCAGCCAGCGAAGCCCCTCGGCCGATGGGCCGATCAGACGGGTGATCCTCTCGCGCATCTCGCGCGCGGCCTTGTTGGTGAAGGTGACGACCAGCAGTTCCCACGGCCGGGCCCGGCCCGTGGCCAGAATGTGTGCCAGCCGCGTCGTCAGCACCCGTGTCTTGCCCGTGCCCGCGCCAGCCAGCACCAGAACCGGTCCGTCGACGGTCTCGACCGCTTCGCGCTGTTCCGGGTTCAGCCCCGCCAGATAGTCGGCGGCTAAAGGTTGAACACCGCCGGGCCCGCGCGAACGGGCGAGGTCGGAGATGCGGGGAGGGGGGGCGTCAGGCAGACTCATGGGCGGAACATAAGGTGCACGGTTCGCAATGTCAGCGGCGTCGTGGGTTCGGATGGCGGAACCGTCAAGCGTGGCCGTCGTTTGGCTGGCGTAACCCAGCAGCAAGGGACCTGACCATGGCCGACAACATCAACAATACCGGAAGCGGCAGCGGAGGCGGCAGCGCCGGTATCGCGTTCATCGTCGGCGGCATCGTCGTCGTTCTGGCCATCCTGGCCTATTTCGTCTTCGCCCGTGGCGGCGCAACCGACAGCAAGGACATCAATGTCGACGTCAACCTGCCGGAAGTCGCGGCCCCTGCCGTGCCCAGCGTGAACTGACCGATGACAGATCCCAATGTCCCGCCTTCCCTGGAGCCTCGTCCCGAGGTCCACAACACCACCATCAACAATCCGCCCCAGCGCAGCGGCGGCTCCAGCTGGATCGGCCTGCTGGTCGGCGGCCTGGTCGTCGTGGTTCTGATCATCGGCTTCGTGGTCTTTACCAGCGGCGGCATGAGCCCGGGCAGGGACACCAATGTCGACATCAACGTTGACCTGCCGCGTCCGACGATGCCGGACGCACCGAAGATACCGGACCTGCCTGACATGCCCTCGGTCGAGCCGCCCAGCGTGCCGCAACCGGTGCCGGTTGCGGAAAACCGAGGCTAGGGCGAAATCGTTCTGGACCCGATCGCGGCGAGACCCGGATTTCGCTCCGGCGTCATGCTGGAGCGTGATTCACGGCATCTTCGAAATCGCGAAGCGATTCCTCCTCAACCGATCAGGCGCTAGCGCAGCCGGTAGCTGATCGTGGTCACGACCCGGACCTTCTTGTCCGGGGACTGGCTTTCATCGCCGATCTCGTCGCGGGCGAGGATTTCGAACGACCCCTGGGTCGCTTGCCGGATCGGACCCAGCGGCGCGCCCGAGTCCTGCGCAAACCTTTCGGCGCCGGTCCGCGCGGCGGCCGTAGCCTCGGCGATCATCGCCGGGCGCACCGAATTCAGCTTGGTGAAGACATAGGTTGGGCCGGTGAAGTCCTGCAGCACCACCCCCTGACGAACAAGGTCGTTCAGCGCGCGGGTCGTGGCCTGCACCCGGTCCACGTCCGTCGTCCGCACGATCACCGTCTGAGCCAGGATGAAGCGGGGCCCGCCGTTCTGGTTGGCGTATTCACGGGACCGGGTGTCGGCGACCTCCAGCCGGCCCAGCGAAACGGCGTCGGCCGGGTAGCCCTGGGCCGTCAGAAACCGGCGCACGATGACCAGATCGCCGTCCACGCGAGTTTGAACCTCTGACAGGACGTCCCCGGATGCGGTGAACCGCAAGGGCAGGATGGCGAGGTCCGCCTTCACATTTCGCTCGGCCAGACCGCGGACGCTGACCGAACGGTCGCCGACGCGGGCATTGACGATCCCCTGTCCAATCAGGGCTCCGCCTCCCAGCATGCCGGCGGCGAGAAGACTGCCGACAATCGCGGCGGGGATCAGTTTTTCATTGGCCATGTCGATGTCTCCGAGCGAGAGAATGCGCCAACGCCGCCGGCTGTCAATCGGTGGACTCTTGTTCGGCGAAGGACCGGTCGCCGCCGGCCCAGGCCAGTGCCAGTAACCGGCAGGCCGAGGCGAGTGGCGTGCGGCCGCGCCTTTCGTCGATCCGTTTCATCAGCCCCGCCTGCGACAGGCTCGCTGCCTCGGCGATCAGGTCAAGAACGGTCCAGAAATCAGGCTCAAGTGCTACGGAGGTGGCGTGACCGGACAGGGAGACGGACCTTTTTTTCAGCATCAGCTCCGGCGTTCCAGCAGCGCGCGATCCTCCACCCGGATCCGCCAGGCGACGAGTAGCGCATTGGCCACACTCCAGACCAGAGCGATCCAGACCTGACCGAACACCAGCGGCAGAACCAGTATCTCCAGCGAAGCGACCACATAGTTCGGGTGGCGCACAAACCGGTACGGCCCCCGTGTCGCCAGTGGGGCACCGGCCAGGGTGATGATCCGCGTCGTCCAGAAACGCCCGAGGGTAGAGATGACCCATAACCGTCCGAACTGCAGCATGACATAGAGCGCCAGCCACCAGAGATTTGGGACCATCGTCCATGGCGTTATGATGGCGATGGCGGCCAGCCAGCTGGCGTGCAGGGCGATGAACAGTGGATAATGGTTGGCCCCGATCTCGACCGCGCCTTCGGCCAGCAGTTTTCTGGTATTGCGGTCAGCCAGCCGGAGCTCCCACAGGCGCTGGGCGGCGACCAGGCCGAGCACCAGCCACAGCCACATCATGCATGCACCAGCATCAGTCCGGCGGTGAAGCCGGGCCCCAGCGTCGTCAGCAGCAGAGGCCCCTTCGCCCCGTCGTCCAGCATGGCCTTGAGCACGAACAGCACCGTCGCCGCACTCATGTTTCCGTGATCGCGCAGCACGTCGCGGGTGTGGGTCAGCGATCCCTCGGACAGTTCGAAACAGGACTCGAGTGCGTCGATCACCTTGGCCCCGCCGGGGTGGCAGACGAAGCCGCCGACGTCGGCCGGGGTCATGCGCTGACTGGACAGGAAATCCATCGCCACCGGCCTGAAGTCGTTCTGGACCAAGGTGGGGATGTCGCGGCTGAACACGACCTTCAGCCCGTCGTCGGCGACGTCCCAACCCATGACGTCGAGGCTGTCCGGCCAGGTGTGTTCGCGGCTGGCGCCGAGGGCCGGCCCTGTGGCGTCATCACGGCAGCTGATCACCCCCGCAGCCGCTCCGTCGCCGAACAGGGCGGTAGCGACCAGATTGCTTTTGGACCGGTCCTGTGCCCGGAAGGTGAGGGCACACAGCTCGACGACCAGCAGCAGCACCCGCTCATCGGGCCGAGCCCGCGCCAGATCGGCTGCCCGCGCGAGCCCGAGGACCCCGCCGGCGCAACCCAGGCCGAAGATGGGCAGCCTTCGCACGTCGGGCCGGAACGGCATAACCTGCATCAGACGCGCATCAAGGCCCGGGGTGGCGATCCCGGTCGTGCAGACCACCACGATGGCGTCGATGTCAGCGGGCTTGAGCGCCGCCTGATCCAGCGCCTTGCCTGCGGCCTCGGCCAGCACCTTGACCGCATTTTCGAGGAACAGATCGTTCCGTTCCGAGAAGCTGTGCGGCTTGAGGTACCATTCGATCGGCACACATGAGTGCCGCGTCTCGATCAGGGCGTTGTGATAGATCGGGGCCAGCCGCTGGAACCCGCCATGGGTAGTGGCGAACATCTCGGCCCCGTTGGCGGCGACGTCCTCCTGGCGCAGTTCATAGGGGGGCCAGGCCAGGGCAAGCGACTGAAGCCGGGCGACCGGCACCGTTGAGGCAGTAGAAGACATCAAGGCGCTGCTTTCAAACAGTGTTATCGACGTTAACCCAAGTTACGCGACGACGTTCCAACCGGACGCAGACTTCGCTACACTGCGTCAGACAGCCGGACCCCGCCATGACCTTGACCGCCGACGCCGACGATTTTCACAAGATACGTCCGCAGCGCCTGCGTCCGCTGACGGCCTTAAGGGCTTTCCAGCGCCTGATCCACGACAAGGATGACACCGTTCAGGTCTTCCGCATCATGCAGGCCCTCAGCGGCCGATCCGTCTCGCGCGGCTATCAGCGCATGCTGACCACGATGGAGGGCGGTCGTCAGGCCTTCCTGCACGAAGAGCTGGCGCACAAGCTGGACGATCCCGTCTGGTTGGCCCGTTTTCAGCCGGGCACCGTCGGCGCGACCTATCGCGCCTTCCGCGAGGCGCGGGGCTTCACCGCCGATGGTCTGGCCGAGGTCGAGCGCGAAGTCGTGCCGCTGATCGACGCTCCACACCCCATTATCTGGTACTCGCGGCGCCTGCGCGACGTTCACGACATCTGGCACGTCCTGGCGGGATACGGCACCGACGCCCTGGGCGAGGCCTGCGTCGTCTCCTTCTCCTATGGCCAGACCCGCAATCTCGGCTTTGCCTTCATCGGCTGGGGCGCGGCGCGGGAAGTCCAGCGCGAGGCGCGGTCCGTGCCCGCCCGCCGCGCCGTCTGGCAGGCGTATCGCAACGGCAAGGCCGCCCGCTGGCTGCCCGGGCTCGACTACGAAGCCCTGTTCGAACAGCCGCTCGAGGACGTCCGCCGACGTCTGAACATCGCGCCCGCGACGATCTATCAGTCCGTGCCGGCAGAGGTGAGGGCCGGGCTGAAACTGCGCGCCTGATCTGCGTCTTTCTGATCTCATAAGCCGGGCTTGTGGAGTCGTCGACCATATCCCGGCTTGCGCCGCCGGCGTCCCACGTCCAGTTGACGCGTGTGACCCCCCGCACCGAGCGCCTCAAAGCCCCGAAGGCCCCCGGCCTGTCGACCGCCACCCTGCTGGCGATCGGCGGTGTGGCCGTCTGCGCGCTGATCTGGGGCACGACCTGGTACGCCATCACCCTGCAGCTGGGCAGCGTCGCGCCGCTGGCGTCCATCGTCTGGCGCTTTGGCCTGGCGGCGATCATTCTGTTTGTCGGCTGCCTCGTCACCCGCCGCTCGCTTCGCCTGACCCGGACCCAGCATCTGGCGGCCCTGGCCCAGGGCGTGTTCGCCTTCTCGATCAGCTACAGCTTCACCTATGCGGCCGAGGGGCGGATCGCCTCGGCCATCGTGGCGGTCATTTTCGCCGCCCTGGCCTTCCTCAACCTGGTGCTGTTCCGGGTCGTGGCCAGGCAGAAGGCGGCCCGGGCCGCCTGGGCCGGGGCCCTGCTGGGGCTGGTCGGCGTGGCGGTCCTGTCCGGTTCCGAGATCCTGGGCTCAGGGCTCGGCCTTTATGCGGTCGAGGGCGTCGGCTTCGCGCTGCTGGCGGTGACCGCCTCGGCCTTTGGCAACTATTTCGCCTGGCGCGGCCAGAACGCCGGCTCGGCAGTCATCCCGTCGACGGCCTGGGCGATGGCCTATGGCACAGGGATGCTGGCACTCTACGGCCTGGGGACCGGCGTCGAATGGGCCATCGAGCCGACCCCGCGCTACCTCGGCTCGCTGCTGTATCTGGCCGTGTTCGGCTCGGTCATCGCCTTCGTGGTCTATTTTACCGTCGCCCGCGCCCGCGGCTATGCCCTGGCCAGCTATATTTCGGCCCTGACGCCGCCGATCGCCATGCTGGTCTCGGTACTGTTCGAGGGCGCGCATTTCGGCTGGCCCGCCCTGGCCGGTCTGTTGCTGGTGCTGTCGGGGCAGGCCCTGCTGATCCGCGCGCCACGGGTTGCCCCGGTCTAGACCGTTTTTGTTTCAGGTCGAATCGACCTGAATCCAAAAAATGGTCCAGAATCAATCTGGAGCGAAATCTGAGCCTTGATGGACTGCGTCCATCAAGGCCGATTTCACTCTAGCCGAACCAGCCGAGCTTCTTCGTTGACTTGACCGGCGCATCGGCCTTGTCACCCGCCTCGGCCTGTCGCCGTTCACGCTCGGCCTTGACGCGCATGGCCACCAGAATGGCGATCAGGCCATGGCGAATGCGGGGGTCCTGACGGGGATCGGCCATGGCTCAGTCGTCCAGCTTCGAGCCGTCCAGCAGACGGTCGGCCCGTGTAAGTTCCAGGGCCGTCAGCGTGCGCTCGGCTTTCGATCGCCCGTGATCGGCGCGGTTCGCCGCTGCGGTCGTCCTTGCCCCGGCCTTTGCCCGAGCCTTGCGCACCCTGTTCAGATTGACGACCTCCCCCATGCCGGGCCTCCGCGATGCAACCCGACCCTCGGTCAGGCGAACCCCATGCTAGACCCGTATCAAATCCGCGAACACCGCGAAATCGTCGGTGCGAACGGTGAGATTGACACCCGTGACCACGCCGGACCCGTCGGATCGAGAAACAGCCGCTCGGGCGGCTTACCACGAATTCACGAAGGCCCCGCTGATTACGGCGAGGTTCTTGCTTATCTAGGGAATGGCGTCCGTCCGGGACGTCTGGAGACGACCGCCTTGATCCGCCTGATCCTGAACGTGCTGTGGTTCATCTTCGGCGGCTGGATTTCCGGTCTGCTGTGGCTGCTGGGCGGAGCGATCCTGGCCCTGACCGTGGTCGGCCTGCCGTGGACCTTCGCCGCTTGGCGGATCGCCAGCTATTCGTTCTGGCCCTTCGGCCGTGAGGTTGTCTGGCGCGACGAATTCAGCGGCCAGGAAGATCTGGGCACGGGCTGCCTGGGTATAGGCCTGAACGTGATCTGGTTCGTGTTCGCCGGCTGGTACATTGCTCTGTCGCACCTGCTGATCGCCGTGGCCGAATTCATCACCATCATCGGCATCCCGTTCGCGCTGAAGGATCTGGAGCTGGCCAAACTGGCCCTGGCCCCGATCGGCCGCACCATCCGCGACAAGCCCTGATCAGTCGTCAGCGAGCAGGACGTCGAGATAGGTTTCGCGCCGGTTCAGGAAGCCACGCGTTATCTGGAAGTGTTCAGTGTCCTCGTATTCGACACGCTCCAGCCCGTGCGACGAAGCCTGATAGACCCATGCGTCCGGATAGCCGAGAATGATCGGCGAGTGGGTGGCAATGATGAACTGCGATCCGCGCAGGACCAATTCGTGCAGTCGCGCCAGAAACGACAGCTGCCGCGCCGGCGACAGCGCCGCCTCAGGTTCGTCGAGGATGTAGAGGCCATCGCCCATGAAGCGGTTGTCGAACAGGTTGAAGAAACTCTCGCCGTGCGACTGTTGGTGCAGGCCGGTCTGGCCGGCCCGGCCCGTCCCGGTCGTTTCCAGATAGCTGGCGGTGTTGAAGAAGTTTTCGGCCCTGAGGAAATACCCGTCCCGGGCCTTGATCGGGGACCGCACCGGCCGGATGGACCTGTGCAGCGATGAATGCGAGGCCCGGGTTGAGAACTGGTGATCCCTCGATCCGCCTTCGGCGTTGAAGCCCCAGGCGATGGCGAGGGCCTCAATCAGCGTCGACTTGCCCGCGCCGTTCTCTCCGACGATGAAGGTCGCGCGGGGATGAAAGACGAGGGTCTCCAGCGCCCCAAGGACCGGCAGGTTGAACGGATAAACCGCGTCACTCCACCCCTCGCGCCGCTCGAAGCGCGCTTCGATCCAGTAGGGGCGGGTGAGGGCGGTCATCCGGCCAGACCCTGCCACCTCAGGCCGCCCGGCAAATCGAAATCGGCGTAGTCCACCTGCAGAACCCGTCGGCGGCCGGGCGTGAGCGCACGGTCCGACGCGTGAAGGATGGGGGTGCGATAAGCCCAGATATCCCCGACCTCAGCGATACAGGCCATCTGCCGACCAGCAGCCGCCAAAGTGCTGACCCGATCGGTTGCCACGCGGCCCCACGCATGGGAGCCCAGCAAAACCCGCAACGGCGCATTGGTTTCATCGACCCGGTCCATATGCATCCGCAGGGTAACCATTCGGGCAAGAACGTCGAAGGGCGGCGCGACGTGCAAGACCCCATCCTTGTTCGACCAGGGGCCGAAGCCGTTGACCTCGAGTCGTTTCCTTACGGCAATGGTCCGATCCTGATGCCAGCCGACGACCCAGTTTGCGTTGACTGTCTTGTCGAACATCACAGCGCGGACGGGCCACGCCTCCGACGATGTCAGGATGGCCGCGACCGCACCGACCGGACCCTCCCGAGCGAGCAGGGCGTTCAGTTGTGGTTCGCCCCTCAATCGAGCGCCGGGGCGGGCTTCCATTCGTTCGTCGGCAAGGGCCCGCAGAGCTTCGACCTGTGCCGCGCCCAGCCGGCGTTCGAATCGCCATGCGCCTTCGCGTTCGAAGGACGACATGTCCATCACCCCGGCGAAATCATCTTCTCGGGCCGTACCGCCGCGTCGAACTCGGCGTCGGTCAGATAGCCGCCGCCGACGGCCTCTTCGCGCAGGGTCGTGCCGTTCTTGTGCGCCGTCTTGGCGATCCTGGCGCAGGCGTCATAGCCCAGTTTGCCGTTCAGGGCCGTCACCAGCATCAACGAATTATCGAGCCCGCGCTTGATGTTGTCCTCGCGCGGCTCGATCCCGACGACGCAGTTGTCGGTGAAGCTGATCGCCGCATCGGCCATCAGGCGGACCGACTGCAGGAAATTATAGGCCATCACCGGGTTGTAGACGTTCAGCTCGAAATGCCCTTGAGACCCCGCGAAGGTCACGGCGGCATGGTTGCCGAACACCTGCACGCAGACTTGGGTCAGGGCCTCGCACTGGGTTGGATTGACCTTGCCCGGCATAATCGAGCTGCCCGGCTCATTCTCCGGCAGGGCCAGTTCGCCGAGGCCGGACCGCGGACCCGAACCGAGGAAGCGGATGTCATTGGCGATCTTGAACAGCGACGCGGCGACCGTATTGATGGCCCCGTGGCTGAAGACCATGGCGTCATGGGCTGCCAGGGCCTCGAACTTGTTTGGGGCCGTGACGAAGGGCAGGCCGGTGATGGCGGCAATCCGTTCGGCCACCTGCTCGGCGAAGCCGATCGGGGCGTTCAGGCCGGTGCCGACGGCGGTGCCGCCTTGGGCCAATTCCATCAGTTTCGGCAGGGTCAGTTCAATGCGCTCGATACCGTTGGCGACCTGCTGGGCATAGCCGCCGAACTCCTGGCCCAAGGTCAGGGGCGTCGCGTCCTGGGTGTGCGTGCGGCCGATCTTGATGATGTGGGCCCAGGCCTTCGACTTGGCGTCGAGCGCCGCATGCAGATGGTTCAGCGCGGGCAGCAGGTCGTTGACCAGCTGTTCGGCGCAGGCGATGTGCATGGCCGTCGGGAAGGTGTCGTTCGACGACTGGCTCATGTTGACGTGATCATTGGGGTGGACCGGCTTTTTCGAGCCCATCTCGCCGCCCAGCATCTCGATGGCCCGGTTCGAGATCACCTCATTGGCGTTCATGTTCGACTGGGTGCCCGAGCCGGTCTGCCATACCACCAGCGGGAAGTGGTCGTTGAGCCTGCCGTCGATGACTTCATTGGCCGCCGACACGATGGTCTCGCCGATTTTCGGGTCCAGCTTGCCCAGCGCCATGTTGGTTTCGGCCGCGGCACGTTTGACGATGCCAAGCGCCCGCACGATCGGCAAAGGCTGTTTCTCCCAGCCGATCTTGAAATTGCCCAGTGACCGCTGCGCCTGCGCCCCCCAGTAGCGATCCGAGGCGACCTCAATGGGGCCGAAGGTGTCGGTTTCGGTGCGGTGCGTCATGGTCGCTGTCTGGTCCGGAAGGTTGTTTGTGGATCGTCATAGCATCGATCAGGCGGCCTTCGACGGGTTCACGGCGCCGGCGCAAGCCAGTTCGAGGCGGCCCGGGCGACCGCCCGCGCGTCAACCTCGCCAAGTTGGCCGAGACGGCGAACGATCCGGCTGCGATGCAGGGCGAACATCTTGCTGGTCCGAACCCGGCAGGGCCGCTGGAGGCCGGAACCTTCCAGATCGCTGACGCTCACATCGCCCTCGATCCGGTCAGACTGGGTACTGGTCACCATGACCATCCAGAGCACGTCAGCGGCGGCCAGAAGGTCTGGCGTCGAGACGACGACGGCCGGGCGCAGTTTCTCTTCCGGCCGATCAACGAACGGAAAGGGCGTCAGAACGACGTCGAAAGGTTGCATCAGGGCCGGGTCTTCGGCTGGAGATGAGCGAAGGCCGCGTCATCTTCGGCCGTGCCCCATTCCCAGAAAGCCAACGGATCGAACGCCGGCCACTCCGGGTCATTGACCTCGCGCTCGATCACCACCCCGGCTTCGGTATAGCGATAGCGCAGGTGGTCGCCCGGCTTGACGCCGAGCTTTTCTCGCACCACCCGCGGAATCACGGTCTGGGACTTGGACGAAAGTTTCGAGATAATGCCATTCATTTTCTGCCTTACCGTCTTACCGTCTTACTTTTTGCGAGACTAGAGAATGCCCTTGAGGTGCGCAACCGCCATCAAGAGCGCGTTTCTGCCGTAAACGGTCGCAGCGTGGCCGCGACGCCCATTCCCGTGGAAGCGCAGACCTCGGCAATATCGAGAAAGGAACCGTGGTTTTCGCCGACCTCGGCTTCGAACCACGCAAAAAGGGCGACAACTTCCAGGATCGTGCTGGTCGGTGATCCGATATGGACAGTGAGTTCGTGCCGCTAGTATCGGATACATACGACGCGTCCGTCCTCCAGCCGCGCGTCCCATTGGGCCGGGTGAATCTCGCAGGTCCCGGGTGAGTTCAACGATCTTTATGGCCAGCGTCATCAGAGAGATACCATGACCGCCGGCTGGATCGGCATCGGCAAGGTGCGCGCCCGCGAGGTCGGCGACGCCGTCGAGATCACCATCGACGGCCTGACCACCCAGGCCAAATACTACAAGCCGCTGGTCTATGAGTTCATGCGCAAGGAATGGCGCTCCCGTCCTTCATACGGGGATTATGTCGTCGAGATCGTCATGGAGCACGTCGGTGATCCGCCGTTGATGGATCTCGACAACCTGGCCAAGGCGCTGCTTGACGCCATCAAGGGCTATCTGTTCCACGACGACGCTCAAGTTGCGCGGTTGCTGGTCGAGCGGAGCGAGGGCGAGCGCGAGCGGATCACAATCCGGGTGTTTCCACGTCAATCCGCGGGTGGACCGGGGTAGCGGTCGAAGGCCGGCAGATCATGCGCCGTGGCCATCCACCCAATCCGCTCGGCCGTCTGAATCTGGGCCTGGAGGGGCAGGGCGTCGGGCGTATCCAGCGTGGCGCTCTGCACGTCGGTCATGCCGGGAAAAACGACGTCATTGGTGTAGAACAGGCTGGTCCCGCACTCGCCGCAGAAATGCCTGTGCGCGTGCTCCGATGAGGCGTAGGCGCGTGGGCTGCCGGTGATGATGACCTGATCGGTCGGGGCGAGCGCCCAGGCCACGGCCGGCGCGCCGCTGGCCTTGCGGCAGTCGGTGCAATGGCACAGCGCGTGATGAGCCACATGCTCTGGCATCTGATAGCGGACCGCACCGCAGTGACATCCTCCAGATAGCATCTTCACCTCCCCGTGCAGCAAGTACGTTCCTTATATGTTCTCGTCGCGGCGCGCCAGCCCGTGTTCAGTCGCTCGGCCGGTTGAACCGCACGGTCGGCAGCCTCAGCTGCATCTCGGCGCCGACGAACAACTGGGGCTCCGAGAGTTGGTCAACACCGGATTCCTGTTCCTTGCGCGCCACGCAGGCCCGTGCGCCCGCCGCCAAAGCCAGGAAGTCCATTGCCGCTGGAAGCGTCTCCAGTATGCAGCCGTCAAACCAGGGATAGGTCTCGTCCGCGCCGCAGCCGAACGACGTTCTTTCCCGACTGGCCGCTGTCAGGACCATGCGATTGGGTGCGGCCAGGGCGTTGACGAAGATGCCCGAATAGCAGGCCGAGACGATCACCACCGTGGGTCTCGCCCCACAGGCCCGGCGTACGATATTGACCATCATGTCGGGCGTCATCGCCGGGGCGTTGCCGAACACCATGGATGTCGGCGTGCCATGCGAGGTGAAGTACAGCAGGCACCCCGCCATGCCCTGGGTTGCTGCTCCGTAAAAGCCGTCCAGGACGGTCTGGGCCGTCGCCGGATGCGGCGCGTCGGGCCTGAGGCTGTAGTCGACCATGGTCGCGCGCGGCAAGCCGGCGTCGAGAAACCCCTTCACCAGATCACGGCGAGCGTTGTCGAAGGCCTGAATCGGGTGACCACGGCCGTCGCGCCAGTCCGCGGCGACGATAACGGACGCCCAGCCGTCCAGACGGCTGGGCACCGGCCGGGCGACCTGCGCGGCGGCCGACGACGCCAGCACGGCTAAAAGCGCCAGCACGATGATCAACGCCCGTCCCAAGATGCTTCTCCCCGCATCGACCGGCCAAGGTTAGCCCACGAGGCAGGAAGGGGAAGGGGCTACTTTTTGCGGAATTGGTCCAGCGACACGACCTTGGGGCCGTCCTCTCCGGTATCGGCCGGTTCGGTCCGGGGCGGTTCGGGGGCGGCGACTTCCTCGACCGTGGCGGGTGCCTCGAACTGCAGCAGAAACTGCACTGACGGATCGTAGAAACGGGTCACCGCCGTATAGGGCATGGCCAAAACCTTGGGCATGCCGCCGAATTTCAGCATGACCGAGAATTTGGTCGGTTCGACCTTGAGGTCCCAGTACTGGTGCTGAAGCACGACGGTCATTTCGTCGGGGTATTTGGCCAGGACGTCGGGTGGCACGCTGACGCCGGGAGCCCGGGTTTTGAAGGTGACGTAGAAATGGTGCGCACCGGGAATGCCTTCGGGCAGGGCGGCCCGCTCCAGCGCCGAACGGACGACACCGCGCAGGGCATCCTGCGCCAGCTGCTCGTAGTGCATCTCGTCGACTGAAGGAGTTTCGTCGGCCATGGGTCGCCTCGATGGTTCGCGCGACTGATAGCGGTGCGCGAGGGCGGGCGAAAGGTGGCGACATGGTGAAAAGTTGCCAGGTGTTCTGTTGGCAAGGCAACCGTTGGTGAAGGGGAAAGTGCCAGGGGTTCTGTTGGCGGGCCCCCCACATCGTCCAGAAACAAGGGAGGGCGCGTCGCGGAGGGAGGTGGAGGGCTTCTGTTGGCAGGCGCCCTCCGGGCCCCGCCCCGGGAACTGATCCCCGAGGACTTAAGTGTTCGAAATCACCCGAACCGCTTACGCGGCGAGAGCGACTTCTCCAGCGAAGTTATCGTTCGCAGTTAGAAAATGGCCCGATACGGTGGGCCAGGACGGGCGAAAGCAGTCTTCTTTACACGTCCGTCGATGCTAGTCGGCCCCATGCTCGCTCCGCCGATAACGCGGGGAAGAAATGGTGGAGCCGCCGGGAATCGCACCCGGGTCCGGTCCGCTTATTACAAGCGCGTTTATCGCCATAGTCCGGGCGAACCCGAACGGTCTGAATATAGGCGCTAGGCCTTAAAGTTCCAAGACCTCTAAGCTTATCCCTTATGACGAGGCCAATCGGGGGTCTGGTTTCTGAACCAGGTCAGCTGGCGCTTGGCGTAGTTTCGGGTCGCCTGGCGCGTCGCGTCGATCGCCGCCTCGAGCGTCATCCCGCCGGTCAGATGCGCCGCGAATTCGCGCACGCCGACCGCCTTCATGGCGGGCAGTGCAGGATCAAGCCCGCGGACAAAGAGGGCCCGGACTTCGTCGAGGGCCCCGTCCGTCACCATTTGCGATACCCTGGCGTCGCAGCGGGCGTACAGTGCCTCGCGCGCCGGTTCGACGACCAATCCGACCCAGCAACCGGGCACCAGCAGAGGGACGGTGCCCGCGGTCCAGTCACTGAGTGAGCGACCGGTGCAGTTCGCAACGGCCCACGCCCGGGTCAAGCGCTGCCGGTCTCCGGTCTCGATCCGTCTCTCCGCGATCGCATCGACTTCGGACAGGCGACGGCGGAAGGCGGTTTCACCGTCGGCGTCAAACGCCACGGCGGCCACGTCCCGAACCTCGATCGGGATCTCGGGGATATCAGCTAACCCCTTGGTCAAGGCAGCAAAATACAAACCGGTACCGCCGACCAAAAGTACAGGCTGGCCGCGGTCCACCTGTTTGGCCACGATCGGTAGCACCGCCCGGCTCCATCGTCCGACAGACCAGGCGTCGCCCGCGTCAGCCACGCCGTACAGCCGATGCTCCGCCGCCGCCTCGTCCGCCTCGGACGGCCGGGCGCTCAGCACGCGCAGGTCAGCGTAAAGTTGCTGGCTGTCCGCGTTCACGATCACCGCCCCCGTGCGCGCCGCCATTTCCAGCGCCAGCCGCGACTTGCCCGAGGCGGTGGGGCCGGCGATCAGGGTGATAAGGGGCTTGGACAAATGCGGGCTCGCGGGCAGGGGTCTCCGGCGATAGAACGCTGACCTCGCCCCCGCAACCCGGACCGATCCACCTTGCCCGACCGCGCCTCCGTCATCACCGCCCTCGACGCCATCCTTGATCCCAGGACCGGGCAGGGGCTGGTCGCCGCGGGTCTGGTGCAGGGCTTGACCGTCGCCCCCGCACCGGAGGGAGTCTGCGCCGGCTTTGTCATGGAAGTGCCGACCGCAGCCGCCGCCCTCTATGCGCCGGTCCGCGATGCCGCCGAGGCCGCGCTGAAGGCCTTGCCTGGAATGGCCAGGGTCTCGGTCGTTCTGTCCGCCGAGGCGGTCACCGCCCGCAGCGGCCGCCGTGCGTCCCTGTCGCCCCAGGCCGTCGATCAGACACGCCCCAAGGCCCCGGTACCGACCGACCGCCCCGCTCATGTACGCCGGGTCCTGGCCATCGCCAGCGGCAAGGGCGGGGTCGGCAAGTCCACCGTCGCCGTCAACCTCGCCGCCGCCTTCACCGCCCGGGGTCTGTCGGTTGGCCTGCTGGACGCCGATGTCTACGGGCCATCCCTGCCGACCATGCTGGGGATCGCGGGCAAGCCCGAATACAGTGATGGCAAGATCCAGCCACACGTCGCCTACGGTCTCAAGGCCATGTCCGTCGGCTTGTTGACCGAGGCCGACGACGCCATGATCTGGCGCGGCCCCATGGCGTCCCAGGCCCTGACCCAGATGCTGACCCAGACCGCCTGGGGCAGTGAAGAGGCCCCGCTCGACATCCTCGTCGTCGACCTGCCGCCCGGCACGGGGGACGTGCAACTGACCTTGGTCCAGAAGACGCCGCTGGACGGTGCCGTCATCGTCTCCACGCCGCAGGAAGTCGCCCTGGCCGACGCCCGCCGCGCCTACCGCCTGTTCGAGAAGGTCGGCGTGCCGACGCTCGGCCTGATCGAGAACATGAGCGGCCCGGTGTTCGGCGAAGGCGGCGCGAAGGCGGAGGCGGAGCGGCTGTCGATCGCCTTCCTCGGCACTCTGCCGTTGGACGCCGCCTTCCGCGAGGGCGGTGACGCCGGTCGTCCGACGGTCCTCAACGTGCCGGACGGGGACCTCGCCGCGCGCTTCGCGGGGATTGCGGACGCGGTGACGAAAAAACTCGGCCTCTGAGGGTTTCCAAACGAAACTGTTATCGCCACCTTGTCGGTTCCAGTCACTTCGCCCCGAGAATCCCCGATGAGCGTCGACGCCCTGTTCCGCCCTTTCCAGGTCAAGTCCCTGAAGATGCCCAACCGCATCGTCATGGCACCGATGACACGGTCGTTTTCGCCGGGCGGCATCCCCACCAGCGACGTCGCCGGCTACTACCGCCGCCGGGCCGAGGGCGGGGTCGGGCTGATCGTCACCGAGGGCACGGTCGTCGAACGCCCGGCCGCCAGCAACGACGCCAACGTCCCTGTCTTCCACGGCGAGGCCCTTCCGGAATGGAAGAAGGTGGTCGATGACGTCCACGCCGCCGGCGGCCTGATCGCGCCCCAGCTCTGGCACGTCGGCTCGACGCGCGGGCAGGGCGCCGACTGGGCCCCGTTCGGCAAGGTCGACAGCCCCTCGGGCATGACCAGCCCCGGCAACCGCAAGCTCGAGCCGATGACCGACGAGGACATCGCCGACACCATC
>Ga0105049_10003443_pt1 | contig 18693 bp, 15 predicted proteins | sample MAT06_FD_78087 | JGI IMG/M metagenome (GOLD analysis project Ga0105049, IMG submission 78087) | Freshwater microbial communities from Lake Fryxell liftoff mats and glacier meltwater in Antarctica - MAT-06 | ecosystem: Environmental > Aquatic > Freshwater > Ice > Liftoff microbial mat | place...
ATATCCGTAGTAATAACCGCCATCTTTTTCACTTTTCAATATGTAAACATAATAGTTCATAAAATCCTATAATATAAAATGCCCCGATTGGGGCATTTTATATTTGCGGAGAGTTAGGGATTCGAACCCCAGGAGGCTGTAACACCTCAACAGTTTTCAAGACTGCCGCAATCGACCGCTCTGCCAACTCTCCGGGGGCAAAAGTAATAATCCAAGTCATTCCCTGAAAAAAATCTCGATAATTTCTTAAAAAGGTTTTACGATCTTGCGCTCTGATGCGGCTAAGCCTTAGTATTCTGATAGTTACGATCAGCATTTTTTTTTCAACGGGAAGTTCTGCTCAGGACACCATTTTACATCAGGGCAGAAAGGATATTGTCCTTATAACATCTACAGCGTCAGTGTATTCGGGGACAATGGCTGCCTTATATTCCACCTGGTACAGCCAGTATAAGGCTCAACCTTTTAATTTCTTCAACGACCGCAAAGAATGGAGGGGAATGGACAAAATTGGGCATTTTACTACAAGCTGGTGGGCATCGCAGTGGATAAACGAATCGTTAAAGCTTTCGGGGTATTCCCATAGAAAAGCAAGATTGTGGGGCACCATTGTTCCGTTAACTTTTCTGACCACTGTCGAAGTTTTTGACGGATTCTCATCCGGTTGGGGATTTTCCTATGCTGATATGTTAGCAAATGTCTCCGGATCGGCCTTCTTTTTAAGCCAGGATGTTTTGTTTGCCGAGCAACGCTTTTTGCTGAAATACTCCTTCCGGAAAAGTGGCTTTTCTTCAATCCGTCCCGAGTTGCTAGGAAGTTCGTATGCTTCAGCCATGCTTAAAGACTATAACGGACAGATCTACTGGCTAAGCGTTCCACTTAAATCAATCGTCGCAAGGCAATCTGAGAAATTCCCCGGATGGTTATGCCTTTCACTTGGCTATGGGGCAGGAGGGATGCTCGGAGGCCACGACAATTTATGGAGCAGCGATAATATGATATACGATTACAGGTCAGTTAAACGGCATTCGGAATGGTACCTCTCTTTTGATATTGATTTGAAAAAATTGCCTATCCGGGGGAAAGCCTGGAAGTTTTTCAGCTCCACTTTCGGATTTCTAAAAATTCCAGCTCCTGCCTTTTATTGGTCGGGGACAAATGGTTTCCGTTTTCACCCGATATACTGGTAATATTATTTTTGCGTTTTAATGAGCGAGAAAACGTAGTTGTGTCTATTTGTTTGAAAATCAACAATATAAAAGACCTAGTAAATGTTATCTGCCTCACTGTGTTGAAATCCCTACTCATCTCTGGCATAAATGGCTTGTATTTACCTAACTTTGCAGGTACATGAGTTTGAAATCGTATCGGAACACTTATATGCAGCCTCTTCCACGAATCCTACGACGTTCGTTTCTTTTAATACTTTTCTTATCGGTAGGTCAAATGTGTAGGGCTCAAACGCCTACTGCCGGAGACTGTCTAGGAGCGTTTACCGTTTGTGCCCTCAATTATAATCAGGCACTTTCTTTTACTGGAGAGGGAAATTATAATAATGAGATTAATGCAACTACGAGTTGTCTTAGCAGCGGTGAAAGAAATAACTCATGGTACATCATTACTGTCCAGACGCCGGGAACATTTGGTTTTAACATTACCCCAAATTGTGATGCGGCAGATTATGACTGGGCATTGTATAACTTAACTAACTCGAACTGCAGCGATATCGCCATAGACGCTTCCCTGGAAGTAGCTTGCAATTTTTCGGGGCAAACTTTTCCAACAGCGGTTACTGGTATGAATAATGGGCCCAATGCCCAGGATGCCGCGACCATTAACGTGACCACCGGACAAGTCTATGCACTTAACATTAATAACTTCACAGGGGAAAACCAGTGCGGATATATCCTTGATCTTTCCATCTCCACGGCAGGAATTATTGATCAATCAGCTCCTACGCTCAATGCGATCACTTCAACGATGGGCTGCGGATCAACTTCCATAACATTTACTTATTCAGAGTTTGTGAAATGTTCTACTGTTCTTCAGAACGAATTCCTTCTGGTGGGGCCCGACAACGATACAATCCCTGTTATTGGTTTGAGCAGCATTGCTTGTGTAAATGGAGGCTCATATGACAGGGAATTCACTGTTATTCTAAGTGAAGCTATTCTAATCGGCGGAGTTTACGAATTTGTAGGCTTCGGTAATGTGGAAGACTTGTGCGGCAATTTTATCTCTGACCCTCAAACTATTTTCTTCAACATAAATACTATTGAGATAAATGCGACTTTGGTTACCCCGGTTGACTGCAGAGTGAATAACGGAAGCGCCTCGGCAACACTTACAGCTCTTGGAGTTGCTCCTTACACCTTTGCATGGCAACCGTCGAACCAGGGCATCTTTGCAACCCCTCTAACCACTCATACTGCTACTTCATTGGCATATGGAATGCAGTACATTACGGTTACCGACAATACAGGATGTGTTGCCAGGGATTCCGTTTTTGTTTCCGATGTAAATAACTTCCAGGTTACTGTTACAACCGACCCTGATACATGTTCGCTTGGATGGGGTGGGGCGCAGGTAACGGTTTCAGGCGGGCAGCCTTATGAAACCATTCCTGCAGGTGGTATCCGCTGGAAAGAATTTGATTATTTCTGGAACACTCCTTATTCTCCGAATGATACGGACTTTGTCGATAATCTTCTTACGGGAACCTATGAGATGACGGTAATCGATAGTTTCGGGTGTATCGCTTCGGTTACGTTTTTTATTCCTGATGACCGTTTAGGACTCATTCCTGATTTTATATATTCACCTGACGACAATCCAATTACCGGGATTTTTCCAACTGTAACTTTTATCAATCAATCACAAGGTGATGCCGCCACGCTATGGGACTTCGGGACAGGTGAGGTTTCTTATGAATCCGATCCGGATTACGTTTTTACTGGTTCCGGAACCTGGGACGTAAAGCTTATTATCTCCAATTCCCAAGGCTGTAGGGACTCAATAACACGGCAGGTTACGATTGATTTTCTACATACCTTCTTCGCTCCTAATGCATTCAGCCCGAACGACGATTACATTAACGACTCCTTTAATGTAGTAACAAGCGGAATTTTTGATTCTACTTATTTCATGGTCATTTTTGACCGTTGGGGATCAGAAGTTTTTACAACCGCCGATAAAAGACTGGCGTGGGATGGAAAGGACGACAGTGGCAAAAAATGCCAGTCAGGTGTATACATCTATCGATTAAGCTACATCGATCAATCTGGTAAAAAGCATGTGGAGCACGGTAAAATCGTATTGCTCGGCTAAATTTCCAGAGTCAGGCCATCATACGCGATCCTGATAAAATCGGGCAACGTTTTCTCAACATCATCGTGCAAACCCATCTGGTGGCTCAAGTGCGTGATATACGCCCGCTCAGGATTCAATTCTGTAAGAACTTCTACCGCCTCAGCAAGAGTAAAATGAGAAATATGGCTTTCGCGTCGTAATGCATTCAAAACAATCACTCTGGCGCCCCGCATTTTATCCAGCTCGTTTTTCTCAATCGATTTTGCGTCTGTAACATAGCAAAAGTCACCGATTCTGTATCCGAAAACAGGAAGCTTAAAATGAAGAACCTCAATTGGAATAAATTCCTTGCCCAAAATGTTAAACGGCGAGTTAGAGATTATGTGCAGATCGATCCGAGGTATTCCGGGATATTTCTCATCTTCAAAAATGTACGCGAATTCCCTTTTTAGCGCATACTCCACATACTTTGAGAGATAAAGATCCATTGATCTGCTCTGGAAAAAATTAAAAGCCCTTATATCATCCAGGCCTGCAACATGATCTTTATGCTCATGTGTATAAACAACCGCATCGAGCTTAGTAACCTTTTCACGCAGCATTTGTTGCCGGAAATCGGGTCCGGTATCAATTACAACTGAATGACCTTCATATTCAAGTAAAACAGAACAACGCAGCCTATTATCTCTTGCATCTACTGAACTACAGACTTCGCACGTACAGGCAATTACAGGGATTCCCTGAGATGTCCCTGTGCCCAAAAAGGTCACCTTCATTGTCCAAACCTACGGGAAATTCCCAGATTCCGGTAAACCTGCCCACGAGATTTCCGTTCTTTGTCATCAACAATGAAGTATTACGTAATTGCCGGAGAAGCTTCGGGAGATTTGCATGCCGCTAATCTTATAAAGGAAATTAAACTTCTTGACACAACCGCGGAGTTCCGTGCGTGGGGCGGTGATCTGATGGATGCCCAAGGAGCCGAAGTTATAAAACATTACCGCGACCTCGCCTTCATGGGGTTTACTGAAGTAATCCTTAATCTGCGTGCAATTGTTAGAAACCTGAGTTTTTGTAAAAAGGATATTTTGTCGTGGAAACCGGATGTTCTTATCCTGGTGGATTATCCTGGCTTTAATCTTCGCATCGCAGACTTTGCACATAAGAACAAACTAAAGGTTTTCTATTATATATCACCGCAAATCTGGGCCTGGAAGCAAGGACGTGTCCACGATATTAAAAAGAATGTGGACGAGATGTTTGTCATCCTCCCGTTCGAAAAGGAATTCTATAAGCGGTTTGGAATGGATGTGAATTTTATCGGTCATCCGCTACTGGATGCTGTAACGAACTTCCATTCCGTTGAGGATTTCAGGAAAAGAAACGGACTCGATCACAGGCCGATCATTGCCTTACTTCCCGGAAGCCGCCAACAGGAAATCAGCCGGATGCTTCCGGTGATGCTCAATGCCGTCAAATCGTTTCCTCAGATGCAGGTTGTGATTGCAGGAGCGCCTTCTACCGATCCCTCGATTTACAGGAAGATTACTGGAGAGCAGAATGTTAAAGTGGTGTTTGCTCAGACATATCAGCTGCTTGCCACTGCTCACACCGCAGCGGTAACATCAGGCACTGCAACGCTGGAAGCAGCTTTGTTTGGAGTTCCGCTCGTAGTTTGCTACCGTGGAGGAAACATATCCTACCAGGTTGCAAAACAGTTAATTAAGGTGAAGTATATTTCGCTCGTCAACCTAATTCTTGACCGACCGGCTGTAACAGAACTTATTCAGAATGATATGAATGCGACAAGATTACGGGAGGAATTGGGGAGGATAATAATTGAAGGACACATACGCGAATCTATATTGAAGGACCTTGAAGACCTGCGTGCATTGCTGGGTGGCCCGGGTGCATCAAAAAGAGCAGCACTACAAATGATGACAAAGCTAAAAACGCCGAACTTAGCGTGATCTATCTTTAATGTTGCGTCTCCTTGCGTCTTTAATTTTTTGCTGCTTTTCCGCACTAGCGAATTCGCAGACTGCTCTGGTCGAGTTATTTACTTCCCAGGGCTGCTCCAGTTGTCCGCCGGCAGAAAAGCTTATGACAGGGCTGCAACAATCAGTCGATTCAGCGAATGCCATCATTTTAAGCTTTCATGTGGATTACTGGAACGACCTGGGTTGGAAAGATCCGTTCAGCAGACCAGAATTCGCAGAACGCCAGCGATTATATAAACAATATGGTATCAGCGATGGAATTTACACACCGCAGCTTATTATTAATGGTAAAAGCGCGTTCACCGGTGGAAACGGGGCCCGACTAGCGAGAGAGGTTACAGCGTTGAGGCAAAAAACTTTCCCCGCACTGATCGCACTTAATACAGAGACATTAACCGATGGAAAATTGAAAATCAATTACACCGTCTCAGGAACTGAAAATGAATGTGTGATGAATTTTGCAATCGTTACGTCGGGCGACACCACAGAAGTAAAAGCAGGTGAAAATGTGGGTAAGAGACTAATCAGCGTCAATACCGTACGAATGTTTTCCTACAAGTTGCTGGAGGGAAAAAGCGGATCTATTCTCATGAGACTTCCTGATAATGTGCTGTTGGCTGACTTGAGACTCATCGTTTATGCCCAGAATACTTCTGGCGCAGAGGTTCTTGGTGTTGCAATGAAGAGTTTGGAAAATTAAGCCTGTCTGATTGTCAATTCATCAAGAATTATTAAGTTTTGCAACATAGCAGAGAATTATTACACTCTATTTTGATCAAATTGTTAAAAAGGCATTTTGGATTTGTCCGTTCGTGCTGATTCTTTATTAGATTTGCCATGCTTTTTAAAAATAACAATGAGATCAATTCAATTTCGTGAAGCGTTACGTGAAGCCTTGCAGGAAGAAATGCGCAGGGATGAAACTGTTTTCCTTATGGGGGAAGAAGTTGCTGTGTACGACGGAGCTTATAAAGTGAGCCAGGGAATGCTGGCCGAATTCGGTGAAAAAAGAGTGATTGATACTCCGATTGCAGAACTCGGTTTCGCAGGAATAGGAGTAGGGGCGGCAATGAACGGCCTTAGGCCAATTATTGAATTCATGACTTTCAACTTCTCATTGGTTGCAATCGACCAGGTGATTAACTCTGCCGCCAAAATGATGTCAATGTCAGGCGGGCAGTTTACAGTACCAATCGTTTTCCGTGGGCCAACCGGTTCTGCGGGAATGTTGAGCAGCCAGCACAGCCAGTCATTCGACAACTGGTATGCGAATACTCCCGGACTGAAGGTTATCGTTCCTTCGAACCCCTACGACGCAAAAGGTTTGCTTAAATCTGCTATTCGCGACAACGATCCAGTTATTTTCATGGAAAGTGAGCAGATGTATGGTGAAAAAGGAGAAGTTCCTGAAGAGGAATACCTGATTGAAATTGGTAAGGCTGACGTAAAACGGGAAGGAACAGATGTTACCCTGGTTTCTTTCGGCAAGATCATCAAAACCTGTTTTACCGCAGCAGAAGAACTTGAAAAAGAAGGAATCTCCTGCGAGATCATTGACTTAAGGACAATCCGTCCGATTGATTACCCTGCAATCCTTGAGTCTGTTAAGAAGACTAATCGTCTGGTAATAGTTGAAGAAGCCTGGCCGCTTGGAAGCATTGCCACCGAGGTTACGTTCATGGTTCAGAAGCTTGCTTTTGATTACCTGGATGCTCCGATTCTTCGCGTGACAGCTGCCGACGTTCCTTTGCCATATGCACCAACACTTATTGAAGCAGCCCTTCCAAATGCTGCAAAAGTGGTGAAAGCCGTAAAGGCTGTAATGTACAGAGACTGATTTCTAAGGAAAACGGAACCCTCACCCCAGGTCAATTCTTGCTCTGATGTGAGGGTTCTGAGTGATCGTAAACGGATATTTTCTTATGTTTGCAACCCTCAAAAAACAAATTTCTACGTAAATACCTGATTCTTAACTAATAACAAAAAAAATATGAATGACTCGCTGATCTACCTTATCCCAGCTTTGGGTATTGTTGGTCTCATTGTAATGGCAGTAAAATCAGCTTGGGTATCTAAGCAGGATGCCGGAGATAGCAAAATGCAGGAACTTGCCGGATATATTGCCGACGGTGCAATGGCATTTTTGAAAGCAGAATGGAGAGTGCTTAGCATCTTTGTTCTATTTACCGCTGCTTTACTCGCTTATTCCGGAACTATTCATGAGGTAAACGGAAAGGAAATTCATTCAAGTTGGATCATCTCTATCGCTTTTGTGATCGGGGCCGTTTTTTCTGCAACTGCGGGTTATATTGGGATGCGTGTCGCTACAAAAGCAAACGTTCGTACAACGCAAGCGGCACGGACCAGCCTCAAACAAGCGCTTAAAGTTTCTTTCACTGGTGGTTCTGTTATGGGTCTTGGTGTTGCAGGGCTGGCTGTTTTAGGACTTGGAGGATTATTCATCGTATTTCTTTCTTTGTTTAATGTGATTGGTGAGAGCGGAATCGTTGACCCGGTTCACATGAAAACGGCGATTGAAGTCCTAACAGGTTTTTCCCTTGGAGCTGAGTCAATTGCTTTGTTTGCCCGTGTTGGTGGTGGTATTTATACAAAAGCTGCCGACGTTGGGGCTGACCTTGTTGGTAAAGTTGAAGCTGGAATTCCGGAGGATGACGTGCGTAACCCAGCAACAATTGCCGATAATGTTGGCGATAACGTTGGTGATGTTGCCGGAATGGGTGCCGATCTTTTCGGGTCTTACGTAGCAACGATCCTTGCTACAATGGTTTTGGGGCAGGAAATTTCTGTTACCGATAGCTTTGGTGGAATGTCGCCGATCCTTTTACCAATGGTTATCTGCGGTCTTGGGATTGTTTTCTCGATCATGGGAACCTGGTTCGTTACGATAAAAGACGAAAAATCCAGCGTTCAGAATGCGTTGAACCTTGGTAACTGGTCTTCGATGATCCTTACTGTGATCGCTTCCTATTTTATTGTAATGTGGATGCTTCCGGAAACGCTTAGTCTGCGCGGATACGAATTTTCAAACCTGAATGTATTTTTTGCGATTGTGGTTGGGACACTTGTGGGTGCGATCATGAGCTTTGTTACTGAATATTATACGGCGATGGGCAAAGCTCCTGTGTTGTCAATTATTCAGCAATCATCAACTGGTCATGCGACCAATATCATTGGTGGATTATCGGTAGGAATGAAATCCACAGTAATTCCGATCCTTACACTTGCCGGTGGAATTATGGCTTCTTATTATTTCGCGGGCCTTTACGGTGTTGCGATTGCGGCTGCCGGAATGATGGCAACAACTGCAATGCAATTGGCAATTGATGCTTTCGGACCGATTGCAGATAATGCAGGTGGAATTGCCGAAATGAGCCAGCTACCTCCGGAAGTTCGTGAGCGCACAGATAACCTCGATGCTGTTGGTAACACAACTGCGGCGACAGGAAAAGGATTTGCGATTGCTTCTGCAGCGCTTACTTCACTTGCACTTTTTGCGGCATTTGTCGGAATTGCAATGCCCGACAATCAGCACATTGATATTTACAAAGCGAATGTTCTTGCCGGATTATTTGTTGGGGGAATGATACCTTTCATTTTCTCCGCATTGTGCATCCAGGCTGTTGGTAAAGCAGCTATGGAAATGGTTCAGGAAGTTCGTCGTCAGTTCCGCGAGATTCCGGGTATCATGGAATACAAAGCAAAACCGGAATACGAAAAATGTGTAGCGATTTCTACCAAAGCATCCATTCGTGAAATGATGCTTCCCGGAGCAATTGCGCTTATTACACCTGTTCTTGTTGGATTTACATTTGGTCCGGAAGTTCTCGGCGGATTGCTTGCCGGTGTAACCGTTTCTGGTGTATTGATGGGCATTTTCCAGTCGAATGCCGGTGGTGCATGGGATAATGCAAAGAAGTCTTTCGAAAAAGGAGTAATGATCAACGGCGAGATGTTTTACAAAAAATCTGAGCCACATAAAGCATCTGTAACGGGTGATACTGTCGGAGATCCGTTTAAAGATACATCCGGTCCGTCAATGAATATCCTCATCAAGCTGATGAGTATCGTTTCGCTTGTTATAGCTCCTTACATTGCTATTGTCGGCGGCCCCGATACTGTTACCGCTGCAGCTGCAAAAGATTGCTGTGCAAAACCTGTGGTGACTGCGTCGATGGAATTCAACGGAGTATGCGCTGAAACCGGAAAAGCTTGTCGTTGGGATGATGCAACAGCAACCTGTGTTGATGTAGATGGAAATACCTGCGTTGGTGTTGAAGGTACAATGGAAGAAAAGAAAGCGGCCTGCCGCACAAAGCACGTTGCTGCTACCAAAAGCACGGATCATAGAGGTGGAAATGGAAGTGCCATCCAATAGCTAAGAGATCGGATTTTATAAGAAAGGCTTTCAGAAATGAAGGCCTTTTTTGGTTTCATATACCTGTGAATATTTCGATCCATAATACTTGAAACACGCCGTTAAATCCTGTAGGTTTGGGTTTTTAAAAATAATTTATGAAACTACTTCAGGACAAAGTCGCCATCATCACCGGAGCAACACGCGGGATAGGAAGAGGGATCGCCTTGAAATTTGCTGAACACGGTGCCAATGTGGCATTTACCTATATGTCGAGTGAAGAAAAAGCAAAGCAGCTTGAAACCGAACTAACCAATCTGGGTGTTAAGGCCAAAGGATATCCGTCTGATGCAGCTGATTATTCGGCAGCTGAAGCACTTGTGGCTTCTGTGCTTGCTGATTTTGGCGATCTTCATATTGTTGTTAACAATGCCGGAATAACCAAGGACGGATTGTTAATGCGCATGAACGAGGAGCAATGGGATGCTGTGATCCACACCAACCTGAAATCAGTTTTTAACCTCACAAAGGCAGCAATCAAACCGATGTTGAAAAACCGTTTCGGGGTATTTGTAAATATGAGCTCTGTTGTTGGAGCAAGCGGAAATGCCGGACAGGCAAACTATGCTGCTTCAAAAGCAGGAATTGAAGGTTTTACAAAGTCGGTTGCGCAGGAGCTTGGATCAAGGAACATAAGAAGCAATGCTATCGCCCCAGGTTTTATCGAAACTGAGATGACGGCAGAGCTTCCTGCAGAAACGAAAAGCAAATGGCTCGAAGGCATCCCGATGAAAAGAGGTGGAACACCAGAGGATGTTGCCAATGCGGCTGTATTTCTTTCTTCTGAAATGGCTGCGTATATCAACGGGCAGGTAATTAACGTTGATGGGGGAATGAATACCTGACCTGAATGTTTGTTTCTAACCGAAATGCCGCGCAAGGGATTGACGCAAGTACCCCACAGCAAGCCAGCCTTTTTCGGGCTGGTGCAGCGAGGAGTACTGCAAAAAGCCCGACCACGCCCTTTAGCGTGGATGCGCCCAAAAAAACTTTAAACAGATTTTAACGTTGTTTTTTTCCCCGGAAGCCAATTGTAAACTGTCAACCCTAAACTGTCAATTGATAAAAAATTGAATTTCGAATTCGTTTTCCAGTATCCTGCCTGGTTCTTCATTTTCTGCGTCGCTGCCGGACTCCTGTATGCATATATTCTTTACCGGAGAACAACGGATTTCGGCGATAGCAAACCCTGGCTTAAACGTGTGCTTTTTGGTGCGAGGGCGCTGGTGGTTTCTATAATTGCTTTCCTGCTTCTTTCCCCGCTTCTGAAGTTTGTTACCCGTGAAGTTGAAAAGCCACTGGTAATTATTTTGCAGGACAATACCGAATCGCTCATCAGCGGAAAGCAGGCGGATTTTTATAAGAATACATGGCCCGGAAAGCTGGAGGAGCTAAAGGAAAAGCTTTCGGAACAATACGAAGTAAAAGAATATACATTCGATGATGAGCTTAAAGATTCGTTTAAACTTGATTATTCAGGAAAGGAGACAGACATCTCTGCAGCGCTGCAAAGCATTAATAATCTTTACCTTAACAGGAATGTAGGAGCTGTGATACTGGCTTCGGACGGAATTTATAACAAAGGAGCTAGTCCGCTTTATACTGTAAATGAATTAAAAGCAGCTGTTTATACCGTTACTCTTGGAGATACGAGTGTAAAACGTGATTTGGTGCTGGCAAGGATCAACCACAATCAGCTCGCGTATCTCAACAATACATTTCCGGTGGAAGTGGTGGTTGATGCAAAGAAGCTCGCAGGACAAAACAGTGTTTTAAAAATTGAACGAAACGGGCAGGTGCTGGGCAACCAGAATATTGCTATCAATTCGGGCGCTTTTCTGCAGACATACACTTTTCAACTGAAGGCAGAACAGCCGGGTGTTCAACGTTACCGGGCAACGGTTTCTTCTGTAACGGGCGAATTTACAACGGTAAATAATGTGCGCGACTTTTTTATTGAAGTGATAGATGGTCGCCAGAAAGTGTTGATTCTTGCTGAATCTCCGCATCCTGATGTTGCTGCACTTAGAATGTCGCTGCAGCAGAACGAGAATTACGAGGTGGAGACAGGCCTGGCATCTACGTTTACGGGTTCGGTGAAACCATACAGCCTTGTGATTATGCACCAACTGCCGGGTAAAATAAACCAGGCAGCCAAGATTCTTACGGAGCTCGAAGCTCAGAATATTCCAACACTTTTTATTCTCGGAAATTCCAGTTCCACCGGTGTATTTAATACTGTTCAGCCGCTTGTTCAGCTCACTGGTGCAAGAGGAACGGTTAATGATGCACAGGCGAAGCTGAATAAGGATTTTAGTCTTTTTACAATTTCTGAAGAATTGCGTAGGGCGATTCCGAATTTTGAACCACTGCAGGTTCCGTATGCGAATTACAAAACGATGCCTTCTGCTGCGATTATGTTACGGCAGAAAATTGGCAACGTTGAAACAGATTATCCGTTGATGGCTTTTACTGCTGTGGGAGACAGGAAGATAGGCGTGTTGCTTGGTGAAGGAATCTGGAGGTGGAGATTACAATCTTTTGCTGAAAACCAGAATCATGGGTTGTTTAATGAATTTGTTTCCAAGCTGGTTCAATACCTAAGTATAAGAACAGAAAAGCGGAATTTCAGGATCGTTACCAAAAACAGCTTTTTTGAAAATGAGCCGGTTACGTTTGAAGCCGAAGTTTATAATGCTTCTTACGAACTCATTAATACGCCTGATGTTTTGCTGAATATATTTGATGATGCGAACCGAAAATACCCGTTTACATTTTCAAAAACCAGCAATGCTTATCGCCTGGATGCAGGAATGCTCCGTTCGGGCGATTACCGTTACGAGGCTTCGGTAAATGTTTCGGGAAAGCAATACACGGCTGCAGGAAAGTTCATCGTTAAGCCGGTGGTTGCGGAAGTGGTTAATACTACTGCCGATCATGCGTTGCTGCAAACGTTGGCGCTGCGTAATGGCGGAGAAAGTATCAGCCCGGAAAATCTTATGACTATTGCTGATAAGCTTTTTAAACGGGAAGATGTAAAACCGGTTTCCCATAGTGAAAGCCGTTTGAAAGAACTGATAAACCTGCAATGGATATTTTTTATTATCCTGATTCTGCTTGCGGCAGAGTGGCTGCTGAGGAAAAGGAATGGAGCCTATTGATTGATGGTGGATAATTGGGAATGTTGGTCGGGAGTTGAGGGTTGTTCTAGGATAATATTAATAACTACAAAAAGAAGAATGTAGATCAAATGACAAATGAAAATGATACAGAAAGCACTTTTGCTAGTGGCAATTGTGAGCGGACTTTCCTTTTGCTTGCCGCCTTCTGACCCTTATCCGATATTACCTCCAGCTACAGTTGTAAGTCAGGCTCAAACATTATCATGCAGCTTAGAAAGCTACGTTTTTAAGTGGGCATGAGTTCTTGTTCCTGATAGTATTCCCGTCAGTCTTATACTTGAAGGAATTTCAGATTGTAAAGATTTTTATTTGAAAGATCCTGATTCTGTCTCAGATGCTGAAACCTTGGCGGTTCGTTATGCAAAACCTATCAACAAAGATTCTTTATACGCAGGCATTCCCGACCCTAAAATCACTTACCTTCTTTTAGGAACTGCATTATTTCCATTTGGAGGTAAACTGGTTAGTGAAGGAGAGTTTGCTCACTCCAGATTTTTCCCGATACAAATTACCCCTCCTTTAAATGGTAAAGAATATTATGTGCAGCGACAATTTGGAACTGCTGAAGTTTCGTTAGTAGATGCAGACATTGTTCTGCTTGATAATAAGCATACAAATCCATTTGTTGTTGGCGCAAATCGTAATGCAACAAATAGAAGTTATAAGGTGGAATTTGATTTAACAACTGGCGACCCAACAACTTTAAATAATACTGGACACAACTATCCATATAGAGAAAACACAAACAATAGAAAAGGTGCTTTAATAACTTACCAGGGACCTTTAGGTTTTAAAACGTTAACAAATACACCTTTACCTGCTGCCAAGCGAGGTATGTGGGATTTCGGTAATGTCTGGATTCGCATTTAAGAACAAAGGGCTAGGCAGAATCAATTTTTCTACCATCACAAATAGCAAAGAAGCACAAGATTATTTTAATCAGGGTGTGATGCTCCCTTATGGTTTCAATTATGCCGAAGCTGCCCGTTCATTTTTTGAAGCTACTCGGATTCAATCATAAGTATCTCAGGATGAGAGTGTAAAATGGCATCAAGCAATCCCCAAAAACCGGATTTTTTGCCCAATTTGGTTGCTCAAATTTAAGTGCCAATGATTCAAATAATTGCATCTTCATGCTATAAAGCTAAAAAGAGAAATCTTTCTTTAAGCCCTCAAAGCCAATATTTATAAACTTTTGAAACTTTATAGACAGACTTTAAACAGTCACTGTCCACAGAGTTTAAATAAAATAAATCTTACCTTATAACTCCTTCTTTCAACCCTTCACATAAACAATCCGTTTCGTCTCAAAGAAATCTTCTTTAAACCACTTTTGCATCGGTATTATTTGAAAATCTTTTCCTGTTACCGTCGCTTCTTCAACCAGGTCACCACCTTTAAGGCAAATCCATCCGTTACGCATTTCGTTCTGCTGGTCTCTTTTAATTTTACCTTTTGTCCACCCAATAATTTCAGTTAACGGAGCAACAGCCCTCGAGACGATAAAATCAAATCTCCCGTTAATATTTTCAGCTCTTCCTGTATGTGAGGTAACGTTTGAAAGGCCAGTGGCTTCAGCAACCGCGTCAACAACTTTTATTTTTTTTGCAATTGAATCGCACAGAACGAATCTACATTCCGGGAAATAGATTGCTAAAGGAATTCCAGGGAAACCTCCACCAGTTCCAATATCAAGAATTTCTGAACCCGGGGAAAATTTAATGAAACGTGCAATTGCAAGACTATGCAGCACATGTCTTAAATACAACTCTTCAATATCTTTCCGCGAAATAACATTGATCTGCGCATTCCATTCCACGTACAGCGGATAAAGCTGCTCAATCTGTTTTATCTGCAGATCATTTAATTCAGGAAAGTAGTTACGGATAAGTTCCATCCTCGAAAATCAGGTGTCAAAAGGAATTAGATTTTTTCCTGCTGATGCCTGATAATATTGTATAAAAACTCCCGTGAGCGGAATAGCTGAGCTTTCACCGTCCCAAGCGGAAGGTCAAGCTTATCAGCAATTTCTTCATAGGACAGTTCCTGGAAATAGCGCAACTCGATCAGCACCCGATAACGCGGCTTCAACTTATCAACCAATGAACGCATCAACACATTCTTCTGCTTCCTGATCATACTTTCTTCAGGATCTAATGTATCAGAACGCACGTCCATCGTCATTTCCTCACCATCGCCGGTCGTAAAAGCACGGTCAAGTGACAAGGTTACAGCTTTCTTTTTCCTGATAAAGTCAATGCAATTATTCGTTGCAATTCTGAAGAGCCAGGTGCTGAATGCGAAATTGGGAGTATACTGGTTTATGTTCTTGAAAGCCTTGCCAAAAGCCTCGATTGTGAGATCCTCCGCATCATCTTTATTATTGACCATTTTGAGCAATAAAAAATAAACGGATTCCTTATAACGCCCAAGCAACTCGGCATACGCTGCCTGATCGCCATTATCAACTGCTTTTTTCACCAGCACGATATCGTACTGCGCTTTCGAAGAAAGATTCGGTTCTATGTCCATCGTCTTTGTCTCACAAAGAAAGTTGAAAAAAAATACAAAGGCATAATAAAAATCATCTGTACAAATTCAAGTAACGGCGCCTTCCAGCCAAGGTCGGGCTCGTCAAGCTTTCTTGCTGAGGCGTGCAATATACCAATTTGAAGAAACGCGCGCAGGAGCACTCCTGAAATTAATATTAACACACCAAACTGTAGAATAAATCCAGCTATAGCAGAAAAATAAAACAGGTACCACGTTAAAGGATACAGGATTAACGGAGTTTTATGCTCCGGCCTGTAAAACTTTGCTGTGGAATGGTGCCGTTTTTTTTGCAGAAACCAGGATTTCCATGACTTTTTTGGCTCAGAAACCGTGAAAGCTCCTTTATCAACCACAACAGATACATTCTTTTTTGTAGCAACTTCGTTAATAAACAGATCATCATCGCCCGACAACACATGTATATGTGACGCAAATCCTTTGGTCTTGAAAAAAAGGTTCTTCTTATAGGAAAGGTTTCTTCCTACACCCATGTAAGTCTTTCCTTTTAACGCTCTGGAAAGATACTGAACGGCAATAAAGAATGCATCAAAACGAATGATGGTATTGAGAAATCCAGGGTGGCGGTCGTATTTTCCGTACCCAAGCACAATTTCTTTTTCATTCCCGTAACCGTTCAGAATATGAGCGATCCAATCATTTCCCGAAGGATAGCAATCTGCATCGGTCAATAAAATCGTCTCATAAACTGCTGCCTTGATTCCTATCGTAAGGGCGAATTTTTTCCCATGCTCGCGTCCGTTCACTTCGTGGATTTCGGAAATCTTTAGGTTGGGGTGCGTTTTCTGTAGCTTCTCAAGCAAGTCCTGGCTTTTGTCCCACGAGCAGTCATTCACTACAATAACCTCAAATTCGGGATACTCCTGATTGAGCACCAGGGGAAGAAACTTTGCCAGATTTTCTTCCTCATTTCTCGCACATACTATTACAGAAACAGGCGGATACGAAACAGGATGAGGCTGCAACTTATAACGGGCCAGCTTCAGAAACGTGAACAGGTAAAAACCAAGCTGAATAAGAAGACAGACACCAAAAACAGCAAGTACAAGGAGTTCCCCGATGGGGATTAAAGACATAGGCATAATGAACCGACAAAAGTAGAAGGATTGCCGGCTAAGAAACTCTGCCCGATTGATCTATCTTTGCGCAACTTTTAAACACCGGATGCAGTTCACACTGTCAGCAACAGATAAGGATTCCAACGCCAGAGCAGGGCAGATTTCAACAAAGCACGGAATAATTGAAACCCCGATATTCATGCCTGTAGGAACGGGAGGCACTGTAAAAGCGGTTCATCAACGCGAGCTGAAAAACGATATCAAGGCACAGATCATACTCGGAAATACATATCATCTTTTTTTAAGACCAGGAACCAATATCCTGCGGCAAGCTGGCGGACTTCATAAATTTAACGGATGGGATGGACCTATACTCACCGACAGCGGAGGCTATCAGGTATTTTCACTTTCCGACAGAAGGAAAATCAATGAGAAAGGGGCGGTTTTCCAATCTCATATAGATGGATCAAAGCATCTTTTTAGTCCGGAAACCGTTATGGATATTCAACGTGAGATTGGTGCCGATATCATCATGGCTTTTGATGAATGCACACCGTATCCCTGCGAATTTGATTATGCCCGCAATTCGATGGAAATGACCCACCGATGGTTGAAGCGCTGTATCGAACGCCACGACAATTCAGAACCACTTTACGGATATCATCAGTCGTTGTTTCCCATTGTTCAGGGCAGTGTTTATTCTGATTTGCGAAAGAGAAGCGCTGAGTTTATTGCAGCAACCGGGCGTGAGGGGAATGCTATCGGAGGATTATCTGTAGGGGAGCCTGCGGAAGAAATGTACAGGATTACCGATGAAGTTTGCCGGATACTTCCGTTAGATAAGCCACGTTACCTTATGGGAGTTGGAACGCCGGTAAATATTCTTGAATGTATTTCTTTAGGTGTTGATATGTTTGATTGCGTAATGCCAACACGTAATGCCAGAAATGGAATGCTTTTTACCTCAGAAGGAATTATTAATATCAGGAATGAAAGGTGGAAAAGTGATTTTTCGCCGATAGATCCCGAACTGATAACTTTTGCAGATTCTCATTACACCAAAGCATACTTAAGACATCTTTTTATTTCAGGCGAATATCTTTCAGGAATGATCGCATCGGTGCATAACCTGGGATTTTATTTATGGCTGGTGAAAGAAGCCAGGAAACAGATTCTGTCGGGAACATTCGCGAGCTGGAGAGATAAAATGATCCCAAGAGTTAGCCGCCGCCTATGAAGTTTCGCTGGAAGCCACGTTTGCTATTGCTTGATAAGTACATTATAAAGAAGTTCCTTGGTACTTTCTTTTATACACTGTTGCTAATAATTGCGATTGCAATCGTTTTTGATCTTACAGAAAAAGTCGACGATATTTTTGAGAAGGACATCCCGGTTGGCGAGCTGGTGAGGGATTATTACCTCAATTTCATTCCCTATTTCGCTAACCTCTTCACGCACCTGTTTGTATTTATTTCGGTAGTTTTCTTCACCTCGAAGATGGCCAATCAAACAGAAATAGTCGCCATTCTTGGTTCCGGGATGAGCTTTCCTCGCTTATTACGCCCCTACTTATTTTCTGCAGCGCTCATCGGATCATTTTCATTTCTGCTCAGCAGCTTTGTTATCCCGCGCGCAAATGAAGGGCGTATGGGCTTCGAATATAAGTACCTGAAAACAAATTTTAACCGGTTTTATAGTAACCTGCACAGGCAAGTAAGTCCCGGGACCTTTATATATCTTGAATCTTTCAAGCAGGAAACAGGAGTTGGATTCCGGTTTACCATTGAAGATCTTCGCAAACAGCAGATGCAGTATAAGCTAAGCGCAGATTATATCAGATGGGATTCGGTTGGAGGTAAGTGGAAGCTTGAAAATTATGTGATGAGAAAATTCCAGGGGAAAAAGGAAAGTATCCGCAAAGGCGCTTCTCTGGATACAACTTTTGCATTTCTGCCCGGCGACCTTGCGCTTGCCGACGATGACGTGGAGATGATGAATTTTTTTGAGCTTAACCGGTTCATCGAAAGGGAGGAACTCAAGGGCTCTGAGTTCGTCGATTTTTACCTTTATGAGAAGCATCGCCGCATGGCAAGTCCGATGGCAAATATTATCCTAACACTAATTGCTGTTCCGCTTGC
>Ga0105049_10003444_pt1 | contig 18691 bp, 17 predicted proteins | sample MAT06_FD_78087 | JGI IMG/M metagenome (GOLD analysis project Ga0105049, IMG submission 78087) | Freshwater microbial communities from Lake Fryxell liftoff mats and glacier meltwater in Antarctica - MAT-06 | ecosystem: Environmental > Aquatic > Freshwater > Ice > Liftoff microbial mat | place...
ACGGATGCGTCCCCGGCGAACGGATGCGGACGCGTCGACGAGCTCCGATCACCGGCCTGCCTGGGGCCCCGGTCCCGGATGCGTCCCCGGCGAACAGTTGCGTCCCCGGTCAGATGCGGCGACGAGCTCCGATCGCCCGCATGCCTGGGCCCCTGCCCCTTCGCGTGGTAACGAACCCTATGCCCGCCACGTGGGACGTCGTCGACCTCGGCACCGCGTCGTACCGCGAGACCTGGGCGCGCCAGCTCGCGCTCGTCGAGCAGCGACAGACCGGCGCCGTCGGCGACACGCTCCTCCTGGTCGAGCATCCACACGTCTTCACGCTCGGTCGTCGTCGTGAAGCGCAGGGCAACGTGCTCGCACCTGGTGACGTCGAGGTGATCGAGATCGAGCGCGGTGGCGACGTCACGTATCACGGCCCGGGTCAGCTCGTGGCCTACCCGATCATCCTGCTCGGTGAGGGCGAGCGCGATCTTCATCGCTACCTGCGCAATCTCGAGCAGGCCGTGATCGAGACCTGCGTCCGCTCCGGCCTCGCCGCGGGTCGCGAGCCCGGCAAGACCGGCGTGTGGTGCGATGGCATCGCGGGGACGCGCAAGAAGCTGTGCTCGATGGGCATCGCGTGCCGCAAGTGGATCACGTTCCACGGCCTCGCTCTCAACGTCGCCTCGGACCTGTCGTACTTCGGGCGGATCAATCCGTGTGGGTTCGAGTCGTCGGTGATGTCGTCACTCGCGGCGGAGCTCGGCGACCGCGCGCCTTCGGTCGCCGAAACGAAGATGGCCCTGACCGAGGAGCTCGGCAGGGCCCTGGCGCGAGCGAACCAGCGCGTGAGCTGAACGTCGCGGTTCAGTCGTGCTGGATCGAGAGCAGCGTGTTCTTGAACGCCTCGCGCTGCACGATCGGCAGCTCCGGGCGCTTGCCGGCGAAGATCACCGTTCCGGGCTGCGCGACCTCGGTCGACCACGTGAAGCCGTCGACCAGCGCGAGCGAGTCGAGGACCTGATCGCTGGTGTCCCAGATCGCGATGCGAAGCGTGATCACCTCGCCCGGCGTGACGTTGCCGGAGGTGACCAGCCAGCCGGTCGCCCCACCCTCGACCGAGTTCGAGTCGCACGAGCCACTCGCCGGGTCGTCGAAGCCGGTGCCCGCGAGGAGGTTAATCCCCGTGCACGTCGAGATCATGCCCGGGTTGCCGCTGCAGCCGGTCGAGCCGTTGATGCACTGGGTGAACAGGCCGGTGTTGCCGTGACCGAGGTTGACGCCGACCGGCACCTTATCGGTGGTACCCGACGGCTGATAGAACGCGAGGTTCTTGTCGGTCGGGTTCGCCGGATCGCCCGCGTAGGTCGAATCGAGCAGCACGACGAAGAAGTCGTTGAACGCGCTGCAGGTGTACTCGGGAAACTCGGCGCTGAAGAAGTTGGTCGACAGCTTGAACGACTTCGCGTTGGTCGGCACGCGCACGCGGAGCGTCAGCATCTCCGGATCGTTCGCGTTGTTGCCGTTCGGCGGAGCGCAGTCAGGCGCATTCGGCAGCGCACCGCCATTGGCGGCGAGGAAGTCCGCCGGGAACGGCGACGTCGCCACGCCGGTATGCGAGTAGCCGCCCCAGTCGTGGAAGCCGGGGTTGATGTCGGTCTTCGCGGCCGCGCCGCCGGTCGACAGGATCGCGAGGTTGACGCCACCCTGCGCAACCGCGCCGCTACCGAACCGCGGACGGACCGCATGACCTTCGGGATCGGGGACACCGGTGCCGTCGGCGAGCGTCAACCCGGCGGTGATCACACCCCACCGCTTGTTGGTCTCCGTCGCGACCTGGCAGATGTCGATCGCGCGCGCGAACTCCATCGCGTCCTGGGTGTTCGAGAGGATGCCCTGGTCGCACAGCAGGATGGTGTCGTCGATGAAGCCGTTGCAGTCGTCGTCGAACAAGTTGCCCGCGGCGTCGAACGCACCGGGGTTCGCGAGCTCGGGCTTGCTGCACTCGGTGGAGTCGCAGCAGTCGTTGCCAGCGCACGACGTGAAGCCGTCGCCGTCGGCGTCGACATCGTCGTCGACGTTGCCGTTGCAGTTGTTATCGACACCGTCGCCGCAGGTCTCCTGGATCGGGTAGACGTCCGAGCACACCGACCACGTCGCCGTCGCATCGCAGGTGCGCGAACCGACCTTGCACGGGCCGACGCCGAGGGTGTCGTCCGGGCCGGTGTAGCACTCCTCGCTGGAGCCGGGCTGGCACTCACCGGCGATGCACGCGGAGCCGACGCACGAGAAGCCGTCCGCGCAGGCGTTGCCGCACGATCCGCAGTTGAGCGGATCTGTATTGATGTCGGTTACCCCGGCGACACACTCGCGGTCATTCGATGGGCCGCAGCCGGTCGCGGTAGGGAACAGCAACAGCAACAGCAACAGCAACACGGCAAGAGGCGAAGATCGCGAGCCCATGGCCGCGGAAAATACACCGGGCATGATCCCTCGCAACAACAATCGACCAGCTTCTCAGGACTTACCGCACACAGTGCCTGTCAGAACAGGAGTGCCGGGTCGCTTCCACGGACCACTGTCGAGTGATCGGTTCAAGCGCAGCCCATCCCCCACCATCACCTGGTGGTTCCCTCTCCCGGCGCGGACTTTAATGCGATCGGGCGATCACTTCGCAACACAAATCGCCCCGTGCGATCACGACGCAGTGCATCAGCCGGTGCGAACGGAGAAGTCGCGCACCGAGACGATCTGCTTGCTCTCGAGATCCGCGAGGAAGCTGCGTCCCGAGCCGATCCGCCCGTCGAACGCGAGCAGGTACCAGACGTCGAGCGTCCAGCGTACGTGCTCGGTCTCGCACGGCGGCGTCCACGACACCGCCTCGAGATCTCCGAGGTACGTCGGGCGCGATGGGCTCGACGCGACCAGCTTCTGATACTCGTCGCAGGTCTGCACGAGCGTCACCGCAGCAGCGGCGTCCTTGGCAGCGACCGTGCGACGCCACGCCGAGGTCAACCGGCAGCGGCCGATCTGGCCGGTGGGAGACAGCTCGATCTCGTACGCCTCGTCGGCTGCGAGGCCGTCGAAGTCCGGCACGTCGAACTCGGGATACTTGTCGCGATCGGCGATCTGCTCGAACCGGTCGTCGAACGCCTCGTGGCCGGCCTCGAGCGTGTCCTCGCCGTAGTAGCCGTAGATCCGCAGGATCAAGTTCGACGACGGCAGCCGGTGATCCCAGTCGACGATCGAGATCGCGCCCGCGTAGTCGTGGCGGAACCGCGAGAGCGGCGGCAGGGCGGCGGCGACCCGCGTGGCGGCACCGTCCTCCGACAGGATCCCCTGGTAGGCGACCCGGGGATGCAGCCGGATCTCCTCTGCAACAAAGGGACGAAGATCGGAGGACACCGGCCCGCGAGCATACACAACGCCAGCCCCCGGCACGGCCGCGCGCCGCAGATCTTAGCGACTCATCAGATCGGATTCGAACGCGAACCCGAGTAGCAAATAGGTCAACGCGCGACTGGTGAAGTCGTCGGGGCCTGGCGCGAGGCCGCCCCGGTTGTCTCGCGTTGGCGCGAGATGGCAATCAAATGACGCGCTCGAGCGCGTCGATCATCGGACCGAGGCGATCGCCGTCGAGCTTGAGCCGCGCCGGGTTGATCACGAGGCGCGAGCTGACCTCGCCGATCGTGTCGACCTCGACGAGCCCGTTCTGGCGCAGCGTCTCGCCGGTCTGGGTGATGTCGACGATCCGATCGCACAACCCGGTCAGCGGTCCGAGCTCGATCGCACCCGACAGCGCGATGACCTCGGCGGTGACGCCCCGCTGATGAAGATACGCGCGCGTCGTGCGCGGATACTTCGTCGCGATCCGCAGGTGCGAGTGCGTGCGTGGATCGATCCGCTGATCCGCGCGCTCGGCGACGATCATCCGGCAGCGGCCGATCCCGAGATCGAGCGGCTCGTAGAGGTCCCTACCCTCTTCCTCGAGCACGTCGCTGCCGACGACGCCGACGTCGGCAGCGCCGTGCGCGACGTACGTCGGGACGTCGCTGTTGCGCAGCACCAGCACGCGGAGCAGGCCGCAGTCGTGGACCAGCTTGCGGTTGTCACCGAACACCGCCGACAGATCGTAGCCCGCGCGGGCGAACACCGCGGCCGCCTCGTCGAGGATGCGGCCCTTCGGAAGCGCGAGGATGATCGGTCGGGTCACCCGGCGAGAATACGGGCGGCGTCCGCAATCCGCTACTCGGTGACGCGACGGTTCTTGGCACCGACGCCGGCGAGCTTCTCCTCGATCCGCTCGTAGCCGCGATCGAGGTGATAGACGCGCAGCACCTCCGTCGAGCCCGTTGCGACGAGCCCCGCGAGCACCAGGCTCGCCGACGCGCGCAGATCCGTGGCCATCACCGAGGCGCCGGTGAGCGACGTCCCACCACGCACGACCGCGGTGCGACCGTCGACGGTGATGTCGGCGCCCATGCGGCCGAGCTCGGGCACGTGCATGTAGCGATTCTCGAAGATCATCTCCTTGATGATCGACTGACCGCGCGCGATGCACGCCATCACCATGAACTGCGCCTGCATGTCGGTCGGGAAGCCGGGATGCGGCTGGGTGACGATGTCGACCGCGCGGAGGTCGGCGTCGCCACGCACCCGCACGCCACCGGCCTCGGCGGTGACCGTGACGCCCGAAGCGCGTAGCTTCGCGATCACGGCCTCGAGATGCTCGGGACGCGCGTGCTCGAGGAGCACGTCGCCGTGAGTCATCGCCGCGGCGACGGCGTAGGTGCCGGCCTCGATCCGATCCGGCATGATCGCGTGCTCGATCGGTTTCAGATCATCGACACCTTCGATCGTGATGATCGAGGTACCCGCGCCCTGGATCTTCGCGCCCATCTTGTTGAGCACCAGCGCGAGCTCCTCGACCTCGGGCTCGCGCGCGGCGTTCTCGAGCACGGTGCGGCCATGCGCGAGGGCGGCGGCCATCAAGAGGTTCTCGCAGCCGGTGACCGTGGGCATGTCGAACACGATCGTCGCACCGCGCAGGCGCTTGCACTCGACGTCGACGTAGCCGTGATCGAGCTTGACCTCGGCGCCCATCGCTTGCAGCCCCTTGAGGTGCTGATCGATCGGACGCGCACCGATCGCGCAGCCACCCGGCAGCGAGACCCGCGCGCGGCCATAGCGTGCGACCAGCGGGCCGAGCACGAGCACGCTCGCGCGCATCGTCTTCACCAGATCGTACGGCGCCTCGAGCTTCGCCTTGCCGGGCGCGGGTGGCGCGATCGAGACCGTCTCACCGTGGTTGGAGGTCTCGACCTCCCACCCGAGCATGCGCAGCAGCTTGCCCATCGTGCGGACGTCCGCGAGCTGGGGGACGTTCTTGTAGATCGAGCGTCCGCTGGGCAACAGCGCGGCCGCGAGCAGCGGAAGCGCGGCGTTCTTGGCGCCACTCACCGGAATCTTACCAGAGAGCTGAACACCACCTTCGACGACGATCTTGTCCATACGGCCTCGAACGATACACGGGTTGCTTGATCGTGAGAACGCGGCGGGAGCTCGCGATATTCGCGCTCGGTAGGTCCTCGACCGGCGGCTCCTCGAACAGCGTCGCTGGCGAACGCTGATCGCACACCAGGATCCAGCGAAGCGCTCAGCCGAGGTCGACGGCGATCTGGTCGTCGCGGATCACCACACGCACATCACCACCGCGCTCGAGACCGAACGCGCCGAATGCGACATCTTCCAGGTTGCGCGTCAGCGTCGACGACAACCCACGCGCACCGATCTCGCGACGAAGCGCATCGGCGACCACGTGGTCGAGCACGGCTTCGTCGATCGTCAGCTCGAAGCCTTCGAGCTTGAACTCGCGGGTCATCCGCTGGACGACGTCGGTGCGCAGGATATCCTTGAGGGTGGTGGTGTCGAGCGGCTTGAACGGCACCACGCGTGTGAACCGCGCGACCAGCTCCGGGAGAAATCCGTAGGCCTGGAAGTTGGCGACATTCTCGACCTGCTCGGGGGTGAAGTCGACGGCGATCGCGTCGGGGTCGAACCCCGCGTCCACCTGATCGCGACCGAAGCCGATCTGGTCTCGCATCGCGCGGCGATGAGCGATCTGCTGAAACCCCGAGAACGCACCCGCGGCGATGAACGCGATATCGGCCGTCGACATCACCACGTGATCCGCATACGAGCTGTGCGTGAGATCGAGCGGGACGACCACCTCACTTGCCTCGAGCATCTTGAGCAACTCGCGCTGGACGCCCATCCCGGTGACGTCCTTCGTGGTTCCGGCGCCCGCGAAGATCGCGTTGTTCTGACCCGAGGCGATCTTGTCGAACTCGTCGAGGCAGACGATGCCGATCGACGCGAGCATCGGATTCTCGTCGGCGGTGTGCAGCAAGCGCGTCAGGATGGTCGATGGATCCTGACCGACATAGCCGGTCTCGCTATACGTCGTGATGTCGACCAGCGCGGTGGGCAGCTTGAGGATCTTGCCGAACAGGGTCTCGACCAGGAACGTCTTGCCGGATCCCGTCGGACCGACGCACAAAAAGTTCGACTTCCGCGGCAGCTCCGCGCGGTCGACGCCGTCGAGGTAGATCCGCTTGACCCGCCGGACGTGGCGGTACGCCATCAAGCAGAGCGCCCGGCGCGCGTGGTCCTGCCCTCGATACCCGGCCTCCTGGAGCGCGGCGAACATCGCCTGCGGGGAGGGGCACGGGAGCTCGCGCACGAACTTGATGAAGTGCTCGAGCCCCTGTTTGCGGACCTTGCGGTTCGGCTCCATCCGTCGCGGGATCGTAGCCGACGGGGATTCGTTTGACCAATCACCTTCTTCGGTGCCTACTCGCTGGAGGTGACCGCCTCGCCGTCGTTAGTGCGCCCGTTTCTCGATGCTGCACCTGCGGCTGTTCGCCCCACGCTCGAGGCGATCGTGGATCTCGATCGCCGGCTGTGGACGCTGGTCGCCGAAGGTCGCAGCGCCTGGCCAGACCTTGTCATCGATGGCACCGAGGTCGTGACGTTCGTCGCACGCCAGGTCACCAGTGATCTGGCCGACGCCGCGCTCGACGGCCTGCGCCCCGCGGACCTCTATCTCGCGGCGGCGTGCGCGAAGCAGCTGACCGCCGCGCTCGCCGCGTTCGACCGCGACTACATGCGCGAGGTGGATATCGCCCTCGCGAGGATGCGGATCGTGCCGTCGCGCGTCGCCGACATCAAGCAGCTGGTTCGCCAGCGGCTGTTCGTCGGTGGTGGCACCTCCGGCACGCCAACCAGCGCCGGCAAGATCTCCGAATACGGTGGCCGCGGTGACCTCCGTCGCTGGGTCCGCTCGGTCGCGGTGCGCACGTGCCTCAACGACCTCCGCAAGGGCAAGCGCGAGATCTTGGTCGATGACGACCACCTGATCGCGCAGCACGCGGTGTCGAGCGACGATCCCGAAGTCGAGTACATGAAGCGCACGTACTCGGCCCAGTTCAAGGCCGCGTTCAGCGAGTCGCTCGGCTCGCTCGGTCCGCGCGAGCAGACGCTGCTGCGCTACCACCACGTCGACAACCTCAACATCGACGAGATCGGTGCGATCTACCGGATCCACCGCGTCACCGCGTTCCGCTGGCTCGAGAAGGCGAAGGAGCAGCTGGTGCGCGGCACGCTCGAGATCCTGCGCGGCAGGCTGAAGCTGCCCGCGAACGAGCTCGATAGCGTGCTCCGCATGATCCGCAGCCAGATCCACCTCTCGCTGGTGCGCCACCTCGGCGGGCCCACCGATACGGTATCCAAGGACGACGACGGCGCGATCGAGCTCGATCCCTCGGAGCTGGAAGAAGTTCCGTGAAGAGCGTCAAGACCGCGGAGATCGCGATCGCCGCGGTCTTGATCGCCGTCGTCGCGATGCTGATCGTGCCGCTGCCGACGATCGTCCTCGATCTGCTGCTGGTGCTGAACATCGCATTCGCGGTGTCGCTGCTGATGGCCGCGGTGTTCTCGCCGCGCCCGCTGCACTTCGCGTCGTTCCCGACGTTGCTCGTGATCACCACGCTATTTCGCGTCGGCCTCGAGGTCTCGGCAACGCGGTTGATCCTGCGCGATGCGGACGCAGGCGACGTGGTCGCGGCGTTTGGTGGATCGGTCGCCGGCGAATCGCTGATCGTCGGCATCGTCGTGTTCGCGGTGATCACGATCGTTCAATTGATCGTGGTCGCGCGTGGTGCCGAGCGAGTGGCGGAGGTCGCCGCGCGGTTCGCGCTCGATGCGATGCCCGGCAAGCAGATGGCGATCGATGCCGAGCTGCGTGTCGGTGCGATCGACGCCGAGACCGCCCGCGCGCGCCGCGGTGATCTCGAGCGCGAGTCGCAACTCTACGGTGCGATGGACGGCGCGATGCGGTTCGTCAAAGGCGATGCGGTCGCCGCGATCGTGATCGTCGTGATCAACCTGATCGGCGGGCTCGCGATCGGCGTCGGCTCGCGCGGGATGTCAGCCGGCGAGGCGGCGCACACGTACTCGCTGCTCTCGATCGGCGAGGGCCTGGTCGCGCAGATCCCATCGCTGCTGGTCGCCGTTGCCTCGGGGCTGCTGGTCACCCGCGTCGCGTCGTCGACCACCGGCGAGCAGCGACTCGGGGCCGACCTTGGAGAGCAGCTCGGCGGTCAACCGCGGGCACTCGCCGCCGCCGCGATCCTGTTGATCGCGCTCGGGTTGATCCCCGGCCTGCCGCTCGCGCCGTTCCTGCTCCTCGGCCTGCTCGCAGCCACCGCCGCATTCCTCGTCGCCCGCGCGCGCCCCGCGCCGGCGCCGAAGCTCGACGAGGAGGGCGTCGTCCTCGTGCGTGGTCCGCGGTTGACGCTCCGGCTGGCTCCGCAGCTGCGCCGCGACTGCCAGCCTGCCGAGCTCCGTGCCGCGCTCGCGAAGGCCCGCGCCGTGGTCACCAAGGCCACGGGCATCCCGGTCCCGCCATTCGCGATCGCGGTCGACGATACGCTCGAGCATCGCGAGGCCGCGATCGCCATCGATGCCACGTCGGTGGCGTGGTTCACCGTGCTGGATCTGGACAACGCGGCGGCGCGGATCGGGCTCGAGGTCGAGGCGCACCTCGCGAAGCTCGCCCCCGAGCTACTCGGCGTCGATCGGGTCGCAGCGCTGGTCGATGCCACGAGTGTTCACGCACCGGTCACCGTGCGCGAGGTGATCCCGAAGTTGATCTCGCTGCCCAGGCTCGCCGAGCTGTTGCGTGAGCTCGCGCGCGAAGGCCTCCCGATCGACGATGTCGCCGCGATCCTCGAGGCGGTCGGGGTCGCCCCCGAGACCAAAGATCTCGCGACGCTCGTCGATCACGTGCGCACGCAGCTCCGCCGCCAGATCACGGCGCGCTGGGCACCCCGCGGCCAGCTCGCGGTGTTCACCGTCGATGCGATGATCGAGGAAGCCGTGCGGACGTCGATCGAGCGTCGCGATGGCGCGCAGATCCTCGCACTCGAGCCGGCGATCGCCGCCGACATCGTCACCGCGGTGCGGGCGAAGCTTGCGGACGGCAAGGGCGTGATCCTCGCGAGCGGCGACATCCGCCGTCACCTCCGTGCGCTGCTCGAGCCCGAGCTGCCCGAGGTCGCGGTGCTCGCCGCGCACGAGCTCGCGCCGCACACCACGGTCCGGACCTCCGGCCGCATCGAAGTGTGAAGTCATCGACGTCTCGCCTTCGGCTGGCCCGCCGCTGCGCGGCAACGCCGGCGATCGCGTTGCTCTTGGTTGCCTCGCCGACGTCCGCTGACGAGCGTCCGTGGCACGGCAGCGTCGGGGTCGGCGGCAGCTTGCTCGCCTCGGGTGCGCAGGGTGATCGGCAGCGCCTGGATCTCGCGATCGATCTCAAGCCGAGCTCGCGCTATGGGCTGTCGCTCGCGTGGCGTGCGATCGAGCCGCGCGACAACGATCACCACGGTGGCTTGCTGATCGCCGGCCTGGTCTACGAAGGCGCCGCGGCGCGCCCTCGCCTCGTCCTCGATCTTCACGGTGACGTCGGCGTCGATCTCGACGCGCGCCGTCCGCTCGTCGGTGCCGGCGTTCGCACCACGCTCACGATCATCGGCCCGCTCGGTGTCGTGCTCGACGGTGGCGCCTACCTGGTGATCGACGGCATCGAGGACACCCGGCTCCAGCTCATGGGCTCGACGCTCCTCGCCGTGCGCTGGTGAGACGAGGCCCTCGAGCGACTGCTGTCTGGTACGGCTGCCGCGAGACCCGTCGCCGGGTGACGGGGTCCGGGTCAGCGCCGCTGTGTACACATCGGTTCGCCGCGCGTTCGCATCGCGTGCGGCGTGGCCGATCGTTCGAACAACCAGGCGCATCGCAGCGTCTTCTGCGCTCCCGTCGCGGCGTCCAGGCGCAGGATGCCGAGCCCGGTGATCACCGCGATCGCGCCATCGTCGAGCCACACCACGTGCGAGATGCCGGTGAGCGTCTTGGTCCACACCATCTTGCCGTCGGCGTCATGGAGCGACACGCCGGTCGCATGCGTGACCAGCACGCGCTCGCCCTTCGCATCGGGCCTCACGCTGCGCGCGTCACGCTCGACGGCCATCGCGCCGATGCGCTTGCCATCGCGTAGCAGCGCGAGCTCGAGCACACCCTTGCCGGTGTTCGACCACGCGTAGACCTTGCCGGCGACGTCGATCGCGGCGACCGCACCATCGACGGTCATCGAGACGCCCTTGTCGAGCGCGCGTGCATCCGGCACCCAGCGCACGGTCGTGACGTCCTTGGCGTGCGAGACCACGACCTGCGTGCCGCCCGACAGCGCCGGCGACACCGGCTGGATCAGGACGCGATCGTAGGGCGGTAGTTTCGGATAGCTCGCGATCGACTCGAGCTTCTTGCCCGGGACGTATCGATAGACCTCCGGCTGCGCACCGAACGACACGCCGACCAGCTTGCTCGACGGCTCGTACGCGAGCTGACCCGCCGGGAGATTCGTTCGCACGTCGGTGCGGTTCGTCCCGGCGAGGTCGACGACAGCGAGCACCGTCGAGGCATTTTCCATCCTGAGGGTCTGCACCAGCCACTCGGTACCGGTCAGCCAGCGCATCGCATTGATCGAGTGGTTGGCGACCATCGCGAGTGGCTGCGCGCGCAGCTTGTCGTCGAGCAACGCGGCGCGGTCACCCCACGCGATCGCGAGCTGGCCGTTGCCACCCGCGGCCGCGATCTGCGCGCCCTGCAGCGCGTAACCGAGGTATTCGGAGCCCGTCGCCGTCGAGATCGCGAGCTCGCTGCCGTTCGCGTTGAACGACTTGCCGCCACCACTGGTCAGCACACCCGCGCTCGACGGCTGATTGATGGTCACGATGCGCGGCTTCTTGGTCTGGACGTCGAGCCAGATCGTCTGCCCGTTCGCGGCGTAGACGACGTTGCCGGCATCTGGCATCTCGAGCGTCGCCACGTTGAACGCGGTCTCCGAGTAGATCACCGTCGACGACGCGAGATCGACCACCGTCAGCTTCGGCTGGTTGGTCGGTGGTGCCGGTGGCGTGAGGAACGCGAAGCGCTTGAGATCCGGCGACACCGCGAGGTTCGGCTCGATCGCATCCCCGGCGGAGATCCACGCGCCCCACGCGAGCTTGTCGCCGATCGACAGGTAGCGCGCACGCCGCCACGTCGTCGTCTCGGTGCTGCCCTCGATCACCGCGATCGCGCGATCCGCCTTGCCGATCGCCGGCACCGCGACGTGCAGGATACGCTGCCCCTGATCGGCGGCGAGTTGCGCGACGATCGTGCCGTCCTCGGCGAGCCGCACGATCCGGTGATCGCTACGCCACGCGAGCGGACCACCGTCGGTCATCGCCACGCCTTTGTAGGTCGGCTCGATCGGCAGCGAGGCCCGCTGCAGCAACAGCCCATCGAGATCGATCTGCTGGAGCACCAGCCCGCCGGCTTCATCGATCAACGCGATCAAGAAGCCTTTGGGCTCGCGCTTGATCGCGAGTTGCGAAGGCGATGGCAACTCGACGACACGCGGCTCGAGCGAACCATCGAGTGCGGGCCACAGCCGGTGACCGCCGAGATCATCCGAGGTGATCGCAGCCGTGCCGTCGGCCGTGACCGCGAGATCCGTGATCGCGCCACCGTGCGGACCCTCGAGGCGCGTCTTCGGTTGCGATGGAAACAGCCTCGTCACCGAGGGTCCCGCATCGATCATCGGGGCGATCACACCGGCATCGACGGTGATTGGCGGCTCGTGACGCGTCGTCGTGGTCGAGCGTGGTCCGCAGGCGACGAGTGCAAGACAGACGGTGATCCCGGTTACCCGTGTTGTTCTCGGCATTTCCGTGTCGATGAAGAATTCCACACCAGATCGCTTTCTCCGAGAATTTCATTGATGACAGATGCGCCGGGTGGTCAAACGGGCGTGCCGGTCAAAGAGGATCGGGTGGAGGGCAGGCAGTATGACGCTCGGTACCGTGAAGTGGTTCAACGATGCCAAGGGCTACGGCTTCATCAGCCGCAGCGATGACGGGAAGGACGTGTTCGTCCACTACTCGTCGATCTCGGGGGATGGGTTTCGGACCCTGCTTCAGGGTCAGGAGGTCCAGTACGAGGAGCAGCAGGGGGCCAAGGGCCTGTTTGCCGCCAACGTCATCCCGCAGATAAGCTGATCTCAGCGCGCGATCTGGGTGGCGCGATACTCGCCGGACTTGGTCCGGGTGAGCACCACGGCAAAGGATTCCTTCGCCGTACGGATCTGCAAGACCACGTTGCCTTCGGGCAACCCGCCGCCACCGCTGTACTCGCTCACCGAGAGCAGCTTCCAGTCCTTCATCGGACCGGACTCGACCACCAGGCCACTGAACATGTCCTTGAGGTCACTTGCGGTCTGCGCTGCGACCTTGCCATTGGCATAAAACGGGACGGTCGAGTACTTCACGAGCTTGTCGACCGCCGCGGTCGCGAACGCCGACACCCACAGGTTCGCGGCGAACACGGCCTGCTGATCGGTCACCGACGTGCTCGGCGACACCTTGGTGTTCGACTTGCCATCATCCGGAGTCACCGTCTTGTCGCCGACCGGGCGCTTCTTGCCGGGCAGCTTCGCGGTGTTCCTCACCAGATCGCTATCGGTCTGCGTGCCGTCGTCGCTCGGGACGCTGGTCAGGATGTACGGCTCGACGTTGAACGTGCCGCACTGGCGCCAGTTCCGATAGAAGCCCCAGCGCAGGTAGATCTTGCCGTTGACCGAGCGGATCGCTTCGGGCGTCGTCTCGAACGGCGCCGACGACAGCACCGTGTCGACGGCTGCGACATCGAACTCGGTCGAGCCCGAGGTCTTCGCGATCGTCACCTTGTGCACCGTCCCGTCGATGTTCACCGAGACCTCGAGGTTGGTCCACAGGTCGGGCTTGTTGAGTGGGTGGTTCGCGCCCTTGTCGTCGAGCTGCTCGAGGAAGCCGAAGCCCCACAGCTCGTGGATGCGACGGTGCATGCGGGCGATGTAGAGCGCGAACGGATGTGCGCGCGTCTTGAGTGCGGTCTGGTTGCCGACCTGGACGTCGGGGACGAAGTTCTCGAGCGAGCTCTTGACCGCATCGAGCTTGCGCTCCCAGCGACCCTTCTTCGCGCTCATCTTGCGCGCGGAGATCTGGCGCTCCTCGTCGACCTTCTCCTTGCCGATGATGCGCTCGTAGTCGTTGAACGCGAGCGGCGTGTTGATGCCGGGTGCACCACGCTTGCCGGCCTTGCGACCATCGCCTTGCTCGGTGATCTTGCCGCGACCTTCGATGCCGCGCATGCCGAGCATGTTGTCGGGCTTCTTCTCGCCGGTGCCTTCCTGACCGTCCTTGCCGCCGTCGCCCTTCACCGCGCCCTTCGCGGTCAGGTCCTTGCCCGAGTGATCGGAGTCCTTGACGCGCTTGTCGCTGGTCGGCTCGCTGTCCTCGTTCTGACGGATCTTGTCGTCGGGGCCGCCGACTTCCTTGCTGGTCTTGTCGTCGCTTTCTTTCGTCGCGACCTGCTTGCCGTCCTGTTCCTTCTCGAGGTTGGTCTCCTTGGCGCGCTGCTCCTTCTCGACGTCACGATTCTTGTCGGAGAGCTTGGTCGCGTCGTCGGGAGCCTTGTCCTTGACGTTCTTGTCGTCCTTGACCTCGACCATCACCATGTTCGGTGGCGGTTGAACCGGCGGCGGCTTCTTCGCCTCGGGCGGTGGCGGTGGCGGTGGAGGCGGCTGCAGCTGTGGTGGCGGCAGCACCTTCTTTGGCGGCGCGATCGACACCTGTAGCGGCTGCTCGTCGAGCTTCTCGGCATCGATCGGCATCACCGGCGCCTTGGGATCGGCCTTCTTCGGCACCTCGGCGATCAGCGCCTTCGGCGCCTCGAACATCTTGAGCTCGTCGGGAATCTCGCCGAACTCCGCCGCGAGCTCGGTGGTTGCCTGGACCGTGAAGCTGCAGTCGAGGACGTTGCCCGTCGCGGCCGCTTCCATCGCGTCGCCACCCACGCACTTCGCGAGTGGGTCGCCGAGGTACGGCACCAGCTCCGCCGGTGTGCGCATCGGCAGCTGGCGATAGCCACCGAACGTCGCTTCCTTGCCGAGCACCGCGGTGACGCGGACGCGCGTGCCCTCGGGCAGCTCGATCTCGCAGCGCGGCTTCTTCCGTGTCGCGCGCATCGTGCCGACGACGTACTCGATGACCTCGGCGACGGGTGCGTCGGTCTTCGCGTCGAGGTAGCCGAGCTCCTCGAGGGTCGGGTCGGTGTTCGCGCAACGCAGCAGCGGCGCGATCTCTCCGACCTTGGTGACGAGGATCTGACCCTCGCCATCACCGACCATGCGGACGGTCAGCTTCGGTCGTGGCGTCGGGCGCGAGACCTCGTATGCGAGAACCGCCGTACCCTGCGCAACCACCGAGACAATGGTGGCTCGCACGAGGAGCCAGCGGTTGCGGTATGAACGATGTCTACGCGCCACCGGTTGGCTCAGTCTGACACACGACCTCGGAATTGGTCGTCCCGAAATGCCCTGACATATCCGGATGTAACGCTACGAACAGGATGAGTGATCGCTTCCTCAGCTGCGACGCCTCTCGTTCGCACCTGACATGCACACAAAACTCCAACGATCCCAATGGAGTTGGGGTGCCCGCCTGCTCAGAGCCTGCTCAGCGCCTGCTCAGAGCTTGCGGTAGACGCCGACCACGATGCCGATGATGTCAACGCTCTTGAGATCGGCACGCCGCACGATGATGGGCGCCATGTTCGAGTTCGCGGGCTGGAAGCGGATTCGATCCCCCTCCGGGTAGTACCGCTTCACCGTGGCTTCGCCCTCGATCATCGCGACCACGATGTCGCCGGAGGCGGCCGCGGGGGTCTTCTTCACGAACACGTAGTCGCCATCGAAGATGCCGTCCTCGATCATCGATTCACCGACGATGCGCAGGCCAAACACCTCGCGGTGACCGCCGATCAGCACACGATCGATCCGCACCGTATCCGTGGCCTGCTCGACGGCGAGGATCGGCTGACCGGCAGCGACCCGGCCGAGGATCGGAATCTCCGCCATGTCCTCGTCCGAGTACGCAGGGACCTCGACGTTGCCAGTGTGCCGCGGCCACTGGCCGGACGCCAACGCGCGCATCGGGACCATGTCGCCGTTGCAATCCGGCAGCACCGGACGCATCGCGCGCGACTTGAGGTCTTCGCGCCGGAGATGGCCTTTTTTTTCCAGCGCCTTGAGGTGATCGTTCACCCCGTTCGTCGACTTGATGCTGAAGTGCTCGCCGATCTCTCGGAGCGTCGGCGGGAAACCGCGTTCGACGATCGAGGCCGAGATGAAGTCGAGAATATCTCTCTGTCGCTGGGTCAGCGCGTCGGCCATTTCACTCTCCGGAATCGGTTCGAGACGGGGATCTACAATCAGTACTGAACGGACTCACCGTACTGAACGCATCATCACCCTGTCAATTTTTTCTCTAACGATTTTCTGAGTTCCCAGCCTGTGGACGGGATCGGGCTCGCCGGATCACCATCCAGGACGATGGTTCACAGCTGGATCGTCTTCGCGGCCGGGCTCGCCACCATGCGGGCGGCGATCGACCGCGGCGATGTCGACGAGGCCGCGCGCCAGGGCATGCTCGCAGGCCCGGACGTGATCGCGCAGGCCCTCGCAGCGCCCGACCGCCCCGCCAAGCTCGCCGGGATCGCCGCCGCCCCGAGCGCGACCGATCGCGAGGAGCTGCTGGTCCCGCTCGCGCGGCTGGCCGCCGGTCCGGATCGCCGGACGGCCCTGCCCGCCGCGCGCGCCGCTCGCGAGATCGCCCGCGAGCTCGCGATGCGGACCGATCTGCCGGATGACCTCGCGGCCGAGGACGTCGCGACCTGGCGTCGATCGTTCGTTGATCTCGCGCGCGATCGCGATCGCTGGATCGAGCTGCGCGTGATCGCCCTCGATACCGCCGCCGCACTCGATCGCGCGCAGGGCGTTGGCATCCCGCTTGACGAGACGATGACCGATCCCGATCCCGCGTTTCGCCGCGCCGCGATCGCACTCGTGCCGGCGCCGGTTCCATCGGGGATGCGGCGCGTGCTCGCAGAGATCATCGCGAAGGACCCCGATGCCAACGTCGCACTCGTCGCCGCCGCGGTCCTGTGCGCGGACGCCGCCGTCGATCCGCCGCAACCGATCCTCGACGCGCTCGGCGGTCCCGGCCTCGATCGGCTCCGCTCGCTGGTCGCATCGAAGGGATCGGCGGCGTTGCTCCGCGATGCGAAGCGCTGCCTGAAGTAACGAGCCAGTCGGCGTGGACCAACCAGCTCGCCGCATCATCGGGGTGGTCGCGCAGGAGCTCCTGGACCGTGGCTTCGTCGCTCACGGTACCCCGGGCGCGCGCACCGGCGTCGAGATCGTTTGCCACTGATCGAACTGCGCCGCCTCCCAGGTCATCTCGACGAGACCATCGGTCCCGACCGCCGTCGTGCTCGCCCAATCGACGTTGGTGCGAAACAGCTCGGTCTGACCGGAGCTCTCGAGCATCCAGCTCGTCGTGCGTGTTGCCGCCGCACGGCGTCGACGTGATGCTAGCGATCGACGTCAGCGGGAACGTCGTGATCGCCGCGTCCTGGACCTGCGCGGTGAGGATCGGCGGCGCCGTGTCGTCGCAGTTGGGTCGCACGAAGCGTACGTGCTCATGACCGCGACGTGCGAGGGCGTAGTAGCGTGCGCCGGTGAGCTGGATCTTCATCGACGGCAACGACCTGCGGCGCGCCGAGCTCGCGCAGATCGCGCCTACCCTCGAGGTCAAGGTGGAGGCCCTGCAGACAGGTTTCTCGACGAGCGCACCCGAGCCCGCGCAGCGCGCCCGCGACAAGGTGCTCGCGCATCATTCGGCGACCGGCTGCTTCGCCGAGGCGGCCGACCTGACGACGCTCGAGGGCAAGAGCCTGCGGCTCGAGCTCGACTCCGAGAACGCGAACCGGTTCTGCAAGTGGCGGCGCGAAACGCCGGCGCGCATGGTGCTCGCGATCGCGCTGCGCCGATCCGCCGATGCCGAGATCGAGCTGTTCACGGTGACGTGTGACGGCAAGATCGCGGATCAGCCAGCGGGTCCGTTGATCCTCGGCTGGGACCGGCTGTTCGTGCCTGCCGGCGAGGACTACACGCTCGCCGAGATCAGCGAGGCCGGTGAGGTGATCGGGTTCCGGCGTGAGTGCTACACGAGACTCGCGACCGCACTCGGCCTGTAGTTCGGGCGCCGGTCGCGAATCGCGCTGCGTGAGCGGTCGATCCTACCGCGGCCGCGCGACGCGGCCCGAGCGGGTCGCCCGCGCGAGCGCCGCGAGCTGGAGCTCGAGACCGAAGTCGAACAGCTCGTCGAGGTACTTCGGCTCGAGCCACGCGGAAACCGCGGTGACCCGCGCGAAGCGCTTGCCCCCTGTCTTGGCAATGACGTCTCGCGAGCCCGCGAGCTCGTTGAGGGCGAAGCCATTACAGTACGAGCTGACGACCCGGTAGAACCACGCCGTCACGTGATCGTCGATGCCTTGCTCGCGCGCGAGGGCGAACAGTTGCTCGAGGAACTCGAACGTGGTCTCGCTCGCGAAGCGCCGAGTCGCGAGCAGCGGGAACGCCTTGGGGTGCGCGTGCGCGACACCTCGGTAGGCGATGGCGACCGCTCGCAGCACGGCGATCCAGTCGCGCTTCCGGCTGGTCGAGATCACCAGCGCGACGTCCTCCATCAGCTTGTCGACGACGGCATCGAGCAGTGCATCCTTGCTCGGGAAGTACCAGTAGATCGCCATCGCTTCGCACCCGAGCGCGCGCCCGAGCTTGCGGGTGCTGAAGCCGGTGAGCCCTTCGTCGTCGATCAACGCGAGCGCGGCGGTGCGGATCGTCTCGGGTGATAGCTCGGGCTGATGGGGCGAGCTTGTCCCACGCTTCCGGCTCGCCGCCCGGCTCACCGCGCCCGCTTGCCCAGCCGATAGATGGACGCGTGCTCGGTGCGGATGGCGTGACTCGCAGGATCGATCAACCGCCCTACTCTTACACTGTAAAGCGGGGCGATCAACGGCGCCGTCACTCGACGATCACGCGATCGCTGCCGCTGCGTCCGAACGTCTCGGGCATGTACATCTCCTCGGCCTTCGTCGGCGGCACGATGAAGTTTCCCGGCGTCGTCGCGCGCGCGACGTAGTCGTAGCGGTGCACGCCTTCCCACAGCAG